>Ga0136846_1243097_pt1 | contig 10894 bp, 8 predicted proteins | sample HopSoiMetagenom2_FD_96841 | JGI IMG/M metagenome (GOLD analysis project Ga0136846, IMG submission 96841) | Grasslands soil microbial communities from Hopland, California, USA - 2 Assembly 2016 (version 4) | ecosystem: Environmental > Terrestrial > Soil > Grasslands | place: USA: Hopland... | reverse complement strand
TCAGGCACACGGCGCAGGCGACCACGATCTGGCGCCGGCTGCCCATCCTGGCCGTCGCGACGAGCGTGACAACCAAGGCTATGAAAGGGTGTCGCACCATTGCTGCGGCAAACACGAACGCAGACAAGGCGATCAATCCGCCCACAACACGCCATTGAAGCGACGACAAGTTCATCGAAAGCAAAGCAAAGACCAGGACGCACCACGTCAGCGAAAACACGGTCGGACCTTCGTGGAAACCAAAAACTAGCGGCTTGTACTCGCCGCTCCGGTCGTAAACCACCGCCCAAGCCGTCAGCAGGGTCCCAACCAAGACGAGCGCCGCCGTGATGTAGGAGAAACGCGAGAGATCAAAACGATGGCCTACGGCCCGGAATGCGGGATAGGCCGCCATTGAAAGGGCGAGCAGCGCATAGTCACGATCGGTCGCCGTTCGACCGTTGACGACGACCGATGCCACCATGAGCGCTGCCAATCCAGCGAACAAATAGTCTGCCGGCAGCGGCCGAAATCTCCTCGATATGACGAACAGCGGCGCGATCATGACAGCCGCTGTTATGGCTGCATGACCGTTCGTGCCACTCATGCCATACAAGAGGACAAGGACTGAGTTAGTTGAGATCCAAACCGCTATTGCTGCGTTCGTCAACCAAGTCTTCGCCATCGGCCTGATCGCTGAAATCCGATCGCCGAGACGATCAATAGTCCTATCGCGGTGACGAGAAATGCAAAGAGCCCAATAGCATCGATGTCAACCATGGCTGCAACTGAGCGAGCAAGACGCGCCATTACGCTTACCTGCTAGCATTGCTGCATCAGCTTGTAAATATCGCCGCCGAAGCTCAACTGAGAAGGCTTGAACCGGCGCGAGTTCGCCGAACACCGGAGAATTCGGTCGCTCTGTGCAGCCATGATCGCGCAAACCGGGTCGCGCGCATCGCGCGTCGAACCAGCTTAGCCGCGCCGTGATGCCATCACATCCCGGGTTAGTCGCATGAAATCTGCAACGAACGCCTCTACGCGATGCTCCAGGTTCGGCAACAAATTGCGGACGAACGCAGGTCCGGCGGTTTGCACAACCTGCAACATGTGGTCGGCCAGCGACTTGGGGTCCCGAATGCCGAAGTATCGCGCGCCGTCGTCAGTCTGTTCACGATGGACATCGATGTCGGACAGGATCATCGGGACACCAAACGACTTGGCTTCTTCGACAGTGGTGCTCCAGCCCTCGCACTCCGAAGGATTGATGAGGGCCATCGATGCGCGCAGGAGGGCGTAGACGTGATCCAGTGGGATCATTCCGAGGTGCTTGAAGCTCATCTCGAGACCGCGCGCCTTGACCTCACTCATGGTCCTCTCGAACAGTCCGGATTCACGGGAGTCCTGCGTGCTACCGGATGCCGCGACGACGACGTCCAGCCCCCGGCGCTTCAACAGGTCGAGCGCATCGACGACGAGTTGGTGATTCTTGTGCCGCCAGAACTGGTTTGGCAGGTAGAAATAGCGCGACGGAAGGCCGTAATGCGCAATCACGTCGGACGGTTGCGTGGCGAGCAAACTGGCAGGTGGCTCCGTCGCGAACCGGACGACCGAAACGCCGTTCGAAAGGCCCGGATAAAACCGCCTGAGGTCGCGGAGTGCGCTGGCGCTGCTCAGCATGATGTGCCGCCCGGACGCGATCTGAACCCGAAAGCCGAGATCACGCCGCCAATATGCAGTTCTGGAGAAGAGATGCGGAAGCAGGCGGTGCTGAAAATCCGGAAGCCATGCGATGGCCGGAAACGGAAGACGCCAGCCGAAGAAGCGGGCGGATTCGAACACCATGTCGATCTTGCTGGCCGTGAACGCGGCGACGGCAGGTGCGTCCAAACCGAAGACGATCGCGCGGGCGAGGTCCGTCGCGCGGGCAAGACCGGTTGCGGAGTGATCGAACACCGGCGAGCGCACGACCTCAACGCCGGGAATGCCGGCCAGCACCGCGATCTCCTCGGGATCGTCCGTGGTTCCGGCAAACAGCACGGGTACCACCGTCCCCGGAGAGTGCCGGTTGAGCACCTCGAACAGATTGCGCTGATAGTTGTGACCGCCCGCCCAGAGGCGACGCGGGATGTTGGTGAACGCGATGCGCAGCGGCGCGAGCTCAGGCACGGGCCTGACTCCTGAACCATTCGACGTAGTCGGCGAGACCGCGCTCCAGCGGAAGGCGCCAATCGAAATTCAACTCGCGCAAGCGTCCGTCCTCTGCCAGCAGGCTCGCTGGGTCGCCCGGCCGCGCCACGCCGGAATAACTTACAACGGTGTTGCTTCCCCAATTCCGAATCAGACCGTCGGCGATATCGGCCACCCTCGTCCCGCGCCCCGAGCCGCCATTGATCAGGCGAAAATCATCCCCGCGCACGTCCTCCGCGACGCGCACCAGCAAGCGGACGACGTCGCGAACGTCGGTCCAGTCCCTTATCTCGGCCCCGGTCCCTCCTAGACTGAGCGACCGTTGCTCGCTCTTCAGCCGCGAGCAGATGTCCCAGAGGAGTTGCTTGCGAAGCTCCGGACCGTAGACCGAGAATAATCGCACGACGGCGCAGCGAAGGCCGAAGCTCTGGACATAGCTCCGGCACAGCTGCTCCATCATCAGCTTATGATGGCCATAGGGCGACATCGGCGCCAACGCCGCGCTTTCGGCGATCGGACCGGTATGGTCTGCGCCGTAGACCGCCGCGCTCGACGCAACCACCATCTGGCTCTCGGGCGCAAAACCTCGGAGCCATTCGAGCAGGCGGGCCGTACTCGTCACGGTCCGCGAAAAATCCTCGAACGGGCGCGCGATCGACAGCCCGACCGACGATCCGCCAGCCAGATGGAAGACCTGCGACGGCAGCCCGTGCAAGGCAGCGAGCGCATTCAGATTGGCCGCGTCGACTTCACCATTGATCCAGCTCTGCAAGCCGAGGGCGCGCGCATCGGCCGGATCAAGCGCCCCGTGACCGACGCCATGGACCGCCCGCCCGGCGCCCGCCAGCTCGCGAACGAGATGTCGTCCGATGAATCCGTTCGCACCGGTAACCCACGTGGACATGTCCTAGACCTTGTGACAGACGAACGAATAGAGCCGGCCGGGCCGGTGGTCAAACCGCTCGGCGAGCGCGAGCAGGGATGCGAAGACGTGCTGCGAGGCAAATGCGGCGCGCCACAGCGGACCGATGGGAATCTTCCGCGTCAATTTTTCGACGATCGCCGATCGCAGCGTCTGCATCGTATAAGGGAACAGATTGATGGCGCTCTGCAGCGGTGCCAGTGCCTCGACATTGGCGAAGCCAGCCAACTGCAGCGCGCCGGTATAGCGCTCGAGCAGGTAAGCATGCTCGCCCCCGTAGAGGTGATGCAGCGGGTGCTGATCGAGGAATTGCTGAAGGTCGCCTTCCTTGCTGATCACGTGCTCACGCGCTGCGATCAGCATACCGCCTGGGCGAAGCACGCGAAACATCTCGCGGCAGGCACCATCAAGGTCGCGGGTATGATGCAACACGGCGCGCGCGAACACGAGATCGAAAGTGTTGTCGGCGAACGGCAGGCGCTCGGAGAACTCCTCGACCACATCAATGGGCAGCTGCGTGCTCACCGCAAGATCCCGGATCGCCGCCGCGCCGACGATGGCGCTGCCGTCGGGCTCAAGTGCGGTCACCTCGAATCCGCTGCGGGCCAGCGCGTAGCTGGCAATGCCGCGACCCGCGCCGACATCGAGTGCCGAGCCGGAGCGCCCGGCCAGGAGCGCCGTGACCGCCTGCCATTCGGAACTCTGAAAATAGCGCTCGGCGGCCGCGATCAGCGGATCGTCGTAGAAGGCGTCACGCACGAGCTGACCCTGATCCGGCCGATTGCGCAGCCAGACCACGGCATCCTCCCACGTCGTGAACTTGCCGTCACCGCTCATCGGACCGGAGCTCCCTGACCAGCACCGCCGGATTTCCGGCCACGATCGAGAAGGCCGGGACGTCCTTGGTCACGACTGCCCCGGCCGCCACCACGGCACCCTCCCCGACCGTCACGCCGCGCAGTACCATCGCTCCCGCGCCAATCCAGGCATCATCGCGGATTCGGACCGGGCTTTCGTCAAGCGAGAGTTCGCGCGGATGACCGCTTGTGAATATCTGCCGGACCTGCGCGTGCCGCGCGGCCGCCCCGATCGGATGGGTCAGACTGTCGAAGACATTTGCCGAATGGGAGATCAGAACCCGGTTTCCGATCTCGATGGAGCCGGCCGACCAGATCCGCGTCCCCTCCCCGACATAGCACCAGTCGCCGATCTTGATCTCGCCGCCATGGGCGAAGGTCATGAGTTCGCCGAGGATCCGGCTCTGTGCGCCGATGACGATCCTGTCGGCATCGCCGCGGATGTTCCTGATCCTCGCGCTGGCTCCGAGCGCTGCCCCGGCAGCGAGACGGCAAGTCGCCCGGCCCATCATGCGCTGGATCAGGTAGTCGGCATTGCGGCCGGTGAGCCGCTGGATCAGGAAATCGAGGGTCATGCAATCAACTGAAATCGCGTCGTTCCGGACGCTCTAGCACGGCTAAACCCGTCCGACGAGGTCGCCGAACTGCTTCCATTGCAGGTCCTTGCTGTAGATCTCCCGAATGCCGGCCCGACCGCGCGCGGCGATCTCCGCCGATCTGGGCCAGTCCTGCAGACTGCGGGAAATGACCTCGACCGCCTGTTCCGGGGTACCGTAGGTCTCGATGGTCACGCCCTCCTGCATGCCGGCCGGATAGCTGCCGGCGTCGGAGACGAGCAGTGCGCCGCATCCCATCGTCTCGAAGCAACGCATGTTGCCACGATCCGTGCCGGCCATGTCGATCGCGCCGTTGAACACGATCTTCGAGGAGCCAATCAGTTCGTAGAGGGCTCTGCCGAACACCGGGGGTCTCGCAATGGCGGCGATGGCATCGGGGCGCCTGTGCTGTCGCAGCGGCAGCAACCGTCCGATGGTGCTCTCCGCCAGCCTGGTCAGGCGCGATGCATCGAGACAAAGCACGACATTGCGGCTATCGGCAAGCTGCGCGACCTGCTCCAGCGTCCTGGCGCGGACGCGATGATGCCGCGAATAGCCGCCGGCGAAGGCGACATCGATCGGGCGCTCGCCGTGGCCATACTCCTCCATCACCGGATCATGCGCGGGAAAGAATGTTTCGACCCGGCATCCGTTGCGGCGCCAGATATCGAGGATGGAGGGAGCATTTCCGAGCACGGCGCGATAGGCCGTGAAATCGGCGTTTCCCGACGGCGCGGCACGCCAGCACAGCGCCTTCTTCACGCAGCCCGGCAGCTTGGCGACGAATGCGCTCGGGTAACGCACGGGATCGAGATTGTAGAACACCTCGGTGGCGTGATGCTCGATCTGCGCGAGCAGAATGGCCTCGAGCGTCGGCTCGCCCGACATGCCCTGCTCGCGCGCCCAGCGGCGCTGCAGGACCTCGTCATCCCCATTGGTGAAGAAGGCCTCCGGCGAACCGTCGAGCACCGGCTGAAGGAAATGCGACGCACCGAAACGATCGTGCAGAAACACGCGCCGCCGCTCCGCGAAGCTTTGCGTGCCGGCCGCGAGCTGGTTCAACCGCGGCAGATAAGACGGATAGAGGGCGCTATTCTGGAACAGACGCATCGTTTACGCGTACCTCGCCAACATCCATTTCATGTTCAGATACGGCCAGATCCGCCCGACCGACTCCCAATCCCAGGACTTCGACGCCGTCAAGCGGCTGACCGCCGCGCGCAGACCCGCTTCATCCACCAGTTCCGCAAACGCCGGCACATTCCTGTCCAGCAGGTCAGCCGTCCAGCCGGCCAGCGGTCCGTTCAACCATTCCGGCATCGGTGAGTTGAAGCCGACCTTGCGGCGCGCGGTACGGATGGACTCCGGCATCAAATTAGCCATCGCCCGCCGGGCAAGAGCCTTGGTATAGCCGTCTGACGACTTGCTGCTTTCGGGAAGCGCCATCGTGTATGTCACCAGGCGCCAATCCATGAAGGGCATGCGGACTTCGATGCCGTGCGCCATCGAAAGGCGGTCGAAGTTGCGCAGGATCGTGGGCAGCACCGTGCTGTGAAACATCCGATACAGGCGCTTGTTCAAGCCACCCCATTCCCGCGGCAGCACATCGTCCTCCGCAATCAATGGGAGCGGGGCTGGAAGGTTGCGCAGGCCACCGCGCAGAAAATACACGCCCTTCCGCTTGAGGGCCAACGCACGCAGGACATCCACACAGCGCCGGGCCAGTTTCGAACGGGACGCGACGTCCTCTGCCGCGTTCCGTATTTGAAATGCGAGCGCTTGTCCTTCCTGCAAATAGCCGCCCATCAGCTCGTCCGCCCCGTGCCCGTCGAGTGACACCGTCACGTTGTTTTGGGTCAATTGCCGATAGAGCAGCCATATGGCGCTGGGCAACGCGATGTAGACGTCATCGAGATCGTCGAGAATCTGATCGAGGTCCGTCAGCGCATCAGCCTGTCCGATTTCGAGAAAAGTAGGCGCGACATTGGCCCAGGCGGCGGCCTCCTCGGCCATCGGCCTCTCGTCGTTCAAGGCGCCGGGGAACGTCGCGACAAAGGCGTGACGCCATGCCGTGCTGTCGCGCGGCCCCATGCCTTCTTTCTCGTGCGCCGCCATGGCGCAAATCACGGCCGACGAATCGAAGCCACCGGACAGGCATGTTCCGATCGGAACATCGCTGCGCATGCGCAGGGCCACGGCATCCTGGAACAGCTCGCGAAAGCGCGCGACACGTTCGGGTTCGGTGGCTGGCACCGGCGGCAGATGATCCACGGTCCGCCACCAACGCTTGACGCTGACCTTGCCCTGGCGAAGCCACATGCAGTGGCCGCCCTGCAGGCGGCGAACCTGCCGAAACAGGGTCCGCTCGCTTCCTTCGATCCCGAAGGCATCGAGCAGCAGCCGGCGTGCGACCTCCACGTCGACGGAAGTATCGATCAGTCCGCTCCGCACCAGCGCCCGTTGCTCGGAGGCGAAAATGAATCGTTCCGGCGACGCGGCATAGAGCAGCGGCTTGATGCCGAAGCGGTCGCGCGCGAGAAACAGTTCGCGGGAGCTGGTGTCGAAGATCGCCAAGGCCCACATGCCGTTGAAGCGGGGCAGCATGTCTTCCCGCCAGGCCTGCCAGGCGGCGAGGATCACTTCGGTATCGGATTGGCTGCGAAACACCGCGCCCTGCGCCTCGAGTTCGCGGCGAAGCTCGAGGAAATTGTAAATCTCGCCGTTGAACACGATCACATGGCGGCCGTCCGCAGACAGCATTGGTTGATAGCCGCCCTCGCCGGGATCGATGATCGCCAGGCGTCGGTGGCCGAATGCGAGGCTTCGGTCCGCGCTGAACCAGGTCCCCTCGCCGAACGGACCGCGGTGCGCGATCAGGCTGGTCAGCCGCGAGATGTCGGCCGGTTCAACCGCATTGCCAGTCAGATTTACGATGCCTGCGATTCCGCACATGTCAGACAGCCTTGAGCGGCAAGAAGCGACCGACGATCGAACGAATATCTTGCCGGCAAGCCCTTCGATACGGACCCAATTGCGACGCCGCAACCGCGATTGCGAAAATGATCGCGGCCGTCGCCGATGCAACAGCGCCCACCGACCACCAGGACGGCGCGGGCTGGAATGGCGCGCGGTCGAGACCGTATCGCACCGCCAGCGCCGTCGCGATGCCGATGCCGAGCGGCATCAGCACGCAATGCACGATGCGCGACCACATGCCGGCGAGGTCAAAGCTCCGGCGCATCAGGAAGACAATGGTCGCCATCTGCGCGATCATTCCGGCGCATGCGCTCCAGCCTGCGGCCTGCCATCCGAAGCGCGGCAATGCGATCGCGCTGGTCACGAGTGTGACGACACCCGTGATCAAGGCGATGAGCGCGTTGGAGCGCGACCGCCCATGCGCCAGTAAGTAAAAACCGAAGACGTTCGCGCTCGATCCGAGGATCCCGGCAATCGACAGGACGACGAGAACCCGGGCGGCCTCGGCTGCGACCTCGGCGCCGGTCCAGACATGCAGCAGCGGGCCAGCGACGGGGATCAATCCGCCGAGCGCGCTTGCGGCCAGGACGTTGAGGATCCACGAGGCTCGGAACAGCAGATCGACCTTACGGTCCTCGCTCTCCCCCTGCAGCGTGCTGAAGAAGGGAAACAGGATCTCACCGACCTTCAAGATACCGATATAGGTCGCCTCCTGCAGGCGCTGCGCAACGCCATAGAAGCCGACAAACTGCGGTTGCAGCAGCGCGCCAAGCAGATATCGATCGGCCTGCCCCGCAAGCAGCGCACCACCCTGCGCGGCAACTTGCCATCCGCCGAACCGAACCAGCCTGCCAAGCGCCTCGCGATGCAATGCTGGAGGTGCCAGCCACTCGCGCATTTGACCGCTACACCAGACCAGCGCCAGCAGCAGCCCGATTGCCAATCCCAGCGCCTGGCAACCCAGGAATGTCGATGCGTTTGGCGCGCCGGGGATCAGAAGGAGCATCGAAAGAGTCGAAACCACGGTGCTGACGATGCCGATCGAGGCGATCCGGCGATAGTCTTGCCGCGCGGCGAACAACGAAATGAAGACCGCCGATACACACTGGCACAACCAGCCGATACCGGCCAGCGCGAAGGCCAGTCCGAGATCGTCGGCGGCCGGACCGGCCAGATGAAATCCGAGACGCGCAAGCGGCGCCCCGGCAACCAGAAGGAAAATAGCGATCGGCCCGCCCGCGCCGACCGCGAGCGTAACCGCGGTCGCGAACAGGCGTCGCGCGTCCTCGCGGTCGGACGGCTCCAGTCGCTGTGCAAGCTCGCGCGACGTCGACAGGCCGAGGGCGTTGCTGAACACCAGTGCTGGCGCGATGCATGCGGTGACAAGACCCGCGACGCCGAATGCCGCGAGGCCGAGATGGGTGATCACGAAAGGCAGGATGGCCAGGTTCAGCACCACGGCCACCAGGAAGGCCGTCGCATTCCACGCAGAATTCCCCAGCAGATCGGGCGGTGTTTTTCTCAACGTCATGCCAGCCACCCGGCCATCACCTCAGCAAGCCTTTGCCCCCGCCGACCGGGTTCCCCCTAGGCATCGCGAATTCGGGCTAGCAGTCAGTCGACGGAATGTCGATAGCCGGCAGACCGCAGCTGGCCCGGCTCGGCCGGATCCGTTCGACCGTTGTTTCAGGGTCGATCCGAGGCTTGTCAGGGGAGATCTTGCCAGGGCAGATCACGGGCCTCTGCGGTTCGATCCCGGGAAGACGCGCTCAGAGCCCATCCGACTCGCCGTTCTTCGGCGTCGAGCGCGGCTGGAAGGGAGCAAACGGCGTATCGGTCGTGCCCGGCATCGTCAGCCTGCCGCCGCCATCCGCAGGCGGACCTGCCGGGGCCGGCGCCGGATCCGACGGCCGCTGGAGCGCCAGAACCTCGCTGCGATTGCCCTGCTTGAGTGTGACCTCGCGCGGCTGAACATCCGTCAGCGACCAGCCGCCAAGCGATTCTCCCTGCCGCAGCCGCACCACTTTCTGGTCGATGCGGTTGACGAGAATCGCGATGGCGTCGCCCTCACCCACCACGGCCCCAACCAGCAGCAGCGGCGGTGGCGCCTCGACCGGCTTGGGCGGCGGCGGCGACCGCACCTCGTCCACCGGAGAGGCGGCGACCGCGCGCGGCGGCGGCCGACGCGATGCCGAGAAGATCGGGCGCTCCTGGGTTGCCGTCAGCGCCGAGAGCGGCACCGACCACAGTGGATTGCCGCGCGGGACCGGTTTGCTCGCAGGCTGCACCGGCCGTGCAATCGGCCTCACCGCGCCGACATCGACACTTTCGGCGGGACTGCCCGCGGTATCGTCCGGCAGGATATCCATGCGCGAGGAGGTCGCAGCCGAGGTCGCGGAACTGCCCAGCACCGCCCACAGCGCAGCCGATCCGATCGCCCTCAGCCACCACGACATCGAATTCCCTGCCAATTGCCCTGCGACCGCAGGCAGCGCCAACGCGCCGCAATCCTTCCTCAGCAACCTAGGCCCGATGCGCCGGACCATCAACCCGGATCGCATCTGCGCCATTCGCATCGAAAGGCCCCATTCGACCCAGCACATGTTGCGATGCGTAAAAATGTTGCCCGAGGGCCACGATCGGCGAAATTGCAACCGGAACAGGCTGGAACCCCGCGCAATCAAACCCCCATTCATTGCGAGGCGCCGTGACGCCGTGAGATTATTCGACGGCGAGGCTTCGCCGCACGTCGGGGTTGCATGTTTGCGATATTTTTTCCGATTTGAGAGCAACGATGGCCGGATCGAAAATGGCGCGAGAGAGCACCGGAGGCCGGCTGCGGTCCGTCGCGCGGCACTCGCTGGCGACTCTGCTCGCGACCACCGCGCTGGGCGTTGTTGCCGCGCATGCCGTCGATGCGACCTGGACGGGCGCCACCACCGATTGGACGGATCCGGCCAACTGGTCGTCCAACACGAGCGTGCCGGATGGAACCGCGACCTTCAGCAATACCGGAAGCGTGGCTGTCGACAACAACAATGGCGTCGTCGTCATCGGCACGATCCAGTTCACGAACACCGCGCCGGCCTACACGGTCACGGTCGGCGACGCGTTCATCATCAACGGCACCGGCATCATCAACAATTCGGGCAATACGCAGAACTTCGTGTCCGCGTCCGGCGGCATCAATCTGGTGTTTCAGAACAGCAGCACCGCCAGCGGCGGCACCGGCGCCGTGACCATCACGAACAATTCCGGCGGCACTGTCAGCTTCCTCCAGAACAGCACGGCCGGGACGGCAAGCATCGTCAATGGCAGTTTCCTCACCTTCGAGGATTCCAGCACAGCCGCCAGCGCCCAGATCACCAACAACG
>Ga0136846_1214132_pt1 | contig 10894 bp, 9 predicted proteins | sample HopSoiMetagenom2_FD_96841 | JGI IMG/M metagenome (GOLD analysis project Ga0136846, IMG submission 96841) | Grasslands soil microbial communities from Hopland, California, USA - 2 Assembly 2016 (version 4) | ecosystem: Environmental > Terrestrial > Soil > Grasslands | place: USA: Hopland... | reverse complement strand
CCCCGAGGTAGCGGAGCACGGCCAGCACGCGGCGGTTGTCGCTCTCGTCCGGCGGCAGGCCGAGCTTGGTGAAGATGCTGGCCACGTGCTTCTCCACCGCGCCGCCGGAGACCACGAGCTCGGCGGCGACCCCGGCGTTGGACCGGCCCTCGGCCATCAGCGCCAGCACCTGGCGTTCCCGCGGGGTCAGCGTGGCCAGGCCGCCGCGCTGCCGGCTGGCCCGGAACAGCTGGCTGACCACCTCGGGGTCCAGGGCGGTGCCGCCTTCGGCCACCCGCTGCAGCGCCGCGCTGAACTCGGCCACGTTGGCCACCCGGTCCTTGAGCAGGTAGCCGACCCCGGCCGCGCCGCCCTCGAGCAGCTGCGCGCTGTACGAGGTCTCGATGTACTGGGAGAACATCAGCACGCCGGTGCCGGGGTAGTCCTGCCGCAGCTTCAGGGCGGCGCGCAGGCCCTCGTCGGTATGGGTCGGCGGCATCCTGATGTCGACCACGGCGACGTCCGGGCGGTGCTCGGCCACCGCCGCCAGCAGCGCGTCGCCGTCGGGCACGGCGGCGCTGATGACGTGACCGCGGTCCTCCAGCAGCCGGGTCAGGCCCGCCCGCAGCAGCGCGGCATCTTCGGCGATAACCACCTTCATCGTGACTCCTCAGGCCCGCAGCGGCAGTTCGACGGTGACCGTGGTCGGCCCGCCGGCGGGGCTCGATACCTCGAGGCGGCCGTCCACCGTGGAGACCCGCTGGGCCAGCCCGGCCAGGCCGCTGCCGCGCGCGACGTCCGCCCCGCCGACGCCGTCGTCGCTGACCTCGAGGTGAAGAAGCCCGCCCCGTTCGGTCCGTATGTTGATCTTGATCTGGTTGGCGTAGCTGTGCTTGGTCGCGTTCGCGATCAGCTCGGCCGCGCAGAAGTAGGCGATGGTCTCGATCGCGGGGGCCGGCCGCGGGCCGATGTCGGCGGTGACCGCCGCCGGGATGGCGCTGCTGGTGGCCAGGGTGGCCAGCGCGCTGGCCAGGCCGCTGTCGAGCACCGGGGGGTGGATGCCGCGGGCCAGGTCGCGCAGGTCGGCCAGCGCGTCCACCGCGTTGCGGTGCGCAGCGTCGATCAGCTCCTTGACCGTCTCGTTGTCCGGGTCCTCGAGCTTCTCCCGGGCCATGCCCAGGTTCATGGCCAGCGCGGCCAGCCGCATCTGGGCGCCGTCGTGCAGGTCCCGCTCGACCCGGCGCAGCGCCGCAGTCGCGTCGTCCACGGCCAGCGACCGGGTCCGCTCGAGCTCGCTGACCCGCTCGGCCATCGTGCTCGGCCCGAGCATGCCGCGGATCAGGGCCCGGTCGCCCAGGTTGATCCCGCGGGCCAGCCACGTCCCGGCCACCAGTTAGGACACGCTGAGGACGGCCGCGGGCAAGGTGGCAGGCCATCTGGAGACATGGGGTGTCCCGCCGAACGGCAGCGGTTGCAGCACCGCCATCGGGTGGAAGAAGGGCCAGGTCACCGGGAAGGACAGGTCGATCAGGCCGAAGACGGTGAGCGTCAGCGCGTAGAACTGGACGAAGGCGACCGGCAGCTTGATCAGGCTGTACCAGACCCCCCGCCAGGCCACCCGGTCCCGCAGCCGCCGGTCCAGGCGGCCGAGCAGGCCGGTGCCGGGCTGGAACTTCGACGGCGCCTCGACCTGGTGGCCGAGGACGCGCCGGAGCAGGCGGCGGTGCACTGAGCTGAGCCGCCGGGACAGCCGCAGGGTAAGCGTGATCAGCAGCAGGCCGACCACGGTGCCGAGGACCGACACCGAAACCGTCAGGCCGAAGGCGAGCAGCACGACCATGACCAGGAAACCCAGCAGCCCGGTCAGGCCGCCGAACACGCAGTACAGCAGGTCACGAAGAGCCCAGGGGGTGAGCGGGGCACCAAGGATGATGCCCGCCACCCGCCGGAGCTCGTCTTCCATGAGGCTTATTGTCCCCTGTCTGGCCGTGCGGTGCCGGATTCAGCTCACGCGTCGCTCAGCTCACGCGTCGCTCAGCTCATGCGTCACGGTGGGCCAGGGCCCAGCCGCCGGCCGCCAGCGCGATGACCGCGTAGCCGCCCAGCACGGCGAGGCCGGCCCCGGGGGCCAGGCTGTGCGCCACCGGCCTGACCGCGGTCAGCGAGTTCTCGGCGATCAGCATCGGCATGAACTGGCCGACCGAGTTCTGGATCGAGGTGCCCAGCGGCAGCAGGATCAGCGGGAGCACGAACAAGATCCCCACCACGGCCGAGATGGCACCCGCGGTGTGCCTGATGGCGGCGCCCAGGCCCACGGCGATGAGCGCGACCAGCGCCGGGTAGGCGCCGGCCATGAGCACCGCGCGCAGCACGCCGGGCTGGCCGAGGGTGGCATGCGGGGCGGGCGAGCGCAGCACCGCCTCGCCGACGGCGAAGGCGCCGAACGCGAAGACCTCCCCGATCACCAGCGTGACCGCGCCGGTCACGGCGGCCTTGGCCGCGAGCAGCAGCGGCCGGTTAGGCACCGCGGCCAGGGTGGCGCGGATCATCCCGGACGAGAACTCGGAGGTGATCACCAGCGCGCCGAGCACGCCGAACGCCAGCTGGCCGATGGCCAGGCCGGCGAAGCCCTGCTCGACCGGGTCGAAGGAGGCGCGGTCGGCGGCGCTCATGGACGCCCAGTGCTCGTGACCGAGCGCCAGGATAGCCAGGCCGATCATGGCGGCCCCGAAGACGAGGCCGGTCCACGTGGTGGAGCGGACGCTGCGCAGCTTGAGCCACTCCATCTGGGCGGCGGAGCGGAAACCGTAGCCGGGCGCGGTCCTGGCCGCGCCGCGGGTCAGCGTGGCGGTGGTCATGAGGGGCTCCCCTGGTACGAGAGGTTGCTGGCGGAGTACTCGGTGCTGCCCTCGGTGAGCGCGAAGAACGCCTCCTCGAGGGAGTGACCGCGGGCGGACAGCTCCGCCACGGTGGTCTGGGCGAGCAGGCGGCCCTGCCCGATGACGATGAGGTGGTCGGCGGTCTGCGCGACCTCGCTGATCAGGTGGCTGGAGACCAGCACGGTGCGGCCCTGCGCGGCCAGGTTCTTCAGCAGGTTCCTGATCCACCGGATGCCCTCCGGGTCCAGCCCGTTGACCGGCTCGTCGAGCAGCAGCACGGCCGGGTCGCCGAGCAGCGCGGCCGCGATGCCGAGCCGCTGGGACATGCCCAGGGAGAACTTGCCCGCGCGCCGGCCGGCCGCGGACTCCATGCCGGTGATCTCGAGCACGTCGCTGACCCGGCGGCGCGGGATGCGGTTGCTGGCGGCCAGCGCGGTCAGGTGGGCGCGGGCGGTGCGGCCCGGGTGGAATGCCCGCGCCTCCAGGAGCGCGCCGACCTCCCGCAGCGGGCTGCGCAGGTCACGGTAGTCCCGCCCGCTGATCCGCACGGTGCCGCCGTCCGGCCGGTCCAGGCCGAGCATCATCCGCATCGTGGTGGACTTGCCGGCCCCGTTCGGCCCCAGGAACCCCGTCACCGTGCCCGGCCTAACGTCGAAGCTGAGGTGATCCACGGCGGTGGTGGGGCCGTAGCGCTTGACCAGGCCGCGTGCCTCGATCATGAGAAACCCTCCGTTAGCGTGTCGGAGCGGGCCCGGCCCCCGAAAGGCGGGCACGCCTGGATGCGTCTGCAGACGACGCTACGGATCTGGCTCCCGGCGCAGAACGCGGTCAGCACCCGTCTTCGGGGTGGGGTTTCCCCCCGTACGCTGATCCTGTGCGCGTGATCGTCGCGGGCGCGGGAATCGGCGGGCTGTCGGCCGCGCTCTCCCTGCACGCCGCCGGGATCGGCGCGGTCGTGATCGACCCGGCGGCCTCGCTGCGGCCGCTCGGCGCGGGCATCAACCTGATGCCGCACGCGGTCCGCGAGCTGACCGAGCTCGGCCTCGGCGGCGAGCTGGCGGCGGCCGGCCTGCCGACCGCGGAGATGGTGCACTTCGACCGGCACGGCAACCGGATCTGGGGCTTCGCCAGCGGCCGCGACGCCGGCTACCGGTGGCCGCAGTACTCGATCCACCGCGGCGAGCTGCAGATGATCCTGCTCGCCGCGGTGCGGGCCCGGCTCGGGCCGGACGCGGTGCGCACCGGGACCGCCTTCGCCTCGTTCGCCGAGTCACCGTCCGGTGTCCGGGTCCGGGTCCGCGACCAGGCCAGCGGGACGTTCTCCGTGCTGCGGGGCGACGTGCTGGTCGGCGCGGACGGGCTGTACTCCGGCGTCCGCGCCCAGCTGCACCCGGGCGAGCCGCCGCCGCGCTGGGGCGGCATCATGATGTGGCGCGGGATGACGGAGGCCGTGCCCTTCCTGACCGGCCGCACGGTGGCCATCGCGGGCACCAACGCGGCGCTGAAGTTCGTCGCCTACCCCGTCTCCCGGCGGGCCGGGCGGCGCGGCCGGGCGCTGATCAACTGGGTCGCCGAGGCCGCCCTGCCTGCGGTTGCCCCCGACCGGGACGCCCGCCTGCGGGCCGACTGGAACCGGGCCGGGCGGGCGCGGGACGTGCTGCCGTGGTTCGCGGACTGGCGGTTCGGCTGGCTGGACGTGCCCGCGCTGATCACCGGGGCGCCGCGGGTCCTGGAGTACCCGATGGTGGACCGTGACCCGCTGCCGTCCTGGGGCGCCGGCCGGGTCACGCTGCTCGGCGACGCGGCCCACCCGATGTACCCGGTCGGGGCCAACGGCGGCTCCCAGGCGGTGCTCGACGCCCGGGTGCTCGCCTGGTGGCTGGCCCGCGCCCGGGCGGCGGGCGGCGCGCTCGCCGACGGCCTGGCCGCCTACGAGGCGGCCCGCCGCGAGACCGTCAACGCGATCGTGCTGGCCTGCCGCGACATGCCGGCTGACCGGCTGCTGGAGACGGTGAGCAGGCGGGCGCCGGACGGGTTCGGCCGGATCGAGGAGGTGCTGAGCGCGGCCGAGCTCGCCGCGTTCGACGGCGCCTACCGGGCCACCACGCTGCCCGACGTGGCCGCGCTCAACTCCCGTCCGTCGCTGACCCCTACCAGTGGTGCGTCGTAGCGTAGGAGTGGTTGACGATGACCTCGGTGTCCTCGGGCGGCTGGTAGACCGACTGCACCGCGACCCGGCCGGGGCCCCACAGCCTGACCCAGATGCTGCGGTAGCTCCACGAGCTGCGCCAGAACGCGAAGCCCATGCTCCGCGGGTACTCCAGGTGCAGCGCCATCCGCACCGAGACGTCCCGGTACAGCAGCGAGCTCGGCTGGATCAGCAGGGTCTGGCCCGGCTGCAGGTCGCGGATGAAGACGTTGCCCGGCGCGTGCAGCAGCAGCAGGCCGGGAGCCCCGTGCGCGCCGAACGTGTCGCCGAACTGCCCCATCGGGTAGTGCATCTCGCGGTCGTCGGAGTCCTGGCCGGTCTCATACCAGACGTCCGTCGGGTGCCAGTCGTACTTGATGTTGCCGGTGGCGCACAGGAAGCGGTGCTCGCGGACCCAGATCTGCTGGCTGTGCTGCATCGGCAGCGCCACGACCTCGCCCGCGTGGCTGTCCGACAGCGCGAGGTGGCCGGGACCGCGGCCCTCGACCATGACCAGGGGCATCCCGGCCATCCTGCGGTTCCACGCGCCCTTCATCGGCATGTTGGCCAGCCGGGTATGCGGCTCGGTCCACAGCAGCACGTGGTGGGAGAAGTAGATCCAGTCCTCGGGCGCGAGGGTGAACTCCGCGGTCGGGACGGTGGTGCCCTCGATCTGGACGTGCGACTGGCCGAACTGGAGCCGGGCCATGTCCCTGATCGGCGGCTGCGCGACCCAGCCGGAGTCGCTGACCGAGGACCTGATGTCGACCGGCGCACCGCACAGCGGGCAGGTGGGCGCGCCCGGGTCGCTCGGCTGCCTGCAGTACCGGCAGATGTAGGTATTCATGGGTCCGGAGGCTCTCAGTCCGCGTGGTGGTGGACGTACATCGACTGGATGCCGACCCGGCCGGGGCCGGTCATCTCGGCCAGGTACATGCCGTGCCGCAGCATCCCGGTCTTCAGCGGCATCTGCACCGCCTGCATCTGCACGGTGGAGTCCTTGTACAGGAAGCCGCCCGGCTCGACCAGGATCTTCTCGCCCGGCCGCAGCGTCCGCTCGAGCACGTCCCCGTTCCCGTGCAGCATCAGCATGCCCGGGTAGCCGGCCGTGACGAACCGGTCGATGTACATGCCGTTCCCGCCGTGCAGCAGGTTGACCAGGCCCTTGATCCGGATGAAGGAGTACTGGACGCTGTGCGAGGCGACCAGGAACGCGTGCTCGCGGACGTCCATCTCCATCCCGGGGTGCAGCGGCAGCACCACCATCTCGCCCGGCGCGTTGCGGGAGAACGCGATCCGGCCCGGGCCGTTGGCCACGGTCACGATGTGCGGCATGCCGCCCAGCGACCGCTTCAGCCCGCCGCCGGTGTTCAGCGACGAGAGCGGGACCGTCTCGTCTTTCCACAGCAGCACGTGATGCTCGAAGTAGACGCCGTCCTGCGGGTGCAGGTTGAGCTCGGCTACCGGGACGAGCTCGCCCTCGACCTGGCAGGTGCTGCCGGAGAACCGGAACTCGGTCATGTCCCGCAGCCGGGGCGCCTCGCGCCAGCCGGAGTCACTGACCTTGTTCTTCTGGTCCAGGGGGGCGCCGCAGGTCTGGCAGCTGGTGCTTCCCGGCGGGTTCTGCGCCTGGCACCACTGGCACTGAATCAATTCCACGCTGGGGAAGATAGCAGGTAAGGACCTATGACAACGCCTTCTGCGGCAATCGGGAGACCCGGTATGGTTCTTCCATGGCACTGCTCGGGCGCGAATTCATCGCCGTACCTGACGACCGCAAAGGTCAGATCGTCTTCAAATGGCCGGACATCACCATCCGCCGCTTCACCCGCGCGATCGTCAACGCGGACGAGATGGCGATGTTCGTCAACACCGGCCAGGTCGTGCAGACCCTCGGCCCCGGCCGGCACCAGATCGACGCGAACGAGCTCCCCGGCCTCGGCGCGGTCATCGACACCATCACCGGCGGGAACGCGTACCGCGCGGAGCTGTACTTCGTCGGCACCCGTGAGTACACCGGCTTCAAGTTCGGCGGCCGGGTCGATGACGTGCAGGACCCGCGGACCGGCCTGGTGGTGACGCTGCGGGTGTTCGGCGACTACGCGCTGCGGGTGGCGGACCCGGTGCGGCTGGTGACCAACCTGACCTCCACCGTCGATGTCACCGACAACGAGCGGATCGCCGGCTGGGTCAGCGACCAGGTGCTGAAGGTGCTGCGGACCCACGTCACCACCCAGATCATCCGCAACGGGTGGCCGATCCTGGGCCTGATGGCGTACTCGGCGGAGATCGAGCAGAACACCATCGAGGCCGCCAACGGCCAGCTCGTCGCCTACGGCGTCCAGCTGACCCGGATGGGCAACTTCGACGTCAACCTCTCCCCCGAGGACGAGAAGCAGCTCAAGCAGCTGGCCAAGGACACCAGCTACTCGCAGCTGGCCGGCGGCTTCCAGAACTACGCGGCGGGCGAGATGGCGCTGGGCGCGGGCCAGGGCATGGCCCAGGGCGGCGCCGGCGTGGACGGGGCGTTCCTCGGGGCCGGGTTCGGCCTGGCCAGCGCGTTCGGCGCCCAGCAGGCGCAGGCCCAGCAGGCGCAGCAGGCCCAGGCCGCCCAGCAGGCGGCGCAGCAGCACGGCGTGCCCTACGGCCAGGGCGGCCAGGGCGGCCAGCCGCAGGGCACCCCGCCCCAGGGGCAACCGCAGCAGGCCTCCGGCATGGTGTGCGCGTCCTGCCAGGCACCCAACCCGGCCGGGGCGAAGTTCTGCATGGGCTGCGGCCAGCGGCTAACGCCGACGGTCCAGCACTGCACCGAATGCGGGACCGAGCTCCCGGCCGGCGCGCGCTTCTGCTCCGGGTGCGGCACCCAGACCGGCATCTGAGTCCCGGGCCGGCGCCTCGGCGTGCTGGCGCCGGCGCGCGGGCGTGACCAGGAGCGCGACGCCGGCGACGATGACGGCCGCGGCCAGCAGGGTGCGGCCGCTGACGTGCTCGCCGAGCAGCCACCAGCCCAGCAGGACCGCGACGACCGGGTTGACGAAGGCATAGGTCCCGGTGAGCTGGCTGGGAGCATGGCGGACCAGCCATTCGTAACTGCTGTAGGCCACCAGGCTGCCGAACACGATCAGGTAGGCCAGCGCGAGCGCGGACTCCGAGGCTAGGGCGCTGGCCTGGATACGGCCAAGTTCGCCAGTGGCCGCGCCGGCCGCGCACAGCGCCGTGCCCGCGCAGATCAGCTGCATGCTGCTGGCGAGCAGCGGCTGGTCGGGATGCGGGGCCCGCCTGGCGTAGGCGGATCCGCAGCCCCAGCACAGCGCGCCGCCGAGCGCGACGGCCGCCGCACCCAGGTCCGGCGCGCCGCCTGACAGCGGGTTGACCAGCACGGCCACGCCGGCCAGGCCCAGCGCCAGGCCGACCGCCCCGCGCCGGCGGATGCGCTCCAGTCCGGCCACGTGGCTGACGATGATCAGCCAGACCGGGATGGTGGCCAGCAGCAGGGCGGCCGTCCCGGCCGGCAGCTTCTGCTCGGCCCAGGTCGCGCCGCCGGTGCCCGCGGCCGGGAGCAGGAGGCCCAGGACCGCGCTGGCGCGCCACTCCCGCCAGCCCGCGGGCCGCCAGCCCGCCCCCGGATGGCGCCGCCGCTGCCACCCGCACCAGCCGAACAACATCATGCCCGCGACGCTGAACCGGACGCCCGCCATCGTCAGCGGCGGCAGCGCCCGGATGCCGACCCGCATCGCGACATAAGTCGAGCCCCAGACGACCCACACCACGCCGAGGGCGGCCGCGATGGCGCCGCGGCGGCCCGTCATCCCCGCAACCATGGACCCGGTCACCTCCTGCTCAGATCTGGACCTGACCTGGCCTACCCGGGGCCGGCGGCCGCAGTATTGGCGGGACAGCCATACCTGCCGCAGTTTCTGCCAAACTGGGAGCATGCTGTCCAGCGTGGCCGTGGCGGTATCCGCCCCGGTGCCCGCCTTCGAGCTGGGCGTAGTGTGCGAGGCCTTCGGCCTCGACCGGACCCGGCTAGGGCTGCCCGGCTACCGCTTCGCCGTCTGCGCGGAGCGGATCGAGCCCGTCCCCACCACGTCCGGCTTCGCCGTCACGCCGAGCCACGGGCTGGGCCGGCTGGCCACGGCGGAGCTCATCATCGTGCTGGGCGCCGACCCGCCGGCGGCTCCGCCGTCCGCCGCCCTGTCCGGCCAGCTGCACGACGCCGTACGGCGCGGCGCGACCGTGGCCAGCATGTGCACCGGCGCGTTCGTGCTGGCCGCGACCGGGTTGCTGGACGGCCGCCGGGCGACCACCCACTGGGCGCACGCGCCGCTGCTGGCCCGGCAGTACCCGCGGGTGACGGTGGAGCCCGACCGGCTGTACACCGAGGACGGGCCGGTCCTGACCAGCGCGGGATCAGCGGCCGGCATCGACCTGTGCCTGCATCTGATCCGCCGTGAGCACGGGGCAGAGATCGCCAACAGCGTCGCCCGGCAGATGGTCGTGCCGCCGCACCGCAGCGGCGGCCAGTCACAGTACATCGAGATGACGATCCCGGAGGCGGGGCATCCCGACGACCTGGCCGCGCCGCTGCGGTGGGCGCAGCAGCACCTGGACCAGCCCATCACCGTCGAGGTCCTGGCCGTCCGCGCGGCCATGTCGCCGCGCACCTTCGCCCGCCGCTTCCGCCAGCAGATGGGGACCACCCCGGGCTCGTGGCTGAACCGCCAGCGCCTCATGTTCGCCGAGCGGCTGCTGGAGGGCGGCGACCACACCATCGCCGCGGTCGCGGCCCGCAGCGGGTTCGGCAGCCCCGACACCCTGCGGCGCCATTTCGCCCGGGCCCGCGGGACGACTCCCGAGCAGTACCGGCGGGCGTTTCGGACAACCGGACCCGGGACCTAGTCCCAGGCCGGCCCTCAGTCCCAGGCTGGTTCGGTTGCCTCGCGGACGGTGCCGTCGGCGGTGAAGATCAGGAACCGCTCGAACGAGCGGGCGAACCAGCGGTCGTGGGTGACCGCGAGCACGGTGCCCTGGTAGGACTCCAGGCCCTGCTGCAGCGCCTCGGCGCTGGGCAGGTCGAGGTTGTCGGTCGGCTCGTCGAGCAGCAGCAGCGTCGAGCCGGCCAGCTCGAGCAGCAGGATCTGCAGCCGCGCCTGCTGGCCGCCGGACAAGGTGCCGAACGGCTGCCGGGCGCACGCCTGCAGCTCGTACCGGGACAGCACCGACATCGCCTCGTTGATCAGCCGCGCGTGCTCGGTCATCACGATCTCGAGCGGGGTCCGCCCGGCCAGGTCCGGCCGGGCGTGGGTCTGCGCGAACAGCCCGGGCACCACCCGGGCGCCCAGCCGCGCCTGGCCCTCGTGCGGCACCTGCTCCCCCGCGAGCAGCCGCAGGAAGGTCGATTTCCCGGACCCGTTGGCGCCCAGGACCGCGATCCGGTCGTCAAACCAGATCTCGGTGCCGAACGACTGGGTGTTTCCCGTCAGTACCAGGTTCTCGCAGATCACGGCGCGCTTGCCGGTCCGCCCGCCGCGCAGCCGCATCCGGACGTTCTGGTCCCGGGGGACCTCCTGCGGCGGCCCCTCGTCCTCGAACCGGCGCAGCCTGGTCACCGCGGCCTGGTAGCGGGAGGCCATGCCGTCGTTGTAGGAGGCCTTCTGCCGCAGGGTGCGGACCAGCTCCTTCAGCTTCTCGTGCTCCTCGTCCCAGCGGCGGCGCAGCTCCTCGAGGCGGCTGATCCGGTCGGCCCGGGCCTGGGCGTAGCTGCCGAAGCCGCCGCCGTGCACCCAGACGTTCCGGTCCTCGACGGTCACGATGCGCTGGGCGCAGGCGGCCAGCAGCTCCCGGTCGT
>Ga0136846_1238538_pt1 | contig 10895 bp, 10 predicted proteins | sample HopSoiMetagenom2_FD_96841 | JGI IMG/M metagenome (GOLD analysis project Ga0136846, IMG submission 96841) | Grasslands soil microbial communities from Hopland, California, USA - 2 Assembly 2016 (version 4) | ecosystem: Environmental > Terrestrial > Soil > Grasslands | place: USA: Hopland... | reverse complement strand
TCACACACCCAAGGTAGGAGCCCAGTGCGTGAATTACGCCCGCTGGGATCTGTGCGGGGGGCGTCCAGCAATGGGTGTCTCTACCGCGATCCATGTCCTTAGGTGCAGCGTTTCACGACGTGACGGGAGATTGTGTGTGTGGCTTCGCCACGGGCCTCCGCAAAATGCGGGCACATAGGATGGGCGTGGCTGCGCCTCGGGCCATGTCCTTATCCCTCCCCGCGACAAAAGAAGTGGCGCGAGAATGGCTGACATGACGAACCCGACGCATCACCATCCTCATGCCCACGACCTGTCGCCCTGGCAGCACAGCCACCAGTTCGACAGCGGCAACAAGCGCGGCGAAGCGCGCACGCGCTGGGTGCTGATGGTGACCATCGTGACCATGGTTGTGGAGATTGCTGCCGGGTGGTGGACCGGGTCCATGGCCCTGCTTGCAGACGGCTGGCACATGGGCACGCACGCACTTGCACTCGGCGTTGCTGCTGCCGCGTATGCATTGGCGCGGCGACATGCCACGGACACGCGATTCAGCTTCGGGACCTGGAAGATCGAGGTGCTCGGAAGCTTCGCGAGCGCTCTTGTGCTGGGCATGGTCGCCATCGGAATCGTCTTTGAATCAGTGTTGCGCCTATGGCATGCCGAGCCCATCGCCATCCACGCTGCATTGACCGTTGCGGTAACCGGGCTGATCGTGAATCTCTTGTCGGCGTGGCTGCTGCATGGGGCGGACGACGGGCATGGGCATGCGGGACATGGACATGCGGGACAGGGACATGCGAATCATCACGACGCGCACGACCACGATCACCATGGACACGATCACCACGAAGCGCATGCGCACGACCATGCACCGCACACCAAGGGCCACGACCTCAACCTGCGCGCTGCCTACGTCCACGTTCTCGCCGACGCGCTGACGTCCGTTCTTGCCATCGCCGCGCTTTGCGCCGCGCTGTGGCTCGGATGGTGGTGGATCGACCCCCTGGTGGGCGTGCTTGGGGCCGTCGTGATCGCGCTCTGGTCGGTAAGTTTGCTGCGCCAATCTGCCGCGGTGCTGCTCGACCGCGAGATGGATCATCCACTCACCCATCGCATCCGCGAAGACCTCGAATCCGATGGTGATGCCAAGGTGGCCGACCTGCATATCTGGCGTGTGGGCCGCGACCAGTTCGCCGTCATCGCCTGCGTCGTGGCCGACGTTCCACTTGCGCCGGCCGTCTATCGCCAGCGCCTCGCTCGCCACGTGCAGCTTGTGCACCTGTCGCTGGAAGTGAATCGTTGTCCGCAGGCCATGCCGCCGAAGTGAGAGGCTGAGAGTATTTCGAACGTGTCCGAGCAGCACGTCAAAAGGCGCCTGAGCTAGGCGCAAAGCGCAGCCATAGCTTGGCTATGGCGGGCATTTGCAACAACGAGCAGGGGGCTTTTGGCGTGATGAGCGGGCATGATCGAAGTACTCTCAGCCTCTGAGTTGACGCGAATTCGTTCGCGGCGAACTCGTGATCAGGCGGCGTTCAATGCCGCCAGTTGCGCGGGTGTACCGACGTTTTCCCACTCGCCGTCATACACCTCGGCACTGATACGACGCTTGCGCATGCCGTCGAAGAGCAAGGGGCCAAGGGGGGCTTTTTGCCCGGACGCGATATCGGCCACGATGCCCGCCCGGCACAACGCGATGTTGGCGTAAGTCCATCGCCGACCGTCGGGCCCGGGGCCGTCGGCCAGTCCCATGCCGTCGGCATCGATGCCGAAATCGCCCTTGGGGTGATACGGCGGGTTGGGCACGAGCCACAGATGCGCGTCGAGCTTTGTCTGCGCGAAACGATCTGCGCGCTCCTTGTCGAAGGCAAACCCTGGCATGAAGATGTCGCCCGATACGACCCAGAACACATCGTCATCGCGCTCGATGAGCAAGGGCAGCGCTTTCGCGATGCCGCCCGCCGTCTCGAGCGCCCCACCGTGGTCGCGGCCTTCGAGCGAGTAGTGCAGGCGCACGCCGAAGCGCGAGCCGTCGCCCAAGGTCTCGACGATGCGTTCTTCCAGCCACGCGGTGTTCACGACCATCTCGCGAACTCCGGCCTTTGCCAAGGCCTCGATGTGCCACTCGATGAGCGGCTTGCCGCGCACCTTCAACAGCGGCTTGGGTGTGTGATCCGTCAGTGGACGCATGCGCTCGCCGCGGCCGGCTGCCAGGATGATCGCTTTCATGCGGTAGCTCCGGTCGGAATCGGCAGGGCGCCGCGTTGCAATGCCTGGCGCTCGATGCCTTTGGCGCCGAAAGATGCAATCAATGCATTCAAAAGCGAATGGGCGCGATCAGTGTTATCGCTGCCATGGTTGCAGACGTATACATCCAGGGTCACCGAAGCCAGTTCGGGCCAAGTGTGCACCGCCAGATGCGACTCGGCCAGAAGCACCACTCCCGTTACCCCGCCGGGCGCCGGGAAAGGATGAAACAACTCGCCCACGGGCTGCAGGCCAGCTCCCATCACTGCGGCAAGACACAGCTGCCGCAGTGCTTGCGGATCGATCATTGCCGCCAGCGTCGTGTCGCAGTCCCTCAAGTCCGCGGTCAGGTGCAGTCCATCCATCCGGCGGGATTATCGGGCCCTTGATCCTCCTTGCTCTGAGGGGCTGAGAGGATTTCGATCATGCCCGCTCATCACGCCAAAAGCCCCCTGCTCGTCGTTGCAAATGCTCGCCATAGCCCGGGCTATGGCTGCGCTTTGCGCCTGGATCAGGCGCCTTTTGACGCGCTGCTCGGACACGCTCGAAATACTCTCAGCCCCTCGGACGACGCCCGTAAAATCCCGCCTCTTCCCCTCCACCTCCCGGGACCCCGCATGGCCGCCGCACTCGCCTCGATGGCAATCCAGCCCCCCACCTTCCTCATGGCCAACGCCATCCGCGCCCTCGCGATGGACGCGGTCCAGCAAGCCAACTCCGGTCACCCCGGAGCCCCGATGGGCATGGCGGAAATCGCCGCTGCCCTGTGGGGCCGGCACCTGCGCCACAACCCGCGCAACCCGCATTGGCCTGATCGCGACCGCTTCGTGCTGTCCAACGGCCACGGTTCGATGCTGATTTACGCCCTCTTGCATCTGACAGGCTACGACCTGCCGATGAGCGAGCTGCGCAACTTCCGCCAACTTCACAGCAAGACGCCCGGTCACCCCGAAGTCGGGGTCACTCCGGGCGTCGAGACCACCACCGGGCCGCTTGGCCAGGGCCTGACCAATGCCGTTGGCATGGCACTCGCAGAGAAGCTGCTCGCGCACGAGTTCAACCGCGAAGGCATCCCGCTCGTCGACCACCACACCTATGTGTTCATGGGCGACGGCTGTCTCATGGAAGGCATCAGCCACGAGGCCTGCAGCCTCGCCGGCGTGTGGCGCTTGAACAAGCTCATTGCGTTCTACGATGACAACGGCATCAGCATCGACGGCCAAGTCGGCCCCTGGTACGGCGACGATGCCGCCAAGCGCTTCGAGGCCTATGGCTGGAACGTCGTCGGCCCCGTCGACGGGCACGACGTGGATGCCGTCGACGCGGCCATCGTCGAAGCCAAGCAAAGCCAGAGCAAGCCCAGCATCATCATCTGCAAGACGACCATCGGCAAAGGTGCGCCGACGCGCGCCGGCACGGCCAAGGCGCACGGCGAAGCACTTGGGGTCGAAGAAATCCAGAAGACCCGCGACGCGCTCGGATGGGTCCACGAGCCCTTCGTGATTCCCGAGGCGGCCTACGAGCACTGGGACGCAAAGGCTCGCGGTGCGCAGTTGGAAGCGCAGTGGAACGAGCAGTTCACCGCCTACCGCGCGACGCACCCTGAACTCGCGGCCGAATTCATCCGTCGCGTGCAGGGCGAACTGACCAAGAACTTCAGCCAGGTGGCGGTGGACGCCGCGATCGCCGCGCACACCAAGGCCGAGACGGTTGCCTCGCGCAAAGCCAGCCAAATCGCGCTCGAAGCTTTCACCAAGTCGCTGCCAGAGCTGCTGGGAGGCTCGGCCGACCTGACCGGCTCCAACCTCACGAACACCAGCTCGACGCCGGCGCTTCGCTTCGACGAGCGAGGCGAACCCAATGGCGGCCGCCACATCAACTATGGCGTGCGCGAGTTCGGCATGGCGGCCATCATGAACGGCATTGCGCTGCATGGTGGGTACGTTCCCTACGGCGGAACATTCCTCACCTTCAGCGACTACAGCCGCAACGCCCTGCGCATGGCCGCGCTGATGAAGCTGCGCGTCATCCACGTCTTCACGCATGACAGCATCGGCTTGGGCGAAGACGGCCCGACGCACCAGTCGGTAGAACACGCTGCGTCGCTGCGATTGATCCCGGGCCTCGATGTCTGGCGCCCGGCCGACACGGCGGAGACGGCCATCGCGTGGGCCTGCGCCATCGAGAACAAGAACCGCCCGAGCGCCTTGCTGTTGTCGCGCCAGAACCTGCCCTACGGACCGAAGGCCGGCCTCGAAGACATCTCCAAGGGCGCTTACGTGCTCGCCGAGCCAAACGAGGTGGGTCTCAAGAAAAAGCCACAGGCAGTCATCATCGCCACTGGCTCGGAAGTGCAGCTCGCACTGCATGCCCAGCAGCAACTTGCGATGCAAGGCATTGCAGTGCGCGTGGTGTCCATGCCATCGACCACCGTTTTCGACCGCCAGGACATCGCCTACAAGCGCAGCGTGCTTCCGCAAGGGCTGCCGCGAGTGGCGGTGGAGGCGGGCGTGACCGACGGCTGGTGGAAGTACGGCTGCGCTGCAGTGATCGGCATCGACACCTATGGCGAGTCGGCACCGGCGAACGTGCTGTTCAAGCTATTCAACTTCACGGCGGAGAACGTGGCGGCAACGGTGCAGAAGGTGCTTCGAGGATGAGCGCCCTGACGCGTCACGCATCGTTCGCGTCGCGACATTTGCTGACTTCATGTTCGGTGGTATGCGTGGCGCTGGCCATGACGGCCTGCACGACACCACCTCCCGCCCCGGCACCAGCGCCTGCTCCGTCTCCCGCCGACGCTTGCAAGGCCCTGGTGGAAAGCCTGACGGCGGCCATCCCGGTTGGCCAGTCGCTGGCCGAACTGCAGGCCCGCGGCTTGAGGGTCAAGACGCCCTTGAGCTTTCCGCCGGGGTCGGTCCCGAGGCCGGTCCAAAGCAGCGGCGCGGCGGTGCAGATGCTGATCCAGGCCGACGGCGGCGTGACGCCGGGATCGCAGAAGACGCTCAAGAGCGTGGGCGAACCGCAAATTGCCACGGCGATGGAAGCGGCCGCGCTGTCGATGAGATTCGACTTCGACGACGTTTCCAAATTCGCGGCACCCGTCCCTTACGTCGCCACGTTTGCCGTGTGCATCCGGTCATGAATCGGATTCAAGCTAAAGCCTAAAGCCGATTCGTACCCATCAGCCGCCACAATCTTCAACGCAACTTACGGAGACCTCCCATGACCATCAAAGTCGCCATCAACGGCTACGGCCGCATCGGCCGCAACGTCCTTCGCGCCCACTACGAAGGTGGCAAGAAGCATGACATCCAGATCGTTGCAATCAACGACCTGGGCGACCCCAAGACCAATGCGCACCTGACCAAGTACGACACCGCCCACGGACCGTTCCCCGGCACCGTGACGGTCGACGGCCACTACATGGTCGTCAACGGCGACAAGATCCGCGTGCTGGCCAACCGCAACCCGGCCGAGCTGCCCTGGGGCGAGCTGGGCGTGGACCTGGTGATGGAGTGCACCGGCTTCTTCACCACCAAGGAAAAGGCATCGGCCCACCTGAAGGGCGGCGCCAAGAAGGTCATCATTTCGGCGCCGGGCGGCAAAGACGTGGACGCGACCGTTGTGTTCGGCGTGAACCACAAGGTCCTGAAGTCAACCGACACCATCATCTCGAACGCCTCGTGCACCACCAACTGCCTCGCTCCGCTGGTCAAGCCGCTACACGACAAGCTGGGCGTCGAGTCGGGCCTGATGACGACCATCCATGCCTACACCAATGACCAAGTGCTGACAGACGTTTATCACGAAGACCTGCGCCGCGCCCGCTCGGCCACGCACTCGATGATCCCGGCCAAGACCGGTGCGGCTGCTGCGGTGGGCCTTGTGCTGCCGGAACTCAACGGCAAGCTCGACGGCTTCGCGATCCGCGTGCCGGTCATCAACGTGTCGGTGGTTGACCTGAGCTTCGTGTCCAAGAAAGCCACGACCGTCGATGAAGTCAACGCCATCCTGAAGGCCGCGAGCGAAGGCGAGTTGAAGGGCATCCTCGGCTACAACACCGATCCGCTGGTGTCGGTGGACTTTAACCACAACCCGCTATCGAGCATCTTCGACTCCACTCAGACCCGCGTGTCGCCGGATGGCAAGCTGGTGAAGGTGCTGAGCTGGTACGACAACGAATGGGGTTTCAGCAACCGCATGCTTGACACGACGGTCGCTTTCGTCGGCGCAAAGTAAAGCTGGCAGGCCAGGGCTTCGCCGGGCGAGGCGAAAAAGAGGGTGGTCCCCGAAAGGCGGCTACCCTTTTTTGCTTGATGACCGTGCCGTCGCGAAAGAACATTCGGTTACGCGCACTGAACAAGCCAGCAATGCAGACGCATTAAGGCGCTTCTAAACTCAAGGCGGAGTTGAGGTCCACGTAGACAAGCGCAACCGCGTTCACCGTACAGGTCCTCACACCGAATTCGACGGAGATCATCGACCATGCGTCACCCCTTGTTCGCCATGGCTGCCCTGTGTTTCACACTCGCGCCGGTCGTGCTCCGGGCGCCGATGGCGCAAGCGGCCACCGATGCACCGGTCGTGTCTGCAACGGCACAACAGACGGCGCGAGTGATCGTCCAGTACAAGACTGGCAGCAGCGTGATGCGTGCGCTGTCCGCAACCGAAACCAGCGGCACCCTGGCGATTCCGCGACACGCGGCGGTGCTCTCGTCACGCCTGCGCATCTCCATGGCCGATGGCCAGCCGACGGGGCGCAGGTCCCAGGTGCTCATCGCCCAGGGCATGACGTCTGAGCAGCTTGCCGCCCTGCTGTCGAAAGACGCCGATGTCGAGTTCGCCGAACCGGACCGCACGCGCAGCATTCATTCGGTGCCCAACGACCCGCTGTATGCGGACTTCCAGTCCACCGCGACGCCCACTGTCGGTCAGTGGTATTTGCGCGCGCCGACTGCGACCAATGTGTCGGCCATCAACGCCGAGACCGCGTGGGACACGACCACCGGATCGAGCGCGGTCGTGGTTGCCGTTCTCGACACAGGCATTCGTTTTGACCACCCGGACCTGCTTGGAAAAACCCTTCCCGGTTATGACTTCGTCTCTGACGCACAGCGCGCCAACGATGGCGATGGCCGCGATGCAGATGCTTCCGATCCGGGCGATTGGGTGACTCCTTTGGAGGTGAACGACGCCGCCAGCCCGTTCTACCACTGCACCGACCCTAGCCCCGCCACGGGTCAGTACTCCGGCGAGAACAGCAGTTGGCACGGCACGCAGTTGGCGGGTCTCATCGGTGCGGCGACGAACAACGGAATCGGCATGGCCTCGGTGGGGCGCAACGTGATGATCCTTCCGGTGCGTGTGCTCGGCAAATGCAACGGTCGCGACTCCGACATCCAGGCCGCGATGCGGTGGGCGGCAGGCATATCGGTGCCGGGTGTTCCCGACAATCCGTACCCCGCCAAGGTCGTGAACCTGAGTCTCGGCGGCAGCGGATCTTGCGGATCGGCCTATCAAACCGTCGTGGATGAATTGATTGCCTTGGGTATCACGGTGGTGGCGTCGGCCGGTAATGATGGGGACGCGGTGGCGGCACCTGCGAATTGCGCCGGCGTCATCGCGGTGGCTGGAGTGCGCCATGCAGGCACCAAGGTTGGTTATTCCAGTCTCGGGCCAGAAGTGGCGATCAGTGCACCGGCCGGCAACTGCGAGACCGCGACGGGTGCGTGCCTGCACCCGTTGCTGACCACCACCGACAGCGGCGCCACGACGCCCGCCGCCAGCGTCTACAGCGACAGCTTCAATGCGTCACTCGGCACGAGTTTTTCGGCACCGCTCGTTGCAGGAACGGTGGGGCTCATGCTGTCGGTCAATCCAAGTCTTACGACAACGCAGGTGCGCAGTGCGTTGCAGCACTCCGCCCGGCCCTTCCCCGCATCGAGCTCCAACACGTCTACCCTATGCCAGCCCCCCAGCTCGACGACTTTGCAAGAAGAGTGCGTGTGCACAACGACGACCTGCGGTGCAGGCTTGCTCGATGCCGCCGGCGCGGTCTCGGCGGCGGCGAATACAACACCCCCACCACCGAGCGATGGTGGCGGAGGCGGGGGCGCCATGGGCTTTGAATGGCTGACTGGTCTGCTTGTGGCAGTGCTCGCGTTGTCTCGGGGTCGCCGACATCAGGTCTGATGCGGCACGAATCCCCTTGTTGAGCAGATGGCGTGTACGCCTGGTTTGGGCGTCTTACGTCACGCACTGCATGGCTTGTTTCAGGGGGGGGTGATGCAGGCCGAGAAGCCCCTGCCCAGGCCCTCGAGCTTGAGCGCCGACATCTTCGTGGCAAGGTCTTGATCGGCACGTGCGACACGCAAGGTGTATTGCGTGGACGCCTTCGCAAGTTCGATCACCTTGCCGGTGTGTAAGCCGTGCTGAGAAAGTTTTTGCAGCGCTTCGTCGGCGGCGTTGCGGCTGGAGTATCGGCCGAGTGACAAGCCGGGTTCGAGCGCCGGGAAGCCGGTGATTTCCTCGTACGCCACTTTGATGCGCGAAAGTTCCTGTTCCTTCTTCTGCAGCGCTTCGTGATTCGCGTAGCGGCCCATGTAGACGATCCAGCGCGCCGGTTGCTCGTGCGTCTGCCGAGACCAAGTGCCGGCGGGCAAGGCCAATGACGCGGTGTTTTCCGCGGCAACGATGCCCGCGTCGTCGAAGGGTCCTGCCTCCAGGCAGGTGAATTTGGATTCGGCGGCGTTTGCGGCCGCGGCCGCGGCCAGAGTCTGCGGCGTCAACAGGCGCACGGATTCTGGTCGCACCTGCTTGGCGAGACGTTCGGGTTCACGGTCGCCGCTTGCACGCACGCCGACCAAGTCATCGACCCAGCCCTGCGACCACACGAAGAACACGATGTTGGCCAGCAGCAGGAAGGCGACGATGGATCTCAGCATCACACACTCTGGTGCGGGGCGAGCCGTACGCTGACCTCGCCGCTGCCGACTTCCTTGACCCCCTGATCTGTACGAACAAGCAGCGAGCCATCGGGCGCAAGGCCTGTAACGATGCCTTCGGGAACGTCGGGGTGGGTGGTCAGCACGGCGCGGCCAAACAGGATGTCGCGCGTAGCGAATGTGGCAGCGAAGGCTTGGAATCCCTCGCGCTCGAAGCGTCGCAAGGCGTCGACCAGCGGCTTCGCCACCTGCGACAACACCTTCGGCGCGGTCGTGTCGGGGGCGATCTCCTGCAAGCAGGCATAGCCAGTCGAGACCTCGCTGGTCGACATTGGCAGCACATTCAACCCCACGCCGATCACTGCCAGTCGCTGCGAACCGGCAGCCACGGTTTCGATGAGGATGCCGCCAAGCTTGCGGCCGCCGCCCTCGTCGTCAAGCAGCCAAAGATCGTTGGGCCACTTGACGCCCAGGCGCTGGCCCGGTCCCCGGGTGGAGGTGGAGGGCCCGCCTTCAATAGATTCGGCGCTTTCAGCAGGCGTGCCTAGCGGATCGAGCGCTTCCGCAAGCGCCACACCGACGGCGAGCGAAAGGCCGCCCCAGTCCTTTGGCGACAAGGGCAGCGCCAGCGAAAACGTGAGTGATGCCCCCGGTGCCGCCTGCCATAGACGGCCTTGCCGTCCGCGACCATGCGTCTGGTGCTCCGCCACCAGCAAGCAGGGCTGCAGGTCGGCGGTACGGCGGCCAAAGGCGGTGCTCTCGACGCTGCGTCGTACCTGGGCCACGTGGCCCTCTTCGGACGGCGGAGTGACGATCCGTGCCCGCTCGAGCAGTGCACTGTTGGTCGATGAAATGCGCGCCACCACCTCGACGCTCAGACCCGGCAATTGGGGCGTTAATTGCTCCCAGAGGGCTTCGGCGCCCCATCGGAGGGAATGGTCAGTCATTGGATCCTTGGGGCTGCTCAGCGTTTTGGTGACAACATCGTGCCACGGCATTTCTTGCTACCGCAGCGGCATTCGTACTCTTTCTTCAGTTTCGGCGTGTAGCGCTCATCAATGACGAGCCCGTACACGAAGAAGAGTTCCTCGCCCGGCTTCAGTGCACGCAACGCCTTGATGAAGATGCGCCCATCTACCTCTTCAGCCTCGCAATTCGGCTCGCAGGCGTGGTTGATCCAGCGCGCGGCATTGCCGCCGTACTTCGCGTCGATGACGTTCTTGTCATCGATGTGGAAGTAAAAAGTGTGATTCGGGTTTTTCGGGTCGTGCGGATGGCGGCGCAGCGCTTCGGGCCAGGTGATGATTTCGCCCTTGTATTCGATGATCACGTCGCCCTTCGGGATGGGCGCCACGGCAAAGACCCCTTTGCCGTGAACCCCGGAGCGGCGAATCTGGATGCGCCTTCCATTCCTGGGAGCGGACACCTTGGCGGCATCCTGGCGGGGGGGCTTGGCGGCTCTCGCTTGCGTCATCGACTTCTTTGGGTACATTGAATTTGTGGGCGCGCGCGCGTACATGTATGCGCGCGAGAAGCCCGGATTGTATTGATGCATTAACGCCACCCTTGCGGGCAGGCCCAGAAAGACCTATGAGCATGACGCTGACAAGCCATTTGAAGGCGCCCGAGCGCCGGGCCGCCCCAAGCGGGCGCCATCCCCTCGGGGGATCGATCGCGGGACTCCGCGAGCGAGGGGCTGTCATGACGCCCGAGCGCCGGGCC
>Ga0136846_1225875_pt1 | contig 10895 bp, 12 predicted proteins | sample HopSoiMetagenom2_FD_96841 | JGI IMG/M metagenome (GOLD analysis project Ga0136846, IMG submission 96841) | Grasslands soil microbial communities from Hopland, California, USA - 2 Assembly 2016 (version 4) | ecosystem: Environmental > Terrestrial > Soil > Grasslands | place: USA: Hopland... | reverse complement strand
GGTCATGCTCGTCGAAGTTCAACATCGGATCCGCGGGATCCTTGTACGTCGCCGCCTCCCACTCGGCGACGCGCCCGTGTAACGGCCCGAAGTCGACGACGTCCGAGAGCCGAGTGTTGCGCCGGTTGATCGGCTCGAAGAGCGAGACGCGACCGCCGGGCCGCAGCACGCGAAAGAACTCCCGCGCCACCTCGGCCTTGTCGTCGACGTAGACCAGCACCGACCGCGTCAGAACGACGTCGACCGCCGCATCCGGAAGCGGCAGCACGTCGGCGCTGCCGACGAAGTAGAAGACGTTCGCCGCGGCGCACACGCTGCGCAGCTGCTCGAGAGCGTCGACCGAGACGTCGATCGCGAGCACGTCGCCGCCGGGCGAGACGCGCTCCGCGGCGGTAACCGTCAGCAGCCCGGTGCCGGCACCGACGTCCGCGACGACGTCGCCGGCTTGCAGCCGCGCATTCGCGAGCACCGTGTCACGGAAAGCGCCGAGCCGCGCGAACAGCTCGTCGAGCTCGTGCTGCGACCTGCCGGCGAAGCGTGTGCGGACCAGCCATTCGGCCCACTGATCGAGTTCGCCGCTCAGCGCCTGAAGAACGTGAAGTCGCGGTAGAACAGCGCGAAGCCGACGGCGCACAGGATCGCGGTCACGATCCAGAAGCGGACCATGATCTTCGTCTCCGACCACGCCTTCATCTCGAAGTGGTAGTGGATCGGGGCCATCAGGAACACGCGCCGGTGGAAGTACTTGAACGAGATGACCTGGATGATCACCGACAGCGCCTCGATCGCGAAGATGCCGCCGATCAGGAGCAGCAGGAAGATCGTCTTCGTGAAGATCGCCATCGCCGCGAGCGCGCCGCCGATGGCGAACGAGCCCGTGTCGCCCATGATCACCTCGGCGGGGAACGCGTTGTACCAGAGGAATCCGATCGCAGCCCCGATCAGTGCGGCGCCCACGATCGCGAGGTCGAGCCGGCTGTCGAAGCGGCCGCCCGGGTTGCCCGAGCGGATGTAGGTGACGACCGAGATCGCCGTGAACGTGATCATGGCGATGATTCCCGTGCCGGCGGCGAGCCCGTCGAGACCGTCCGTGAGGTTGACCCCGTTCACCGTTCCGGCGATCACGAGGAAGAGCAGCACGTACCAGCCGTACGACAGCTGCACGTTCCAGTGCACGACCGGGACGAAGACGCTCGTCGGCAAGTGCTGATGATCCGCGGCGAAGCCGACGCCGACAGTGATCAGCCCGAGCAGGAGGAGCTTCCAGCGTCCACGCAGTCCGAGCGAGCGGCGGTGCCTGAGCTTGATGAAGTCGTCGAGGAAGCCGACCGCGCCGCACGCGAGCGTGACGAACAGCACCGTCAACGCCGGAACCTTGTACTTGGACACTGCGAGGAACGCGACGGTCGCGACCACGAGGATCAGTAGGCCGCCCATCGTCGGCGTGCCCTGCTTGACGCGGTGCCCTTCCGGCATTTCCTCGCGGATGTGCTGACCGAACTCGTTGCGGCGCAGGAAAGCGATGAACTTCGGTCCGATGACGATCGAGATGATCATCGCGATCACCCCGGCGGCGAGGACGCGGATCACGCGGTCGTGAGCTCGGTCAGGGCTGCGGCCACCGCCTCGAGACCGATCGCGCGCGACGCCTTGACGAGCACGGCGTCGCCGGGACGCACGACCTCGGGCAGCTCGCGAATCGCCTCGTGGACGTTCGGAACCCAGCGGCCGGCGACACCCGCGCCGAGATAGCCGCGGGCGAGCTCGCCGACAGCGAGCACCTCGTCGACGCCGAGCGTCGCCGCGGCTTCGCCGACCTCGTGGTGGTATCCGGTCGCAGTCCGTCCGAGCTCGGCCATGTCACCGAGAATCGCAACCCGGCGGCGCTCGCCCGCACGCTCGGCCAGGTATGCGAGCGCTGCGCGCATCGAGACGGGGTTCGCGTTGTAAGCGTCGTTGATCAGGAGGCCACCGCCCGCCAGCTCCTCCTCGTCCCCACGCCAGCGCGAGAAATCGACGTCGACGCGCGCCGGCCGCGGGAGGCCGAGGGCGTCGAGCGCGGCGAGCGCCGCGATCGCGTTCTGCGCCTGATGCCGGGCCGCGAAGTTGAAGCTCACGCCGCCGACCGACGTGCGGCCGTCGACGCTGACGATTTCCTGCGGCTCGTTCGTGCGCACGACGTCGATGTCGTCGCGGTCGACAGGGAAGTCGGCCGGGACGATCGCCGTACCGCCGGCCGGCAGCGCCGCGACGAGCTCGCCCTTTGCGCGGCGCACGCCCTCGAGCGAATCGACGAGCTCGAGATGCACCGGGCCAATGTTCGTGATCACGCCGATCTGCGGCTGTGCGATCTCGCACAGCGCGGCGATCTGGCCGAACCCGCGCATCGCGAGCTCGAGGATGCAGACCTCCGTGTCGTGCTCCAGCCGGCACAACGTGAGCGGCACGCCGATCTCGTTGTTGTAGCTCGCCTCAGCCGCGATCGTCCGCGCGGACGGCATGCACAGCGCGGCGAGGATGTCCTTCGTCGAGGTCTTCCCCATCGAGCCCGTGATCCCGACGACGCGCGCGCTGCTCCGCTCGCGCACGGCGCGGCCGATCGCCGCCAGGGCCGCGAACGGGTCGTCCGGCACGAGCGTCGCGGCGGCACCTCGAGCGAGCGCTTCGGCGACGAACGCCTCGCCGCGGCCGACGGCGACGAAGAGGTCGCCCTCACCGATCCGTCTGGAGTCGACGTGCACGCCGGTGAACTCAGGCGCACGACTCTCGACGCGGCCGAGATCGGCGAGCAGCGCGGTCTCGAGCGGGATCACGCCGGCGCCCTCAGCCGTCGGAGCGCGTCGCGAACGACCTCGCGGTCGTCGAACGGGAGCTTGCGGCCGGCGATCTCCTGCCCCTGCTCGTGCCCCTTGCCCGCGATCAGCACGACGTCGCCCTCGCGTGCCTGTTCGAGCGCGCGCTCGATCGCGCGGCGCCGGTCGAGCTCGACGTCGAGATCGAGGCCGCCGGCGACCTCGGCTGCGATCTCGGCCGGGTCTTCGCTGCGCGGATTGTCGGACGTCACCAGCGCTACGTCCGCAAGTCGGTTGACGACGCGGCCCATGAGCGGGCGCTTCACGCGGTCGCGGTCACCGCCGGCGCCGAAGACGCAGATGACACGGCCGCGCGCAAGCTCCCGCGCCGAGTCGAGAGCAGCCTCCAGCGCGCCCGGTGTGTGTGCGTAGTCGACGAGCACGGTGAACGGCTGCCCCTCGTCGACGGCGTCGAAGCGGCCGGGCACACGCTCGACCGCCTCGAGGCCGCGCTTGATCGAGGCGTCGTCCACGCCGAGCGCGCGAGCCGCCGCGGCTGCCGCCAGCGCGTTCTCGAGGTTGAAGCGCCCGCGCAGCTTCAGCTCGACGCCGCCGAGCCCGTCGTCAGGTCGGAACGTCACAGCGTCGGGGATCTCTCTCGCTAGCCGGGAGCCATACTCGTCCCCGACATTGACGACAGCACACGCGGTCTGCGCGAACAGCCGCCGCTTGGCCTCGAAGTACTCGTCCATCGTGCCGTGGAAGTCGAGATGGTCCTGGGTCAGGTTCGTGAACACGAGCGCCGCGAAGCGAGTCCCCTCGAGCCGGCCTTTGACGGACGCCATCGATGTCGCTTCCATCACGCAGGCCCGGTTCCCTGCGTCGAGCATCTCGCGGAACAGCCGTTGCAGGTCGATCGACTCCGGCGTGTTGAGCCCGACGGTGCGTGCCTCGTCCCCGACGCGCCGCTCGACGTTCGTGAGCAGGCCCGGCTTCCTGCCGGCGGCGTCGAGGATCGACCAGAGCAGGTAGGCGGTCGTCGTCTTCCCGTTCGTGCCGGTGACGGCCGCGACAGGCAGCTCTGCCGTCGGGTCGTCGAAGAACATCACGGCGGCGCGCGGCATCGCAGCGCGAACGCTGGGGACGACGAGCTGCGGCACGTCGAGGTCGAGCCGCCGCTCGACGACGAGCGCCACTGCGCCGCTCCGGACTGCGTCGGCCGCGTACTCGTGGCCGTCCGCGGACGCGCCGCGGATGCAGAAGAAGAGAGAGCCGCGCGGAACCTCCCGTGCGTCGTACGCCAGCTCGCGGATCTCGACGGCAGCGCGTCCCACGACGTCGGTCGGAGCGAGCGCAGCGATGAGCCGCTCCAGCTGCATCTCGGCGACCAAGTCTAGTGACGCCTCCTGCGGGCGTTATCTGTACACGCGGGATACCGGGGCCCACCGCTCCCGCCCGCCAACAGCCTATGGCGCAAGGTGTGCCATGTCCGGGTCGTAGCCGTGCCTGAGCTGGAACGAAGGGGCGCGAGGTCAGCCGGTCGGGGCGTCCGGCGGCACCTCGAGGTACTGCAGGTCGAAGCGCGCGATCTGCTGGAACGCAGGGGCCGCGACCACGCCGCCCCAGATCGCCCCCTGGGGCTCGTCGACCGTCACCAGGATGACGAGGCGCGGCCGCGACGCCGGCACGATCCCGACGAAGGATGCGACGTAACGGCCCGTGGCGTACCCGCCGTGGGAGTCCGGCTTCTGGGCGGTGCCCGTCTTCCCCGCGACCTGGTAGCCGGGCATCGCGGCGTACGTTCCTGTGCCCTCTGCCACGACGTCTTTCAGCATCAGCATCAGCTGCGACGCGACGGCCGGTGCGACGAGCCGCCGCTTGTAGAGCGACGGGCGCCCGCCGCCGGCGACGTGATCGACGAGGTGCGGACGCGACCAGATGCCGCGGTTGGCGACGGCGGCGTATGCGGCCGCCATCTGCACCGGCGTCACAGCGATGCCCTGGCCGATCGGCACGTTGCCGATCGTCGAGCCGGACCACTTGTCGACGGGAAGCACGATGCCGGGGCTCTCGCCGGGATAGTCGATCCCGGTCGAGCGGCCGAAGCCGAACCGCGCGATCCACTTCGAGAGCCGCGTGGGCCCGAGCATCTCGGCGAGCTCGATCGCGCCGATGTTCGACGAGTGGGCGAGGATCTGGGCCACGGAGTAGTTGACCGTGCCGCGTTCCTCTGCGTCGTGGATGACGCGGTCGGCGACCTTCAGCGAATACGGGAGCGTGAAGCGCGTCGACGGCGACACGAGCCGGTCCGAAAGCGCACCCGCAACGGTGACCAGCTTGAACGTCGAGCCCGGCTCGTACGTGTCTGTCACGCTCCGGTTGCGCTGCAGGTCGCGCGGCGCGGACGGAAAGCGATTCGCGTCGAAGCCCGGCTGCACCGCCATGGCGAGGACGGCGCCGGTGCGCGGGTCGAGCACGGTCGCGCTCGCGCTCTTCGCGTGCCACTTGTGCACCGTCTCGCGGAGCACTTCCTCGGCGTTCGCCTGGATGCTGTGATCGAGCGTCAGGAAGACGTCGCGCCCCGGAGTCTCCGCGTGCTGGTTCTCGACGTCGATCGTCTGGCCGCCGGGGTCCTTGACGATCGTCTCCTGGCCGGCATGCCCGGAAAGCTGCTTGTCGAACTGGAGCTCGAGCCCCGACAGACCCTGACCGTCGATCCCCACGTAGCCGAGCACCTGCGCAGCGACCGATCCCTGCGGGTACGTCCGCCGCTCCTCGGGATAGAAGCCGAAGCCCGACAGCTTCAGACGCTGCAGCGCGGCGGCCTGCGCGGAGTCGGCCTGCCGCTCGACGTAGACGAAGCCGCGCGTCCGATCGGCGAGCAGCGGATAGACGCGGTTCGCGTCGAGCCCGAGCGTGCGCTCGACCGCGAGCGCTGCGGCGCGCGGGTTCAGGATCTGCTTCGGATTCGCGTAAACCGTCGTCGCGCGCTCCCCCAGGCCGAGCTCGACGCCGGTACGGTCGAACAACGTCCCGCGGCTCGCCGGGAGCGTCACCGTCTCGCGGTGCTGCGTCTGCCCGAGGCGCGCGAGCGACTCGGCGCGCACGCCCTGCAGCCACGTCGCCCGCAGCAGCAGGCCTGCGAAGGCGAGCGTCAACATGGCGAGCATCAGCCTGATCCGCCGGTTGACTAGGCGGTTCATCGCTCTGCTCCTGCTAGTGCGGCAACGTCACGTAGGAGGTCTGGTCCGGCGTCGCCTGCACGAGCCCGAGCCGCTTCGCCGCGAGGCCCTGGATCCGTGGTGCCGACGCCTGGCTCGACAGCTGCGACGAGAGCGCCGCGTTCTGGGCGCGGAGGTTGGCGCGCTCTCGTCCGAGGCGGTCGAGCTGCATGTTCAAGCGCAGGACTGCGACGTTCATCGCGACGACGCCCGCGAGCAGCGCGGCGACGATCCCGATCCACATGACCCCGCCGGCGACCCGGCGCTGGCGCCGCGCGACGCGTGCCGCCGGCCGCGCCTCCTTCGGCTTCGGCTTCGGCCTCGGCTGCGCGCGTTCCGCTTCTGCGGCCCAGGTCGCCATTCAGACCTTCACTCCGACTCGCAGCCGCGCCGACGACGCACGCGGGTTTGCAGCGGTCTCGCGCGCGCCCGGGCGAATGGCTTTCCGCGAGAGCGAGCGGAGCTGCGGCTCCTTGCCGCAGATGCAGATCGGGAAGTCCGGCGGGCACTCGCACCCCTGCTCGAGATCCCGCATGAAGCGCTTCACGATCCGATCCTCGAGCGAGTGGAAGCTGATCACGGCAAGCCGGCCGCCTGGACGCAGCATCGCGAAGGCGGAGGGCAATGCCGACTCGAGCGACCCGAGCTCGTCGTTCACGGCGATGCGCAGCGCCTGGAAAACGCGCTTCGCGGGATGTCCGTCGCCGAAGCGCGCGGGCGCGGGAATCGCAGCCTTGATCGTTTCGACGAGGTCGTTCGTCCGCTCGAAGCGCTCGTCCTTCCGCCGGCGGACGATCGCGCGCGCGATCTGCTTCGCGTAGCGCTCCTCGCCGTAGCGCTTGAAGATCGTCGCGAGGTCGCGCTCCGCCGCCTCGTTGACGATGCCCGCCGCCGTGACGTCGGCGGAAGGATCCATCCGCATGTCGAGCGGCGCGTCGACCGCGTACGAGAAGCCGCGCTCGGGCCGGTCGATCTGCATCGACGAGACGCCGAGATCGAGCAAGACGGCGTCCGCCTCGACGCCGTTCTGGGCGAGCTGCTCGAGCACGACGGCGAAGTCGCCCCGCAGGAAGCGCGTCTGCGCGCGCGTGCGCTGCGCCAGGCGCTCGAAGTACGTGCGTGCGCCGGGGTCGCGGTCGATGGCGATCAGCTTGCCGCGGTCGCCGAGACCGGCTGCGAGCAGCGCAGCGTGGCCGCCGGCGCCGAAGGTCGCGTCGACGACGGTCTCGCCCGGGCCGACGGCGAGGAGCTCGCGCACCTCCTCCGGAAGGACAGGGACGTGATCAGTCGCGCTGGTCTGCAAGGCGTTCGGCAACATCCTCCGCACTCCCTTCGACTTCGGCCAGTTCTGTGCGCCAGGCGGCGCGATCCCAGATCTCGAGGCGGTCGTGGACGCCCGCGACGACGACCTCCCGGCCCAGCTTCGCGTGCTCGAGCAGCTGGGCGGGGATCATCACGCGGCCCTGTTTGTCGAGGTCGGCCTCGGCCGCCCCGGAGAAGAAGAACCTCTGGATCCGGCGCCCCTCTGGGCTGAGCGGATCCACCGTGGCGAGTCGAGACTCGACGAGTCGATCCCAATCCGGACGACGGTAGGCCTGTAGGCAGCCGTCGAGCCCGCGCGTGACGACGACACCGTCTCGGAAGGCTTCTCGGAACTTGGCCGGAAGAGTGAGACGATTTTTGTCATCGATCGTGTGGTCGTATGCGCCGAGAAACATCCTGGGGCCTGACTGAGATTACCACTTCGCCCCACTTTAAACCACGCCCCCCCACATGTCCACCCCAGAAGGGGTATTTTCGCGGCGCCGACGCTAGGGCGCTTCCAGCTGCGAGGCGTACGGACCGCGGCCGGTCATGACGGCAGCCCCGCAGCGCGCCGCCAGTGCGACGGCCTCGTCGACGGAGTCGCCCCGCCCGAGCGCATACGTCAGGCCGGCCGCGAAGCAGTCGCCGCAGCCGTAGGCATCGACGACGGTGCCAGGCATGGGCGCCGGCCGAAACGGACCGCCCGGCTGCACCCAGCCGCCGAGCCCGCCCGACGTCGTCACGACGACGTGCGGCGCCGGGTCGAGCTCGCCCGGGCGGTACAGCTCCGCCTCGTCCTCGCCGCTGCCGACGAGCGCGTCCAGCTGGACACCCGCGTCGCGCAGGGTCGGCAGCTCCCGCGCCGTCGCGACAAGGATGCGCGCGAGGCGCGCGTGGTGCAGGGCCTCCACGTCGCCGCTGACGAAGAAGACGGCGTCGGCACCGGCGAGCTCGCGCCACGGCAGGCGGCTGTCGCCGCCGCGAGGCCGCAGCTTCTCGCCGAGGACCGTGATCGTCCGCTCGCCGACGTCGTCGATGTAGGTGAAGGCGCGCCGCGTCGGCTCGGCGTCGGGAATCGCACGGACGTCGACGCCGAGACGCGTCAGCTCCGCACGCGACCGCCGACCCAGGTCGTCCGCACCGAGCGCCGTCACGAAGAGGCACCCCTTGGCCAGCCGTGCGAGCTGGGCGGCCGCGACAGCGCCGCCGCCGGCCGGCTCCTCCCACGTCTCGAGGGCATGCACGATCTCGCCCGGTCGCGGCACCCGCTCGACGCGGGCGAACTCCACCCACTCGACGTGGCCGACGACGGCGACCCGCATCGTCGGATCCTCACACGTCTGGTGCCTGGCACGTTTCAAGATGTCGACGATGACCTTGCCGCCGTTCGAACGGTTCTACGCCGAGCACAAGGAGGAGATCTACGCCTTCCTCGTGCGGCGGCTCGGGCGGGATCGGGCCGACGATGCCTTTCAGGAGACGTTCCTGCGGGCGCTGCGCGCCTACCCGAAGCTCCGTCACGGGGAGCACCTGCGCGCGTGGGCGTACACGATCGCCAGCCGGATCGCGATCGACGAGCACCGCCGCCCGCGAGCCGACGCGGAGCTGCCGGAGGTCGCGTCCCTCGATGGGCGCCCGGCGTTCGCGCAGCTCGAGCACCTAGCCCAAGACCTTCCTCCCACCGAGCGCGCCGCGGTCGTCCTCCGCTACGGCTACGACCTCGACTACGCGGACATCGGCGCAGCGCTCGGCTCGAACGCAACCGCCGCGCGCCAGGCCGCCTCGGCCGGCATTCGCAGACTTCGACGAAAGGAAGCCCAGTGACTCCCGTCTCCGCAGACCTCGACCGTCGCTTCCGCGACGCCGCCGCGCGCGAGCAGCTGCTCGACGTGGCCTACGACCTGGTCGACACGCCCGTCGGCGAGCTGCTCGTCGCGACGACCGAGCGCGGCCTCTGCCGGATCTCGTACGACGCCGAGCCGGAACGCGAGCTCGACCGGCTCGCCCGGACGTTCGGCGTGCGCGTCCTACGTTCGCCGCGGCCGATCGACGGCGCGCGCCGGCAGCTCGACGAGTACTTCGCCGGCGACCGGCAGCAGTTCGAACTGGCCGTCGACCTCGCGCTGCAGGCGGACTTCAACCGCCGCGTCCTGGGCGAGCTGGCGCGCGTGCCCTACGGCGAGGTGGTGACGTACGGCGCGCTCGCTGCGCGCGCAGCGCGGCCGCGGGCCGCGAGAGCCGTCGGGACCGTGATGAATCGCAACCCCCTGCCGATCGTCCTCCCGTGTCACCGCGTCGTCGGCGCGAACGGGAAGCTCGTCGGGTACGCCGGCGGGCTCGACCGGAAGGAAACGCTGCTGCGGCTCGAGGGGGCGCTGCTCTAGGGCCAGCGCGGCGTGCGTGCGTCGACGCGCGGCGCTTCGCGCCAGTCGTCGCGTGTCGGCGCGAACACGTCGAGCACGACTGCGCCATCCGGCCCGACGCGGACATCGTGCGGGACGTTGCTCGGGATCGACCACGTGTCTCCCGGACGAAGCTCGCGCGTCTCGTCGCCGACGCGAAAGAGCAGCGACCCGGCGAGGCAGATGCCGAGCTGCTCGGGCTCGTGACTGTGCTCGGGGACGACGCTGTCGGCGTCGAGCTCGATCACGCCGAGCGTGATGCGCTCGCCGTGAATGACGCGGCCGTGCACGCTGTCCCAGATCCGCTGGACGTCGAGCGACGACAGGCTGTCGAACGCGCTCACGGCGCGAGCCTACAGCAGCCTGTAGCCCACCCCCCACACGTTGACGACGACGGTCCCGGCGCCGGCAGCGGCGAGCTTGCGCCGCAGACGTGAGGCGTGCGAGTCGAGGGTGCGCGTCCGGCCGAGCGAGCGAAAGCCCCACACGTCGCGGAGAAGCTGCTCCTTCGTGAAGACGAATGCGGCGTCCGTCATCAGCTTCACCAGCAGCTCGTACTCCTTGGCGGCGAGCGGGACGATGTTGTCGCCGACGCTGACCGTGCGAGTCGCCAGATCTGCGGCGATAGGGCCCGCACGGCGAACCTCGTGCGGCGGAGGCGACGTCCGCCGCAGCACAGCGCGAATGCGCGCGAGCAGCTCCTCGTACGCGAACGGCTGCGCCAGAAAGTCGTCGCAGCCGCGTTCGAGCGCGCGCACGCGGTCGACGGCGTCGGAGTGCGCGGTGCCGAGCACGATGACCGGCACGTCTCCGTGTCGCGCGCGGTAGTCCTCGAGCGCCGCACCGTCGCGCAGCAGGACGAGATCGGGGCGCGCCGCCCCGTCGACGACATCGAAGCCGTCGCTGCGAAGATGGCGTTCGAGGAACGGCTCGGGCTCGGCGAGCAGCAACGCGGCGGACATGCGACGAACGTAACGCCGCGGCCGAGCGCAGACCAGATGTCCTTTCGCGCAGAAGCGTGACGAACGTTCTACAAGCGTCCGCTCCGGACAACGCCCCATAACAGCCACATCCCGAGCAGCCCGGAGAGGGCAAAACCAAGGACGGAGATGATGTTGACGCCGAGCAGCTGCGGCCCCTCCTTGGCGAAGATCCCGATCAGGCTCGACCCGATC
>Ga0136846_1211134_pt1 | contig 10895 bp, 12 predicted proteins | sample HopSoiMetagenom2_FD_96841 | JGI IMG/M metagenome (GOLD analysis project Ga0136846, IMG submission 96841) | Grasslands soil microbial communities from Hopland, California, USA - 2 Assembly 2016 (version 4) | ecosystem: Environmental > Terrestrial > Soil > Grasslands | place: USA: Hopland... | reverse complement strand
GCGAGCTCTACGGCCTGCCGGAGGACGCGCTGCTGGACATGGGCGACTTCGCCGGGGCGGTGCTCAAGTACCTGCGCCGGCACCCGGTGCCGCGGCTGACCATCGCCGGCGGCATCGGCAAGCTGGCCAAGCTCGCCGACGGCCACCTCGACCTGCACTCCGGCCGCTCGAAGGTCTCCTTCGAGTCGCTGGCGGCCCGGGTGCGCGACGCCGGCGGGTCCGCCGAGCTGGTCGAGGCGGTGCGGGCGGCGAACACCGCGCTCGACGCCCTGCAGCGGTGCGCGAAAGCAGGGCTGCCGCTGGGCGACCTGGTGGCCGCCGGGGCCCGGGAGGTGGCCTGCGGCGTGCTGCGGGAGGCGCCGGTCGCGGTCGACGTCGTGGTCATCGACCGGGCCGGGACGATCGTCGGCCGCGCATAGGAGTCCCACGGCGCGGAGAACGCGTCCCTGGGACTCCACTACCGGGGCCGGGTCGTCGAGTAGAGGTGGCTGTCGGGGAACTGGGCGGCGGTCAGCACCGGGCCGACCACCACCACCGCCGTCCGCACCACGCCCGCGGCCTCGACCTGGTCGGCGATGTCGGCCAGCGTGCCGCGCAGCACCAGCTCGTCGTCCCGGCTGGCCCGGGCGACGACGGCGACCGCACCGTCCTGGCCGTAGTGCGGCACCAGCTCGGGCACGAGCTCGCGCAGCCGCTGCACGGCCAGGTGCAGGACGAGCGTCGCGCCGGTCGCGGCGTAGGCGGCCAGCTGCTCGCCCGGCGGCATCGGCGTGGAGCGGGCCGACGTCCGGGTGAGGACGACGGTCTGCCCCACCCCCGGCACGGTCAGCTCGCGCTTCAGCGACGCGGCCGCGGCGGCGAACGCCGGAACGCCTGGAACCACCTCGTAGGGCACCCCGGCCGCGTCGAGCCGGCGCATCTGCTCGGCCATCGCGCTGTAGATCGACGGGTCGCCGGAGTGCAGCCGGGCGACGTCGTGCCCGGCCTCGTGCGCGGCGACGAGCTCGGCGGTGATCTCGTCCAGGTCGAGGTCGGCGGTGTCGACCAGCCGGGCGCCGGGACGCGCGGTGTCGAGCAGCTCCCGAGGCACCAGCGCCCCGGCGTAGAGGACGACGGGGGCGGCGGCGATGATCCGCGCCGCCCGGACGGTGACCAGGTCGGCGGCCCCGGGTCCCGCCCCGACGAAGTGGACGGTCATGACGCGCTCCCGCGGTTTCGCGCACCTAAGCGCGCGCGGTTTCGCGCACCTAAGCGCGCGCGGTCAGGTGCGCGAAACCTCGTTGTCACCGGGCCACCGACCAGATCGTCACGGGCATCGCGGGCCTCCAGCCGGTGAAGCCGCCGATCGGCTCGGCCCGCTGCACCCCGACGCGCACCAGCTCGCCGCCGACCTTCGCGTGCCAGGCGCCGAGCACGGCCTCGCTCTCCACGGTGACCGCGTTGGCCACCAGCCGGCCCCCGACCGGCAGTGCGTCCCAGCACGACTCGACCAGCACCGGCGTGGTCAGGCCGCCGCCGATGAACACCGCGTCGGGCTGCGGGAGGCGTGCGAGCACCTCGGGCGCGCGCCCGTGCACCACGCGCAGGTAGGGCACGCCCAGCCGGGCGGCGTTGCGCACGATCCGCTCGGCCCGGTCGGCGGAGGCCTCGACGGCGACCGCGCGGCAGGTCGGGTGCGCGCGCATCCACTCGATCCCGATCGAGCCGGCGCCCGCGCCGACGTCCCACAGCAGCTGCCCGGGGACGGCGGCCAGCCGGGACAGCGTGACGGCCCGGACCTCGGACTTGGTGAGCTGCCCGTCGGACTCGTAGGCGCCGTCGGGCAGGCCGGGCGTGGTCGGCAGCGGCATGGTGCCCCGCTCGGCCCGGCACTCGACCGCGGTCACCACCAGCGGCGGCGCCGGCTGCGACCAGGAGGCCGCGGTCCCGGTGCGCACCTCCTCGTCGGGGCCGCCGAGACCGCCCAGCACGGTCATCACGCTGTCCCCGTAGCCGCGACCGGCCAGCAGCCGCGCCACCTGCGCCGGCGTCCCGCCGTCCGACCCGAGCACCAGCAGCCGCCGGCCGGGCTGCACGTGCGGGTGCAGCAGCTCGATCGGCCTGCCTACCAGGCTGACCACCTGGGTGTCCTCCACCGCCCACCCCAGCCGCGCGCAGGCCAGCGACACCGACGACGGCGCCGGCAGCACCCGGACCCGGCCGGCGCCGAGCAGCCGGGTCAGGGTGGTCCCGATCCCCGACAGCATCGGGTCGCCGCTGGCCAGGACGACGACGGCGCGGTCGGCGAACTCCTCGAACACCCGCGGCAGCGCCTCGATCATCGGCGAGGGCCACGCCACCCGCTCCGCCGTCACCGACGCCGGCACCAGACCGAGCTGGCGGTCGCTGCCCAGGAGCACCTCGGCGCGCTCCACCTCCGCCCGCGAGGTCGGGGCCAGCCCGTCCCAGCCGTCGGCGCCGATGCCGACGACCACGACCGGGGACGATGCGACCGCGCTCACGCCGGCAGCTCCCCCTCCGGGCCGGCCGCCTCGGCCAGCAGCTTCTCCCGCAGCTCCTCGGGCAGCCGGTCCACGTACACGGTGCCGTCGAGGTGGTCCACCTCGTGCTGCAGGCACCGCGCGGCCATGCCGGTGGTCTCGATCGTGACCCGGTCGCCCTTCACGTCGACGCCGTCCACCCGGGCCCGGAACGCCCGCGGCACCTCGGCGTACGGCCCGGGCACCGACAGGCAGCCCTCCTCGGTGACCTCCTCGCGCGGCTCGTCCCCGACCGGCTCGGGCAGCGTGATCACCGGGTTGACCACGTAGCCGACGACGTCCTCACCCTCGGCGTCCGGGCAGTCCAGCACGAAGACCCGCGCATCGACGCCGATCTGGTTGGCCGCCAGCCCCACCCCGTCGGCGGCGTACATGCTGGCGAACATGTCGAGCACCAGCCGGCGCAGCGCCTCGTCGAAGACCGTCACGGGCGCGCACGCGCGGTGCAGGACGGGATCGCTGCCGTAGGTCACGATCGGCCGGGGCTTGCCGTCGTAACGGCCGGGCAGGCGCATGACCGCCGATCCTAGGGACGGCGCCCCGTGAGCGGTCGGCACGATGGGCGACGTGATCACCCCCGTCGCCGCCGGGCAACTGCTCCGCGTCGTCTCGCCGACCGGCGCCGGCCTCGCGCTCGGCGCCGCCGCCGACCTGCTGCTGGCCGACCCGCGGCGCGGCCACCCGGTCGCCGGGTTCGGGCAGCTCGCCGCGGCCCTCGAGCGGCGGGTCTGGCACGACGACCGCGCAGCGGGTGCCGCCTACGCCGGCGGGCTCGTCGCCGCCACGGCCGCGCTCGGGATCGCGCTCGACCGGGGAACCCGGCACCGTCCGGTCGCTCGCACCGCGGTGACCGCCGCCGTCACCTGGACGGTGCTCGGCGGGACGTCTCTGGGGCGAGCGGCCAGCACCCTCCAGCGGCACCTCGCGGACGGCGACCTGCCGGCGGCCCGCGCCGCGCTGCCCGTTCTCGCCGGCCGCGACCCGCGCGGCCTCGACGAGCCCGAGCTCGCCCGCGCCACCATCGAGTCCGTCGCGGAGAACACCGCCGACGCCGCGGTCGGGCCGCTCGTCTGGGGCGCGGTCGCCGGTCTTCCGGGCCTGCTCGCCTACCGCGCCGCGAACACCCTCGACGCGATGGTCGGCCACCGCTCGGCCCGGCACGAGCGGTTCGGCTGGGCCGCCGCACGGCTCGACGACGTCCTCGGCTGGCCGGCCGCCCGGGTCACCGCCGCTCTGTCGGTGCTCGGCGCCCCGCTGGTCGGCGGCGACGCCGGGGCCGCCCTGCGCACCTGGCTGCGCGACGGCGCCGCCCACCCGAGCCCGAACGCCGGGCGGTGCGAGGCCGCGACCGCCGGCGCGCTCGGGATCCGGCTGGGCGGGCGGAACGTCTACGGCAGCCGGGTGGAGGACCGGCCGATGCTCGGCAGCGGCCGGGCGCCGCGCGGCGGCGACATCGGCCGCGCCGTGCGGCTCTCCCGCGCCGTCTGGACGACGGCCGCGATCCTGGCGGTCGCCGGCCGGGTCGCCCTGCACGGGCGGCGGCGCACGACCCCGGACGGCCGAGGGAGCACCGGGAGACCGGCGGGATCGGCGTGGCGTCCGAGGCTTTCCCGCCGACCCCGTGCGTTTCCTGACTCGAGGACGTACGGTCCAGGCATCGGATGCGGCCGGCTCTCCGGGGTCGGTGGACCGTGACTGTCGAGCCAACGGCACCGCGGTCCCACGGGCGGCGCCCGCTGCGCTTCTGACCAGGAGCTCAGCACATGGTCTCACCGGCCCCGACGCGGTCCCGCCCGTCCTCCCACAGCACCCCTGACCCGGCGGTCTCGCCGCGTCCGGCGCGCGCGAACCCGCCGCAGCCGCACGCCGCCGACCACCCGGGTCGCGCCGGCCGGTTCCGCCTCGATCCGCGCACGACCACCTGGCAGTGGTCGGCGGAGATGTTCACGGTGCTGGGCCTGCCGGCCGACAGCACCCGGCCGTGCACCGAATCGCTCCTGCAGGCGCAGCACCGCGACGACCGGGCCCGGACCCTCGCCGCCCTCGAGCGGGCGGTGACGACCGGCCGGCCGTTCGCCTTCGAGACGCGGGTCCAGCGCCGCGACGGTGAGCTGCGCGTCGTCGTCCTCGCCGGCGAGCCCTGTTACGGGGAGGACGGCACCGTCGTCGCCGTGGACGGCACCTGCCTGGACCTCACCGCCGGGCGCCTGGCGCAGGACGGCGACGTCGTCACCGCCCTGCAGACGGAGGTCGTCCAGCTGCGCACGGCGATGGCCAGCAGGGCCACGATCGAGCAGGCCAAGGGCATCCTGATGCTGCTGACGAGCTGCAGCGACCAGGTGGCGTTCGAGCTGCTGGCGCACATGTCGAGCCACACCCACCGCAAGGTGCGTGAGGTCGCCCAGGCGATCGTCGACTCCGCGTCGGGTGCCGCGCCGTTGCCCGAGGACGTGAAACTCATCCTGCACGACGCCTGCCCGCCACCGCGGCGGAGCTAGCCCCGTCCGGAGCCCGGCCGTCCTCCTCCGGACCGGGCTCCGACGCGTGCCCGGCCGCCCCTGCCGCTGCCCCGAGCGCACGAGGGCGGCGCACCGTCCGGGAGAATGCGGAAGCCGCCCGAGGAGGAGAAGCGCCGCGTGTTCTACTTTCTGGCCAGGTTCGTTATCCGGCCGCTGTTCTGGCTGCTGTTCCGCCCCCACGTCACCGGGCGGGAGCACGTGCCGTTGTCCGGCCCGGTCATCCTGGCCAGCAACCACCTGTCCTTCATGGACAGCATCGCGATCCCCACGGTGGCACCGCGCAAGGTCTCCTACCTGGCCAAGGCGGAGTACTTCACCGGCTCGGGGATCAGCGGGTGGTTCAGCCGCACCCTGTTCAGCGCGCTCGGGGCGCTGCCGGTCGAGCGGGAGACGCACCGCGCAGCCCAGGCCGCGCTGGACACCGCGCTCACGGTGCTCAAGGACGGCGGCGCGTTCGGCATCTACCCGGAGGGCACCCGTTCCCGCGACGGCCGGCTGGCCCGCGGCAAGACCGGCGTCGCCTGGCTGGCGCTGACCGCCGACTGCCCCGTCGTCCCGGTGGCCGTCGTGGGCACCGAGAAGGTCCAGCCGGTCGGGGCGCGCTGGCCGCGGCCGGCGCGCGTCACGGTGACCTTCGGCGAGCCGCTGACCTTCCCGGAGTTCGCCGGTCAGGCCGGCAAGGGCCGACCGCGCCGGGAGGTCACCGACCGGATCATGAACGAGATCGCCGAGCTGTCCGGCCAGGAGAAGGCCGGGTGGGGCAGCCCGGCAGACTCCGCCGCGTGAGCGGTTCGCTGCTCGTCGCGGGGACGACGTCGGACGCGGGGAAGTCCGTCGTCACCGCCGGCATCTGCCGCTGGCTGGTGCGCCAGGGCGTCTCCGTGGCCCCGTTCAAGGCGCAGAACATGAGCAACAACTCGATGGTCACCCCGGACGGCGCCGAGATCGGCCGCGCCCAGGTCATGCAGGCGGCGGCCGCCGGGGTGGCGCCCGAGGCGGCCATGAACCCGGTGCTGCTCAAGCCCGGCGGCGAGAACTCCAGCCAGGTCGTCGTCCTCGGCCGCCCGGTGGCCGACGTGACGGCGCTGTCGTACCGGCCGATGAAGGCCGGGCTGCTGGAGACGGTGCTCGGCTGCCTGGCCGACCTGCGCTCGCGGTTCGACGTCGTGGTGTGCGAGGGCGCCGGCTCCCCCACCGAGATCAACCTGCGCGACGACGACATCGCGAACATGGGGCTGGCCACCGCGGCGCGGCTGCCCGTGGTGGTGGTCGGCGACATCGACCGCGGCGGGCTGTTCCCGGCCCTGTACGGCACCGTCGCGCTCATGCCGCCGCAGGACCAGAGGCTGGTCGCGGGGTTCCTGGTGAACAAGTTCCGCGGCGACGTCCGGCTGCTGACCCCCGGTCTGGACGAGCTGACCCGGCTCACCGGCCGGCCGGCGCTCGGCGTCCTGCCGTGGGTCGGCGGCCTCGACCTCGACGTCGAGGACTCGCTCGGCATCGGCGCCGCGACACAGCCCGCGGGGCCGCCGCACGGCGAGGAGGTGCTGCGGGTCTCGATCGCCCGCCTGCCGCGGCTGTCGAACGTCACCGACCTCGACGCGCTGGCCGCCGAGCCCGGCGTGCTGGTGCGCTACGCCACCCGGCCGGAGGAGCTGGCCGATGCCGACCTCGTCGTCCTGCCCGGGACGCGCTCGACCGTCGCCGACCTGGCGTGGCTGCGCTCGTCCGGCCTCGCCGACGCGGTGCTGCGCCGCGCGGCCGCCGGGGCGCCGGTGCTCGGCATCTGCGGCGGGCACCAGATGCTCGCCCGCAGCATCACGGACGACGTGGAGTCGCGGGCGGGGACCGTGGCGGGCCTGGGACTGCTGCCGGCCGACGTCCGGTTCGCCCGGGAGAAGACCCTCGGCCGGCCGACGGGGTCGGCGTTCGGCGAGCCCGTGCACGGCTACGAGATCCACCACGGCGTGGTCGTCGTGGACGACGGCGCCCAGCCGTTCCTGGACGGCGCCCGCGCCGGTGCCGTGTTCGGGACGACCTGGCACGGCGCCCTGGAGAACGACGGTTTCCGCCGGGCGTTCCTCGCCGAGGTGGCGAGGCTGACCGGGCGGCGGTTCGTGCCCGCGCCGGACACCGACTTCGCCGCCGTCCGGGAGGCGCGGCTGGACCGGCTGGGCGACCTGGTCGCCGAGCACGCCGACACCGGTGCGCTCTGGCGGCTGATCGAGGACGGGGCCCCGGCCGACCTGCCGCTCCTCCCGCCAGGGGCCGGCCGGTAGCGCGCCGGCGCCGGCCGCGGCCGTGCGACCTCGGTCACGCGGTGTTCGCCGGACCGACGCTCGCGAGCTTGTCGGGATCGAGGACGGCGAAGACGCCGTGGATCCGTCCGTCCCGGACGTCGAAGGCCACCAGTTGCCGCTGACCGCCGATCACGGTCCAGATCGCGGGTTCGCCGTTGGCCTGGGTCACGTACGCCTCCTCCAGAGGGTAGCGGGACATCAACCCGGTCACGAACGCCAGCACGTTGCGGCGGCCCACGATCGGGCGGAGGGCCGCGCGCACCCTGCCGCCGCCGTCGTTGTAGGCGATCGCGTCCTCGGCGAGCAGGTCGGCCAACGCGGTGATGTCGCCGCCCCGAGCGGCGGCCAGGAACCGTTCGACCAGTCTGCTGTGCTCGCGCGGATCCGCGACGAACCGGCCGCGGCGCTCGGCCAGCCGTCCCACGGCCCGGTGGTGCCACTGGCGGCAGGTCGCCGGCGAGCTCTCCAGGATTCCGGCGACCTCGTCGTAGGTCAGGTCGAAGGCCTCACGCAGGACGAAGACCGCGCGCTCGGGCGGTGAGAGCCGCTCCATCATGTGGACCGTCGCGTACGACAGCGTGTCCCGGAGTTCCGCCGACTCCAGCGGCCCGAAAGCCTGCCCGTCCACGGGTTCGGGCAGCCACGGCCCGGTGTAGGCCTCGCGGGTCACCCGCGCGGAACGCAGCTGGTCGAGCGCGAGGTGGGTGACGACGGTGACCAGGAACGCACGCGGCTCGCGGATCGGCGACCGGTCCGTCCGCATCCACCGCAGGTAGGCCTCCTGCACCACGTCCTCGGCGTCCCACATGCTGCCCAGCAGCCGGTAGCCCAGGCCGAGGAGGAGCCGGCGGTGCTCCTCGAACGTGTCCGATGCCTCGCTCCCGTCCCGCACCGTCGGCCGGGCCCCGGACCCCGTGCCGCGCAGGCGCGCCGATCGGGCCGCGCTCACGCGGTCACTGCCGCTGCGCCGCCCGCGGTGTCCAACTCGGCGGCGAAGCCCTCGACCACCGATGCGAAGCGCGGACGCCAGTCCAGCCGCAGCCGGGCGCGGGCGTTGTCGGCACCGCGCAGCCGGTTCAGGAACGCCACTCCCCAGCTTCCCACGGCCAACCGGGCGAGCGCGGCGGGCGCGTTCCGCGGAGCCGGAGCGCCCAGGATCCCGGCCAGCCGGGGCAACCACTCACGCATCGCCAGCGGGTGGTCGTCGACCACGTTGAGCACGCCCGTGACGTCCTCCTTGTCGACCGCGGCGGCGACGGCAGCCGCCACGTCGTCGGCGTGGGTGAAGGAGAACACCGCGTTCCCGCCGCCCACCAGCGGGACCCTTCCGGCCCGCACCTGCCCGACGAACGACCCGTCGGTGGCGTAGCTGGTGCCGGGTCCGTACAGGTGGCCGAGCCGCAGCACCAGCCCGTCCGCCCGGGTCGTGAGGCTCTCCAGTTCGACCAGGGCGTCGAGCACCGGGACGAACTGCCGGGGGGTGCCCTCCCACCACAGGGGCGCGTCCTCGTCCGCCAACCCCTGCCCGGGCTGGTAGCCGTAGGCCAGTCCCTGGCTGATCACCCGCGCCGGGCCTGCGGCCTCGACGAGGTTCCTGGTGCCCTCGGTCCGCAGCCGGTTGGTGAGCGCGAACTCGCGGGCCAGCTTCTTCGGGTGCAGTTCGGCCGGGATCGCGGTCAGCATGTTCACCACCACATCGGGTGCCGCCCGCCGTACCGCCTCGCGCAACCCGTCCCGGTCCAGCGCGTCGGCCGCCACCACCCGCGCCCCCGCGGCCTCCAGCGCGGCGATCCGGCTGCCGGGCCGGGCCAGGCCCGTCACCTCGTGCCCTACAGCAGTCAGCAGCGGGACCATCCGGCTGCCGACCACCCCGGTCGCTCCCGCGACGAGAACTCGCATGACCCCTCCTCCGTCCGCCCCGACCTGCTGACCGGGGGCTGTCCCTCGACGGGGATCGGACGGACGAGGGCACCCCCGCGTGACGGCCGGAGGTGTGATGCGCATCACGGGACGGGCGGCCGCCCAGGGGCACGGGCTAGGCCGAGGGGTCCCCCTGCAACCGCTCGCGGACATCGTCCGGCCAGGGCTCGGCACGCCCCTCGCTCACGCAGACGTACGTCGTCCGGACGACGCAGCAGACCCGGTCACCGACCCGGACCGTGAACCGGGCCGGCGCGCTGGTGCGGCCCACCTTCTCCGTCTCCGAGTCGACGGTCACCGTGTCCCCCCAGCGCGCGGAGGACGTCCACTCCAGCGTGCTGGCCTTGACCACCGGGTCGATGCGCCGCTCGGCCAGCTCGGCCCAGGTGATCCGGTGCGTCTGCCACCAGCCGTTGGAGGCCTCGTCGGCCCAGGTCAGGTAGTGGGCGTTGAAGACGATGCCCTGCTGGTCGCACTCGACGTAGCGGACGGGGGCGCTCCACGGAACGGTCACGCCGGGCACGGTAGCTACCGTCTGGCCATGGACGACGTCCTCGCCGGCTACCGGCCACCCTCGCAGCTGGTGCTCGACAAGGAGATCGACCACGTCGACGAGCACTGCCGCCGGTTCATCGAGCTCTCGCCGTTCGCCGTGCTGTCGACGGCCGACGCCGAGGGCTGGCCGGAGGTCTCCCCCCGCGGCGGCGACCCGGGTTTCGTCAAGGTCCTCGACCCGCACCGGCTGGCGCTGCCGGATCGGCAGGGCAACAACCGGATCGACAGCCTGCGCAACGTGGTGGCCAACCCGCGCGCCGCCGTGCTGTTCTTCGTCCCGGGCTTCGAGGAGACGCTGAAGGTCTTCGGGACGACCGAGCTCCTGCCCGCCGACGGGCTCGGCGTCGACCTCACCGAGTTCGGCAAGGCACCGCGGTCGGTGCTCGTGCTGACCGTGCAGCGGGCGTACCTGCAGTGCGCCAAGGCGGTCATGCGCTCGGGGCTGTGGGATCCGTCGAGCCGGGTCCCCCGCGACGCGTGGGCGCCCTTCGGCCAGGTGATCAAGGACCACTGCCGGCTGGCGACGCCGCTGCCGGACGACGCCACGATCCGGGCGGACCTCGCCCAGGAGCTCTGATCTGTCAGCGGGCTGATCTACGGTCCGCGGTCATGGCGACGGACTTCCAGGTGACGGTCGACTGCGCCGCCCCGCACGAGCTGGCCGACTGGTGGGCCGACGCGCTGGGGTGGCAGGTGGAGGCGCAGGACGAGGCGTTCATCCGCCGCATGGTCGAGGCCGGCCACGCGACCGAGGCGGAGACGACGACGCACCGCGGTGCGCTCGTCTGGAAGGACGGGGCGGCGATCAACTCACCCGACCCCGGCCGGCCTCGGGTGCTGTTCCAGACGGCCCCGGAGGGCAAGACGGTCAAGAACCGGGTGCACCTGGACCTGCGCGTGGGCGCGGAGCGGCGCGAGACCGAGGTCGCCCGCCTGGTGGCCGCGGGCGCCACCGAGCTGTGGCGCGCCTCGCAGGGGCCGCACGAGTGGGTCACCCTCGCCGATCCCGAGGGCAACGAGTTCTGCGTCGGTTGACGGCCCGCCTGCAGGGTCCCGCCGCG
>Ga0136846_1240094_pt1 | contig 10896 bp, 6 predicted proteins | sample HopSoiMetagenom2_FD_96841 | JGI IMG/M metagenome (GOLD analysis project Ga0136846, IMG submission 96841) | Grasslands soil microbial communities from Hopland, California, USA - 2 Assembly 2016 (version 4) | ecosystem: Environmental > Terrestrial > Soil > Grasslands | place: USA: Hopland... | reverse complement strand
GACAATCCTGCGGCGCGAATCACGCGGCGAACTGCCCACGGCAGGACGGTCGACGATCGACATGCTGGAGTCGTTCACGGCGCTGCTGCACGAGGCAGGCAGCGACACGGCGGCACTCGCCGCGATGGCCGACCGCCTCGTCGAGATGCTGGCCGCGGCTTCGGTCCGGATTCACTCGAGCTCACCCCGACGGACGCTCGCGTGCGCGGGGCGGGACTGGCCCGACGAGCGACTCGCGACTCGCGTTCTCGATGGCGGCGCCGCGGAATTTCGCGATGGCGTGGCGCCCGAAGCTGCCGTCGCGGTTCGTGCCGGCGGTGCAATCGTCGGGTGTCTCGCGGTCCGGTGGGTGAGCGGCAGCCCGCCGTCGCGCGAGCGGTGGCACGACGTGCTTCGTCTGGCCGCCGCCGCCTGCGCGCCGCTCGTGAGAGAAATGGAGCCACGACGTACGTCGGCGTGCCCGGGCCCGCATCCCGACGATCTTCTCGGCGCCGGCGCAATGGCTGACAAGCTGCGGGATGAAATCCGCCGCGCGTCGCTCGCGCCGTATCCAGTTCTGATCGAAGGGGAGAGCGGCAGCGGCAAAGAACTGGTCGCGCGGGCCATTCACGCGCACAGCGCGCGGCGCGCACGCCGGTTTTGCGCGGTCAACTGCGCGGCGCTGACCGAGGATCTCCTCGAAGCCGAGCTCTTCGGGCACGTGCGCGGGGCCTTCACCGGTGCAACAGCGGAGCGCGCCGGGCTCTTCGAAGACGCGGACGGCGGGACGTTGTTGCTGGACGAAATCGGCGAGCTCTCCCCGCGCGCGCAGGCGAAGCTCCTCCGCGTCCTGCAGGAAGGGGAGGTGCGCCGGGTAGGCGAGAACCTGTCCCGGAAAGTCGACGCGCGGATCGTTGCGGCGACAAATCGCCGGCTGGTCGAGGAAGTCGAGGCAGGCCGCTTCAGGGCCGACCTGCGCTTTCGTCTCGATGTGCTCCGCGTGCAGATCCCGCCGCTGCGCGACCGTCCGGATGAAGTGGCGGGACTGGCGGAACGGATCTGGACTGAAGCTGCCGCTCGGGTCGGGACGCGCGCCACGCTGTCGCCCGACCTGCTCGCGGCGCTGGCGCGCTACGACTGGCCCGGCAACGTGCGGGAGCTGCAGAACGTGATGGCGGCACTCGCGGTGGATGCTCCGCGGCGGGGCCGAGTACCGGCGTGTCTGTTGCCGGGGCGCGTCGCCGGTCTCGTCACGCGGACGCCAATCGACTTCGATGCGGCGCGCCTCGAGTTCGAGCGCCGCTTCGTGCGCGCGGCCCTGGCGCGGGCTGGCGGCCAGAAACGAGCCGCCGCCGCCCAACTCGGCGTCAGCCGGCAGGGGCTCGCCAAGATGATGAAGCGGCTGGGGATCACCGAGAAGTGATCCGGTGTCTGTCGCTCACAACCCTTGTCCTGGGATTCAATTTCCTTGGCGACGGATTGCGCGAGCGGAGTGATCCGAAGACGGCGTAAGGCGGCCAAGGCGTTGACGCATGGCGAGCAGCTGCGTGTTGCGCGGGTCTTTCTCCAGCGCGCGATCGACAGTGGCGCGCGCCGCATCGCTCTCGCCCGCACTCCACTGCGCGTCCGCGAGTCGCGCGAGCACGGCGGGATCACCCTCCGCATCAGCCGCGACGAGCTGGAAGTAGCCAATGGCGCTCGACGGATCGTTCAGCTTCATCGAGAGCTCGCCAAGACGCAGCAATTGCGCCGCGCGGCGGCGCCCGTCGTCCTCGGTGCCGTGAAGCGCCTGGTAGTCGAGCAGCGCCTGCCGTGCGATGTCCCAGTGCCGCAGGTGTTCGGAGGCTTCGGCGAGATAGTAGAACGCGAGCGGGTCCGCCGGTTCCTTGTGCGTCGCATCGTGCAGCATGCGCTCGGCGGATTCTTCGTTATGCGTCATCAGCAGGGCGCGGCCCAGCAGCATCATGCCCTCACTGCTGTCCCCCGTACCGACGACGCCTTCGAGCGCGCCCAGGGCCTTGCTCAAGGCGTCGGGTCGTGTAGCCGCCTGCTCCAGCCAGACCCGACCCAGGGCGACATAGGTGTACGCATCGTCGGGGTAGTGCTCGGCCGCGTGGCCGAGTGTGAGCAGCGCGCTGTCCGGCTGGCCTGCCCGCGCGTACGCGAGGCCGAGCGCCACTTCGCGCGATGCGCCGGGATTGAGCGCGGAGAGCGCCTTGAGCTCACGCAGGCGGTCTTCGGTCCGGCCGAGTGCTCCGAATAGATCCGCGAGCTCTTCGCGAGCCTGCAGCATGGCCGGTTCAATCCGGATCGCGCGTTCGAGCGCCGTCCGCGCATCGTTGGGCCGTTGCGCCTCCCGCAGGCACAGGCCGAGCAGGTAAAAACCTTCCGCGAACCGGTCGTCCTGCGTGACGGCGTTCTTCAGGACGTCGATGGCTTCGGCCACGTGGCCGTCGGTGTAGTCAGCGAACGCAAGCTTGTAGAGCACGCGCGGCGACGCCGGGTCGAGGCGGATGTAATCGCGGTACAGCGCCGCGGCGCGGCTATACCGTGGACCGAGGGGTGGCTGCAGCGCCAGATTGACGTCGCCGAGCTCCTCGAGCGCCAGCGTCGCGGTCGGGTCCAGCTCGGAGGCGCGCCGAAGATCGCGTAACGCTTCTTCGAGATCGCCACGCTTCCGATAGGTCTGGCCCCGTCGCAGGTAACCAATCATCGCGTTCGGCTTGAGCGCGATGGCGCCGCTGAACGCCTCGACGGCCGCGACCGTGTTGTCTTGCGCCAGCGCCGCTTCACCGCGGGCCAGCAGCTCGCGGTGCATCCGATCGCGACGGGTGACGACGTACCCGTACATTGCGGCGACCGCCAGGACCAGCAACAGGGATCCGACCAGGAGCCGTTTCACAGCCCCATGCTACCAGTCCCGGGGATCCAGAACAGAACGACCCCGCCGCCGAGGAACTTTCCCGCCCGTCCGGGATCTAAGGGGATAAGGCGGGGGTAGAATGGCCGAGGGACTGTCTGTGAAGCCGGTTCGAGCCATCACATGGACTGACGTCGGCGGGCGCGAGGCGTCGCTGATCCAGCGTTGCGCGGCGCGCGACGAAGACGCCTGCGCCGAGCTGGTGACCGAACATCAGCGGATGGTCTACCAGCTGTCACTCAACCTGCTGAACGACCACAACGAGGCGCTCGACCTCTCGCAGGAAGTGTTCCTGCGTGTCTTCCGCACGATTCAGAACTTCCGGGGGCAGTCCAGCCTCCGCACGTGGATTTACCGCATCGTCGTGAACCAGGCGCGCAACCGCCAGCGGTGGTGGCGGCGCCGACATCGCGCGCAGCAGATTTCGCTCGATCAGCACGTCCGCGACCACGGCGATCTGCCGGAGACGAACGACGGCGGGGCGCCGGACCGCCTGCTCGGGCGCAAGCAGCTGGCGCAGCGGATTCGCCGCGCGCTCGACCGCCTGCCGTTCGACCAGAAAACGGCAATCGTACTCAGGGAAATCGACGGGCTGAGCTACGAGGAGATCGGGTTTTCGCTGGGGATTGCCGTCGGCACCGTGAAATCGCGGTTGGCGCGGGCCCGCGAGGGACTCCGCGCACAGTTGAGGGACGCATGACCGTACTGACCTGCTCAGCGGTGCGGCAGCGCCTTGCCGCATTTCACGATGGCGAGCTCCCCGTGCGGGAGCGCATCGCGACGCAAGGACACTTGAACACGTGCGACGAGTGCGAGGCCGAACTGCGCGTGTTCGGCGAGGTGGGAGATGCCTTGCGGATCGCGGCGGCCCCGGCGCCCAAGGAGGACTGGACGGGGCTCCAGTCCGATGTGATCAGCCGGATGCGCGCCGAAGCGCACGAATCGTGGACCGCGCGCGTCTCGCGGTTGTTCGACGACATGCACCTGGTGTGGATCGGCATGGCCTCGACCGCCGCCACGCTCCTGTGCGGCGCGATCGTGCTCGGGATGCTGCACTTCGCCTCGCCCGAGCGCGACGACTCGCTCCGCGCGATGATCGCCGTTGTCGCGGCGCCGTGGGGGTCCGATCTCAATCCCGCCAGTCTCGATGGACTGATCCAGGCGCCAACCGTTCCCCACGATGGCCTGGTCAGGGCAACGCTCGAGCAGTCGGGATCGGAAGGGGAACTGGTGCTCGCACTCTCGGCCGTCGTCAGCCGAGAAGGACGCGTCTCGGAGCTGTCGGTCCTGGCGAACGACCGCGATCCACGTCACATCGCGCAATTGCTCGACGCCATTTCCCGCAGCCGCCTCGAACCCGCGCGGTACGGCACGGACCCGATCGCCGTCAACCTCGTATGGCTGGTCGAGCACATGACGGTCAGGGGGAAGCTCAGGTCGTAGGCTTCGCGTGTCGGTGCTAAGGGTGCTACTGGTGCTGGGGTGCTAGGGGTGCTCGTGCTAAATAGCAAACGCGCTGGTGCTACCTGGTTCGCTTCGCTGTCGGTGCTACGGGTCTACTGGTGCCAGGGTGCTAAAGGTGTTCGTCTTAGTAGAAAAAGCGCTGGGGCTAGAGTGCCAGAGGTGCTGAACCCTCGACATCGTTAACGGCGCACTGTTACGACGCACCCTTAGCACCAGTAGCACCTTAGCACCAGCACCTCTAGCACCAGTAGCACCTTAGCACCTCTAGCACCGACACCCGTCGCTATCTCTTGATCTCCGCCACCGCCGTCGCGACGTTATTCATCGTGTCCGAGGCGCGGATGATCACACTGCGTGACAAATCCGCTTCATCCAGCGTCACCACGAACTCCTCCCGGCGCGAATCCGCGATGCCATCGACGGGGTACGCCACACGCCACCGGCTTGCGTCGAGTGAATATTCGACGCGCTGAACGGCGGACTGGTTGTCGGCAACGACGAACTTGATGGTCGCGCGCGTGCCGCTCCTCACCGCGGACTGGACCTCGATCTGCGGGGCGGTGTTGTCGACGTCGAAGCTGACGCTTTCCATTTCACCGAGCAGGGCGGTCGCCGGTGAGTTCGACGGCGCGTCGGTCGCGGTCACTTTCACGTAGTAGGTACCGTCGGGCACCGACGTCGTATCCCAGACGAAGATCGGATCCCACAACTCGCGTTTCAGCGGCTTCCAGGCGGTCTCCCCCTCACGCCGGTACGAGATGTCGTACTGCAACCGATCGTCGTTCTCGTCGTCGGCCTTCCAGACGAACGTCTGCAGCCCCTTCTGATACATGCGCCGTCCGAGCGCCGGGGATGGCGGGGTGGGAACCGCAGAACCGCTGCTCGCGGAGGACTGCGTCGAGGGGGAGCGGCCGTCGGAAGTGTTGTCTTCGAACCCTGCGATCTCCAGTTCGCCGGTCGAGAAGGGCCGCTGAAACGCGACACCCGCGGGATGAACCGTGATGCTCGTGATGGTGGGCCGCAGATTGCGCGGCAGAAACGCGGCGGTGACCGACGTGAGCACGGGGCCGGCGCCAGCTGCCGTGTCCGACTTCAACACCGCACGCCATTGGAGATAGCGGGCATTCGGACTCGCGATGGGATCCCCTTCGGCAGACGTGTAAGGCTTCGACCACGCGCTCCAGGTTTCATCCGGCATCGCCGTGTTGCCGGACCGCGTGTGGATCTCCACCTCGCCCGGCTTCGCTGACGCGCGCCATCGGATCGCGCCCCATGTCGCAACCGTTCCGGCGTCGCGGACATCGGAATCGTAGGTGCCTCGCGTCGCGCGGTCCGACGACAGCGCGAACACCTTGCCAGGATTGCTGGTGGCGCCGACGATGCGTCCGGCCGCGTCGCGAAGGAGCGCCGTGACCTGCCGCGCGGAGGCTCGCGCGAGGAGCGTGACCCGCGCAGGATCGCCGACAATCCGGAACAGCTTGCCTTCCTTCCCGGTCCCCACGATGATCGCGCCGTCCTTCTCGATCAGGAGATCGAACGGCCAGTCGTCCATGGCTTCCCAGACCGTGTCCCACAACCCGTCCGGCCGGATCCGATAGATGGCTCCCTTTGCATTCCGGCTGCGCACTTCGCGGCCGCCACCCGCGGACGCGCTCACGCCGCTGCTCGTGTCGCCGATGACGGTAATGGACGTGATTTCCGCGGACACGGTGGGAACGGGCTGCTGCTTTGTGGCTGGCGGCTCGGACGGCGTGATGACGGGCGCCTCGCGGTCTTCACCGCCCGGTGTTCCGCTGAACGCCGCGGCGTAAATCGTTCCCTCGTCCGCGATGCGAATCGCGTGGATCTCTTTGAACGGCGAATCGATCAGCACGAACGCCTTGCCTTGCGGGTCGATGCGGAAGATCCGCCCGGGCGACTCCGTTCCGGCAATCACGTTTCCATCGCGATCGATTGCGAGCGACACCACGTTGGTCGTGTTCGTCTTGTAGAACACGGCCCCCTTGCCGTCCGGAGTGATGCGGTAGATCGTGCCTTTCTCGCCCGTCGCGGCGTAGAGCGCGCCGTCGCGGCCGGTCGCAAGGGCCCAGATGTACTTGTCCTCGGGATCGAAAAATGTCTTCGCCTGGCCGTCGCTGCCGACCTGGTAGATCTTGCCGTCGGGCGACGTCGCGACATAAAGGCCGCCGTTCGGGGCCGGTGCGAGCGCATGTACTTCGAGCTCCGCCGCATCGAAGAACGTCGAGACCTTGCCGTCGCGCGCGATGCGGAGCACCTGTCCCTCGTTGCCCGTGCCGGCGAACAACGATCCGTCAGGTCCGGCTAACAGCGTCCAGAGGAACGGGGCCGCGGTGTCGGCGAGGCGCGTCGCGCTCGGGCCGAGGAAGACGCGTCCGTCGCTGTCAATCGACAAGTCTTCGACGTCCCCCTTGAGAAAGTCTGCCTGGGTGGACACGGTCCAGAACGTGGGGGTCGCGCCGAGGACCGCGGCGGTCGCGGCAAGGCACACAGCTGCCGCCAACGCGGCCGCGCGAAATCTGTTCAGCATGCGTCTATCGGCCTGGATGCGTATCGAGATCGATCGTGAGCGCGCGCGTGCCGGTCACGGCGGAGTCCATCGGCAGTTCCCACTCTCCGAGGGTGGCGCTGCGAATCGGCGTAAAGTCCCCGCCGCTCCGGTCTCCCTCGAGCACGGCGAGCACCGATGGCGGCAGCGACGTGAGCGCTTCGCCGTTGACGACGGCGCCGGGGGTGCCGGTGAGGAGGCGAACGTAGAGTCGATTGTTGCGGCGCGTGTCGTTGAGCGCCTTGATGATCTGCCCGACGCTCCGCGGCTCCAGCGCGCGGCGCATCTCGCGCTGCTCGATCTGGTTCAGCTGACGGCCGTCGGTGACCAGCACGGTCAGCTGGCCTGACGCGTTTGCCGGGATTTCAATTGGAATCGTGGAGATCTTCTCCGCGCCGCGGTAGCTGCGCGTCAGCACCTTGAGCGGGACCGTGTGTCCGGCGCGCGGGCGCACCTCGTCGAGCCACACGCGCTCGATGTTCGACGTGCGCGAATCCTCGAGCGTCTGGATCGCCAGATCGACGCTCTTCACGTTCACCGGCTCGATATCGTTCGACAGCAGCATCGTGATCGGCCCGGCGACATAGGCCGACGCGCCCGTGATCGGGTTGTCCCCGGTGAAGATGTCGTCGAACTGGAGCTCCGCGTGCTGCTCGAACCGCGCCTTTCCCTTGACACTGAACGTCGCCGCGCCGACCTGCCGTTCGAAGTTGCCCAGGGTGTTGAAGATGGCCACGTAGGTGAGAAGCGGCGTGAACATCTGATCGTTCACGACGTTGTAATGAAACGTCCGGCTCGGCGCGTGCTCGGATTCGAGGGTGATGTTCAGCGGGACCATCGCGGGGCCCTTGCCGAGCGTGCCAGCAATCGCCGTCGCGCGATCCTGCTGCACGGTCCCGATCACGTCGCCGAGCGTCGCGATCTTGAAGGAGGACATCAGGCTCGGCATCGACGTGTAGACGTACGCGCGCGTCATGGCAAACGTCGACGGCCCGAAGTTGAAGAAGGGATGGCCGAACGCGTACACGCGGTTGCCGTCGATGTGAGTGACGGTCCCGGTTGCGCCGAAATCGGCGTCGCCGGACAACAGCGATACGCCGACGGCATCGCCGGGCCGAAGCGGGCCCGTCGCTTTCGGCGCGTCCGCGCCCGCACCGCCCGAGAGCATCGGCTGGAAGGCTCCGCCCTTGAAGAACGACGCGAGGAGATCGGCGGTTTCGGCATTGATGCCGCTCATCACGAGCGGGGTAGCGATGGGCCGGAGCAGCGCGCCGAGCTGACCGCCGGTTGCGGCCGGCACGCCCATGCTCTGGACGTCGGCGGCGCGATCCGCAAATCCTCCAACGCGCGCGTATGTCTGGCGTACGGCAGCGGCCAGCCCTTCGCGCGTGATCGGCAGCTCGATGCGCGCCTGCGGCCGTGCGGAACCGCGGGGCGTCGAATCGTCGGTCGCGTCAATCATTTCGCGGATCGGCGTGATCCCCGCAATCGGTTCCTTCGGAAAGGCTCCGATGGCGTACGACACGGCGCCGATCAGGCGGCCCTCGACGTAAACCGGGCTGCCACTCATCCCCGCAATGACGCCAGTTTCCGCCAGCGGCCCGCCTTCGAGCTTCGCGAGGATCAGGCTGCGCTGCGGCCCCTGCACGTTCTTCAACACGCCCAGAATGTGGACCTTGAAGTCCTGCAACGCGGTGCCTTCGAACACGGTCTGACCCGTGCCGACCATGCCGGGCTTGATTTCGTCGAGAGGCATGAGCGCAGTGGTCGCGGGGACACCGACCCACCCGAAGGCGGCCAGCGCCAGGGACAGCAGGACAACCCTTATCTTCATGTACTTTAAACCTTTATAGACCTTCTAGGGCGTTCGGTCAAGGCGAAGGGGCGCGAGCGGTGGCGGACCGGCACCCGACGCCGCTGATCGCGAGCACAGCCGGCGCCGCGACCGGAGGCGCATCGGTCGTGAATGCACTTTCGACGCCGGGAAGGGCCTCGTGGTCGACGACTGCGGAAAGGCTGCGGAAACCAGGTCGTAGCGCGATGCTGACGGCGAGTAGCCGCGGCGGTTGCTTGCGCCCGAGTCGCCGCCGAACACACCGATGAAAGCCGGACACACATTGTTACGGATTGAAGCCGTTAAGATGGATGTGTTATCGTGTCTGACCTCGTGTCTACTCGATTTACTCCCGCCGGCCTGAGCGCGACCGCCGCGTCGTATTGGTGGTGGTATGCGTCCGGAACGGGGGGAACGACCAGCTAGGTCGCGCCGACACGGTTTTTCGAGCCCCCTCAATCCAGCGGTTGAGGGGGCTTTTTTATTTATGCCGGATCCCGAGCTTTGTGTGACGGTGGCGGGCCGCACGGCCCAGGCGATGGTGCGCGCGCGCGAAGCGGCGGAAGCCGATGCCGATCTCGTCGAGCTGCGCCTGGACATGATGGAGCGCCCGGATCCGGCTGCCGCGCTGTCGGGCCGTCGCCGAAAGGCCATCGTCACGTGCCGGCCGGTTCGCGCCGGCGGGCACTTCGAGGGCAGCGACGAGGAGCGCCTGCGCATTCTGCGGGAGGCGCACGCGCTGGGCGCGGAGTACATCGACATCGACTTCGATGCACCGTGCGAGGCGATCCTCGCAGAACGGCAGGGGCGCGGCGTCGTCCTGTCGAAGCATGATTTCACCGGGACACCGGCGGATGTGCCCGGGCTGCTCGCCGCGATGCGCATCACCGGCGCGGAAATCGTGAAGCTTGCGACGACAACCGAGACGTTGTCGGATTTGATTCCGCTGCTGGACGCCGTAACGGCGGAGCAGCCGACCATCCTCATCGGCATGGGGGCGGCCGGTGTCGTGTCGCGCATCCTGGCGGCGCGGTTCCGCAGCCGCTGGACGTATGCAGGAGAGGCGCTGGCGCCAGGGCAGCTCCCGGTCCGGCGGATGCTGCACGAGTTCCGCTTCCGCCGTATCCGGTACGACTCGCGCGTGTACGGGGTAGTTGGACGCCCCGTAATGCATTCGCTGAGCGCGGCCATGCACAACGCCGGCTTTGCAGCGCGCGGCATGAACGCCGCGTATGTCCCGCTCGAAACGAATGACGCGGCAGACTTCCGGCGGTTTGCCGACGCCATCGGCCTGCGCGGCGCGAGCGTGACGACCCCGCTCAAGATGGACGTCGTGCCGCTGCTCGACGAGGTCACGCCGATCGCGAGCGACGCGGGAGCGGTGAACACGATCAGCATCACGGGCGGCCGGTGGGCCGGCACCAACACGGACGTGGACGGGTTTCTGGAACCGCTGCGCCGGCGCGTGAAGATCGCGGGCCTCCGCGCAACCGTGCTGGGCGCGGGTGGTGCGGCGAGGGGGGTGGCGCTCGGGTTGATTCGCGCCGGCGCTGCCGTGGCGATCTCGGCACGGCGCTCCGAGGCGGCACGCGAAGCGGCGGTGGCGATTGGCGCCACGACCACCAGCTGGCCTCCGCCCCCCGGTTCGTGGGATCTGCTCGTCAACGCCACCAGCGTCGGGAGCCGCGTCCTGCCCGGCGTACCGGTCGATCTCGCCATCGACGGCCGGATTGTCTACGACCTCGTGTACGACCCGCCGCTGACCCCGTTGCTGGAGGCCGCAAAGGCGAAGGGATGCACGATCATCGGCGGCCTGGAGATGCTCGTAGCGCAGGCAGAACGTCAGTTTGAAATCTGGACCGGACAACGGCCGCCAAGCGGCCTGTTCGAGGACGCCGCGCAACAGGCGCTCGCAGTCCGATCCTTCGGCTCCGTGGGCTCCGTGTGATCCGCGGCCTGAATCCGATCCGTGTAATCCGTGTGATCCGCGGCTTGAGTGTGGTCCGTGGCCTGAGTGTGATCCGTGTGATCCGTGTGATCCGTGGCTTGAGTGTGATCCGTGGCCTGAATCTGATCCGTGCGATCCGTGTGATCCGTGGCTCGAGTTTGATCCGTGTGATCCGTGGCTTGAGT
>Ga0136846_1218555_pt1 | contig 10897 bp, 10 predicted proteins | sample HopSoiMetagenom2_FD_96841 | JGI IMG/M metagenome (GOLD analysis project Ga0136846, IMG submission 96841) | Grasslands soil microbial communities from Hopland, California, USA - 2 Assembly 2016 (version 4) | ecosystem: Environmental > Terrestrial > Soil > Grasslands | place: USA: Hopland... | reverse complement strand
TAAATTACTAAGAAGGATATAAAGGACTATACGAATCAGGAGGTGTCCTTTGAAGTCTATTGTATGCTTTTGTGTCCCGATACTGGCAAACTTTTTTATCTCCTCGTGTAACCAGGCATTTCCACTAGTAGTCATAGTGCAGTAGTCATTAAAACTTATAAGAATGAAAGGCAATAATACCTTGATCGCGATCATGATTTTCTCAATCACTGCGCTTTTTCTCTTGTTTGCAACTAGTGGATTTGGCCAGGCAAGTGCAGGAAAGGAGCAGTTCGGCAAAGTGGTCGACAACTTTTTCAAATTATATAACAGCGGTGATACTGCCGCTTACCGGAAATTTCTTGAACCGGCTTCTGATAATCAAGCTCAGTTAAACCAGATGTTGAACGGATTTAATAATGCGTGGAGAGTGATAGGAAAGGTGAACATCATGAGAATGAATGCAGTGGCACCGGATAATGCCGAAGTGTGGGTGCAGGATAATAAATATGATGCATGGTGGAAGTTCTCGATCTATACAGATTCACTTCAACATTTCAAAAGGAGAACTATTCAACCGGTGCCTTTCGATTCCTATTTCATAAAGTCCGGATCACTCACAAATAAGGAAATATCAGATGCAGTAGATCACTACATCGCAACTAAATTATCAACTGAATTTGCCGGCAATGTTTTCATCGCTAAAGAAAGCCAGGTGATCTATTCAAAATCGTTTGGAAATACACAGAACAATCAGCCAAATACATTCGAAACACAATTTGATCTCGCTTCCATGGGTAAAATGTTTACTGCCATAAGCATATTGCAATTGAGGGATCAGGGTAAACTAACACTCGAGGACAAAGTCGAAAAATTTCTGCCTGCTCTTAAGAATAAGGCCGTAAGCCAGGTGACGATTAGCCAACTGCTCACACATACTTCAGGCATGGGAGACTTTTTTGGTACCCCTCTTTGGGAAAAATTAAAAGACAGCTTGCATACAGCAAAAGATTATATCCCACTAATTGAAGCCGATCATCTTTCATTTGATCCCGGTAAAGGATGGGATTACAGCAATCTTGGATTCTGTGTATTGGCAGTGATCATTGAGGAAGCGTCGGGCGAGAAATTCGACAATTATATTAACAATCATATTTTTTCAGTCGCTTCCATGAACCATTCAACAGTTGGTGGTGGGGCCGGAGGAGGATTTTCAACAGTTACCGATCTTCAACATTTTTCTGATGCCTTACTCGGAAACAAATTGTTGAAAAAAGAAACAACAACTCACCTGCTTCAGTATACAGTGAATGATAGATATGGATATGGAACCGAACACCACATGCTTGGAAGTGAAAATATCGTGGGGCATAGTGGTGGCTTCGAGAATGTGTGTACCGAATTGAACCTATACACGAAAAGCAAATACACGGTCATCATTCTGTCCAACAGCAATCCTCCTTTTGGTCATTTCCTTTCGAACAAGATCAAAGAATTACTCGTAAGAAAATAGGCAAGAGCGCGGCATTTGTATTGCGGATTGGGGATTCACGATTGCGGATTGGGGATTTGCTGATTGCGGACTGTCCGCAGGACCCTGCGGGTGTCCGCCGAAGCCAGGCGAAGGCGGATTGCGCGCAGTGCGCTATTGGATTTTTTCATCCTGACGACAGTAAGTCTGCGATAAAATTACAGAACATTTAGAGTGAGCAAGCTTCACGCACTATTTGTGATTTAGCTAACAGTAATCATACGCTCTTTGCATCACTTTTTTCCTTTGGATATGTGATGAGCCTGGTGAGTAATAAACCAATGACGCCAGAAGTAACGCAAACGTCTGCGAAATTGAAAATGCCAGTCCGGATATTTCCGAAACCGATGTTCATGAAATCAGTTACATGGCGGTCAAATAATATCCGGTCGATAATATTCCCAATGCCCCCAGCAAAAATCAAACAGAAGGAAAGCATTTTTATTGGCTCCATTGTCCGGGCATTGCGCATTGCGTAATAAAATAGATAACAGAGAATCACGAGTGGAAAAATACTCAACAACCAGAAGCTAAGACGAGGCGGTAGGTTATCCGCGAAGTTCAGAGCCGCACCCGTATTTTGTACATAGATGAGCCGAACCGTATCATGTAAGTAAGAAGTGTACATCCCTTCAACCAGATTATGCTTTGCAATATCTTTTGTGACCTGGTCACAACCAATGAAGATTATTGAGAGCACACAAAACAGGAGGATCTTAATTCGGATTTTCATTTTCTTGATAAAGCAATTAATTCATAACATTTGTCGATGATTTTATCTCTATAGATCCTGATCACCTTGTCAACGATAATATCCTTCTTCTTCAGTTCTTCTCTCTGCCACAACAACCTTTCGCTTCCTACCGGACATCCATCAATTTTTCTTTCGAATTCAGTAAAGACAGAACAATCAATTTCCTTGATGTTGGCACTATCCAATCCATTCAATAGCTTATTCATCTTTCGAACGCCAAGGGAGATCCCTACCTGGTTGGTCAAAATATCTTTTGCATTGGCAATTATTTTATTTAATTGCACTGCTGATGTTCCAGGGGATGGGGGCATTCGCTTTTTGAATTTAATGAGAACGCTATCAAAATTCTAATCTCAGATCCTTCAGACAATTCATGGAACTTACCGCAATTATTCGCACAGACACATAGGAGCAGTGGGCAGTTCGCGTAAAAGACAGAATCAGTATTTTGCCATCACGCACCTTGCTCATTCCTTATCCTTCTTTCCAAAAAGTCTCCTAAAGAATCCCTTTTTTTTCTCCTTCTTATCATCACTGGAATCAGGTTTGTTTTCTTTATTATTCTTCTGATTTATCGCGTCCTTTTTAATATCTTTTTCTTCGTCAGTCAGCTTTGAATCCACGGGCACCCTGGGTGCATTGGTATCATTAGATATTAAATAATCATCCGCTTTTCCATTGCCCACGTCTTCGCCTTCGGCACCCGGAGGAGCATCCTGGCTAATAAGCCCACCATAATCCATATTCAAATCCTGCTTCAGGCTTTCAGGTTGAACGAACATGGCTTGCTTATCCAAACCCAGCGTTTTATCTGCAAATGCTTTTTGGAAAAAATATTCCCAAACAGGTCTTGCAGCTTGTCCACCATAACCCAATCCACTCTCCAACCTGATAAAACGATCATCACAACCCACCCAAACTCCTGCAAGAAGTTGAGGTGTGAATCCAAAGAACCACGCGTCAGCATTATCATTGGTCGTACCGGTCTTACCGCCCATTTCGGCAACGCCCAGTCTTGCGCGCAATCCTGCCGCAGTGCCAAAGTCGACAGGTCCCTGTAGCATCTTCGCCATGGTATATGCAGTCACTTCATTAATTACTTCTTTTCGGTCTACATCAAATCTTTCCAACACATTACCATTTTTGTCTTCGATCCTGGTAATATAAATAGGCTTTGTACTGAAACCACCTGCAGGAAACATTGTATAACCCCATAGCATTTCATATAGCGAAAGATCGCATGCTCCCAACGCGATGGAAGGATATGGTTCAACCTTGGAAGGAATATTGATTTGCTTCAGGAAGTCAACAAATCGTTGAGGCCCGATTTGTTTCATGATGTAGGCAGTTGCACAATTGAGGGACCATGTCAGCGCACTTGCCATCGTCACCGTTTCTCCATTCCCTTTGCATACTCCTTTTGCAGGCACCATACCGTTTCCCGGAAAGAATTGTGCAACATTTTCAACCGGTGTTTGCGGAGTGAATCCTGCTTCTTCCACTGCTTCGGCGTATAAGAAAGGCTTGATAGATGAACCTACCTGCCGCTTTGTTCCGAGATTGACGTGATCATACTTGTAATTTTTGAAGTCAATGCCACCCACCCAGGCCTTTACCTGCCCCGAGATTGGGTCCATAACCATGAAAGCAGTCTGTAGCATCAAGCGATGGTACCTGATGGAGTCTGCAGGAGTCATCACAGTATCTCTTTCTCTCTTTTCATTCCACGCAAAAATTTTCATCGGAACTTTTTGCTTGAATGATGCGCGGATCTCATCGTCAGTAAATCCATCGTCTTTCATATTCTTCCAGCGGTCGCTATTTCTCATTTGCGCTTCCAGTACATTTTCATGTCCTTTCCAAACCGTTCCCTTCCTGATGTTGGCCTGCTGGTTTAGCGCTTTTTGCAATTGCGGTAATTTACTGGCCACCGCTTCTTCTGCATACAACTGCATGCGTGGGTTGATGGTTGTATAAATTTTCAAACCATCTGCATATAGATCATATGGCTCACCATCCGGATTCGTGTGCTCGCGGCACCACCTTTTTAAATCATCGCGGATCACATCCCTGAAATATGGCGCAAGTCCATTGTTCTCATCAAGCTTTCTATAATTTAACCGGATGGGTTGTGCCTTCAAATTTGTGGCCGCAGCCGCGTCAATGAACCTGTTTCGCACCATTTGGTCAATTACAGTATTGCGCCGGTCCATTGCTGCTTTCGGATTGCGTTTCGGATTGTAAAGTGTATTTCCTTTTAACATCCCGATGAGCACTGCCGCTTCTTCAGCTTTTAATTGGTCGGGCTCTTTTTGAAAGAATGTGCGGGACGCATTCCGAATCCCATAAATGTTATCTCCAAATGGAACTGTATTCAGATATAGTGCGAGAATTTCTTCCTTGGTAAAATTTCTTTCCAGTTTCACTGCAATGATCCACTCTTTCATTTTCTCAATCACCCTTCGAACAAAATTCTTGGATCCCTGGTCAAGCATATTCTTCGCCAGTTGTTGCGTGATGGTGCTTGCGCCTCCTTCCCTGCCGAAATAAAACACTGCACGCGCCAAACTTTTTCCATCAATGCCGGAGTGTTGATAGAATCGCTCATCTTCCGTAGCTACCAGGGCATGTATCGCATGAATGGAAATATCCTGGTATTCAACATTGCTCCTGTTTCCCCTTTCCCGGTAATATTTACCCATCAATGTACCATCATCGGCATACACTTCTGTTGCCAGCGTGATCGCAGGATTTTCAAGTTGACCGAGGGAAGGCATCCTGCCAAATAATCCAAAGTTGATGAGGAAAAGGAAGAGGATGAACGCACCGATTCCAATGAAGAATACTCTCCAGAAAATGCGGACTGCTTTTGACATATAAGATGATTGAATGGCTTTGGCGGATTTCATGCAAATATTGTACTTGTTTAGTTTTTACCTCTTGACAATTAGCTTTTAACTGGTTCCTGCCTGGGATAAACTGTCAATGGGACCACCTTGTTGCACGGATTAAATTCTTTATGCTTCAATTATAATGAATTTTCCTGCTAACAGCGAAAGCCTAACAGCCAACGGCTTCTTAAAACTTGCCCGGGTAAGCTTGCATCATGGCTTGCTTATATTGATTTAAGTCTTTGGTGCCAAGCAGAATATCCAGGTTTTCGGCACTAATCAGGTAGAAAGAATACTTTGTGGCGGGTAACCAGGGAATGATATCGCCTGTAGCCAATTGCTTTGCTTTTGTGATATAATCAATAGCCGCCTCTGCATTTTCAAATGGTTTGAGCACAACCAGCTTGATATTCTCATCTAGTGGAATGTTATTGATCTCAAAAGTTTTACTGTTGTAACGTTCCCTGTTGTACCTGTTGAATGCATTTCGTGTTTCAGTAACATATACGGGATCCACTTTATCCAAAGCAATCATTACCAACTGTGCCTGCTGTGGATTGAACTTGTAAGCAGAGGCAACTGGTGCTGCTTGTACTTTTTGTACTGTATCCTTCTTAACTGGTTGGTGGATGACAGGTGGCGGAGCCTGGGTAACTACTGCAGGCTTATCTGTTTTAATAACTGGCTGTTGGGTCTGTGTCACTGGCTGTTGTTGCTGTGCTTTGACAGTATCTGATCCTACGCGTTCCACCTTCAGGTTGGTGAGGTAGTCCTCGATCTCCTTTCTCCTGTTCAATACGTCCATTAAAGTTTGCGCTTTCGAAAACATAGGCGATTCGCGAAAGCGATAAACAATGTCGGACAATAACAGTTTTGCAAGACTATCATTCCTCTGCCTCACGTGATAGACCGCTTCTATGTAAGAAAGTTGAGGAGTCCAGAACTTGTTCCCATACATGGCATCCGCTTCTTTTTTTGCAGCGATTGCCTTGTCAAACTGTCCTTCAATAAATAAATTATAAATATTAGAATAAGAGGATGTTGCCTGGTTCTTAAGGATACTATCTGCTGAAACCGGAACGGACCCCGGGTTTAGAACCTTTGCGTATTTGCCTGCAGCAAAATCCTGCATCAGCAGGTTTTTATAATAATTCGCTTTAGCGTCATCCTTCAATTTCCAATACGAATAGTAAAGATTAAACCACGCATCTTCTTTCTGTGTTGTATTTGGAAATCTGTTCAGCAATTTTTCATACGCAGCAATTGCAAAAGGATAATCTTCTAACTGGTCCTGGTATACTCTTCCTACGTTCAGGTAAGCCAACTGAATTGAATCGTTGGACGTTTTAATCTTTTCGGGAGTGAGCGGTAAATTTCCGGCGAGTGCATCATAGGTGATCTCAGTACTGCCAGAAGCAAATGGTGGAGCATCGCCAATCCTGTTATCAATTTGTTTCGCCTGTGAAAACGCTACTACTGAGGCTATCCTTCTCCAATTGTCTACATTCGGCCTCGTTCCCCATTTCGATTTAAATTCACTAAATCCTCTCGCCTTTATTGAGGCATTATCAAAATACCATACACCTTTATCCGCCTTATCAAAGAGATCTACTGGTTGATTGGCAGCGGTATTCACAAGGTTATTGTTGGAAGACTCATCTTCTTTCAAACCCTGTGATCTTCTTAATTGCTTTACTAATTTCTTCAGGTAAGCATCACGTTCTGCTTCAGGCATCGCGGCAATTCTTTGCAGACTGTCTTCGCGCTCAATTCTCGAAAGAGGAACCAATAAATCTGCAATAATTGCTTTGCGGGTATTAAATGCATCCAAATCTTTTACCAGCGCCTCTGTCGCATTCACACTATCATAATATTTTTTTGCAGAGCGATAGTCCCGATTCTTGTATGCAAGATCACCGAGTTGAAGAAAAGAAAGATTTCGCTGATCAGGATTATTGCCGCTATACCTAACACTTTTCAATAGAAACTGGCTGGCCCCCGGTTCGTTTTTTCGTTCCAACTCCATTTGAGCGGCAGTATAATAAATGAGATCCCGGTAATTGAAATATTTATCTCTCCTTGCCATCTTCACCAACTCATCAATATTTTGTTTTATCGTTGCTTCTTTTCCATCTCTATTTTCTTTAAGTGCGTTCAGCCTTGCAAACACCTGCATCACCGGATCATAAGCGTGATTCATCGCCTTTGTGTAGAACTGTTGCGCGCGGTCGTCCTTTCCGGTGCGTTCATACAATTGTCCCAACAAGTACTCCCATCTGGCGAGTTCGTTCGCCGATTCAGCATTATCTAAAGCCAGCTCCAGGTATTTTGCTGTGCTGTCATAAATGTTCTGCCGGTAATACCAGAATGCTTGTACTTCCTGGAGATCCGTCTTTAGTCGCTCCGGGAAATTCGGATCATTCTTCAATGTTTCTATCAGGCCCGCAGCTTCTGCATACTGTTCCATTTGAATGAATGTGCGAATCTGCCAGATGAAGCTTTCGTTGCGGCTCGGTGGCTCTTCTAATAACTTTTTAACTCCTTTGCGCTTCTCTTTCGTTGCAATTGAGAATGCACTACCACCTTCGTCGTTGCTCCCAATTACTTTATCGTATCCATCTTTTTCCTTCGGAGAAAATGCATAATTGATGTATTGAAAGGTTTGCCACGCAGTGTCTAGCTGGTTGCGGTAATAAAAGGCCTTTCCCATAAGGAGGTACATGTTGTCAAGCCAATTATTCCTGAGGTCATGAATAAGAATGCCAGTCGTTATTTTATAAATGACCGAATCGATCTCCTGTTTATCCGCTGCAGTTTGTTCAAGGGAGTAGTTATAAAAGGGAAGGAGCTCGGTATATTTATCCCGGTGAATGGCTTTCGCACGATCGATCACCGCGTTTAGTCGCTCATTAGCGTTGAAATAGTAATTGTAGTGGGTGGTGGTATTTTGGATAAACCGGCGGGGAACGTTGAATTTTTTCTCTCCTGTTTTTTCGTATCCAAGCTTCTTATTCTCAAATTTTTCGGGCTTATCCACGTCCACTTTCAAAGCTTCCTGGCTGAATGCCATGGCCGAAAGGCAAAGCAAGACAGTTAGAAGGAGTACCCGTCTTTTCATTGAAATAAGCATCGGCCCGCAAGCTAAAGGCTAATAACTAAATTTCTTGAAAAATATTTTAAACAAACAGCCAAAAAATGCGGGATAATACGTTAAGTATCCGGGCTGTTTGGCACCAAATTTTCAGAAAGCCGATAGTTTTAAGTTGCTACCTTTAGTTTGAATCTGCAAGTATGGCGAAATTTGACGCGAATTCCACGCTGAAGCGGTTGAGAAACCGCTATCGACTGGTCATCATGAACGACGATACATATGAAGAGGTAGTCACTTTTAAGCTTTCCCGCTTAAGCGTTTATGTGTTATTGAGTACAATATTCGTTCTGTTAACGGGTCTCACGGTTGCACTCATTGTGTTCACTCCGCTTAGATTGTACATTCCGGGATATGGCGATATCAATACGAGTAAGGAATTGCGAGAGTTGAAAATGAGGACCGATTCGCTTGAGCAATCCATGCAGCAGAAGGACCAGTATATGAATAGTCTTAGATCAGTACTCCAGGGAAATACTACGGTAAAACTGGATACTACGAGTATAAATGTTCCAAATCCTGAAACGATTAACGATTAAAAACCAGTTCTATGTTCAACGCAAAATCCAAATCCGAGAGTGCTGAAAACATTCCCGCCAGTGCCAGCATGATAGGTGCCGGAACTTCTTTGAAAGGCGATATTACCAGCAATGGTGATCTGCGAATTGATGGCCGACTAATCGGCAACATCATTGGTTCCGCTAAAGTCATCATAGGGGCAAATGGCTCGGTTGAAGGCGATATCAGTTGTCAGCAAGCTGATATCATGGGCAGTGTATCCGGTTCCATTAAGGCAAAGGAACTTCTTCAATTAAAAAATGGTAGCATTGTTCAGGGCAACATCAGTGCTGGGAAACTCCAGGTGGAACCTGCTGCTACTTTCAATGGTCAATGCCACATGGCAGCCGCTCAAAATGGTAATGGCAATGTGATCTCCATGAATGAAATGGATGAAAACGAATATGCCGAAACCGCCACCAGATAATAGCAAACTGCTTTTACAATACGCCGGCCTGGGCGCGCAACTCGTTGTGTCGCTCGGCCTCGCCGTTTTTGTCGGACTTAAGCTTGATCAAAGATTTCATTTCTCCATTCCAATATTGGTGTGGGCATTACCTTTGCTCGTCCTGATCGGGCTGATGACTAAAGCGATCAGGGATACATCCAGGAAGAATGATAAGAAGTAAGAGACCCTCCAAACCATACATTGTACTTATATACTTCATATTCAATGCCGCTTTTCTAACGGGCGATGGATGGCTCAGTAAAATCAATGCTGACAGAAACGTCCTGTTGATTGGAAATACAATTCTGTTCATTGCAACCCTTTTATCTTTTTTGCTTTACCAGCGATCTTTGAGGAGCAATAAACCACACCAATTCTTAAAATTCATCTATGGCGGCATGTTCCTCAAGATGATCATCTGCCTTGGTGCAGCCTTCATTTATATTGCCACTTTTGGAGAAAATGTGAACAAAGTGGCGATTTTTGGTTGCATGTTTTTATATTTTGTCTACACTTTTGTGGAAGTAAGTATTCTATTACGACTAAGCAAGGAACAGAAAAATGCCCAAACGGGAAGCTCCTCTTGAATACCTGCAGCAATACCTGCCCGATGGATCTGCTGTGCTGGTGATGCAATACCTGCATCAATACAAAGTTCACCTGACAATTACCAGGGAGAGGAAAAGCATTTTAGGAGATTACCGGCATGCAACGCGCGATCGCAATCATCGCATTAGTGTGAATGGCAACCTGAATAAATATTCTTTCCTTATTACACTTGTTCATGAACTTGCCCACCTGCTAACATTCCAGCATTATGGGAATCGTGTTCAATCGCACGGACGCGAATGGAAAAATATTTACGCGTTCCTGCTCAAGGATTTCATCGCCGCAAAAATATTTCCCGAGGACATTTACCGCCAGTTGCAATACTCCATCCACGACCTCCCTGCCTCCAGCTGCGCCGACGATAACCTAATGAGAATTCTGAGGAAGTATGATGAAACGCCGAACAATTTAGTTTTAGTAGAACAAATTCCGGAAGGCAATTGTTTTCAATTAGACGATGGAAGAATATTCAGGAAAGGAAAGAAATTAAGAAAGCGGTACCAATGTTTCGATATAAAAACAAAGCAGGAGTATTTGTTTAGCCCGGTTTATGAAGTGAAACTGGCGGGCTAAACTTCGCATCTTTCCGAAAAATGTTTGAACTCTTACTGCTTCTTAAAGTCAAACAACGTTGCAGTGAAAATTGCTTTCTCTCTTTTCTTGGTAACAACATCCCAATTTCCGTTATATCGTAAAACCGTTGGCACAAGGTAGTCGCCAAATTTTTTTAATTCCGCTTCAATCTGTACGTCGAAATCATAAAGTCCCGCGTCGTAACTGAGATCGTATTTCCTCTTCACTATTTCCATCGTATGCTGATCGAACCAGGTAGTCATGTTATTGATGACGATCTTGTCCATCTGACCTCGTGAAAGATCGCTTCTTGCCTTCACAGTAAATACATAACACCACTCGCCTTGTAGTTCTTCCATGTCGATGACAAAATCATAATAGTCAGCAAGGTTGTCTTCAAACATCG
>Ga0136846_1208251_pt1 | contig 10897 bp, 8 predicted proteins | sample HopSoiMetagenom2_FD_96841 | JGI IMG/M metagenome (GOLD analysis project Ga0136846, IMG submission 96841) | Grasslands soil microbial communities from Hopland, California, USA - 2 Assembly 2016 (version 4) | ecosystem: Environmental > Terrestrial > Soil > Grasslands | place: USA: Hopland... | reverse complement strand
TCCGCCCCACATACCCATACCCATGCCGCCCCAGCCCCAACCAGGGCCCCATCCACCCCAATAGCCCCAACGATCCCAGTCGTTCGTGTTATAGAGCTCTTCAGATGCTACGGTAAAGCTGCCATCTGCATTTACGATAATATTGTTAATAAAAAAATTGTTGAAAGCACTTTTGCCTGAACGTCCCCGGGCCCTTTTCTGCAGGTCTGCATCAAACAATGTAGTCTTTTCAAAGGCAACGTTTCCTGTGTTTTTCCCCAATCCATAAACATATAAACCTTCAATATCGCCCCGCTTTTTCGTGCTGTAGAAGGACGATAGCAGGTAACGGTTGTTTGCATCGTCCACCATTAGTTTTATATCGTCGAGGAATAGGTCGTTAACATTAAGGCGGTGTTCGGTATATTCATCTTTACCTGCGGGTTTTTCGATCAAAGCCGCATCAACAATATTGCCGTTGGTCTGCCTGTGGTATTTTACAAATGCGTAGCTGCCGTCATTAGCCACGCTGTATCCTGTTAAATAATCGCCCTTGTACTCCATGGGCAGCGAAAACCGGCTTTCGCTTATGGGTTGCAACCCGGCGTCAAAAAGCTTCATGGTAAAGCGAAAAAGGCTTTTATCCTTTTTGTTAATTTTAAAAGCCATTAGTTTACTGCCATCATTGCTGGTAATAATACTATATATCTTATTATCTGTTTTGTACGCGATCATAGTGGTATCTAAAACAGATGGTTTCTCTAATACCCTCCCGTTGGCTTCAATAGGTACAGATTTCAGGTACACTACATCACCTTCCTGGTGTTGAAAAAGCAGGTACCGCCGGTTATCCGCGCTATAAAAAGAAATATCCAGCAAGTCGTCCCGTTTAGGAAGCATCGTTAATGGTACCTCCTCCCGCAACTGCATGTTATGATCGTATACTGAAATGCGATGATTGCCTTTTACCTCTTTATATACGAGGTAGTTATCTGCAGCCTTGCCCAGGATCTCAAAATTCATGCGTTCCACATCTTCTTTATTTATCGAAGCATAATTGATGGATTGCGCATAAACAGATAGAGAGAATAAGGCAAAGTTCAGTACGGATAAAAATATGCGTTTCATTCGAAAATGTTTTATGTCTTTATGGATCGAATATTATTCTGGCGGCTGAAATTTTTATTGATTGTGAGCGATGAAAATAAAAATTTTAACCATGCCGGTTTTCATTCGTTTGTTTTTTATCTTAACCTGGCCCACGGCACTATATCCCGTTTGACACCCATCCGCGTTTAAACTTGTTCGGGGCCATGACCCATGGTAACCAGTTTTATGTCATAAAGTTACGAATACCGTGAGTATACTTTTTGAGTGAAGTCAGCTAATGCAAATTATAACTTTTCTTTTCAAAATATAAGGGGAAGTAATTAAAAATAAAGTTTTTTTCATTTGCTTCCTTTTATATAAACTTTGTATTTATTATTAAAAATTAACAGGCCTTATCTGGTGAAATCTCACACTAATAAAGCAACTGCGGCAGGTTTGCTTATTGCTTTAGGTATTATTTACGGTGATATTGGAACATCTCCTTTATACGTTTTCAATGCTATTATCGGTAACCGTCAGATCACTGAGCAGCTGATTGTTGGAACACTATCCTGCATTATCTGGACGCTTACCCTGCAAACGACCATTAAATATGTTATTTTAATACTGCGGGCAGATAATAAAGGTGAGGGAGGAACCTTCGCCCTTTATGCCCTGGTGAGGCGACGACGGAAGTGGCTCGTTATTCCGGCCATGATAGGAGGGGCGGCGCTTATAGCCGATGGCATTATTACACCGCCCATGACCATAACTTCTGCAATCGAGGGTTTAAAGATACTGCCTGCGCTTAAAGAAATGCCTACCACCACCATTGTATGGATTGTGCTGGGTATTTTATCGGCTTTTTTCTTTTTGCAACAATTCGGAACAGCATCCATAGGTAAAATTTTTGGACCTGTAATGTTTATATGGTTTACAATGCTGGCGGTTTTCGGAGCGCTGCATATAGCCGATGATTTAACCATATTTAAAGCCCTGAGCCCTTATTACGCGATTGAATTTTTAATTACCTACCCGCATGGCTTTTGGTTGTTAGGGGCGGTTTTCCTGTGTACCACCGGAGCTGAAGCTCTTTATAGCGACCTGGGGCATTGCGGCCGGGAAAATATCCGTTATTCCTGGATTTATGTAAAAGCCTGTTTACTGCTGAATTATTTCGGGCAAGGGGCATTTTTATTGGCTCATTATAATAAGCTTACTGTTACCGATGATATAAGGCAGGCTGTTGGTATTAATGCCTTTTTTAACCTGATGCCCGAGTGGTTTATTCTCCCCGGGGTTGTTATTGCAACTACCGCCGCCATTATTGCCAGCCAGGCCATGCTTTCGGGGGCTTACACGCTGATCAGCGAAGCTATCCGTTTAAATCTTTGGCCTAAACTGAGGATTCGTTACCCGTCGGAGGCAAAAGGGCAGCTCTTTATTCCCGCGGTAAATACTATTTTATTCAGTGGTTGTGTTTTCGTGGTGCTTTACTTTCAGAAGTCTTCTAAAATGGAAGCAGCCTATGGGCTGGCAATTATTGTAACGATGATTACTACAACCATCCTTTTTGCCAATTATATGGTGTTAAGAAGGGTGAATAAGGCATTTATATACGCATTTTTGATAGGCTTTTTTATTGTAGAAACTGCATACCTGGTTGCTTTGCTGGAAAAATTTTCGCATGGCGGATATATCACTTTAATGATTGGCGGCATCATGTTTTTGGTGATGTACGTATGGTTCAGGGCCCGGAAGATCAAGAACAGGTATGTAGAGTTTGTCCGGATGGAGCATTATATATCAAAAATCCAGGAACTCAGCAACGACAAAAGTGTAGCGAAGTATGCCACGCACCTCATTTATCTTACCAGTGCCGATAATCCCAAAGAAATTGAGCATAAGATCATCTATTCTATTTTAAATAAAAAACCTAAAAGAGCGGATATCTACTGGTTTGTACACGTAGACACGGTTGACGATCCTTACACTTCGGAGTATAAAGTAGAGCATATTATTCCGAATGATATCATCAGGGTTGATTTCAGGCTGGGATTCAGGATACAACCTCGTATTAACCTCTTATTTAAGAAAGTGGTGGAAGACCTGGTACAGAACAAGGAAGTAAATATCATGAGCCGCTATGAAAGTCTGGCGAGCAGTAACACGGTAGGCGATTTCCAGTTTATGGTTATGGAAAAGTACCTGAGTCTTGACAATGACCTGCCGTTTATGGAAAAAATGATCATGAAGCTTCATTTCCTGATAAAACACATCAGTTTATCGGAAGAAAAAAACTTTGGGCTCGATTTATCTAACGTTACGGTCGAAAAATTTCCTTTAGTGGTTTCTCCTGTAACTAATGTAAAGCTTACAAGGATAGATTAGCCGGCTGGCTTTCTGACGCTTTAATGTCTTCTATCCTCAGTTGCAGCGTTTTTTGACCGTTCCATTCATTTTCGTCAATTTTAAATACAATATCAAAAGGCCGGCGATCTTTAATCAGGTCGAACTTCGCAGCCATGTTAAAGCCAATTCCCGTAAAGGTTGAACCCTCCTGTTGGGCAACAATACGCAGGTGATTTTCTTTAACTATTTTGCTGAAGCCGGTGTCTACTACTCTTCTCGCTATAAAAACGGGCGTCATATTTTCCGGTCCGAATGGCTCCATCTGGCGTAGTATATTGTAAAAAGACGTTGTTATTTCTTTAAAAGAAATTTCAGCATCAATTATTATTTCGGGGATCAGCAGTTCTGCCGTGATGGATGCCGACACTACTTCTTCAAATTTGCTTCTGAAAATTTCTATATTTTGTTTTTCAAGTGTAAGGCCTGCTGCTGCAAAATGCCCCCCATATGCAAGCAGGTGCTCCCTGCAGGCATGAATGGCTTCATATAAATTAAAACCGGGAACGCTTCTTGCGCTTCCGGCTACGTATTCGCCACTTTCTGTTAATACTACTGTGGGTTTATAATGGTGCTCGATTAACCTGGACGCTACTATTCCAACAACCCCTTTATGCCAATGCGGCTGGTACACAACGGTTGACTTCATTTCCATCCAGTGCTGATTTTGGGAAATGAGGGTTAAAGCTTCAGCCGTAATATCGGTGTCTGCTTCTTTCCTGTCGGTATTGTCGCTGTGTAACTGCTCAGCATAGAATAAAGCTTCTGCTTCTGTAGCTGCGATAAAAAGCCGGACCGCTTTGCTGGCATCATCCATCCGGCCGGCGGCATTTACACGCGGCGCAATCATAAATACCAGGTTGTTGATATGCAACGGGGGCTTAGCCCCGCCAAGCGTGGCCAGCGCTTTTATGCCAAGATTGGGATTTTCGTTAGCCTTAATCAGTCCATAAAAGGCCAGCACCCTGTTTTCGCCGTTCATAGGTACAATATCGGCGGCAATGGCGGTAGCCACAAGGTCCAGGTACTCATAGGCATGCTCCAGGGAAATATTCATTTGCTCGCATAGCGCGCACATAAGCTTAAATCCAACGCCGCAGCCGCACAAATCTTTATAGGGGTAATCGCAATCTTTTTGCTTGGGGTTTAATATAGCTATTGCGTCGGGGATTTTTTCATCCGGCAGGTGGTGATCGCAAATGATAAAATCGATGCCCAGGGTTTTGGCATAATCGATCAGGTCAACGGATTTTATTCCACAGTCCAGCGCTATTACCAGTGAATAGTTGTGTTCTTTAGCAAATTCAATTCCGGCCCTGCTCACGCCATAGCCCTCCTTGTATCGATTGGGAATGTAAAAATCCACCTCTTTATGATGCTTTTTAAGGAAACTGTACATACTGGCTACAGCTGTAGTACCGTCTACGTCATAATCTCCAAAAACCAACAGTTTTTCGTTGGTATCGAAGGCTTTAAGTATTCTGTTTACCGCTTTTGCCATGTCTTTCATTTCCCAGGGATTGTGTAAATGCGAGAGCTGTGGCCGGAAGTAATTTCTGGCTTGTTCAAAATTGTGCATTCCCCTTTGAACAAGGATGCGACAGAGTATAGGATTAATTTTCAACTCACTTTGTAGAAGCGATACTTTATCTGTATCAGCTTGCAGTATATTCCAGCGTTTGGTCAAAATATTGATTTGTAATTGGTTAACAATAGGGTAGCCATGTTGTGGCATTGCTTTCCTTTCCTGCAGAAGTGCGTACTTAACAGTGTTACTTTATTAAAAACAGCGGCCGGCCCAATAGGCTAGTACTTCCTCTCTGTAACGTAATCAACCAGGTCGCTCAATCCCTGCCGGTATTCATTGTCAGGAAATTGCATCAGCACATCTAATGCTTCCTTTTTATAAGCATACATTTTCTCTGTAGCGTATTGTATGCCTCCTGATTTTTTTACAACTTCTAATACCCAGGCCACTTTTTGCTTATCGTTATTATTATTTTTTACGATGCTGATTACTTTCTGGCGGGTAGACTTATCGGTGTTGTTTAATGTATAAATTAAGGGCAATGTCATTTTTTTCTCTTTGATATCATTGCCCGTCGGTTTGCCTACGTCCTCGCTTGCATAATCAAACAAATCGTCTTTAATCTGGAAAGCGATACCGGTTTTCTCACCAAATATCCTCATTTTTTCGGCATCTTCATCATTTTGAGTTGCCGACCATGCGCCCGCACTGCAGGCCGATGCCAATAAGGACGCAGTTTTATTACGAATGATCTCGTAATAAATATCCTCTTTTAAGTTAAGATTCCGGGCTTTTTCCAACTGAAGCAGTTCCCCTTCGCTCATTTTTTTAACGGCATCGGTTAGAATGTGGAGAATTCTATAGTCGTGATTTTCAAGCGAAAGTATAAGTCCCTTTGCCAGGAGATAGTCTCCCACCAACACCGAAGCCTTATTTTTCCAAAGCGCATACACCGAAAAAAAGCCCCTCCGCTCCAGGGAGTCATCCACCACATCATCGTGAACCAGCGTGGCGGTATGAAGTATTTCCACCAGCGATGCAGCGCGGTAAGTAGCTTCAGTAGGCGTTCCCAACAGTTTGGCGGACAGGAAAACAAACATCGGGCGCATTTGTTTTCCCTTCCTTTTTACGATATATCTTAAGATGCTATTGAGCAGCGGGGTTGAACTTTTCACGGCTGTTTTGAAGCGGTCTTCAAAACTTTCCAATTCACTTTTTATTAAAGAAGTGGGTAAATTCATAATAATAATTGAGCAAAATAAAGAATTTATAGGGGCATTTTTGAATTTTTTGCATAGTATTTGCTTACGTACCCATGCGGCAGATTTAATTATTTTTTACGTTAAAATTTGTTTATTTAACAAATGGCTCTAAATTTGCTGAACTTATTAAGAAAAATCATTTTAAATCTTAATCCTTAGTTATGACAAGCAAAAAGTACCAATTACTAGCAGGCCTTAGTTGCCTGGTTGCGTCAACAGGCTTCGCCCAGGTGAGCCCGTCGCACCCTTATACCGCACCACACCCGGTATATGGCACTTTCTCAGTTACAGATTCTAATTATTACAACAGCAAACAACTGGCTCAGCACAACGAGTTCATGGTTGGAAACTACGACTATCCTGCAAAACCTAAAGATATGTGGGAAATAGGTATCAAAGGTGGTTCCTTCTCTGTACCTGTAGCTGACGTTGATGCAAGATTCGGCAGATCTTTCGGTTTCGGTGGACATATCCGTAAATCTTTAGGACATGTAATGTCTTTAAGACTGGAATACGTTTACGGTGTTGCTCAAGGTTTAAACTGGAGAGCTTCAACCGGATACACTGCAGAAGGAGCTAATACTCCTTGGGCTGGTTATCAGGGCCGTCAGGTTTATTATAACTACAAAACAAAAGCTCAGGATCTTTCTTTGCAAGCTTTGTTCAATTTAGGAAATATCCGTTTCTATAAAAATCAAACCGGTGCTACTATTTACGCTTTAGCGGGTGCTGGTGTTAATACTTACAGAACAAGCGTTAACGCTTTAAATGGTACTTCTGCTTACAGCTTTCCTACAGGGGATGGTGTGTATGACAATAGAAAAGATCAGTTAGACGCGTTAAAAGATCTGCTGGATGATTCTTATGAAAGCAGAGCTACTATTGATCCTTCTAAAAAATGGAGCAAAACTTTTGCAGGATATATCACTCCTTCTGCTACAGTAGGTGCTGGTATCGCTTTCCGTCTTTCTTCTCGCGTTAATCTGGCTATTGAAGATCGTTTAATCTTTAACGGTTCTGATATGTTAGATGGCGTACGCTTTGATGAAAGCAAAACTTTAAGCCCTGATAAAGACTGGTTTAACTACCTTTCTGTAGGCTTGAACTTCAACCTGGGTAATAAAGCAAAAAGAGTTGAGCCTCTTTACTGGTTAAACCCATTAAACTATGCATATGGCGAATTACGCAGAGTTCCTGAAATCGTTCTGCCAGATGCTGATGGCGATGGTGTAACTGACCAATTCGACCAGGAGCAAACTCCTGCTGGTTGCCCTGTTGATACACACGGTGTAAGCCGCGATACAGATGGCGACGGTGTTCCTGATTGTAAGGATAAAGAGTTGGTAACTCCAACTTATTGCCAGCCTGTAGATGCTGATGGCGTAGGTAAATGTCCTTGCCCAGAAGGTTGCGCTCCTGCTCCAAGCGATTGCGCTGCTTCTTTAGGAGCTTTACCAAGTGTTCATTTCGCACCTAATTCTAATAAACTTTCTGATGATGCAGCTGCCACTTTAGCAACTGTAGCTTCTAAACTGAAAGCTAATCCAAACTGTAAAGTAGTAGTAGTAGGTTACTGCGCAGCTACTAAACGTCAGCAGCAATTAAGCTGGGATCACGTAAACAAAGTGATTTCTCACTTAGTTGAAAAAGAAGGCGTAAGCAGCGACAGATTTATCTTCAGCTCTGGCCAGGAAGGTGGTGATTGCGATGCAGTTGATATCCGTGCAGCTGCTCCGGGAGAAGACGGTCCAAACACTGTAGCTCCTCCACATCCAAATCTTCGCAAAAACTAATTAGTTCTTGCTAAATAATAAAAAGCCCTTCTCAATGAGAAGGGCTTTTTCGTGTTTGGAAGTATCTGAATAGGATAGGTTTTCTGTTTTATTGAAGGGCGCAAGCCAAAACCAGACATAAATCTAAACCGGCCGGTAAATGTGTCCCATACTCCGAATTACCGTAGAAAGCAACAGGAAGCCCATAGCATTTGGTTGCCCTAGATGAGGCATAACGCTATAGTTTTGTGCACTCCGATGGAAATTTTTATAAACGATTGCTGTAACCCCGTGCTATATCAATTGGTTTTAATAGTCAGCAACATTTTATATAAGTGATTTAGATATAACCGTTACTGCTATGGGGAACTATTTTTGGGGTTACTGCCAGCGGATTCACCCCGTTCATGTGGCTTTGTTTTCCGTTTTATAGGATCATGCTCCTTTATCTGGATGATCGGGAAGAGCTGGCTTGATGCAGGCAAAAAAAACATCAGGTTCGTTTGTAAAGCCTGATGTTTCATAAATACCAATGCGATAACCAGATATTAATCTTCCATTTCTTCTCTTATTGCCTCACTTATTTTCACCAGCACTTTATCGATCCTATGGCCGTCCATATCCATTATTTCAAAGTCAAAACCGTTCCATTCTAGTTTGTCGGAGGCTATGGGTATACGTTTTAGCTTGTGTAATATAAAGCCTGCAATAGTATCAAATTCCTGCTCACCCTCGTTCATCCAGTCGGTTTTATCGAAATAAGAAAGGAAATCATAGAAGGGAAGCTGTCCGTCTACCAGGAAACTACCGTCGTCTCTTTTGATCACTTCATATTCATCGTCATCATGTTGGGGCATATCTCCAATAATTGCTTCGAGGATATCCTTAAGGGTTATCATTCCTAGCACGCTGCCATATTCATCTACAATAAAGCAGGAATGCAGCTGCGACTCTTTGAACTTTTCCATAACCTTAAAGGCCGTATTATTCTCCGGAACAAAAAGTGCAGGCCTCATCAGGTTTTTAAAGGGAATATTGTCGTTGTTGGTGTACAGGTCTTTTAAAGAAATAACCCCCTTTATATTGTCTATTTCTCCCTCGCAGATAGGGTAGATGGAATGCGGCTCCTTTAATATCTTTTCCCTGATGGTTTCTTCCGTATCCGTTGTGTTAAACCACACTATATCACTCCGGTGTGTCATTAAAGAAGTAATATTCCGGTCGCTCAGGTGAAATACCCGTTCAATGATCTCCTGTTCGGTTTCTTCCAAAGTACCCTGTTCTGTGCCTTCATTGATGATGGCTTTTATTTCTTCTTCCGTAACCTGCGAGTCATCTGATTTTACATTAAAGATCTTGGTGATGAGCCTGGTAGACTGTGTAAGTAACCATATGAAAGGAAAGGTGATCCAGCTTACAATACGCATAGGGCCTGCTACAAACTTGGCTATTTTTTCGGGCGATGATAAACCAATGCGTTTCGGGATCAGTTCTCCAAAAACCAACGAGAAATAAGTGATCAAAATAACCACCACTGTCGTCGCAATTCCTTTGCTGTAAGGAGCCAGTGCAGGGAATTGTGCAACAAAAACTTCTATATCGCCGGTTATTTTATCGCCGGAGTAAATACCCGTTAAAATACCAATTAATGTAATTCCGATTTGTACCGTAGAAAGGAAGTGATCTGGATGGTTGGCCAGCGCCAGTGCATCCTTGGCTTTTTTATCGCCTTTGTTTGCCTGGGCTTCCAGCCTTGCCTTTCGGGCCGATACAAGGGCTATTTCAGCCATAGAAAAAACCCCGTTTAATAAAATAAGAAGGGCTATTATGAGTATTTCCATTAATTTAAAATTGATTGCTTATCGAATATAGGAAATCCGAATTTTTTGTTGAATAAATGACCAGATAACGAGCCAATAAAGGTACCTAGCAGCGCACCGCATAATACGTCGAACGGATAATGCACTCCAACATATACCTGGGCCAGTCCGATAATGCCGGCCCAAGCAAGCAGCGCCCATGCATAACGGAAAAAAACCTTAAAAGTAATAAAGAAAAAAGTAGCGATGCCGAAGTGGTTAATGGCATGATTGGAAACAAAGCTAAACCCACCGCTGCACCTGCCCAGTACCATGCGTACATGTCCCAGCATTTCGGGGTCTGAGCAGGGCCTTAACCGTTCAAATCCTTCTTTGAAGATACGCGCACCTACAATATCGGTGCAAGCAGCTGTAGCTAAGGCCAGCGCCAGCCACCACCAGCCGCTTTTTTTAAAATTAATCACCGTAAAAGCTACAATAAAAAGATAAAGCGGGCCCCAGGTAAATGCATTACGCATTACGGGCATCAAGCTATCGAAGAGGGCATTGGCCATTTTGATATTGATCCATTCAAATAACCATCGGTCAGCACTTACAAACCAATCCGGTAAGGGAATATAACCAGGTATATCCATAAGATGCAAAAATAGTAATACTCATTAAATTTGGTGTTAAGTAGGCCAAATATATAATGAGCCTCCTAATAATAGTATTTCGGAATTTACAACTTACTATCTTAGCACCTATGAAACGTAAAAAGTTTATAGCGTCAGCCGCAATAATGGCTTCAACGCCTTTTTTACAGATTAATGCACGCGCTCCTGTTAATAATAAAAGCATTATTCCCCCCTATTTAAAGCCGGGAGATATGATTGGCATTACTTCGCCCGCGGGTTACAGTACCAGGGAAGCCATTATTCCCGCTGCAACTTTATTACAGCAATGGGGGTTTAAAATCAGGGTGGGGTTTACTATTGGCAAACGGGATCACACTTTCGGTGGAACTGATAGTGAACGGTTGGCTGACATGCAGGCTTT
>Ga0136846_1243994_pt1 | contig 10898 bp, 7 predicted proteins | sample HopSoiMetagenom2_FD_96841 | JGI IMG/M metagenome (GOLD analysis project Ga0136846, IMG submission 96841) | Grasslands soil microbial communities from Hopland, California, USA - 2 Assembly 2016 (version 4) | ecosystem: Environmental > Terrestrial > Soil > Grasslands | place: USA: Hopland... | reverse complement strand
GCTTCGGCCCTCCCTTCGATCAGTTGGTGAGGTCCGGTCGGAGACGATAGCGGCCGTCCTGGCGCTCGAACATTTGCGCGACATCGGGATGGTCGATGGGCTCGTCACTCTCGTCGGCGACGAGGTTCTGCTGGCTGACATAAGCGACGTAGCTCGTCTCGGTGTTCTCGGCGAGCAGATGGTAGAAGGGTTGCTCTTTCACCGGGCGCAGGGCCTCGGGAATCGCTTCGTACCATTCCTCGCTGTTTGCGAACTCCGGGTCGACGTCGAAAATGATTCCGCGGAAGTCGAAGAGGCGGTGGCGCACGACGTCGCCGATGGCGAAGCGTGCCAGTGGCATGTCGATCCTCGGAGCCATGCGGGAAGAACGTTCGAAAGGTTCAAAAGGGGTCATGCCTTCCTATCTAGGCAATGCTTACTCCCACTGCTAGAGCGCCGCGTCCGACAGCAGCCGGCGCACGCCCGGCCAGCGCGAATCCCTCACGGAGAGGTGTCTGAGTGGTCGAAAGCACCGCACTCGAAATGCGGCGTACGGGCAACTGTACCGTGGGTTCGAATCCCACCCTCTCCGCCAATCTCTAAAGCTGTTTCGGGTCTTTCCGGGTCAGCCGAGCGAGCGCGCTTTCCATCTTCAGGGCGAGTTTTTCGACTTCGACGTTAAGCTCCCTGAGTTCCGACAGGGGATCGCGCTTGTCTTCTCCCGCGCGTTGCGGCTTGCTCTGAAGCAGGGCGGCGCTGAGCACCGCGGGGGTAATCGGCAGGCTGAATTGCGCGCCGTAGAATTCCCCGCTGCTCCAGACGATCTCCGCTTCGACGAGCCCAACCTGTGGGAGCTCGAACTCGAAGATCGCGCCGACGAGCATCGGGATCGAGGTTTCCAGCAATGCGCCGGTCAGTGAGAGATCGTGGATCGTGACGGGCTCGATGCCGCTTTCTGGATCGCCAGGAGCGAGTTCGAGGCGAAGCGCCCGGCGAGCTGCGCGCCGACGCTCTTTAGGCTCCAATTCTTCAAAATGAGCAAGCAACGGCATCAATGCGCCTCCTTGCCTGCGGAGTGCGCGCCGATGGTTAGGAAAGGGTAACCGTTTCGGTCATCGCCGGCCCAGCCGTTGCTTGAGCTCGGCGACCTCCCAAAGGTCGTTGCGGCTGAACGGCAGCAGCGCCTCCAGGGCCAGGAACGTGGTTCGGCCGAGAGCCTTCCGAAGGCCCTCGAGCTCGGCGAAGGCGGAGCGGACACCGGCCGCATCAATCTCGCCTCCTCCTGCTTCCTTCTCAAGCATCGTTTCCTCAGCCTCGGCCACCAGCCACGCCTGGAGCTCCCAATAGCGGCGGACTCGTTTCGCGCCTTCGTCGTCGAGACGCGAAGCCAAGGCCGCGATCTTCTTGCCGGCCGGACCCGCGGGCCACCGGCCGGCGCGGAGGCTCTTCAGCTGTTCTTTGTGCTCTGCGGATTCGGCGGCGAGCCAGCTGTGCGCTTCCGCGGTGCCGAAGTTCAGGATTGCGAGAAGGAGCAAAGGGGCGACCAGGATCGCGGCCATCATTGCGATCATCGGGCGGTCCGGGAACTGGTTGAAGGCCGTGTGGAGCGCTACGGCGAGGCCGTAGCCAGGGACAAACCAGAGCACGCTGAACTCATAGTGGCCGGCCGATTCGCGCGTCTCGCGTTCCGCGAACTCATGGCCGATCGCAGCCAGCAAAGCCAGCGTGGTGCCGTGCATGATCGCAGTGCCGAAGCCGCGCACGAGCCACGTGCCGGTGCCGTAACCGGGAAAGATCATCAGGTAGAAGATATTCTCAACGACCGAGAAGCCGGCGCCGATCGCAAAGCCTGAAATGATTGCGTCCAGCTTGTAGCCGATGCGGTTGATCCGGAAGAGCACGATGATGATGATCGCCTTGAGGGCTTCCTCGATCCATGGCGCGACGAACCGGCTATAAAGCGAGAATCCTATCGGCAGCGTGTCGATCAGGCGGCCGCTGATGGGCCATGCGGCAAGGGCCGCGATTGCGCCGAGCAGGAGTAGAGTCAGAAGCTCCTGGAGGGTCATCAGAGCGAAAGCGTCTAGCCATACGAAGAGCGCCAGCAACACAAGCACCGGGACCAGCGCGACTCCCCAGTGCAGGCTCTCGGTCAGAAGGATGCTGGTCATCGTCTCAAAGGATCTTAAGCGAGGCCATCCACTCGGTCTTGCGGTAATGGCCGTCGCGCCAGCCGCCGGCCGCGCCGACCGACAGGACCATGGGCAATCGAAGCGCGACGGTGAAGGCGAGGTCAAGCTGCGCGCCCACGTCGGCATAATGATGCCCGCTCTTGTCGGGCGCCTCGGTCGCCATGAAGCCACCGAAGACCGCCGGACGCACGTAGCTCAGGAAGACAGCCGGAGTCCCGACCTCCGCGAAGCGGATGGGAGGCAGGTTGATCTCGCCGGTCAGCTTGGCAAAACGGCGTGCCTCGATCTCGTCGATCGAAAAGCCGGGGAAGCTTTCCATTTCGCGGTACCGCTTCACCGGCCGGTTATCGACGTAATTGTTGCGGAAAGAGCCGAAATAGAAGGCCGAGAGGGGGCTGTTGCGATCGCCGGCGGCCGTGCCCGCATGCGCGTAGACCCAGACCGAGCTGTTATCGAGCGGCAGCGGTAAGCCGTAGTCGATGCCGCCATAGAGCTTCGGGAAGGCCTGCCCCTGGGCATAGTCCAGGTCGGCGAGGACCCGCCATGCGAAGCCCTTCTCATGGTCTACGCCGCCTAGCGCCTGGCGGAAGTCGTGATACTTGGCACCGATCTCGATCGCCTCGATGTTGCTCGGCCCCGCGACGTTCTGCGCGTTCGGAAGCCTCTCAAGCCCCGTGTAAACCGCCCCTGTGGCGAACAGGTCAAGTTGGCGCGGCGGGTCGTAGATGATCGTCTTGTTGTAAGTGGCGACGACGGAATCGCCCCTGAAGCTACGTTCGACCGGGCCGGCAAGATCGTAGAAGTCGGCCCAATTGTGCAGATACTTGAGATCCCAGTTCAGGGTCTTGAGCTGAAGCGAAGCGTGGACCCGCTCCTTGAACTTCATGTGGTTGAAGGGGGAAACGCTGATCGTCGCGTTCACCTGGTTGAACTGAAGCGGGTCCTCCCAGTGCAAGTACCAGCCGGGCGAGATCTTGCCCTTGTAGCCCTCGATGATGGGGTAGGTGCCCGCGAACTTGCGCTGCTGGGCCGCGCTATACTTGCCACGGTCGGTGATCCCCTCCTCGAAGGCGATCTTCGCGGGTGAGCCGACGCCCCAGGCCTTTAGCTCCGGGTGGGTTTCCACGACGCGGGTGCCGAGGAACTCGACATTGCCGAGGTCCTGCTTGATGCTCGGCATGAATCGCACCGGCTGCAGTCCATCGCCGCTATATTCGTAGGCAATCAACGAACCGTCGGGCTGCGCGATCGGGCGAAAGAAGCCGGTCGAAGCGTTGCTGACTGCGTCATACTTTTGCGTGGCGATATCGAAGCGGAAGACGTTCGACGCGCCGGTGTAATAGGACGTCCCGTAGAGACTCTTCCCGTCCGGCGTGAAGGTGAAGCCCTCGGGGACCGAAGGTGGAAGCGACAGCCGCGCTACCTCGACAGGGTCGCCGGTACTCGAAAACAACGAGTCCATGCGCCAGACGCGCATTGTCTGATCGCCGTTTATCTCGCCGAACGAAGCCGACATCAGCGTCCCGTCGGGCGAGACATCGAGGTCGAACGGGATCTGACCGTATTTGAAGGTGTGGATCTGATTGAAGCTGCGATACGGCGCGGGAATGCGGACGATCGTCGCGAAGCCGTTCTGGTGACGGATGCCCCAAAGTGACTTGTCGCGCGGATCGACTACCAGGTCGCCGATGCGGGCGTCCTTCAGGAGCTTGCGCTTCTTGCCCGTGTCCACATCGACGGCGACGATGTCGCGGAAGGCGCCATTGTCCTCAGTATAGAAAGCCGTGCGGGAATCCGGGTCGAACGCGAGGCTCGTCACCCGGTAGAGCATCATCCCCTTGATTTCCTGGAGCTTGGTGAGCTTGCCGGTGCCAAGGCCCATACGGCCAACGAAGCCGATCGTGCCGGGATAGCGGAATGCGGCGATCAGGCTGTTGGTCTTCGGATCGACGAAGCCGCGCGAGATCGAGCCGAGACCGCGTGGGCTGAGCTTCTGTGCTTCGGTCAGGGGGTACTGGCCGAGCTTGGCGAGGTTCGCCTGCTGGAATTGCTGTTCGAAGGCAATCCAGTCGTTCCAGACGACGTCCAGTTTTTTGCCGAAAACCTGCTTGAACCGGTCGGCATAGAAAGCCTTGCTGCCCTCTGGCCGCCGCAGCCAGTCGACGGCCTTTTCCGGGCCGTAGGCCAGCGCGAGATAGGAGAAGAAGCGGGTGCCATAGAGATAGTCGTTGACGCCGACCTGGAAGTCGACGGCGACGCCTTCGGATTCGAGGCCCAACGGCGAGAAGAAACGGTCATGGTCGCGCACTTTCGCGCGCCACACCATCTCGTCGAAGCCCCCCTGGGCGCGCCCGAGCCCGCCGGCCATCCAGGTTTCGAAGAAGACTGCACTGCCTTCGAGATACCAGCGCGGAACATTGGTCCGGGGCACGGACAGATAATTCCAGAGGATCGATTCCGGATGTTCCTGCAGCGGCATCGGCTTACCGTGGAGAAACCGGCGCCAGCGCGCGTCTCGACTGTTCCACACGTCCATGGTCGCGACGTGGGTGATCTCGTGATTGTTCAGCGTGAAGAACCGCTCGCCCGGCGAGAAGGTCTCCATCGTCTGGCTGAGGGGGGCGACATCGAGGAGCACGGCGTTGTTGGGCGAACTGCGGGCCGCGGCATTGCCGTAGTCACCGAAGTCCTTGAGCAACACCGTGGTGCGGTCCCACGGCTTCCAGTTGAACTTCTTTTCGTGGAAGCGAAGCGCGTTCGTTAACGCCCGTCCGATATAGGGTGTCAGGTAAGTCTGTGCCGGATCGAAATAGAGGAGCTCGAGATCCGGCGTATCAATTTCACTGAGGTCGATCCCGCCTGCGTCGGGCGGCACATGCGCGGGACCGTCCCTGACAATTGTCCTGTTGGGTTGCGGTGGCGGCGGCTTCTGCAGCGCCTGGGCAAGTGCGGGGCTGGAAGCCCCGCACATTCCGGTGACGATTGCTGCGGCCAACCACGCACGCGGCCGCGCGCTAACCCCCCTCATGTCCCCCCTTCAGGCGCCAGCGCGCCGGTACTCAGTTACTACTGCCGCCGAAGTTACTGCTGCCGCCGACCGCGTTGGCAAATTCCTGACTGCGCGCCGCTGCTCCGAAGGCAGCATTGCCGATCAGATTCTGGAAATTTGCATCGTGGCCGAGGGCCCCGAGCGCAGCCGCATTATTCGCGAACAGCTGGAGCGCCGACGGCTGGCCGGCGAGCTGCACGAAGGCGTTGGCATTCTGGGTCATTACGGCAAACGCTTGCGGGTAGTTCGCCGCCATTTGCACGGCCTGCGCCTCGATGCCGCGCGCCGCTGCCGCAGCCGCCTGAGCATTAAGCGCCTGCGCTGCGTTTGCCGCTGCATCGAATGCATGCGCATTGGCTGCAAACTTCTCCATGGCGTTTGCATTGCCGCCGATCGCGTTGAGCGATTTGCCGTTGAACGCCGTGCCGAAGTTCACGTCCGCTGAAATCGAGCGGAAGGCCGAGGCATTCGCCGCGACCTGCTGGAAGAAGGACGCGTCAGCCTTGAGTGCGCCCATCGCCTTCGCATCGGCAGCCAGGGCTTCAAAGCCCTTCGCTTCCGTCGCCATGATGCTGTTCGACGACGGATTGGAAGCGTCACGTTGGAACGCCGCCATGTCGCCGCCATAACGGCCGAAGGCGGGGGCGTTCTGCAAGATCGTCTGCAACGCCGCCTCATGGCCGGCGAACGCTTCGAACGCGTGTGCATGGTCGGCGACGACGGCGAATGCCGCAGGTTGTGAGGCAAAGACGTCGAACGCCTGAGCGTTGCTGATCAGAGCCTGGATCGCAGAAGGGTTGCCGCCGAAAGCAGCGTCGATCGACTGCGCCTGGGTAACCGCGGCATTGAGCAGGTCCGGCTTGCTCGCGAGATTGACGAACGCCGGTGCATTGCCGCCGATCGCACTGATCGCGTTTCGGTCGAACGCCGCATCGAACTTCGCATCTGTGGACGCAAGGGCCTCGAAACCCTTGGCATTCGCGGCGAGGTTCTGGAAGAAGCTCGCATCGGCCTTCAAGGCGTTCATCGCCTTGGCGTCGGCGGCGAGCGCCTCGAAGCCCTTGGCTTCCGTCGCCATCACGCCGTTCGACGGGTTCGACGCGTCGCGCTGGAATGCCGCTGCGTCACCACCGTAGCGGCCGAACGCGGCAGCGTTTTGAAGGATCGCCTGCAGCGCATCACCGTGATTGGCGAATTGCTGAAACACCGGCGCATGCTGCGCCAGTGTCGCGAGCACCAACGGCTGCGTGGCCAGAACCTTGAAGGAATCGGCGTTCAGCGCCAGCGCGGAGGCAACCTGCGTGCCGGCACCATTGGCCGCGGAGCCATTGTTCGCCGACAGTTGTTGCGCCGCCTGGGCGAGTGCCGAAAAGGCCCTGGGATCGGATGCGATCGCCTTGAACGCGTCGGCATTCGCCGCAAGCGCCGACAGCACTACGGGGTTCTGGGCGAGGGCGCCGAAATTCGGGTCGCGTGCTAGCTTCCGGAAGGCCGGGTTCTTGACCATCGCCTCGAACGCGTCTGACTGCATCAACTGCGGGACCGACGTATCGCCAAGCGTTACGTCCTTGTCGCTAACTTGTGCGTTTACATAGCGCTGCGAAGCGCCAACGGTGCCTTCACTCGGACCGAGCGGCGGATAGACGCGCCCGAGACCGTACGCTCCAAGACCGACCGCGATGACGGCCGCGCCGGTCAGAATCATCTTGCGACTATTGGACGTGGAAAGACTGCTTGCCATTTGTTGCCCCCTTGACTGAGTCAAGGCCGCCACTTTGCCAATTTGTTAACGTAAAGTCAACGAAAGTCGGCGATCCGACATTGGTGGGCAGTGTTGTTATATCGTTGAAATCCCGCCGAATTTCTCGTCGGGGCCGAACGTATCGACGCCGATTCTTCCTTTCCGATTAACCATTTAGCGAAGCCGGGCGGAAAGGACGTTTCTCTATCACGTCTGGGCAGGTGGATGGAGAAGTCGATGCGCTTTTTCGTGACGACGGCGGCCGCTTTGATGGCATTAGGGGGCGCCGCGGCTGCCGAGCCGCCTGAAACCGCGCCAAAACAGCCGGCCGTCGATAGCGACTCGCAGCTTCACCCTGCGCAGATTGTGCTGGCTTCAGCCGAGCCGATGCGCACCGCAGACCCAACTCCGCCGTCTGCAGTGAAACGCAGGGTGACGCCCCGCATGACGACTTGCCGCTGCGGCGACCCTCAGACGCGGCCCGAACCCGACGGTCAGTAGGCCTTACTTACTTGCCGGCGGCGGCGATTTGCGCCTTGGGCAGGCGGATCACGGGGATGTCGCCGTCGCCGACCGCGGCGAACGCCGACCAGTAGAACGGGTGCGAGGTCTTCTCGTCGTCCATCAGCTGGCGCTGCGACAGCCGCAGCGCGGTCACGGTCGGTGTGCCCGGCGGCGCTGAAAAGAGGCCCGTAATCAATCGCTGCGTCGCGTTGTAATCGTCGGGGACAGGCCAATGACTTGCGACCACGAGGCGTCCGCCGGCACCGACAAAGGCGCGGACGAGGCCATCTAGCGCGACGTCGCCGCCGGTCGAAAGCCCTGCCTGGGCGGTCGCGGCGGCGCTCGCCTTGCCGGCGGTGTCGCAGGCCGAGAGGATGACGACGTCGGCGTCGAGGTGCAGATCGAAAATATCCTTGAAGGTCAGCAATCCGTTGGAGCCTGCGCCGCCGAAGCTCGTCAGAAGTGCCGGTTGTGCCGCGCACTTGGCCGCCCGCGCGGTGACCACGCCGTGGGTGGCGAAGTGGAGGATGCGGTATTGGTCGAGATCGGTACGCGCCTTGATCGCTGTATCGGTGAACTGGTCGCGGGTGATGATCTGCACGCCGTTGGGATCAAACTGCCGCAAGAGTCCGGCCGCTATGTCCAGTTCCTTCGCCGAGATTGGATGTGCCCATGAGGACAAGGGCAGGATGCAGTCGCGGTCGGCCGCGGCCGGAATCTGGCCCTCTGCCAAGGCTGACGGCGGCGTATTCTCACCAAGGCCCAGATATTGGTGGCGGCCGGCCGACGGGGGGACGCTCCGCAACTGCGCGAACGACTGGGGACTGACCGACGTGCTGATGTCCCGATCGCGCCCAAGCCAGGCGACTCCGCGAAAGTCGTAGGCCGCTTCATCGCCGGCCTTGGCGCGCTGGTCGTAGGAATCGACCGAGGCTTGGTCCATCACCAGCAGGTTGACCGGGAGGCGAAGCATCGCCCCATCCGGCTCGAAGATCAGGTGCTTCACGGAGGGGACAACCGCGGCGAACGGGCCGAAGAGCTCACCGTAAAGCTGGTGTGATAGGGCGACGTCGAACGGATACGTCGTCCGCTGGCCGTTCTCCACCTTCGAAATCGTGTCCCGGAGTGCGTCAACCTGCTCATTGAGCTGTTTGCTAGTGGTGTCGAGCTTGACCGCCCTTGCCGATCCCGGCGTCAGCATCATGGCGTAGACGTGGTCGCCGACGATGGTCATCCGGTAGTAAGCCTCGCCAGGACGAAGCACCTTCTGCAGCTCGGGAAGCGAGATGGTGTCGCTCGAAACGGCGCGGAAGCGTGGAAAGCTGGACAGCGCGGCCTGGGTCGTCAGCTGCTCTTTCTGCGATGTATCGAGCGTCGCCCTGAGGACGCGGGCACGCACCTGCTCCTGGGGCGAGGGCTTCGCGAGATCGTCGAGGCGCGCTAACTCGATACGCGCGCGCTCGGCCTGCCGGGTGAGGGTAACAGCCTGGCGGAACAGGCGCGAGGCTTCGTCGGTGCCGCCGGTCAGCTCGCGGGCGAGCACTGCCTGGGTCTGGGCCAGACCGGGTCGGACCATCAGCTGAGTAGCCGCGAAGATTTCGGCAAGCGCCTTGGGATCGTCGCCCTTCTTGAGCAGGAGGTCGACATAGGGGCGGAGCACGTTGGCGAAGCTCGGCGGCAGGTTGCTGGTATCGGGCTGCGAATGGACGATGCCGCTGAACATCGTTTCCGCGGTCGCCAGCTGGCCGCTGCGCGCCAGATAACCGGCGAGGCGCGCCTTGGCGTTGAGGAGCACGGCGGTGCCCGGATAATTGACGTCGAGGAGCGCAACCGCGTCTCGGTAAAGTTTGTCGGCGTCGACACGGTCGCCAGATTCCTCCGCGATCGCTCCGAGATCGCCGAAGATCTGCGAGCGCATCCAGAGGATCGAGGCGACCTTGCCGCCGCGCACCGCCTGGAGCTCCGCGTCCGCCCTTCGCAGCGCCTCACGCGCGCCGGCACGATCCCCGGTCAGCCGCAGCGACGTGCCGCGCAGCTGCAGCGCTTGGCCTTCGAGGATTTCGATCTTCTCGGCGGGCAGCAGTTCGTCCGACTGCACTCCGAGCTGCTGACCGAGCTTCGTATCGGCGTTCAGGCGCTTGGCCATCACGCTGTCGATCTCAAGCCTGGCGGCGGCGGCATTCTCATCGCTTTCCACGCCCTTGGGCAGCGGCTTGTCCAGCTCGGCGAGCGCGGCCTTCGGATCGCGCTGGTTGAGCTCGTGGATGGCGCGATAATTGCGCAGGCGCCGGGCAACGACCGGATCCTTACCGACCTGCTCAGCGGCGCGGGAGAAGAGGGAGTCGGCCTCGGCAAAGCGACCGAGGTTCGACTTCTGCAGGGCTTCGTTGACCAAGGCTTCCGCGCGGCTTTGCGGAGCGTCTGCGGACCCGTTGCTGGCGGCGGCGAAGAACTCCGCGGCCTCGGCATAGCTGCCGGCATTGTTGCGGCGGTACGCTTCTTCGAGCGCCTTATCGGGAGCAAGGGTCCCTGCCTGGACACGGGCGAATGCGCCAGGATCGCCAAGCCCCGTGGTGGCAATCGAGATTTCGCCCTTGACCGGCTGATCGGCGACCAGGCTCCTGAGGCCTAGCTGCAAGGCACTGTCATAGCCGGCGAGCCCTTCCGAGGCGAAGAACAGCTTGCCACGGCGAAGCTGGTAGGCGCGATAGACGACGTTCGCTTCCTTGAGCTTGCATTCGACGACGTCGACTGCGCCGAGTCCAGTCACGCTACCGCGGCGGGGCGCTTCGCAGTTGGCGCGCTTCGCCCGCTCGGCCGCGACATTGTCAGCTGCCTCGCTGGTTGCCTGCAGCTTGAACAGCTTGCCGACCGGAAGCGCTGCGTCGCGGCAGGTGATCGAATAGCCAGCATCGAACATACGCGTCAGCGCGCCGTCGGTGGTCAGGCTTTGCGCCGAGCAGAAGCTCGTTCCAGCGTTGCCGATACGCCAGCTGTCGCGAACGCTTAACGGGGTTGCCCCCCAGCTCGACGCCGTGACGGCTAGCCCGGCCACGGTGGCCGCGATCGTGAGTGCTGTCCTGCGCATCTGATCCTCCGATCAGTTCTGGGGCCCGGGGCCCTGATTCATCGTGTCCATGCCGCCGCTGGTCACCGGCTGCTCGAGATCGGTTTTTACTTGCACCGGCCCGCTGTTGATCAGGCCGAGCGCAGCGTCGGTGCTGCCGTCGTCCTCATCGCTGTCGCCCTTGTCCTTCTTCTCCTCGGCCTGCTGCTGCTCCTGCTCCGACTGGCTTGGATCGGCCGTCGCAATATCCGCCGTCGGATTTGCGACCTGCTCGATCGGGCCGAGCACGGTTTCCGAACCCTGGATCGACGGTGGTGGCGCCGGTGGCGGCGGGGGTGGCGGAGGCGGAGATGTCGGCGGCGGCGG
>Ga0136846_1215183_pt1 | contig 10899 bp, 18 predicted proteins | sample HopSoiMetagenom2_FD_96841 | JGI IMG/M metagenome (GOLD analysis project Ga0136846, IMG submission 96841) | Grasslands soil microbial communities from Hopland, California, USA - 2 Assembly 2016 (version 4) | ecosystem: Environmental > Terrestrial > Soil > Grasslands | place: USA: Hopland... | reverse complement strand
TCCGCCCTGTGCGTCGGTCGGCGACGTCGTCGCGCTCGGCGTCGCGCCCGCGACGCCGCCGAGCCGGAAGGCGAGGAGCTGCGGCTGCGTGTTGCCGGTCGCCACGCCCGCGGGCCACACGATGGTGTCGCCGGCCACCGCTGGCCACGCGTTGATCCCGATCGGCGAGTCGTAGCTCCAGAGTTCCTGCCCGGTCGTCGCGCTGTAGGCGTAGATGTGGCCGTCGTAGGTCGCGGTGAACACGACGTCGTTGACGACGGTCGCCCCGCCGAGCGCCATCGAGGGGTACTTCTTCGACCAGATGACCTTGCCCGTCGCCGCGTCGATCGCCACGAATTCGCCGGTGCCCTTCGTGGCATCGAAGGAGCTCGCCTGGAACGCGGTCGACGTGTACTGCGCCGGCAGGTCGTCGACCGCGGCGAACACCATGCCGTCGCCGGCGGCCATCGGCGTCTCGACCCCGCCGAGCGGGCCGGGCGCGACCGTGACGGTCTTGCCGTTCGGGACCGCGCTGAGGTCGTCGTTCTTGTGAACGCCGACCGGCGTCGACCACAGCTCCTTGCCGCTCGCGGGATCGAACGCAACGACGACGCCGGCCTTGCCGGACCCGATCACCTCGGCCGGCTGCGAGCCGTTCGCGCCGAGCAGGATCGGGGAGCTCTGGAAGTCGAGGTCGAAAAGGTCATGCTCGCGCACCTGGTCGAACCATCGGAGCTTCCCGGTGCCGTGGTCGAGCGCCACGATCGAGCTGGTGTAGAGATCGTTGCCCGGACGGCTGCTGCCGTTCGGTTGCCCCGGGACGCCCGGCCACGGGGCGGGGTTCCCGATGCCCCAGTAGCTCAACCCGGTCGCCTCGTCGATCGCCGGCGGATACCACGCGCCGCCGCCGCTGTTGACCTTTTGATCGCCCCACAGGTCGGGCGACTTCACGGTATCGAACGTCCACGCGACCTTGCCCGAGTTCGCATCGAGCGCCTTGATGACGCCCTCGTCACCGCCTGCGTAGAAGCTCGACTGGTTGCCTGGCACCGTGCTCGTGTACACGAGGCCGTCGTAGGCGACCGGCTGGATGTCGACGCCGGCGGTCGGGCTCGTCTCGATGGTGGTTGACCACTGCTGCGAACCGTCGGATGCGTCGAGCGCGGTGATCGTGTCCTTGTCGCTCGCGACGATGACGTTGCTGCCGTTCAGCGCCGGCCCGTTCGGCCCGATCACGGGATGGTTGAACTTCGTGCTCCACTCGTGGCTGCCGTCGTCGACCTTCAACGCGGTCACGTTGCTCGCCAGATCCTGGAAGTAGACGGTCCCGTTCGAGATCAATGGCGTCGAGGCCGCTCCGCCGTACGCGCCCACGCCCTGGATCGGGTGCGTCCACGCGATGCCGAGCTGCCCAACCGTCGAGCTGTTGATCGTCGAGTCCGTCGTTGACCGGGTGTTGCTCAGGTCATGGTTCGCGTAGAGCCACGCCGTCGACAACTGTCGATCTTGGGTGGTTGCACTGGGGGAGCTGGTGCTGCTGCACGCGAGCATCAACGCGATCAGCGCGACGCCTGCGATCAACAGAGAGGGACGGTGTGTCCTGCTAGTCGTCGTCCGCCACGTCATGGACGCCTTCCTTGAGCTTCGAGCCCGCGTCCTTCACGTGTCCAACGGCCTTGTGTGCGTCACCCTTCAGCTGATCCTTGCGGCCTTCGCGCTCGAGGCTCTCGTCGTCGGTCAGCTTGCCGGCTGCTTCCTTGGCCTTGCCCTTGGTGCGCTCCACCGCGCCCTTGGTCTTGTCTTCGGTGCTGTCATCCACGTGTGACCCTCCTCGCACTCGCGCCTCGCATCTCGAGGTGTCGAAGTCGTTCCCAGGCAGGCGCTTCTCTAAACGTTGGGGGTCGGGCGCGCACGTCTCCCCGCCGAGCGGCTGCTCCGGGGACGTCCGTTACTGAGGGCTGACGGTCGCGCGCAACGACGCGAGCGTCTGCGTCAGGATGCGTGAGACGTGCATCTGTGAGATGCCGATCTCGGCGGCGATCTCTGATTGCGTGCGGTTCTCGAAGAACCGTAGATAGAGGATCCGGCGTTCGCGTGCGGGGAGCTCGCGGATCGCGGGCGCGACGTCTGCCCATCCGGTGGCGAGCTCGAAGCGCTCGTCGATCTCGCCGAGCGTCTCTGATGGCGCCTGGGCGTCGTCGTCGGGTTTCCCGTCGAGCGAGGAGGCAGTGAACGCCTGTGCCGCGTCGACGGCCTCGATGACGTCTGACTCGGACTCGCCGATCGCCTCGGCGATCTCGGCGAACGACGGTGAGCGGCCGAGCGTCTGCGCGAGGTCGGGGAGCGCCTTGTTCACCACGAGCGCGATCTCCTGCAAGCGCCGTGGGACGCGAACGGACCAGGCCTTGTCGCGCAGGTGCCGCTTCAACTCGCCGACGATCGTGGCGGCGGCGAACGTCGAGAACTGCACGCCGCGCTCCGGGTCGAACCGGTCGGTCGCGTGCAGCAGCCCGACCTCGGCGACCTGCACGAGGTCCTCGAGCGCCTCACCGCGGCCGGCGTAGCGTCGCGCGAGGTACAGCACGAGCGGGTGGCACTCGCGCGCGATGACGTCCTTCAACTGCGCTTCGGGCAGCCGGTCGGCGAACGCCGCGGCGATCCGTTCGTCGCGCTCGCGCCGGTTGGTCGCGGTGTCCGTCTCGGTCGTCATGGCCGTCCGAACCCGAATCGCAGGCCGATGCACGGTCCGTCGTCGGTCATCGATTCGGCGGCGTCGTCGGCAAGTGTGTCGATCACGACCCAGGAGAACGCGTCGATGTTCGGCCCGATCGGCCAGCGGCCGACGTCGGCGGCGGGTAGCACGAGATCGATCTGCACGGAGGTGTCCTCGATCGTCACGACCTCACGGATCGTGCCGATCGCACCGGCGGCCTGGATCAACCTGCCGGCGGCCTCGGACACCGCGAGACGCAGATCGTCGACGCGGTCGTAGCCCATCGGTGTGCGTCCAGCCACGACGCCGGCGACCGAGCGAAGCACATCGATCGCGTTCGGTGTCGCGGGGACGGTGACCGACACCGGGCCGAAGGTCGGTGTACTCACCGCTTCTATACTAGCCACGACGCTCCGACCCCGGACACGGCGTCCACGCGGGGCGCGGGAGGGACCACCGCTCATGGCGACGATGACGATCACACCCACCACCTACGACACCTGGGGCCTGCTGACGGTCGACGGGGAGCTCGATCTGTCGACCAGCCCGGAGCTTCGCGAAGCGCTCGTGGCGCTCGCCAGCGGACACGACCGCATCGCGATCGACCTGCGCGCCGTCACCTTCATGGACTCGACTGCGCTCGGCGTCATCGTGGCCGCGATGAAGCGCGCCCGCGAGCACGGTGGCGAGCTCGCGCTCGTCGGGCCGAACGGCTCGCCGCGCAAAGTGCTGTCCATCACGGCGCTCGACCAGATCGTGCCGATCGTCGAGGACCCCGACGGGCTCGCCGGGGTCGCCTGAGTGGGCGGGGTCAACGAGGAGCCCTACGCGCTCTCCGTTCCGGCGGATCCGACCGGGTTGTCGACGGTGCGTGTGTTCCTGCGCGCGGTCGCACGATCGCTTGACCCTTCCGCCGAGCGGAGCGACGACCTCGAGCTGATCGTCTCTGAGGTCTGCGCCTCGTTGGTCGAAGGCGGGAGCCGCCATCTCGACATCGACGTTCGTTCCCGTGGCGAGGAAGGATTGGCCGTCTCCATCGGTGCCGACGGTGTGCCGTCGCCCGCCGAGGACAACAGCATCCGCGGCGACCTCCTCGGCACGCTCGCGCCCGACCTGACCTGGGGCGATCATGGCGCTCGGTTCACCGTGTCCGTCGCGTCCGACGACGACGCCGCTCAGACGCGATAGATCGTCACCGACCCTGGCGGAGCGAGCTCCGCGAGCGCGACCTCGACGACGTAGGCGGGCGCCCGAAGGATCAGCCGTCCGCCCGAGTCTCGGAGGCGCACCGCGGCGGCCGCGATGGCGCGGACGCCCGAGCCGTCCATGAACTCGACGTCGCGAAGGTCGAGTTCGAGGTTGGGTGCACCGCTGGCGATCGCATCGGCAAGCGCCCGCTCGAACCAGCCATCGTCGGAGGCCCGAACCGTGCCGACCGGGTGGAGCCCCAGGGGGTCGGCGGCGGGGGGAGCGGTAACCATCGCGGCGCCGTGGTACCCCGCTCGCGATGCGCTAACCGCGTTTCCGCCTCTTCGGGTCGGGTAGACGGCGGATATGCCGAACCACATCAGGAGCAGCGTCCCGCAGCCGGGGCCGGCGCCCGATCCGGAGCCGGGTCCACAGCCCGAGCCGGGTCCGCCGCCGCCCGGCCCCGAGCCGATCCCGGTTCCGCCGCCGCTCTAGCGGCCGTCACGCGGCGCGGCGGCCGGCACGGTCGCCCGCGAGCAGTGCGAGCACCGCGGACTCCACCGTCTGACGCGCGGCCTCACCCCACCGCCCCGGCGCGACGTCGTCGGCCGGGACCGTCGCAAGGTCGGCGGCGATCGTGGACCCGTTGCGGAATCGGTCGATAACGCGGGGATCGATGTACGAGGTCCTGCACACCGCCGGCGTGTTCCCGAGAACCGTCGAGACGGCGCGCACGACGCCCGCGATGTCGCGGTCGATCGCGCGCGACGACCGCGCGTGCTCCTGCGCGAGACCGGCGAGGCCGACGGCGGCGAGCACGGTGGCGTGCCAAGTTCGAAAGTCCTTGGCGGAGGACTCGACGCCCACGCCGTCGCGGATGTACGAGTTGACGTCTGCGGCGTGCACCGGCACGTACCGGCCGTCGAGCCCGTACACGAACAGCCGGCGGCCGCGGTCCTCGCGGCGATGCAGCGCTCGGATCACGCGAAGCGCGTCGGGGTCGCGCACGTCGTGTGTCCGCTCCAGACCGCCTTTGCCGCGGTAGTGGAACAGCGCGCGGGTCCGGCCGACGGTCACGTGGTCGCGGCGGATGGTCGTCAGGCCGAACGACCCGTTCTCGCGCGCGTACGTGTCCGAACCGATGCGGAACGTGGTGGCGTCGAGCAACCGGACGGTGCAGGCAAGCACCCGGTCGCGCGATAGCGTGCGGCCCGCGAGGTCGTGCGAGACCTGCGCTCGAAGGTCGGGAAGGCCCTGCGCGAACGCCTCGATCCGATGGAACTTCGCGGCCGAGCGACGTTCGCTCCATCGGTCGTGATAGCGGTACTGGCGCCGGCCAGCGGCGTCGGTACCCGTTGCTTGGATGTGCCCGTCGGGATTGGGACAGATCCAGACGTCCGTCCATGCGGGCGGGATGACCAGGCTCGCGATCCGCTCGAGCGTTGCATCATCGGTAACAGCGCGTCCCGCGTCATCGACGTAGCGGAACCCGCGGCCCTGGACCTTGCGGTGGATGCCGGGGCCGTACGGCCGGCTCCGACGCAGCCGGCTCACGGCCGCGGCTTGGGTCGTAGTGGCGCGGCGGGGCCCGGCGGCTTCGCCGCCGGGCCCCACCACCACCGTTCGTCAGGTCCTGGTGTAGCGCGCATCGTCGTCTTCGGCGACGGTGCGAGACGGGACCGTGGTCTCGCCGTCGACGCGGACGACCTCGTCCGCGTCCCGCGTCACGGCGCCACCGATGGCGCCGCCGATCCCCGCGGCGATGAACCCGCCGAGGATCGTCCAGAACGTGCCCCACAGGGCGTTGTAGACGCCTTGGTCGGTCACCGTCGTGGTCGTCGTCGTCTGCACGTCCCGGGTCAGCTGCCCGAGGTTGAAGACGTTCAGGATCGCGGGGACGCCGACCGACACGGTGACGATCAGGAGCAGCGCCCAGATCGTCGCGCCGTGCAGGAACCCAGTGCCGGCACCGCGAACACCCGACAGATACCCAGCGAGGAGGCCTGCGAGAAACAGGCAGACCACCGCCGAGACCCCGATGAACCATTCGATGTTGCGACCGATCACCTCGACGTTGGACGCACGCGCCAGCGCGAGCCACAGGCTCGACAGCAACGCGAGCGTCGCGAGCCCGAGCAGTGTGCCGGCAAACACGGCGCTCCACCGGATCAGCGTCCGGCCGGCGCCTTCGTCGGTCTGCATCGACGTCGTGGATGCGTGACGAGCGACGCTCATGGTCCGACCCACCCTTCATGTTCGGTCACGCGCTCTTCGCCGTGCGGCGTCGCGCTGATCTGTTCCCGTTCTGTGGTGGACCGACGGCTTCCCATCACGACCAGGAGCAGCCCGACAACGATCGAGACCACGCCGACGAGCAGCAAGATGCCGCCGGCCGTCACGACGTCGAACCCGGAGGGCTGGGCTTCGATCGCGTAGCGCATCACGGCGCCCACAACCGCCAGCACGACACCGAGTCCGATCAATCCGGAACCCGTGCCTCTACCCATGGTCCGTTCCTCCTTCCGCGGCCGGTTCTCGGCCGCGCCGATGAGCGCGTTGGAGCCGCGCCCGGAGATGGGTTGCCCCGTCGTCGCCTGCTTCAAACCCCGAGCGGTTTCGGACCGAGGCGGGTGGGGTACGGCCCATATCGGTCGGCGACCGCCGACTGTGACCGTTCGACCCTGAGGGGGGAGACACGATGGACCTGATGGACCGAGCAAACGACCGCCGCAGGATGTACATGCGTGACCGCGCCGAGCACAAGCTCGACGAGGCGCTTCGCGACAACGCGCGGCTGGAGCAGACCAACGAGTTGTTGAAGCAGGAGCTGGAGCGCGACGACCGCGAGCGCGACCAGATCTGGAGCGCGGTGCAGACCGGCATGCGCGGCCGCCGCCGTTCCGGCTGGTTCCGCCGGACACTGGTCCTGGGGGCCGGCGTCGGCGCCGCGTACGTCGTGGGCGCCAAGGCCGGGCGCCAACGGTATGAAGAGATCGTCTCGTGGTTCGACCGCATGCGCGGCCGTGCCGGGATGATGCAGGACGACATGTCGCGCTCGATGAGCACCAAGGCGAGCGACATGACGGACACCGTCGCCAGCAAGATCGAGCAGGGCACCTCGAAGGCGAGCGACAAGATCGAGGAGGGTGGCTACAAGGCCGCCGAGTCGGTCCGGTCAACCTCGCCGAGCTCGTCGATGCCGACGTCGTCGACGCCGAGCTCGACGCCCAGCTCCTCCAGCTCGACCTCGCGCTCATCCGGCTCGCCGTCGTCCTCGGGCTCCAGCACACCGAAGCAGTAAGCGATGAGCGCCCAGCCGGGGACGGGCGCGCATGTGCCGTCGCGCCTCGGCGCGTTCACGGTCTGGCAGCTGCGGTCGACGGACGGCGGCTCGGCGGGGCTGGAGTTCGCGCGCTCGTCGATCGACCCGTCGCGGACGGTCCTGGTGCACGCGGCCCCGACCCGGCTCGACGTGGAGGTGCTCGCCAACGGTGAGCACTTGATCGCGATCGGGCGCGACCTGCGTCCCGGCGCCGAGGACGACGAGACGCCGATGACTCGGCTCGTGATCGACGGGACGCGCGTGCTGCGCAGCCAGGTCTGGCCGGCAGAGGAGGACCTCGGCAGCGTCGTGCTGTTGCCGGGCGGCGAGGCGGGCGTCCTTCGGAGCTGGGCCACCGACCCGGACCGCTCCAGCTGGACGTGGTCCTTGGAGCTCAGGGGACGGGCGCCCTAACGGTGGTGCGGGAGGAGGCGGGGATGGGGGCGATGCACGCCGCGGTCCATGACTTGGATCAAGCGCGGCATCAACAGGATGTGTTCCTCGACGTGCTCGACCGCACGATGGAGGCGGTCCGGGCGACGGGCGAGTCGGTCGCGCTGATCGGCGAGCTTGCATCCGCCGCGTTCGGCCGCGACCGGGGAACGCGCGACATCGATCTGTTCATGCGGCCGGCATCGGCGCCGATCGTCCTGGACGCGCTCGAAGCGGCGGGGTTCGCCGTCGAGGTTATCGACGACCACTGGCTGTACAAGGCGCGGCTGCACGGCATCGACGTCGACGTGATCTTCCGGGCGACGCGCGACATCCTGTTCGACGACGAGATGGCGTCCCGTCTGAGCGAGGTGCCGATCTACGGGCGACCGCTCCCTGTCGTCGCCGCAGAGGATCTCTTGGTGATGAAGGCGCTGGCGGCCGGCGAGGACACCGCGCGCTACTGGTACGACGCGATCGCGATCCTCGCGCGCCACGACCTGGATTGGGACTACCTGTCGATGCGCGCGCGTCAGCACGGCGCGCGCCGGATCTGCAGCCTGCTCCTGTTCGCGACGTCGGTGGACGTGCTCGTGCCCCGCAGGGCGATCGACGGCCTGTACGACCTGATCCGAGGCGGTGGGTCTGATGTCGGCTGAGCCCGACGCGTTCCTCGCCCAGCACATCCACGACGCGCTGAGCCGGGACGAGCGGGTGAATGCACCCGAGCTGCACGTCACCGTCGAGCACGGGTTCGTCCACGTCGACGGCGTCGTGGCCACCGAGGATCGCAAGCGCGCGATCGCCGACGTCGTCGGAGAGGGATGGGGCGAGCTCTCGCTGGACGACCGCACGACGGTCGCCGACTTCCCGCCCGACGGGCGGATGGAGGTGGTCTGATGCTCCGCATCGCGGCCGTGGGCGACGTCCACGTCGGCACGGACTCGGTGGGGCACCTCCGCGAGGGGTTCGCGACGCTCGCCGACGAAGCCGACGCCTTGTTGCTCGCCGGCGATCTCACGAAGCGCGGAGAGCTCGCGGAGGGCGACGTGCTCGCCGGCGAGCTGCGCGATCTGCCGGTGCCGGTCGTGGCCGTGCTCGGCAACCACGACCACGAGTCCGACCAGGAGCGCATGCTCACCCAGCGGCTCCTCGACGTCGGCGTCCGCGTGCTCGAGGGATCCGCAACCGTGCTCGAGATCGGGGGGGTCCGGCTCGGGATCGCGGGAGGCAAGGGATTCGCCGGCGGGTTCGTCGGCGCCTGCGCGACGGCGTTCGGCGAGCGCGAGATGAAGGTGTTCGCCAACGCGTCGATGCTCGCGTCGGCGGCGATCGAGTCGGCGCTCACCTCGCTCGACACCGACGTGCGCGTCCTGCTTATGCACTACGCGCCGATCCGTGGAACCCTGCACGGCGAGTCGCCCGAGCTGTACCCGCTGCTCGGCAGCTATCTCTTCGCCGAGCTCGCGGACCGCGCAGGCGTCGATCTGCTGGTGCACGGTCACGCGCACGACGGCACGGAGAAGGGCGCAACGCCGAGCGGCATCCCCGTGCGCAACGTTGCCCAGCCGGTGCTGCGCAGGCCCTACGCCGTCTACGGCGTCGAGCCGGGGCGGCACGCCACGCGTGCGGGCGGCGACCGCCGGGCCGACGCGTCGGTGGGGTGAGTGCAGGAAGGAGATCGCATGTCCATGACGACACAGGCTCCGAGACAGGCTCCGAGCCTCCAGAACGCTGGGCCCGGTGCGTTCGTCCGGTTCACCGACGCCGTCTCGCGGATCACCGGCTCGTCGGGGGCGACGCTGGTCGCCGCCGCGGCCATGCTCGTGTGGCTGATGTCGGGCCCGTTCTTCCATTTCTCCGACACCTGGCAGCTCGTGGTGAACACGGGCACGACCGTGCTCACGTTCCTGATGGTGTTCGTCATCCAGGCGACGCAGATCCGGGACTCGACGGCGATGCACGTGAAGCTCGACGAGCTGATCGCCGTGACGAGCGGGGCGAGCGACCGCGCGATCGGGATCGAACGGGCGAAGGAAGCGGAGATCGATCGGATGCGCCGCGATCTCGAGCGTCGCGTCGCGGCCCTCGGGGACCAGGACGAGCCGCCGTCCGACGGCGTTTAGCGGGCCCCAGGGAGGGTACCTCGCAGGCCATGACCAAACTCGTGCGGCACGTGATGGCGACCGAGCCGAAGGTCGCGACCGAGGACATGAACGCGGTTGAGGCGGCCCGGCTGATGGCGTCCTACGACTTCGGGATGGTTCCGGTCGTCGAGGGCGCGCAGGACCAACAGAAGCTCGTCGGCGTCGTGACCGACCGCGACCTCGTGGTCCGGGTCCTCGCGAAGGGCCTCGACCCGAACGAGGTGGACCTCGGCACCGTCGCCACCACGAAGAACATCGCCACGATCGGCCCCGACGAGACGTTGCGTGAGGCCGAAGACCGGATGGCCGAGCACCGTGTCAAGCGCCTGCCCGTCGTCAAGGGTGACGCGCTGGTCGGCGTGGTGGCGCTCGGCGATGTCGCGGTGACCGCCGCTTCCCCCCGCAACGTCGGCGAGGCCGTGGCAGAGATCTCCCGTTCGCCCGCGACCGAAGAGGTGCACGGCGTCCGGGAGCCTGCGACCGGTACCCCGGCGCAGGTCGCGCGGGACGTCCGGACGGACGAGTAAGGAGAACGACCCGATGGAACTGCTTGCAGCTCTTTCCGGCGGCGTCGCAACGCTGCTGTGGATCATCGCCGCGATCCTCGTGATCGCCGGCATCGTGTGGATCATCCGGGGCGGTGTGCTCGCCGGGATCGTCCTGATCATCATCGGCTGCTTGGTTGGTCCCGGCGGCGTGAGCATCTTCCACTAGCCATGCCGATCGAACACAATCAGGGACTGCGCGCGACGCTGCCGGGGGGGAGCGTCGCGCGCAGACCGAGCCGCACCCAAGGTCAGCGCGTGTGCCGTGCGGACGACTGCGACACGGTGCTCTCGACGTACAACGCCTCGGGCACGTGCTGGCTCCACACGAAGCCGAATCCGCAGCCGTCGTACGCCCGGACGCCGCGGGTCTCCGAGCTCGACCCGCCCCGCCAGGTGGTGAGCGACGAGGAGCTCATCGCGCTCGTGAAGGAGGCCAGCTGAACCGTGGGGATCTGCGCGGCGTGCGGCAACGAGTACGCCGGGACCTTCGAGGTCCGGCCCGACGACATGAGCGTCTTCGTCTTCGACTCGTTCGAGTGCGCGATCCAGCTGCTCGCCCCGACGTGTGCC
>Ga0136846_1242314_pt1 | contig 10902 bp, 9 predicted proteins | sample HopSoiMetagenom2_FD_96841 | JGI IMG/M metagenome (GOLD analysis project Ga0136846, IMG submission 96841) | Grasslands soil microbial communities from Hopland, California, USA - 2 Assembly 2016 (version 4) | ecosystem: Environmental > Terrestrial > Soil > Grasslands | place: USA: Hopland... | reverse complement strand
GGCTCGCGTTCCGCCGATGCCCTTGGCATAGGAGAGCGCGAGGTCGAACGCCTTGCCGGTCGCGTCCTGCTCCACGGCGACCAGCACAGGTACCCCTTTGCCGTCGACGAACTGACGGCGGACGAGGTGCCCGGGTCCCTTCGGGGCGACCATCGCGACGTCGACGTTGGCCGGCGGGTCGATGTAGCCGAACCGGATGTTGAAGCCGTGCCCGAAGAAGATCGCGTCGCCGTCGTCGAGGTTCGGCTCGATCGATGTCTTGTAGAGCGAGCGCTGCGCCGGGTCCGGCGCAAGCACCATGATCAGGTCGGCCTCGGCGGCGGCCTCGCCCGGGCTCAGGACGCGCAGTCCCTCGTCCTCGGCCTTGGCCCGGCTCTTCGAGCGTTCCGGCAGGCCGACCCGCACGTCGACCCCGGAATCGCGCAGAGACAGCGCGTGCGCGTGACCCTGGCTGCCGTAGCCGAGCACCGCTACCTTGCGTGCCTGGACGATCGAGAGGTCGGCGTCGTCGTCGTAGTAGATATCAACTGCCATCCTGACTTCCTCGGTTCCTGGTCTAGGCGCTGCGGTCGACCGAGCGCAACGCTGCTTGGGTCATCGATCGCGGGCCGCGACCGAGCGCGACCATCCCGGACTGCACCATCTCGCGGATGCCGTACGGCTCGAGCATCCTCAGCATCGCTTCGAGTTTGTCCGGCCGCCCGGTCAGCTCGACGGTCACGGCCTCCGGGCCGACGTCGGCAACCTTGGCCTTGAACAATTCGACGATCTGCAGCACGTCGCGCCGATTGCTCTCGTCGGCGCGCACTTTGACCAGCAGCAGCTCGCGCTGCACCGCCTGGGCCGACTCCAGCTCGACGATCTTGAGCACGTTCACCAGCTTGTTCAACTGCTTCGTGACCTGCTCGAGCGCCGTTCCCTCGACGCTGACCAGGATGGTGATGCGGGAGATCTCCGGGTGCTCGGTCGGGCCGACGGCGAGTGACTCGATATTGAAGCCACGCCGGGCAAACAGCCCGGCAACGCGGGTCAGGACACCGGGCTTGTTCTCCACCAGCACCGACAACGTGTGCGTGCTCACTGACTACTCCGTCTCGTCGAACACCGGGCGGATGTTGCGCGCCGCCTGGATCTCGTCGTTGCTCGCGCCGGCCGCGACCATCGGCCACACCATCGCGTCCTTGCCCACGACGAAGTCGATCACGACCGGCGCGTCGTCAATCGCCATCGCCTTCTCGATCGTCTCGTCGACGTCGTCCTTCGTCTCGCACCGCAGGCCGATGCAGCCGAGGGCCTCGGCCAGCTTCACGAAGTCGGGGATCCGGTGCTTGTGCGTGCCGAGATCGGTCTGGCTGTACCGCTCGTCGTAGAACAGCGTCTGCCACTGCCGCACCATGCCGAGGTTGCCGTTATTGATCACCGCGACCTTGATCGGGATGCCCTCGATCGCGCAGGTGGCGAGCTCCTGGTTCGTCATCTGGAAGCAGCCGTCGCCGTCAATGGCCCACACCAGCTTGTCCGGACAAGCCACCTTGGCGCCCATCGCGGCCGGCACGGCGTAGCCCATCGTGCCGGCGCCGCCGGAGTTCAGCCAGGTGTGGGGCTGCTCGTAGCTGATGAACTGCGCCGCCCACATCTGGTGCTGGCCGACGCCGGCGGCATAGATGGCGTCCGACCCGGCGATGGCGCCGAGCCGCTCGATCGCGTATTGCGGGGCGAGCGTCCCGTCGGCGGGCTCGTCGTAGCCGAGTGGGTAGGTCCCCCGCCATTGCTCGATCTGCCGCCACCAACCGGTGAGATCGGCCCGTCGGCCCGTGTCGAACTCGGCCGCCAGCGCCGGCACCAACTCCAACAGCACTTCCCGAACATCAGCGACGATCGGCACGTCGGCGACCCGGTTCTTGCCGATCTCGGCCGGGTCGATGTCGGCGTGGATGATCGCGGCGTGCGGCGCGAACGTGGCGAGTTTGCCGGTCACCCGATCGTCGAAGCGGGTGCCGAGGGCGATGAGCAGGTCCGCCTTCTGCAGGGCGGTGACCGCAGTGACCGAGCCGTGCATGCCCGGCATGCCGAGGTGCTGGCGGTGGCTGTCCGGGAACGCGCCGCGGGCCATCAACGTGGTCACGACCGGGATGCCGCTCTGCTCGGCCAACTGGCGCAGTTCGGCCGTCGCGCGCGCCTTGAGGACACCGCCTCCGACGTAGAGCACGGGACGCCGGGCGGCAGCGATGATCCGTGCGGCCTCGCGGATCTGCTTGCCGTGCGGGCGGGTGACCGGCCGGTAGCCAGGCAGGTCGAGCCGCGGCGGCCACGAGAACGTGGTGGATTCCTGCAGCACGTCCTTGGGCAGGTCCACGAGGACCGGGCCGGGGCGGCCGGTCGCTGCCAGGTGGAAGGCCTCGGCGATCGCCTGTGCGATGTCGTCGGCCGACTGGACCAGAAAATTGTGCTTCGTGATCGGCAAGGTGATGCCGGAGATGTCTGCCTCCTGGAAGGCGTCCGTGCCGATCATCGGCCGGCCCACCTGCCCGGTGATGGCGACCAGCGGCACCGAGTCCATATAGGCGTCGGAGATCGGGGTGACCAGGTTGGTGGCACCCGGACCGGAGGTCGCCATGCAGACGCCGACCTTGCCGGACGCCTGGGCGTAGCCCTCGGCGGCGTGGCCGGCGCCCTGCTCGTGCCGGACCAGGACGTGTCGCACCTTGGTCGAGTCGAACAGCGGGTCGTACGCGGGCAGGATCGCGCCGCCGGGGATGCCGAAGACGACGTCGGCACCGACTTCTTCCAGCGAACGGACCAGCGCCTGCGCGCCGGTCATCGTCGCTTCGGGCGAACCGCTGTCCATCGTGTGCCCCATTTCACGAAGCCGAAAGCCCAACAAAAAACCCCTCGTGCCGGTGCACGAAGGGCTAGCGCGTCGCCTGGGTCGAAGCTGTCGACCTACGCGACGCGCTGGATAACGAGTACGAGCTTGCGCACGGAGCAGAGCGTACACGGGGCGAATACGCCTGCCAATCAGAGGAGGAAGAAGATCGACTGGGGCAGCCCGCTCGACCGTCACCACCTGGGCAAGGCGAGGCACACAATCTGGCTGACGACCGGCGTCAGCCGTCCCGCTAGTCGCAGACGGCCCCGTGCGCGGCGGAACCGACGAGCTTGGCGTACTTGCGCAGCACGCCGAAGTCGAACTGCGGCTCCGCCGGCTTCCATTCGGCACGCCGGCGGTCCAGCTCGGCTTCCTCGACCAGTAGGTCGAGGGCGCGCGTCGACATGTCCAATCGGATGCGGTCGCCGTCGGCGACCAGGCTGATCGGGCCGCCCACCGCCGCCTCCGGCGCGACATGCCCGATGGACAGGCCCGTGGTGCCGCCGGAGAACCGGCCGTCGGTCAGCAGCAGCAGATCCTTGCCGAGTCCGGCGCCTTTGATCGCCCCCGTGATCTGCAGCATCTCGCGCATGCCGGGGCCGCCCTTGGGTCCCTCCCACCTGATGACGACGACATCGCCGGACCGCAGCGTGCCGGCCGCCAGCGCCTCCATCGCGGCCTGCTCGCGGTCGAAGACCCGCGCGGTGCCTTCGAACACGTCACGGTCGAACCCGGCGCTCTTGACGACCGCCCCCTCGGGTGCGAGCGAGCCGTGCAGGATGACCAAGCCGCCGGTGCGGTGAATCGGGTCGGCCAGCGCATGAATGATCTTGCCGTCCGGGTCCGGCGGGGCTATCGCCCGGAGGTTCTCCGCCACCGTCTTCCCGGTCACCGTCAACGCGTCGCCGTGCAGCAGACCTGCGTCGAGGAGCGCCTTCATCACCACTGGCACGCCGCCGACCTGGTCGACGTCGGTCATGACGTACTGGCCGAACGGCTTCACGTCCGCCAGGTGCGGCACCTTGTCACCGATCCGGTTGAAGTCGTCCAGGTTGAGGTCGACCTTCGCTTCCCGGGCGATGGCGAGCAGGTGGAGCACCGCGTTGGTCGACCCGGCAAGGGCCATCACGACGGTGATCGCGTTCGCCAAGGCCTCCTTCGTCAGGATCGTGCGGGCCGTGATGCCGGCGTCGACGAGGTGTACGGCTGCCTCGCCGGAGCGCTCGGCGTAGTGGTCGCGGCGTGAGTCGGGTGCCGGTGGCGCGGCGCTGCCGGGAAGCGACATGCCCATCGCCTCGGCCGCGCACGCCATCGTGTTTGCGGTGTACATCCCCCCGCAGGCGCCCTCGCCGGGGCAGATCACCTTCTCGATCTCGGCGACCTCCTCACGGGACATGCGGCCGGCCAGGCAGGCGCCGACCGCCTCGAAGGCGTCGATGATCGTCACGGTCCGATCGCCCAGCTTGCCCGGCAGCGTGGAGCCCGCGTACAGGAACACGGCGGCCACGTCCAAGCGCGCGGCGGCCATCAACATGCCAGGAAGCGACTTGTCGCAACCGGCCAGCAGCACGCCGCCGTCGAGCTGCTCGGCGCGGAACACCGTCTCGACCGAGTCGGCGATGATCTCCCGTGACACGAGCGAGTAGTGCATGCCGCTGTGGCCCATGGAGATGCCGTCGGACACGGAGATCGTGCCGAACTCCAGCGGGTAGCCGTCGGCGCCCCGGACGCCGACCTTCGCCTTCTTCGCCAGCCGGGCGAGCGAGAGGTTGCACGGCGTGATCTCGTTCCAGGACGACGCGACCCCGATCTGCGGCTTGCGCCAGTCGTCGTCGCCCATGCCCACCGCGCGGAGCATGGCGCGGGCCGCGGTCCGTTCCAGACCGTCGGTCACGATGCCGCTGTGCGGCTTGCGATGCGTCTTATGCTGCCGCTGCTCGGTGCTCACAGGGAAAAACAGTACGGCGTAGTTTCTCTTCCATGGCTTCGGCCCCGGTCGTGATCCGGCTCCCGCGCACCGCTTATCTGGCAGTGGTCTTCCTCTTCATCGGTGCCGTCGTGATCGCCTTCGGTGACAGCAACCCGCACGGCCTGCAGGGCAACAAGACCGGCAGCGGCTCGGCCGGTTTCAGCATCGGGCCGCAGGCGCTCGTGCTGCTCGTGCCCATCCTTGCGGCCGTGTTCATCGCGCGGACTGCGACCGTGGTGTCAGCCGAGGGACTCCGGGTACGTGCACTGTTCGGCTCGCGGGATCTGCCATTGGATACCGTGCGCGGACTCACGGTCGACGGGCGGGCCGTCTACGCGGTCGTGGCCGACGGTGCGGTGCGGCTGCCGTGCGTCCGGATCGCACACCTCGGGCCGATGTCGCGTCTGTCCGGCGGGCGGCTGCCGGAGATCCCGGACGTCGAGCCCAAGCCGGCGCCCGCACGCTCGGCGCGCCGTCGCTAGTATCCGTGCTCCACCGCGTTGACGAGCGGCTCGCCAGCGACATAACGCTGCAACTGCGCTGCCACCAACCGGTAGGCGCGGCGCTCCCAGCCGCGGGTGCCGCCGCCGACGTGCGGGGTGAGCAGCAGGTTCGGTGCGTCCCAGAGCGGATGGTCGGCCGGCAGCGGCTCCGGGTCCGTGACGTCGAGAAATGCGCGTAGCCGGCCGCCGGTCAGCTCCGCCAGCAAAGCATCGGTGTCGGCGATCGCGCCGCGGGCGATGTTCACGAGCACCGCGCCGTCGGGCATCGCGGCGAGGAACCGGGCGTCCACCAGCCGGTGCGTCTCGGGCGTGTGCGGCACGGCGATCACCACGACGTCGTGGTCGGGCAGCAGAGCGGGCAGCTCGGCGAGTGTATGCACGCCGGGCCGGGCGGACCGGGCCACGACTGTCACGTCGGCGTCGAAGATGCGGACTGCCTGCGCGACCCTTGCGCCGATGTCGCCGGTGCCGAGCACCAGCACCCGCCGGCAGGCCAGCCCGTCGGTCACCGCCTGTACCCACTCGTGCGCGGCCCGGGCGCGTTCGAAGAGTGGCAGCTCGCGCAGCACGGCCAGCATCCCGGCCAACGCCAGCTCGGCGGTCGATGCGCCGTGAATGCCGCGGCCGTTGTAGAGCCGAACACCGTCCGGGACGACGTCCAGCCACGGCTCGACCCCCGCCGAAAGCAGCTGCACCACCCGCAGCTCCGGCAACCCGGCGAGCGCGGCCCCGGGCGGCGGTGGAGTGTCGTACCTGCCGACGAAGAACTCGATGCGCTCCGCCCCGGCGGGCGGGGCGCCGCGGCCGTCCCAGACGAGCAGCTCGACACCGGGCGGCAGCTCGCCGACAGCATCGACCGCGTCGCCGGTGGGCAGGCTCACCACGACACCTGCCCTCGGACTGTTCGGGCGAGCGGTCATCGTCTGCTCGCTCCGCTCCCCGGCCGTCGCCCTGCGATCGTCACTCGGCCGAGGCTACCCACGGGCGAGGCGGCGCAGGCACAGGCAGACGGGGCAGACTGGCAGCTATGCACTCGGGCCGCGCGCTGCTGATCGGCGCTGCCGCGGTCGCGGCATTGACCTCGTGCAGCGACGTCGCCGGCTCCTCGGCACCACCGACGTGGCAGCCGAGCCCCTCGTTCGGCGCGGCCGGGGACGGGCCGGGCGCACAAGTCAGCCCGATCATCCCGGTCCCGTCCAGGCCGGGCGGCCCGGGGCCCGGCGTGCCCGCCGGCAGGGGCGGGACACCGTCCCAGGGTGCCCACGTCCACATCGATCCCAACGTGGTTGCGAAGCATCTGACCAGCCCGGTCGGGTTGGCGATGCTGCCCGACGGCACGGCGTTGGTCGGCGAACGGACGACCGGCCGGATCGTGCGGGTGCAGCCCCGGCCCGGCCGGCCGGTGCCGACCGTCCGCGTCCTGCACGGGTTGGACAGCTCCGGCGACGGCGGCCTGCTCGATCTCGCGCTCTCGCCGACCTACGTCGAGGACGGGCTGATCTACGCCTACGTCACGACGAGGACCGACAACCGGGTCGTCGACTTCACCCTCACCGGCCCGGTGACCCCGGTGTTCACCGACATCCCCAAGGGACGGACCGGTAACACCGGCCGGATCCTGTTCGGTCAGGACGGAAACCTCTACATCGGGACGGGCGACGCTGGCCGCCCGACGCTCGCCGCCCGGGCGAACAGCCTGGCCGGAAAGGTCCTTCGGGTCGACCCGATCGGGGACCCGGTTCCCGGCAACCCGGGCCGGTCGGCGTTGTGGACCAGCGGGCACCGAGTGGTGGACGGCCTCTGCCTCGTGCCGCAGACGCCGTGGCTCGTCGACGTGGAGGCCGGCACCGCCCGGATCCCGGACGAGGTCAATGTGCTCGGCCGGGGCAACTATTACGGCTGGCCGGTGCCGCGCGCCGGAGCAACGCCGCCGATCGCCCGGCTGCCCGAAGCGGACACCTCCCCCGGCGGCTGCGCCCTGCAAGGCGGCCGACTGTGGGTCACCTCGCTGAACGGCGAGGCGCTGCTCTCCGCAGCGCTCGAGCCCGGTGCGCGGACACCGGGCGCGGGCAGCTTCTCATCCGTCCTCGAGCACCGGTACGGGCGGCTGCGAACGGTAGTCGCTGCGCCAGACGGTGCACTGTGGCTGACGACGTCGAACCGGGACGGCCACAACCAGCGGGTCCCGGCGGACGAGCGGGTCATCCGCTATCTGCCGGCCGGCGGCGGCGGCCACTCGACCCTCTGACACTCACACTTCCTGCTCGCGCACCGCGCGGCGGATCTGGTTGATGTTGTCGCGCAGCAGATCCGAGACGAGCTCGTCCGTGCGCGGATCGGCGAGGATCTCGAAGATCACCCGCAGCGTGGTTTCGCTCGCGGTCTCGACAATCCATGCGTGGAACGGGACGAGGGAGATCAACCCGGCCGTGGGGTCGTCGCGGATCTTCTCGGCCACCATCTGCTTCAGCTCGGCGCGGTTCTCCTCGAGCGCTGACGCGATGTTGCGGGTGTAGTGGCCGATCTGCAGGACGGCCATGACCTCGTCGAGCACCGCTACGGTGATCGGCTTCTTAATGGTGTCGACGACCCGGTCGGCCGTCCGGTTGATCATCCGGACGACGAAAGGTTCCCGCAATCCCCGCCGGATCAGTGCGCGGCTGAGGAACGCGGCGACGACCGCAATCACGACCAACCCGCCGACGATCCACAGCGAGATGACCAGGACGGAGTGGTTCTCAGCGACAGGCATAGCGCTGATCCTGCCGGTTCCCGCGTCAACGGCGGCGGCGCGCTCGCATTACACCTGCCCCGGCAGCCGCGGCCGTCACCAGAGCGGCGCCGAGCAGGACCAGCCAGCCGACCCGCCCGGCATCCCCGGAAGCGGCCGGCGAGGCTGCGGCTTCGGCGGGCGCGGTGCCGGTGGCTGGGGCGGCCGACAGCCGGGGCAGCGGCACCGCGTACACCGCGCTGTGCACGTGTTCGGAGTCGACGATCAGCCGACCGGCGGAGACCGTGAGCCCCTCGCCCTGCGGTTGCCGGGGCAGCGGGACGACGGTCGGTTTCCGCCGCAGCGCCGCGCCCACGCCGCCGCCCGCAAGCGGCCACACCCACGCGTCGGCATAGGTCCGCACGGCGAACACCGTCGCGTCCGCGTCGATGGCCGCGGACGTGGCGACCAACTGCCCGGGAAGGCCGAACGGGTTGTCGGTGCCCGTGAGCGTGAAGGAGATGCGACCGACGCGTTGTAACGGCTGTACGGTGCCGGGGACCGGACGGGCCGGCAGCCGGTAGACCGTCGAGGTGCCGAGGGATTTCGTCACGATGTAGGCCGTGCCGTCCGGGCCCACTGCGAGCGACTCGGCGTCGACCGGTCCGCCGGGGTAACGAAGCCGCCACACCTGAGCGGCGCGCATCTCCGCTGTCCGGTTCCGCTCGCGCGGGTCGAGGCGCGGCTCGGCCACCCGGTATACCTGCACGCTGCGGCGCGCCGCGTCGTTGTCGCCGATGTCGGCCAGCCAGACCGACGGCGTGCCGTGCCGATCCGGCGCGGTGGCGATGTCCTCCCAGTCGACGTTACGGGCGCGCGCGACAGTGACGACCGCGACCGTGGCGCCGTCGCGCGCGGCCACGGCGAAGAACCGGTTGCTGTCCCCGCTGTCGTTCTCGACGTAGAAGACGCCGGGCGAACGCACGCCGCTGGCGATGCCGCTCGCCTCGGTGATCCGCGGATCGGCGAACCGGAAGAGCACCTGTCGCTGCGGCGCGGCGCCGGACGGGCCGCTGACGACCGCGACGGCGGCGGCGGCCACTGCGGCCCAGACCCGGACGGTCATGGCTCCCGCGCCGCCGTATGGCCCGGACTCAGGCCTTGGCGCCGAGCTTGGTCAGCAGGATGTCCTTGACGGCGGCGGCGTCGGCCTGGCCGCGGGTTGCCTTCATGACCGCGCCGACGAGCGCGCCGACCGCGGCGACCTTCCCGCCGCGCACCTTCTCCGCGACGTCCGGGTTGGCCATGATCGCCTCGTCCGCGGCCCGCTCCAGCGCCGGGGTGTCGGAGACGACGTGCAGCCCCCGGTCTGCCACTAGCTCGTCGACCTCGGCGCCGGTCTCCAGCACGCCGTCCACTGCCTGGCGAGCCAGCGCGACCGACAGCGACCCAGCGGCGACCAGCTCCACCACCCGGGCCACCTGCGCCGCCGTGATCGGCAACTCGCCGGCTTCCACGTCCCGTTCGTTGGCCTTCTGCGCCAGGTAGCCGAGCCACCAGTTGCGTGCCTCGCCGACGGGTGCGCCGGCGTCGACGGTGGCGCCGACGAGGTCGACCACGCCCGCATTGGCCATCTGCAGCATGTCTTCGGCGCTGACGCCCAACTCGTCGCGCAGCCGGGCCCGGCGCGTCGACGGCAGCTCCGGCAGCCCCGCGCGCAGCTTCTCGACCCATGCCGGGTCAGGCGCGATAGGAACGAGGTCCGGTTCCGGGAAGTACCGGTAGTCGGTCGCCTCTTCCTTGCTCCGCCCGCGGCGAGTGTCGCCGGCCTGCTCCTGAAAGTGCCGGGTCTCCTGGGTCACCACGCCGCCGGCGTCGAGCACCTCGGCCTGGCGCAGCATCTCAGAGCGCACCGCCCGCTCGACCGAACGCAACGAGTTGACGTTCTTCGTCTCGGTGCGGGTCCCCCACTCGCTCGCACCGACCGGGTTGAGCGAGGTGTTCACATCGCAGCGCAGCGACCCCTGCTCCATCCGCACGTCGCTCACCTCGAGCGTGCGCAGGATGTCGCGAAGCTCGGTGACGTAGGCGCGGGCGACCTCCGGCGCTTGGGCGCCGGTACCAGGGACGGGCTTGGTCACCACCTCGACAAGCGGGATGCCCGCCCGGTTGTAGTCGACCAGCGAGTAGTCGGCCCCGTGAATGCGGCCGGATGTGCCGACGTGGGTGTTCTTGCCGGTGTCCTCCTCGAGGTGCACCCGCTCGATGCCGATCCGCACGTTCCTGCCACCGATCTCGACGTCGAGGTAGCCGCCGACACACAGCGGCTCGTCGTACTGCGAGGTCTGGAAGTTCTTCGGCATGTCCGGGTAGAAGTAGTTCTTCCGCGCGAACCGGCACCACGTCGCGATGGAGCAGTTCAGCGCGAGCCCGATCCGGATCGTCGACTCGATCGCCTTCTCGTTCGCCACGGGTAGCGACCCGGGCAGCCCGAGGCAGACCGGGCAGATCTGCGTGTTCGGCTCGGCACCGAAGTCGGTCGCGCAGCCACAGAACATCTTCGATGCGGTGCCCAGCTCGACATGCGTCTCGAGCCCGATGACCGGTTCGTAGCTGGCGACGACGTCCTCGAAGTTCATGCTGTCAGCTCCGGGACGGGGATGGGCTCCATGGCCGCCTCGAACGTCGCCGCGACCCGGTAACACCGATCGTCGGCGAGGGCCGGGGCCATGATCTGCAGGCCGGTCGGCAGCCCTTCCGACAGCCCGCACGGCACCGAGATCGCGGGCGTGCCGGCCAGCGAGGCGGGCAACGTGCACAGGTCGTTGACGTACATGGCCATCGGGTCGGC
>Ga0136846_1217192_pt1 | contig 10902 bp, 19 predicted proteins | sample HopSoiMetagenom2_FD_96841 | JGI IMG/M metagenome (GOLD analysis project Ga0136846, IMG submission 96841) | Grasslands soil microbial communities from Hopland, California, USA - 2 Assembly 2016 (version 4) | ecosystem: Environmental > Terrestrial > Soil > Grasslands | place: USA: Hopland... | reverse complement strand
GCTGCGAACCATATGCGACTGACGGCGGGCCACGGCGAGCCGGGTGTCGAAGTGTTTGTCTACGGTGTCTCGGGCGGAGCCTTCCCGGCGCGCCAGCATCTCGAGGCGTCGAAGGCGATTGCCCGGCTTCATCGGCTGGACGATGACCGCGTCATTTTCGCCGAGCAGTCAGAGCAGGCGATCGCCGCCGGCGCGTTCCACAATGACGTCGTTGCGGTCGCGAACGAGCATGTGCTGTTCGCGCATGAGCATGCCTTCGCCCACAAGCAGGCACTGATCGATGCGCTCGAAGCCAAGGTCCGAGGCTTCGAATATGTTGAGGTCCCTGCCGCCGAGGTTCCGCTCGAGGATGCCGTACGGTCCTACCTGTTCAACGCCCAGCTGGTCACTCCGCCCGACGGCCAGCCGACATTGATCGTCCCAACCGAGGCGCGCAACACGTTCAGCGTCTGGCGCTGGATCGAGGGACACGTCGCCGGCAACGGCCCGATCCGCCGCGTCGAGGTGGTCGACGTCCGCCAGTCGATGGCGAATGGCGGTGGACCCGCCTGCCTTCGTCTCCGCGTCGTCGCCGATCCCGTTACCGTCGATCCGCGATTCATGGTCGACGATTCCAAGCTCGATCGGATTGCCGAGGTGGTTCGCCGTTATTGGCCCGAACAGATCCATCATGAGGAGCTGCAGCAACCCGCGCTGATTGCAGATATCGAAGCCGCCCGGGCCGCGCTGCTCGCTGACCTCGGACTCGGCGCGCTCGCCTGATCACGTCCCAAAACGGGATTGGGATCAATGTTAAATTAACGCTATCCATTAAGAAATTTCGGGCTCAAAACGGCCGTCGACGCGTTCAAACGTTAACGAATGGCCATGCTCAAAAAGATCGGACTCCTTTTCACCATCAAGACGCGCCTTGAGGCGTGGCTGGTGATTTATGCCATCGCGCTGGGCGCGGTGGAGCGCGGCCGCCTTTACCTCGAAATCTATCCCGGCTGGGGTGGATGGATGCTTGCAGCCGCCTGCACCGGCGTTGTGTTCATTGCCGGCGGGAAATTGCTGGATTCAGTGAGGCCAACCGAGCTGGCACTCGCTACAGGTCAGTACCGCGCACCGCTCCGCCACGGCCCAGTCACTGGTCGTAATCGACCCACGCGCCTGCCGACCCGTCACGGTTCAGTATCACGGATTTCGCGCCGCAGAGATTGACCCCGGCCCAGGTTATGGGCCCCGCGCCAGGCACATTCGCCCGAATATCGAATGCACAATCGGGATCGCTGAAGTTCATCGCGCTGCGCGCGCCCGGAGACGGCGCCGCGCCGAGATCTCGCCAATCTTGCGCTCCGGCGCGCCGGATCGACAGCTGCTGAAGCGCGCCGCCCGTTCCATTGACGAGCGTGAAATTGGAAGCGCCCGCGGCGAGCGCGGGCGAAACCGACGCGGCCAGGATTGTAGCCAGGACGACTCTCTTCATGCGCGCATACATAAACCCGCGCGCATGAAGGAGAAATCGAAAATTTAACGGGGTTGTTACGCCGCGAGGTCGGCGTAGTTCGGGCGGATCCCGCTCCAGAACACCGGAGCCGGCGCCGGACCATTGGTCAGCGCTTCCTTCAGTGGCAACGCCGTCGAGCAGAAGGCGCATTCCGCCGACATGCGGCCGATGATCCAGTGGGTGCGGCCGCAGCCCGGACAGTGGTTGACCTCACCATCGTGGTAGACGGCGTGATAGCCTCGGGCGTTCGGGTTGAACGCCTTGCGGCGGCGGGACTCAAGCGAACTCAGCATAGTGCCTTCCTTCAAAACCTTGATCGATCCAACGAGCGGCGAATCGTTAGGTTTCATCGATGGTCGGTGATTGTCCCATTGGTGTCACTTGGGTCACACCATTCTGTGCCGGTCCGGGACAGACGCCGCTCTTAACCCTGTTGTTGGCCGAATGCGAAAGGGCCTGTGGATATTAACTGTCTCTTAGGACGTCCGGGGTGATGGTCGCTTGGTTCTCGGGGTGGAGGGGACAAGTGGAATCAAACGAGCGTTATTATCGTCGACGGGCCGTGGAAGAGCGGATGGCGGCGCAGCGCGCAGTGACGGAAACGGCACGCGCATGGCACAGCAAGCTGGCACATGATTTCGCGGAACGGGCGAGCGCCAGCACCGCGGTCGTTTGCACGCAAACTGCCGCAAACGCCTGATCGACTGACGAATTCGGCGCCACTCCGGCCAGCCGGGGCGCCGAGACTCCTTGTATTTCCTTTGAAAATCCCGCCGATTCAGCGACCGGCCCCCGCGGGGTTGCGCCGATCCGATCCTCCCCCTATGTCGCGCCCCTGCCGTTTTCCGGCACCACGCGCCCGTAGCTCAGCTGGATAGAGCACCAGACTACGAATCTGGGGGTCAGAGGTTCGAATCCTTTCGGGCGCGCCATTCCCGTGCAAAACTGGGCACCTTGCCGCGAGCACTGGCTGCGGTGGCGATTACGGCTCTCTCGAGGGCTTTCCGGGAACCGCGGATATGAACCTGATCCGCTTCGACGGTGACTTGCTCTATGAGCAGTCGGACATAAGCCTGGCGCAACGCAGGGTTACCGCCTCGCAGACCATCTCTGAGCAGCGCTCCGAACTTCCCAACCATTTCAGGCGTGACCCGGCGCTGGGTCGAGGCGAGCTGCCGCTCCAGCGACGTGATGTCGGCAGTAAGTGCGGCGATCCGCTGGCGATGATGGGTCAGACGCTCGGCAAAGTCCCGGTCAGATGGCGAGGCGAGCCCCTGCTCGACCAGCTCATATAGCCGGTTGAGCGCACCCTCACTGTTCGTCTTGGCGGCGCGGAGCAGTGCCAACTCCTCACGTCTCCGCTGGTCGGACTCGTCGCTCTTCTCCAGAAATGCCGTGAGCAGGTCAGGGAGCCGGTCCGGTGCGAGTACTCGCTCCTCGAGCGCGTCGAGGACAATGCCATCGAGCTTCTCCATCCGAATGGAACGACCCCTGCAGGCAGTCGCGCCCCGAGTAGCTCGGCGTGAGCAGGCATAGTAGCGATACATACCAGACTTGCCGGTCCGAATGGTCAGGGCGCCGCCGCAGCCCGGGCAGCCACAGCGCGCAACACCAGTCAGGAGCGTAGGGCCCGAGACGACCCTCGCGGGTGTTTGTCTCGGATTGCGTTGTCCCAGTCGTGCCTGGACTGTCCGGAAGGTCTCTTCGTCGATGATCGGCGGGACAGCGATGGCGACCCATTCCTCGCGAGGCCGCCGCTCACCGGCGCGGGAATCTTTCTGATTGAAGTAGTGGGTGCCCATGTAGGTCGTGCGCCGCAGCACCACGTCCACGTTGGAGACGTGGAAGGGCTTGCCGCGATACGTGTAGTTCCTGCCGTTGAGCCAGGAGACGATCTTCTTGATGCCCATTGGGCCTGAAGAGCCGTCGCCCTCCAGATAAAGCGAGAAGATCTTCCTAACGATCGGTGCCTCGGTCTCATCGACAGCAAGCACCTTCTTGTCCTTGTCACCGCGACGCTCGGCAATGATGACTTGGTAGCCGAGAGGCGGGACCGCGCCATTCCAAAAGCCATCCCGGGCATTGGCGATCATCGAGCGCCGGACGTGCTTGGCCGTTTCGGCACTCTGATATTCGTCGAACTTGCTGAGGATTGAGCGGACTAGGTCGCCAGTGGCGCCCTCCCCGACGTCCTGGGTGATGGAGACTATGCCACAGTCCATTGGATGCCGGATCCAGACGGAGGTTCCCGAATATTCTCTAAAGTAGGGCCGGCGAAGGCGAGCCCCGCCACGGTTATGTCCGCTTTCCATTCATTGCAGACATTAGCCAGCTGCTCGGCGACCAAATCGCCGTCAGCCTTGATTAAGCCGGGGTGGGGTCCATATGGATGGTATGACCGAGCATCCTTCCTTCGACCGGTCCAGGCTGCATCCAGGTAGCAGCACAGCACGACTCTAGCGCCCTGAGCGTCCCGTGCCGCCGCGGCCGGGCGCACGCTTGGGGCTCCTCCAAACGAGCAGCGCGCCGAGCCTCGGTGCGCAAAGACTTCATTCGATAGGCGAGCAGGGCGGCGGGCCGAAGGGCCGGCGTCAGTTGGCTCTACGCGCCGGGAGAAGAGTACGTGTTTAATCAACGTTTCGCAGTCGAGTTCGACCGCCGCACCGTCGGCATTGCCGTGCGCGTGCCGGGCGGATTCATGTTCTACGCATCCGACAATCGCTTCGAAGAGATGGACGGACGGCTGTTCCGCCGCGCCCGCGCGATCGAGCGCGAGCTGAAGAAGGTCGACCAGAAGAAGTGGAAGCACAATCGTCGTGAACGCCTGTCGTTCGCGGTCTGATTTCTGCCCGAGCCGCAATCACCCATCAAACACCGGAGACTATTGTGACTTCCTGCACACCCCAGATCGAAGAAGTGCGCGCAGTACGCTCGACCCGCGACCGCGTCGCGAGCCTGCTCAAACGCTATCCGCACGTGTCCGACAACGACCGCGAGGCGATCCTCGAGTTCATGAGGGAGGCGCGGCATCTGGAGGTCGGGCTGCTGACCGCGAACGACAATGTGCGGCCGCAGCTCGATGCGTTCATGGCGGACCACAAGAGGTACTTCCGGCTGGACGCGTTAGACGTGCTCCGCGCGGTCGCGCTGATCGGTGCGATCCTGATGGTCTGCTGGCTCGTGTGGGAGTTGTTCATGCCGGTGTCGCTTTGATGCCCGTCTTCGGCGGCCGATCGGGCCGAACGGTCATCCACCCAATCCAATGGAGTTTATCATGTCCTTATCGCAATCGTCTTCTCGGCGACCCTCCATCCACCTTCTTGCTGCAGAGTCGGACGTCATCGCCGGCCTGGCGCTGCGCGCCGAGCATCGGCAGCCGGTCGTCTCTGCGATGCTGCTCGAGGAGATCGAGCGCGCCGAGCTCCATGATCCGGACACGATGCCCGAAGGTCACGTTCGCCTAGGCTCGACGGTAGCCTTCGTCGATGAGCGCACTAACCAGGTGCGCGAGGTCAAAGTGGTGCTGCCCGGCGAGGCCAATATCGCCGAGGGACGCGTCTCGATCCTCACGCCGATGGGTGCTGCGCTTTATGGGCTGGCCGCAGGCCAATGTATCGACTGGCCCGACCTCAGCGGCCATCATCGGTCGCTCAGGATTGTCCGCGTAGAGTAGGCATTCTGAGATTTGGGGAATGGCAGCTTTCCACCCATTGCGGACATCAGGGTTGCCATGCGCTACGTTCCGCGCGGGCACTTGGAAGGAGCAAGCGAATGGCAACACTCAGCGTAGTTTACCCGCGGGCGCCCGGTGCAACGTTTGATTACGATTACTACCAGAATCAGCACCTACCCCTCGCTGGCCGGCGTTGGGCTGGCTCAGGTATGTTGGGGGGCGAAGCGTTGCTCGGAAAAGCTGCCGTTGACGGCTCCGATTCGCCGTTCTTCGCCATCGGAATCCTCCACTTCGAATCCCCGGACGCGCTTCACTCTGCATTGACCGGTGAACATGCGTCGGAGGTCATCGAGGACATTCGCAACTTCACGGACGTGCAGCCGATCATCCAGATCAACGAACGGATCGTCCCCTAGCCGGGAATGTCTGCTTTCCACCAATCCCTGCCGCTAGGCGCGACCCATTGCAGACAGCAGCGCAAGGCGGGTGACGCCGCCGCCGCTAAGGGGCCGGCTGAAAAGGTCGCTAAACAACAGCCGACCGAACAGCGTTAGGAACGCGCGCCCTCCTCCCGGATTAGGGCGCTCTGTCGGACGATGCGAAGCGGTTTCGCGACCGCGATCGATTGCCGCCCATTAGCGAAAAGCGCTCCCAATCAAGTGGACGTGGGCATGCTTGAAGAGATAGCCGCCGAGCTGGACGAAGAAGCCGCCAAGATCGAACTCGAAGACGCCGCGAGGCAGGAGGTAGCCAAGCCGGACTAGAGTTCGGCGGACCCAAGCTGGCGAGTTCGTGCAGCACGCGGGCCAATCGCCTTTTGCAGCTCAGTATGTTCTTCGCTGCCGCCGCATGCGCTGCGCTCCAGCGCCGTGAGCTGGTCCATGAGCTGATCGCGCTCGGCAGATTTGAAGACACGTCGGTTAGGCATGACGCCCATCATACACCTTTGAACCCGGCGGCGGCTAATGTGCGCTTTCCACTCATTGCTTTAGAGGGCCCCGTTCCTCGCAGAAATTCCGAGCGGCTTTTCTCGAGTCGCGCTCAGCCCGTGCGTCCCCATTGCCGCCAGGATTGCGCTTACTGTCGCCTGATTGCCTGTGCCGCAAAGCGTCGTTCGCGATCACCGATTGCCGCCCGTCCAATGTCTGCTTTGACAAAAGGATGGCGTGGCAAGCACCTAAATCTCGATGCTGCTACTGATCTACATTAGCTAGATTTCTGCGCACTTAACCCTTTGCTCTTACGTCGCGCTAACCGCGTTAACGATAATCACGCACACGGCGAGGGGCCTCGATTTAAGGAGGTCTATGGATGCGCATGTTCGGAAGATCGCGGGCGACCGGAAAGCGCTTGGTGCCACGCACCGAAGCGCCGGTACTTGCAGTGCTATCAACGTCAGCAGGGAATCATCGGGCAGCGATAATCGACATATCGCGCACCGGAGTAAGACTTGGCGGCGAGCACCTCCCCGCTGTAGGTGAACAGCTGACGTTTCGCGCCGACGATGTGCGGGCGGTGGGCGACGTAGTTTGGTCCGAAGGAAGCTGCTGCGCAGTTGAATTTGCTACGCCGATAGCTGCGGGAGAGGTCAACCGGCTCCGGATAATCGGCTCAATTCGTTTGGCCCCGTAAGTGAGCTGGCCGGCTGAACTAAGCCTCACTGATAATGTCCGCTTTCCCACCCATTCCCCCTGCTAGTGCGTAATGGCAGCTTGCGACCCATTACGGACATTCGCCTATGGGGCCTCGTGGCAGTGTCTGCGGAGGTGGCTAGAGACGGGACCGGCCCGCCAAATCGCGAGCGTCGAGCGCCGCGACCAGGCGCTGACCCTGCCACACTTCGCATTTGAGCACCGCCCGCTTCAACTCGCGAGCCTTTGCAATCGCTTCTTCATCAGTGCTGGCCTGAATGACCTCTGCGAAATCGATCCCGCCCAGACCGTCTAAGCAATACAAGCGATACTCAGCCATACGCCCCCAAGAGAACTAACGCCTTGATTTGCGGTGAAATATCACGAGCCGCAATGGGGAAAAATAACTTCGATTATTCCTTTGAGGGCGCGTTTTCGCGCTTATCATCTTCCTGCCATTAGTCAGAGGCTGCGGAGGGCGGTGCGGCGGATGGCGAGCTGGGTTTCGCGCTTCCGGATAAGCGGTCAATGTTGTCGAAAATTCCTAAGAGCTCGACAAACGGTTGACTGCTAACGCCGTTGCGATTCCGAAAGGGGTAATCGACGCTCAGCAGGAACAGGAACAGCAGACCAATTGTCAGCGACGTGCCTGAAATCATCAGTGAAGCGTATCGGGTGCTCACGAATGCGGACGCGTAGGCGATCGTCAGGATCGAACCGACAAGGGCTACGATCCACAGCACGGGCGGTACGTTCGCGCGGCTTGAGGCCAGCCGCTGGCGTCTCATCGATACCAGCTGGTTGAGCTGCGAAAAGGATTCCTGGTAGATTGCGGACTCGCGATCATTGTTGGGTGTAACCCTCGCGATATCATTGAAGACCGTGACGAGTTTTATCTCTGTCAGCGGACTTCTCTTTCCTTCACGCAAGAGCGGCCATCCATCGACGACGACGCTACGGACGTAAGCTTTCAAATCATCGCGGGCAGGGGTCATCTCGGGGCCATAAGCGTTGAGGTCGCGATAGAGCATCGAGGCAGCGCTGGCCTCGTTTTCGACGGCGCTTTCCGCCTGCATGTAATCCTGCCACGCGAGAACACCGGCGAACGCCAACAAAATGCCGATGTACGTCGATGTGACTTGCATCAGGTCGATCGCCAGGTCCGCTTCCTGATCGGACGGATTAAGGCGGAAGATCTTGCGAATACCAGTGCTGAGTCCGAAGCCCATGGCTAGGGAGATAGCAAGGACCACGACGGTCAACTGCCACAGCTTTAGGTTCAAGAGTAAATCGAGCATGGGTCGCCCTTCAGGCGTCTGTATGGGCTGACTTCGTCGGTGCAAGCGGAAGGCGGCAATCGGGACAAATCCCGAGCGAGCGAGATGTCTACTTCCCCCCATTGCAGACATTAACCGATCGCAGATTCTGGTCGTGGGTCAGTCTGAAATTTTCTTCTGAATCGAGATACAGGCTTTCCTCGATTCGCTTAGTCTGGAGTTCTGGGCACAAAATCCAGCTTCGCTCCCGTCGAGTTGACAACCCCGGCGAGGCCGATCTCTGAAGCGGTCCGGCGTTTTGTCCATTCGCCGGACCGCTTTTTTGACGGTTGTTGCGCTTCCTATACGGGCCGCGTTTTTCGGAGTCGGCTCCGCATCCTGAATCGATTTATCGTGCCGACAATATCTGCCGTCCATTGAGCGGTTGGAGTGGGCGGGCGTCGTTCGGATACTCTGCGGCGAACGTGGCGATCTCGCTTTTCGAGACGGTCGTCGGGCTCTTCAGGACGAACCAACGCACGCCTTCGGAGCAGGGCGGCGTCGTCAGTGACCCGATGTAGGAAAAATAACCGCGATCCTTCGGGAGCAGAGCCGTCGGGTCGATCGACACACCTCTGACGACCTCTTCGTGGCCTATCTGCCTCGGGTGGTTGCGCCAGAGCGTCTCGACCAGCGGACTTTCAGAGCCCGATTCCAACAGCACGGCAACGACGGCGAGCCTGCCCTGACGATCTCGATGGACAAGATGTGCGACCATGTCGAAGCCCTTGCGATCGATCCGTTCCTCGCTCGGATGGTGAAAATGGAACTGCACCAGCTCGAAAGTGTCGTTACCGATCCTGAGGGAGCTGCCGGGCTCGGCATTCACCTGGACCGTGTGTCCGTTGTCGATGATGTGGAGCGTTGTCGGCCGGTAATCGAAGACGAGCCGCGGGAGGGCTTCCGCATGAGCCTTATGGGTGTTGATTAATTGGCGACTGGCTCTTGCCCGCTGCGCACCTGGCAAATCCGTGGTCCAGCTCGGCCCAGTGGGTGGGACCGCTCTTTCCCCAATAGGACCAATGGTGAGCGCTCTCGCTTCCAACGACTGGCGCGATGAGGGCCGTAACGAGAGCGGTTGCAAGCAGGAAGCGGCGCAGCATGGGATGGGTCTACGTCGTGCGGACACGGCTCTACATCCGGAACACTACTCAGATCCATGCGAAGCGCCTGCTTTCGACCATTGCAAACATTCGCGCGTCGAACCTATGTGAATGATGTTCCTTGGCATCGATTACAAAGAGCGTCGTCTGAGGGTCTGTCCTTCCGGGCGGCGAAGTTTCGGGTGGGATAGCGGTCACATGCGAGCGACAACGCACCGGGTACTCTATTTTCTACAATGCGTCGGATCCCAATCGCGATAAACGGCACGACGGCGTACGCAGTGAACTCAGCTACGTCCGCTCGGCGAGCCAACTCAAAGATATGGTAGGGAAGCGAAACGTAGATTAGCGAGCCGACCGCCGCCGGGGCCCGCCCAAACGGCGCAAGCCAGGTCCACATACTTAAACCTGAAACCACCCATATAACGAAAATCGCGAGGAGCAGGGCGACGTTAGTGGGAAAGAGCGCGTCGAACGGTGCAGTGACATAAAAGAACATCGGGGCATAGAAATAGAAGACCGGCGCGCCATGCCCGCCGTACGATGCTGAAAGCCACCTCGGGTAAACATTATGAGCGAGTTCAGCGGTGAACTGTTTGGCCCAAACGAACGCGTACCAGAGGCCGCCCCCAACATTCAGGACGTGCGAAACCAATGGTAGCATCATAGCGTGACCCAAATCACAATAAGCCACTTGGAGCGGGTCAGTGTGACATTGGTGAGCAGGTCACGCGTTTGAGATGAGCGCCTCACCAAGTACCCCGCAGCTGCTCCGTCGATAATGGTTGCGTAGCTGAGCGGCATCCTACTGGAAACTATGACATTGGGGTTGAGCGGCTCCAGAATGTCTGCTTTCCACCCATTCCTGCCGTTAGCATAGCGTCGGCATTTCGATCAGACATTTGGCACGCAGGACGGCTTTCGGCTCAAAGCGGAACGCGCGCAATCTAGCGCCAACGAGGGACGGCTACAGTTGGCGTTTATGCGGGGGGGGCAAAGGCCGAAAAATGCCGCCTCGTTACCTATGGAGTTACCTAGGGGGAAGCTGAGGCACGATTTAGAGGGAAATTCCGAAGCTGATCGCAAGCCTAACTGGCTTGTGACCCCATTTTTTGCATCGGCGGGGCGCTTCTCCAGCTAGGACCTTTTGGCAGTGTCGAAGCCCTCATTGGCGAGAATTTGATCGGGGCTGTTGGCGACCTCGAAGCCGCTTTCCGTTCCCGCGTACAGAATTCGGCTGCCGCCACGAACCGGCGAGATACTCACCACCTGTTCTAGATTGACGGCAATGCGCTCGTCCGGTTGGGATGGGTCTTGGCAATAAATCCACTTGGTCATGTCGCCTCCGTGCTTTGCGCCAAGCATAGCACATCACCCGCTTCTGAAGCTTCGCGCGCGCCTGGTGACATTACAGCGGCGAGCGCCATTAGTGGGGCCTTCCACCCATTGCAGACATAGCGGGAGCAAATGTCCGTGCTTAAAGCGATCATTTGTGGCTTAGGCCCTGGGACTTGGTCCGCAACCCTGACAGTGAATTTTAGCCACCAAGCGGTCACCGGACCAAAGTTCTCGCCGCTTCAAAGGTTGTAGGGACCGCGTGAGCGCAATTGCTTTGGCATCATCGCCCGCCTCAACGACCACAGCCCACGGCGCATGCACGAGTTCATCAAACACCAGCACCGTGTAAACG
>Ga0136846_1214274_pt1 | contig 10902 bp, 13 predicted proteins | sample HopSoiMetagenom2_FD_96841 | JGI IMG/M metagenome (GOLD analysis project Ga0136846, IMG submission 96841) | Grasslands soil microbial communities from Hopland, California, USA - 2 Assembly 2016 (version 4) | ecosystem: Environmental > Terrestrial > Soil > Grasslands | place: USA: Hopland... | reverse complement strand
TCGTCGTGCTGGCGATACCGCTGCACCGCTTCGCTGACCTCAGCCCGGCCCTGCTGGCCGGCAAGATCGTCGTGGACGCGATGAACTACTGGCCCGCCAGCTGACGCGGCCCGAGTTCGAGCAGGCCATCCGCGAGGAAGCAAGGAGCCTCACACCATGACGTACACCTTCGGTCTCGACACCTTCGGCGACCGGAACAGCGACGCCGGCGGCCAGCCGCTGTCGCACGCCCAGACGATCCGCAACGTCGTCGACGAGGGCGTCTTCGCCGAGCAGGCCGGAGTGGACTTCTTCGGCATCGGCGAGCATCACACCGACTACTTCCCGATGCCGGCCGGGGACGTGGCACTCGCCGCGATCGCCGCGCGCACCGAGAAGATCCGGCTCGGCTCCGCGGTCACCGTGCTGAGCTCCGACGACCCGGTCCGGGTGTTCCAGCGCTACTCGACGCTGGACGCGATCTCCGGCGGGCGGGCCGAGGTCATCCTCGGCCGCGGGTCGAGCATCGACTCGTTCCCGCTGTTCGGCTACGACCTGGCCGACTACGAGGAGCTTTTCGAGGAAAGGCCGAACTGTTCGCCGAGCTGCTCAAGGGCGGGGCCGTCAGCTGGGAGGGCAAGACCCGCGCGCCCCTGTTCAGCCAGGACGTGGTGCCGCACCTGGCGGGCCCGCTCCCGGCGTGGATCGGCGTCGGCGGCAACCCGCAGTCGGTGATCCGCGCGGCCCGGCTCGGGTACTCGCTGGCGCTCGCCATCATCGGCGGGCCGCCGTCCCGGTTCGCCGCGTACTCGCAGCTGTTCCAGCGCGCCCTGGAGAAGGCCGGCCGGGCACCGCTGCCGGTGCTCGTGCACTCGCCCGGCCATGTCGCGCCCACCGACGAGCAGGCCAAGGCGGAGTTCTGGCCGCGCTGGCGCCAGCTCATCACCGCGATGGCCGCCGAACGCGGCTTCGCGATCCCGTCGAAGGCATCGTTCGACGCCGAGACCGGGCCGGACGGCGCCCTGTACGTCGGCGCGCCCGAGACCGTGGCCCGCAAGATCGCCGCGAACCTCCGCGCCCTGGACGCCACCCGGTTCGACCTCAAGTACGGCATGCCCAGCCTGACCCACGACCAGCTCATGATCAACATCGAGCTGTACGGCCAGCAGGTCATCCCGCGCGTCCGCGAGCTGCTCGCCTGACCCGCCTCAAATGCCCTGAGCCTGGAGATTTTCGGAGCCCTCGGCGACTTCCTCGGCCAGTGGCAGCGCGACGACAGCGTCGCGGCGGTGGTGATCACCGGTGGTGAGGAGATGTTCTGCGCCGGCCTGGACCTGGATTTCCAGTCCGGATTCACTCAGGAGTCGCGGGCGACCTACGCCGAGGCCTGCCTGCGGGTCTACGGGACCCTGCTCGACTACCCCAAGCCGACCATCGCCGCCTGCGCCGGGCCCACCCTGGGCGGCGGCTGCGACATCGCCGTCTTCTGCGACATCCGGGTCGGGGCGGACAACGGCGTCTTCGGCTTCCCGCAGGTCAGGTTCGGCCTCACGCCGTACTTCTCGCCGCTATGGAAGATCGTCGGCCTCAGCCAGGCCAAGCTGCTGACGCTCACCGGGGAACGGATCGACGCGGCCGAGGCGCTGCGCATCGGCCTGATCGACCGTCTGGTCCCGGCCGGCCAGGTTGTCGCCGATGCGACCCGGCTGGCCGGCGCCATCGCCGCCACCACGACCAAGACGGCGGTGTTCAACAAGGAGCTGATGCGCCGCTCGCCCGCCATGGACCCGATCTCCGCGCTGTCCTTCGAGACCATGGCCTACCGCGAGATCATCTGGCACCCCGACGTGGTCGAACGGGTCTCGGCCGCCTTCGCCCAGGTCCGGGGCAAGTCGTGAACGCCGCCTTCCTGCGGGACTTCGCCGACCGCTGGCTCGCCGCCTGGAACAGCCACGACACCGAGACGGTGCTCGCCCTGCTTCATCCCGATGTCTCCTGGGAAGAGACGGTCTTCTGGCCGCATCCGCTGCGACATCTTCCTCGGCTTCCGCGACGGCCTGCTGTCCTGCTACACCGCGTCCTTCGAGATCGCCGGCATGCTCCGGCAACTGGGCGCGCTCCCGCCCCGGGGCGACCGCAAGGGCGGCGCCTACCTCTTGTCGCTGCCCGGGACCCCGGCATGACCGCCGCCGAACGGGTCGGGTACCTGCTCAGGGACCAGGCCGCCCGCACCCCGGACCGGGAACTGTTCGTCTTCGAAGGCCGCCGGGTGAGCTACGCGGAATTCGACGCCTGGGTCACCACCGTCGCCTCCGACCTGGTCCGGCGGGGCGTCCGGCGCGGCGACCGGGTCATGGTCCAGCTGCCGAACTGCCTGGAGGCCCTGGTCCTCCAGGTCGCCGCCTTCCGGATCGGCGCCATCGACATGCCGGTCATCCCGATCTACCGCGAGCACGAGGTCCTCCAGATCGTCGCCGAGTCCAGGCCCGCGGTCATCGCGGCCGCCGCGCGGCTCGGCGCCCGCCAGCCGGCCGCCGAGCTCGACGGCATCTGCGCCGTACTCGGCCACGAGCCGGCTGTCCGCTATCTCACCGGCGGCGAGCGCCCCGGCTGGCTCCCGGTTCCCGGTCCGGGCGACGTCGCCGGGACCGAGCTGCCCGATCCGCTCCCGGCGGAGGAGCCGGCGCTGCTGCTCTACACCTCGGGCACCACCTCGGCCCCCAAGGGCGCCCTGCTGTCCAGCGCCGCCCTGATCGCGCACCTGCGCAACTTCAAGGTCGCGCTGGACGTCGGCGAGGACTGCGTCATCTTGTGCGCCACGCCGGTGTCGCACCTCGGCGGCTTCGTCGCGGGCGTCATCTTCCCGGCGTTCCTCGGCGCCCGTTCGGTGATCATGCCGGGCTGGCGGCCGGACGAGGCCGTGGAACTCATCGAGCAGGAGCAGGCCAGCCTGGCGATGGGCGCCACCGTCTTCCTCTCCGACCTGGTCCAGCGGTACGAGGCCGGAGCGGCCACCAAGCACCGGCTCAGCCTGTACGCTTGCGCCGGCGCGACCCTGCCGCCCAGCCTGGTCCTGCGGGCCGAGGCGGCGGGCGTCCGGGCGATGCGCTGCTACGGGATGACCGAGACGGCCGGGGTGTGCGCGGCCGCCCCGCCGGACGCGTCTGTCGAGCGGCGCTCCCAGTGGGACGGCCAGGTGCTGGCCGGCATGGCGATCGAGGCGGTGACGCCGGACCGCGTCCCGCTGCCGCCGGGGGAGGAAGGCGAGCTCCGCATCCGCGGCCCCCAGCTGCTCACCGCCTACACCGACCCCGAGCGCACCCGGGAGCAGCTCGACGGCGAGGGCTGGTTCTACCCCGGTGACATCGGGGTCGTCGACGACCAGGGCTGGATCCGGATGTCCGGCCGGCTCAAGGACATCATCAACCGCGGCGGCGAGAAGTTCTCCGCCCTCGACATCGAATCCGCGATCGCCTCCCACCCGGATGTCGCCGCCGTCGCCGTCACCGCGGTCCCCGACGAGCGGCTCGGCGAGGCCGTCGGTGCCTGGATCGTCCTGACGCCCGGCACGCAATGGTGCGGCCCGGCCGCGCTGATCGAGCACCTGGAGGCGGCCCGGCTGGCCCGGCCGAAGATCCCGGTCCGGTGGGCCGTCGTGCCCTCGCTGCCCACCACGGCCAGCGGCAAGATCCAGAAGAACAAGCTGGCCGCGTGGCCGTGACCGTCCCTGGCCGGCGAAAAAGCGAGCTACCGAACGAGCTCGGCGCCGCCCGCCGGCCACGTTCCTGGCAGCGCGGACCCGAACGCCGCGCCCAGCTCGCCGCGGCCGCCGCTAGGCAGTTCTGCCGTCTCGGCTTCCACCAGGTCTCGATGGCTGACCTCGCTACCGCCGTCGGTCTCACCGCACCGGCGATCTACCGGCACTACCGGAGCAAGGAGGACCTGCTCGCCGCCGCCATCAGCGGCGGCCTGGACTTGGTCGGCGAGGCCCTGGCCGGCGTAGCGGACGCCCCGGCGGCGGACTTCCTGCCCACCGCGGCCAGCGTAGCCGTCGCCCGGCGGGACCTGTGGATCCTGCTGCAACGGGAGCTGCGCCACCTGGGCCCGGCGCAGCGCGAACCGCTCGAGGCACGGTTCTCCGGCGAGATCGCCCGGCCGTTCCGGGCCCTCGTCCGGCGCGAGCGCCCGGATCTCCCGGTCCAGGACACCGGGCTGGTCACGACGGCCGTCCTGGCCACCCTGGCCAGCCCGTCGGTCTACCGCACCCGGATGCCGCCCGGTGTTCAGCAGCAGATCCTCGCCGCCACCGCGCAGGCCGCTTGCCGCGCACGCTGGGATCCGGCGGCTGACCGGGTGGTCCCGGCCGCGCCCGCCCGGGCCGCCGACCGGGTAACGGAACTCCTCGACACCGCGATCCGGCTGTTCGCCGCCCGCGGCTATCAGGCGGTCAGCCTGGACGACATCGGCGCCGGCCTGGGCCTGGCCGGCCCCAGCCTCTACCACTACTACGCGACGAAGTCCGACATCCTGGTGGCCGCCTTCGCCCGCGCCGCCGAATGGCTGCCCGCCCGGGCCCTGTCCCTGGACGAGCTCGTGACCGCCTACACCGACCTGGCCGTGCGGGAGCGGACGCTGTTCGCCGTCTACGTCTGGGAGGCGGTGAACCTGCCGCCCGAAGCAGGCAGGCGGATCCGGTCCCGGCTCGACGCCGACGTCCAGGCCTGGTCCGCCGAGCTCGGCGACGTGCGTCCCGGGCTGACGGACAGCCAGCGGCTGGCCCTGGTCCACGCCGCCCGCGCCGTCGTCCACGACGTGGTGCGGATCGGGCACTGGCACGGGCGCCCGGACCTGGCGGCCGCCCTGCGTTCGCTCGTCAAGGCCGTCCTGTTCGCTCCGCTCGAAAGGCCAAGCACGTGAACCAGTACCTGCTCACCGCCGTCGAGGACGGCGTCGGCATCTTGCAGCTCAACCACCCGGAGAAGCGCAACGCCCTCGGCTGGGAACTGCACACCCAGCTCATCGCGGCCCTCGAAGGCTGGGCCTACGACGATGACGTCGCCGCGGTCCTGCTGATCGGCAACGAGGACTACTTCTGTTCCGGCTGGGCCCTCGACGTCCTCCAGGGTACCAGCGGCGACGACCGGACCCGGTTCACCGACCTGGCCCTGCGGCTGATGACCGCGCTCTACGACTACCGCAAGCCGGCCGTCGCCGCGGTCGCCGGCGTGGCCCCCGGCTACGGCATGGACCTGGCCAACATATGCGACATCACGATCGCCTCGGAAAACGCCGTCTTCGGATCGACTCAGGTCAAGTACGCGATGAACGGCTTCTACCACGGCCTGCTCCGCAAGGCGGGCACCCAGCGGGCCCGCCGGATGTTCTTCACCGGCGATCCGGTCGACGCCCGCGAAGCCCTGCGCACCGGCCTGGTCGACGAGGTGGTTCCGGTCGGCCGCCTCCGCGAGTCGGCGCTGCGCCTGGCCAGGCAGATCGCCGAGCATGGCGCCGAGCTGACCACCGTGCTCAAGGAAGTCGCGCTGCGCGCGTCGAACATGGACCACATCGGCGCGACCGCCTACGAGCTGCGCGTCACCCACGACCTCGTGCAGCGCGGCCTGTTCACCCGCCAGCTCGACGACGGCCTCGAACGGCTCCGCGCCGGCCGCAGCCGCGCCACCGAACGCCTCGGCGGCACCGGGTGAGCGCAGCGCGAGAACCTGACCTGGCCGCTCACCCGCGTCATGGACATGGAGCTCAACCGCTTCGGCATCCGCGTCAACGCCCTCGCCCCGGTCGCCCGCACCGACCTCACCGCCGTCTTCGACCGCGGTGAGGTCGGCCATCAACTCGCCTTCCCGCCCCCGGAGTCGGTCGCGCCCATCGTCGTCCACCTGGCCAGCGACGCCCGCCGTCACCTGCACGGCCAGATCCTGTCCTTCGACGGCACGCAGCTGTCCGTGTGGTCACACCCCGAGCCCACCTCGACCTGGACCCGCCCGGACGGCTGGACAGCCGGGTCGTTTGGCGACGCCCTGACCGCTGATGTCATGCAGTACCCGCACCCGGACCGCTGGGGCGCCGGGATCCTCGGCTGACAGCCCGGAAAACCGTGGACGCCTCCTGCTCCAGCTCAGCCAGGGCCTGCCGGTTACCAGGGTCGCGCGAGTCCGGACCTGCCAGCGAAGTGGTGGACTCTGGCGCACACTGAGCTCATCGACTACTACAAGAACCACTGTGTCCCGCTGATTCTGAGCCTGGCGCCGTACTACGCGCGCAACTACCTCCCTGATCGCCCGGAACGCCGCTTCCCAGCGGCATCGCACGGATTATCAGCAAGTACCAGGCCGGTGCCAGCGTCCCCGCCGGCTGCGGCGGCGGCCTGCGCCAGGTCGCCTGACACCGCCTCCGCCACCAGCACTAACGCCGGGTGAGGTGCGCCGAGGCACGCTCAATATTCGGTTTGTGCCCGGAGTCCGCGTTTAACCAGGCTTCCCGATGGCATTGTTCCCACCAGGGACGCGATCGCGGTTAAGGCCGCGGGTGGGAGGCATGGGCAGTGTTCGGGATCATCCGGCCGTGCCGGCATCAGCTCGGCGGCGAGCTAGGGGCGGCCTGGCAGGCGCACCTGTGCGGCATGTGCCTGGCGCTGCGCGACGACCACGGGCAGGTGGCACGGCTTGCGACCAACTACGACGGGCTGATCATCTCGGTTCTCACGGAGGCGCAGGCGGACGGTCCGCCGGAGCGGAGGGCCGCCGGCCGGTGCGCGCTGCGCGGGATGCGCAAGGCGGATGTGGCGGTAGGCGACTGCGCCCGGCTGGCCGCTACGGTGTCCCTGGTCCTGGCCGCCGCGAAGATCCGGGACCACGCGGACGACGGTGACGGCGCCTTCGGCCGGCCGGGGGTGCGCGGTGCCGCGACCGCCGTCGCGGCGCGGTGGGCCGCGGCGAGCGCCCGGACCGGCGGCGAACTCGGCTTCGAGGTCGGCGTGCTCACCGATGCGATCGGCCGGCAGATGGCCGTCGAGGCGGCCGCCGGGCCGGGCACTTCGCTGCTCACGGTCACGGATCCGACCGAGATCGCGACGGGCGCGGCGTTCGCGTACACCGCGGTGCTCGCCCGCAAGGCGGCGAACCAGGTGCCCCTGGCGGAGGCCGGCCGGCTCTTCGGCCGGATCGCCCACCTCGTCGACGCGGTCGAGGACCTCGCCGCCGACCAGGCGAGCGGCGCCTGGAACCCCCTGCTCGCCACCGGCACCGGCATCGCCGAGGCGCGCCGCCTGTGCGACGACGCGCTGCTTGGCATCAAACTCGCCCTCAGCGAGGCGGAGTTCACCGACGCGCGACTCGTGCACGCGCTCCTCGTCCGCGAGCTGGGGCGGTCAGTGCGCCGGGTGTTCAGCCGGACGGCCGGGGGCGCTCACACCGCAGCCGAGCCCCACCGGCACGCGGCCGCCGCCAGCCCAGAGCAGACCGCGGTCACGGGCACGAGAGCGCTCACGAGCACGAGCGCGGGCGGAGCACCGCTTGGCTGCGGCCTCCCGGTAGCCAGCCTGCCGATGGCCGCCCTGGCGATGAAGTCCGGGGCGCTCCGCTACTACCGGCGCCGCAGTTGCTGCCAGGACTGCTGCTGCTGCTGCGAACTGGAATGCTGCTGCTGCTCGGAGGAATGCGGCGACTGCTGCTGCAGCAACTGCAGCAGCTAGGCGACGTCCGCGTCGGCCCGGGGCAAACCCAGGTCCCGGGCCACCGCAACCGCGCTGCCACCTGACTGTAAGCCTGCTGCCACCTGCGCCTTCCACCCTTCTCCCCGTTTTGCTGGACGCCAGGGATCTTGGCGGCAGAGGCGGCACCGGGAATGCCGGGCGGCGGCGGCGCTGCCAGGCGGGCGCGCAGAGCGGCTTCGCGGCGGGGGCCGGGGAGCCAGAACAGGACGGGTAAGGTTGTGCTTACTTGGAAATGGAAAGTAGAAGCAGGTGATCGGGGCGGCGCCACGCAGGCGAGGCTGGACCTGTACCCGGGGCAGCGAAGTCGGCCGGGCACAGCTGACTGCCGGTCTAATGGCCACGCGGGTCGGCGTTCTCGTGAAGCCGCTGGTCAGCTGCCCTTCACGGCTAAGACGGTCAGCGTAACCGCTCTGACCATAGCACTTGCCGCGCTGTGACGATTTCATTACGGCTTCAAGGGCGCACCTTCGGCGCGCCGGGCCTGGCGGCCCCGGCCGTGAACAGCGAGGACGGGCGCGAGCAGTCGAGGGATGAGCGGCTAGGGTGACCCGCCATAGGCGGCTGAGGTTCACTCTGGGTCTCGCCGTTGCGGGGCGGCAGCTTTCGCCGCGTCCTTCGGACGCAAGTCCTACGGAGTGGCGGCTGCCGCGCACGGCACCCCGGTGACCGGCCGCCTGCCGTCCCCGCCGTATCCCGCTGCCGCGCCCGCCAGCACCACGACAGGCGGTCAGCCTCCGCGCCAGGTGTGCCGGGAGCCGTAAAGATGTCACAGCGAGCGAGCCGGAACGCCGCGCATTGTCCGGGCTGGCCCCTCCAGCGTCAAGGGCACCCGAAGATCGTTTCTGACCGCTTCGCAGAAACGATCTTCAGGACCCGCCCTTGAGCGCCGGAGCCTCTGCCAGCCCAGCGGCCCTGACGGCGAGGGCCAGCCCAGAGGCCAGGCCCGACTGGCGCGTGGCGAATCTTCTCGACAGATCCTAGACATCAGCTCGACAGATCCTAGACACCGGATACATTAAAATAGAACTAATCCACACTAAACGAGCAGCCAGAGGTGTCCACAGTGAGCTTGCTGGAAGTATCCGTCGAGGCCGGAGACCCCGGCCCGGTCATCGTCCTAGCTGGCGACGCGGACGGCTCACCCGTCACGCAACTAGACGAAGTACTCACCGCCCAGGTATCAGCACGGACCAGGCAGCTGACCATCGACGTAACGAACCTGCGCTCCCTCGACCCGGCCACCGCGCAGACACTGACGCTGGCCGCGATGATCGTCATGGTCCAGGGCGGCACCGCGGTGCTGGTGAACCCGCAGGAGCCCGTGCTCAAGATGCTGGATCACGCACGCACAACCGACATGTTCACGATCCGGCGCCGGGCACCGGCCGGGATCGCACCGGGCACCAGCACGGCCGGCGACCGGGCGGAAGGGACCCGCGTTAATGACTGACCACGAGCACGATCTGGACTGGTCGGTCGAACTCCGGCGCCAGCCGGCCAGTTGCAGCGCCGGCCACCTGGACGGCGGCATCCCCATGTTCGAAGTCATCTGCCGCCCGTGCGGTGATGATCCCGGCCTGGACTACCACGAGGTCTCCTCCTGGCTTCGCTGGATCCGCGGGCCCTACCCGCTTGCGGCTGGCATCACAGCGTTCCTGGAGCACGACGAGTACCACTACAGAGCCGAGGAGACGGATCAGATGTTTCATGCCCAATGGCGGAATCACCCGCGAGGCGACTGAGTATCTTCAGGACCGCCCGCGAGCGGCGGAGACATGTATGTGCAGGTCGTGCCAGGAGTGCATGAAAGGTTTGGCGGGAGAGCCTGGTGAGCGTGCTTCGTGCGTCGGTATCTGCCGGGAATACGGCCGCTGGTCACGCTGTCCGGCGAGGCCGACATCATCATCATCACCACCGCCGCGCGGCTGAGCGAGCTGGTTACCGCCCAGCTATCCGGCGAGACCCGGTACCTGAGCATCGACGCGGCCGAGCTGACCTATGCCGATTCGATGGCCATCCACGTCCTGCTCATGGCCGCCAAGACCCTGAAAGAACGCGGCGGCAGCATGGTGCTGCTACGACCGCAAGGATCCGTCGCCAGGATGCTGGAGCTGATCGGCGCGACCGAGCTGATCACTATCCGGGGATAAACCGAGCCCGAGCCCAAGCTGTAAGCCCGGCCGCCCGTGCTGACAGCCTGGCTTCGGCGACGGTCGTTCCGCGCGCCGGATTGTTCGTCTCGGGGATAGCATTTCGTTTCTGGGGTGGCAGTTTTGTTCTAGGTTGAGCTAGACAGGATGAACCGGTGCGGTTGTCGAAGCATGGGGGGAGACATGTATACATGCCGGTACCAGATCATCGTCTCCGGCCGCCTGGGCATGACCTGCCGCGAGGCGTTCCGGGATCTCCGTATCGACCCTCACGGCGCGGACACCGTGCTCACCGGCGACCTGAACCAATCGGGCCTGCATGACGTGTTCACCCGCCTCCGGGACCTGGTGAGCGGCGATCCGCGAACCTGTCCGGTACTTGCTGCCCGCCGCGGGCCTTGCCGTAACCTGCCGCCGCGCGCGCTCGTGGACAGTTATCGGCCGTTCACGAGTCGTACCCTGCTCACCAGGGTCAGGCAAAGTCGTGATTCATGAGGTCAGGAGCAGCGCGATCGGTCGTTGGGCGCGGGCGGCGTGATGTCGCAGGGCGGCGGCGATGCTGGTGGCTCCCGATAGGCGCAGGCTGATGCCGGTGTTGGGGATTTTCTGAACTTGGAATGATCTTCTGATCGGGATGGGGCGCGGGTTCACTTGTGTTCGCCGGTGTTTGGCACTGCTGGGGCGGGGGCGGCATGCCGATGGTGACCGGTCCTGCGGGCGGGGATCGCCGGTCTATCTGGACGAGCTTGTCGCGGGCGCCGGCCAGCAGCAACGGGGGCCGGGCCAGAGGCCAGGCCCGATAAGCACGCGGTGAACCTCCCCGCAGGCCGGACATTCCCAGGAGGTGCCAGGCCAGTCCCCTTGACGAGCATGGTGAGCCATGTTATCGGTATCTGATAGTCCTGATAGTTGAGCATGATCTGCCCGGGGGATCGCATGCTTAAGGGGGGAAAGCACGTTCTGGCCATCCTCGTCACGGTAGCGGCTGGAGGCTGGTTCGTGACCAGCTGCAGCGCTAGTGTCAGCGTCGGCGGGCCGTCGACG
>Ga0136846_1238030_pt1 | contig 10903 bp, 6 predicted proteins | sample HopSoiMetagenom2_FD_96841 | JGI IMG/M metagenome (GOLD analysis project Ga0136846, IMG submission 96841) | Grasslands soil microbial communities from Hopland, California, USA - 2 Assembly 2016 (version 4) | ecosystem: Environmental > Terrestrial > Soil > Grasslands | place: USA: Hopland... | reverse complement strand
TCAGGCGATTGTTAGAGAACTTGCCTCGGCTTCAGGCTCGCTGCAACTCATCGCCGGCCAAGTCGCTGATCTTGAAGGGGAGGGAAAGAAGGTCACCGCGGCACAATTGCGATATATCCATGAGCGAAAAACCTCGGCCTTGCTTTGTTGCTCCGTCCGGCTGGGCGGCATGAGCGCCAATTGCACAGCGGCGCAATTGAAAGCTTTGACGAATTTTGGCTACCATGTTGGTCTGGCCTTCCAGGTGATCGATGACATTCTCGATGTCACTCAGACCAGCGAGAAGCTTGGCAAAACGGCGGGCAAAGATACGCGGGCGCAGAAGGCTACTTATCCTTCCATTGTTGGCTTGGAAAAATCGCGAGTGATCGCGCGGGATTTGACGAAAAAGGCATTCGGCGCTTTGAGGCCATTCCACGGCAAGGCGGTCGCGTTGGAAGCGCTCGCCGATTATTTGCTAAAGCGGGATCGGTAGGTCAAGTCTGGCCGCCGAAAAATGCATCCATCTTGGCGGAAACATCTTTGAACCCGGCATCCGCTTCGTAGATCAGCGTGTATTGCTCGAAAGCTTCCTGCTTTTTGCCCATGCTCTCCAGGACGGAACCAAGATTGTAAACCAATTCCTTCTTTTCGTCATCAAACACAGGCTTTTCTTTGATGGCGTTTTGCAGTGTCCGAGCAGCAGAATCATACATCTTCCGCTTCGCGTAACATTGCGCCAAATAATTCATCGCGGGGATGCGGCGGTTGGGATTGGTCTGGGCCTTTTGAAATTCCAGTATCGCTTCGCCGATCTTACCTGCCTGGAAATAGAGCTGCCCCATTTCGAAGCGGATTTGCAGGTCGGTTGGGAATCGCTCGACGCGCTTCTGGCATTCGGTGAGTTGATAAGTATCTTTTTCCGCCTTTAGGGCGGCGGCTTTGTCGGCAGAATCCGGTGCGCCCGGGTCCAACTGCTCGATCTCATTGTCGTACTTCCGCAAACGGGTTTCCGCGATGGCGCGGTCCAAAGTCGGGTCGTTGCCGATGTCCGAAGCCTTTAAACGCTCGTAGTAAGTCAACGCGCGGTCGAATTGCTTCTTCTGCATGTACAACTCAGCCAACGATCGAACGAGTTTCAAATTGTTCGATTCGGTTTTGAGCCGCGTTTCGTATTCGTTGATTAGCTTTTCCGTGATGTCCTCGGATTTGAACTGGCGTTTTTCCTGTTCGAGTGAGATGGCCTCTTCTTTGTCCTTGAGAATGTCGCGATAGGAACCTTTGCCGTCAGCCAATTCGTCGTAACCGCCCTCGTCGAGGGTCTTGCGCGCCGAGAGGTCCTTCAGGGCCTGAGCGACGTCGTTATTCAGGGGGAAATTACGAGCCACCTCCGCCAGGATCTCTTCGCCACGCCGCGGTTCGCCCAGTTCGGCGTAGGCATTGGCCAACTCGATGGCGACCTCCGTGTCTTTGGGTGAGTTGTGATGCAGCACCTCGAGCGAAAGCAGGGCGGTGCGGGGCATTTCCATTGCCTTCGCCGCCTTCACCGCGAGGCGATGCGCCATGGAGTTGTTCGGATCGTGATTCAGGACTTGCTCGGCCAATTGCAGCGCTTCAGCAGGATCTTTGCGCAAGGCCATTTCGCCACGTGCGACAACCGGGGAAGCGGTGGCTCCGCTGAAGGCCTTTTTGAAAATGTTGCGCGAGCCGCCACCCGCTTTCCGGATCTGCGCCGAGCGGAGCGCTTTGCGAACCTCGTACATCGCCGGTTCACGGGCCAACACCTGGTTGAACAGGTCAATGGCGTAATCGAAGTTGTCCCGCTGTGAGGCCTCATGGCCCTTAGTGAAAAGCCCGCGCAATTCGCGCGGCAGGTCATTCAGGCTCTTCTCTGCCATATCCAGAGTTTACCTAAGCGATGGGAAAAATGCCAACTTAAAGCAATCTGGCAATTGGGGATGGTCCCAGCAGGTCTCGCAACGAATTACTGTCCTCTGCGGATTTCCTCGTTTTGCGAAAACGCGGTTGGTCAGCCCTGGGCGGCGGCAATCAATTTTGCGCGGCGGGTGCGAAGGTAGCCCCACATCGTATCAATGCCGCTGATTTGGACGCGGACGCCTTTTTGATTCAGCGAATCAAGCATGCGGTAGTGAAGCAGGCGATGGCCCAGTTCCACGATTTGGATATAGACGTGCTTGAGCTTCCACACTTGTCCTTTGGCCAGCTCCGGCGCGGGCTTTTTGGCGTTGCGTTTACTAATCACATTAGTTCGACGCTGCTGCATGAGAGTTGGTTCAATCTGATTGTTTTTTTGCGCGCTGCCGCCTTGCCGTGGCAAGCGCCCGAAATCCTTATAAGGCTACTTCTCGTCTGAAACGGTGCCGTCATCCATGATACGCAGGCTGGGCAAGCGGCGGTTCTTGAAGGTAATGATGTAGGCAGCCTGGGTGCCGTAGTTTTCCTTGCTGACGGCTTGCACATCCATACCCGGAGCGCGCGCGCGCAAGGCGCGAGAAACGGGCTCGGGCAGATCAGCAGGACTCAAGGGCGCCTGCGTGTCAGACCCGAGCACGCCGATGACATTGCGCGGCACAGCCATCGCAACGGTCAGATCCGGATTGAGGATGCTGCCGTCCATGCCAATAAAGAGCGGAGGGTAAACCTGGGAATCGCTGAAATAGACATGATACACGACACGATCTCTCCGGGCGTCTTTGATGATATCGGCAATCTCCTGGGTGCCGGCCTCGACGCGAATGGTTTGTTGGACTACCGGCGGCAGGGCGGCAAACTTGGTTCCCGGAGTTATGAGCGGCTCGTGGTAGGGTGACGAATAGGTGACATGTTTGCTGTAATGGTGAATGCAGGCGCAAAAGAGCCACGGGGAAAGGGCCAGGAGCGTGAACGCGTTGACGAGGTTGCGCCGTTTAAGTTCTGGTTTGTTCGGCTGCATCCAGTTTTGTTTGTGCATTGCCTGATAATTGAGAAGCGTTGGTGAATGCGTTTGGCTAGCGGGTCAGGGTTTCAATGGTTCCATCATCAGTGATGTACATCGGGGGGTATTTATCTTTCTCGATGAAAGTGATCTTGAACAACGTGCGGCCGTTACGGTTCTCGCGGGAGATGTTGCTGATTTCGGCCGCGGGGACTTGCTGTTGCAAAGTATTCCTCACGGGCTGGGGCAGGTCATTAACGGTGGTGCCGATTACAGGTCCACCGGTCAAAACATCTTGATCATTCTCCGCGCTGGCGCCCATCTTTTGCTTCATGGAGGCGCAACCGGTCGCCAGGGCCGCGGCGATGAGCGTCAGGAAGATTTGCTTTTTCATACTGGTTTTCTTTGCCAAGTAAAAATACCTCCGTTTCAAGCGCGTGCCCTATAGGGTGCAGCCCCCAACTTGCAAGGGAGCAAGCACCTAGAAATAGAGCCGCAGAAGCGGCGAAATGGACAAGCGCAAAGGCCAGCTCAGCAGTCTTCCGATCTCTCCCCGTCCAACAACGTCGGCTTATGGGCCTTGGCAGAAGTATCTATAATATGCGACGGCACCCAATCGTCCGATGGCACATTCGTTTCGAAATGAAATTGATAGGGCCCAAGATCCACGCGATCCATGTTGTTGAGCAAAACGCGCTCGGTGGCTTTTCCATTTACACTGATGCCATTTTTGCTGCCAAGATCTTCAATGACCCATCCCGCCGCCGTCCGCTGCAGTATTGCGTGATGTTTGGAAATTTTAGGGTTGGGCAATTGGATCATGTTGTCGTCATCTCGCCCGATCGTAACCTTCGAGCCATCCAAACCGAACGCCAGTTCGATCTTCGCGCCGCGATACTTTACCAATCGTGTGCTCATGTCATTTTCCTGCAGGTTTCGCCGGCTTGGGTGATTTCGGTTTTGGCGGGGTCACTTTTCTGATCTCGGCGTCGAATGTGCCGGCGACAAAGCTTTTTTCATCGTCCGGCAGGCCGAGGTAGATCTTCCCGGTGATCCGATTATTTTCTGCCGGACCGAACGCTACCCTGAGCGCGTAGCCATCGGGGATGTTCCGAGTTTGCGCTTTGTCATTTTCATCCTTCCAGCGCATGGTGATTTTGGGAACCGGCGGCGGCCGCTCGGGCCCGACCTCGACGGTTTTGTTGGCCAGGTCCTCGCCTTGCCGCGCCGCCATGTTGATCGTTACCCCCAAATCGGGAGGCCAGTTTTTCCCCTGGCGCAAATTGAGCACACCGCCTTGCAGCGTGGAGCGTTCGCACAGAAATCCGCTGCCATGAATGCTGCCGACCGCGGCCGACTCGGGGACGACGGCGTTCGTGAAAGCCAGCGTCCAGGCGGTGTTGGTGGGAATGGGGTGCGTGACGCGAGGATGCTTCTTGCCGCCATCTTTGGAGGACGTCTCCTCGGAATCGCTCGCCTGCTCAGCCGGGTGTTTGAATATTTTTCCGCGCAAAAGAAAGACACCACCGGCCGCGACGCACAGCAAAGCCACAACGGCTGCAACCGCCGGCAGCCAGCTTTTCTTTGGCGGCGCTTCCATTGGCCCCAAATCTGTGGTCGAGGAAGGCGGGCGTGGTTTGTCCGCCTGGGCGGCGGAGAGGATGAATTTCGAGTCACCGGCAGCGGGCGCTTGAGGAACGACGATCTTGCGATAACAGGTGGGGCATTCCAGTTTCGAACCGCTCGATTTTGAATCGGCAGTGATATGTTGCCCGCAAACCGGACACGCAAACTTGAACTCGCTCATTCGGTGTCGGCAAACGATTCCATACCCGCTTGCCCGCGACAATCCTTTTTTCGAGGAGGAGGAATGGAATTGCCAACCCGGGCCGGGTTCGGGTAAAAGTCTTCGAGCCAGAACCACGCCACTCAGTCAGGGAACCGCATGAATGCAGTTTGGAAGTTTCGCGCAGTTGTAAACTATGCGGCAGTCTTCGTTTTGCTCGTATTGAGCCAGGGTGCTCTGGCTCAATTCACCAAGATTCCCATCTCGATCCCGGGCCTGCGTTACGGCTCGGCGGCCTGGGGCGATTATGACAAGGACGGTTATCTCGATCTGCTCGTGACGGGTGACACGGGCACCGGAGTTGTCACTCGCGTTTATCATAACCTGGCCGGCAGCGGCTTCGTCGACATCGGCGCGGGTCTGCCGGGCGTTAGCAGCGGAATGGCGGCGTGGGGCGATTTTAATGGCGACGGTTACCTCGACATTGCCCTGACGGGAATGTCCAGCACTGGCCGGGTATCGAGCATCTTCCGGAACAACGGCGACGGCACTTTCACCGATATTCATGCGGGACTGACTGGCCTGGACAGCGCCACGCTGGCATGGGGCGATTTCGACAACGACGGCGACCTCGACTTGTTTCTGACCGGCTACACCGGGTCGGCCTATTTCGCGCGCATTTTCAGGAACGATGGTAACGGCGTTTTCACGGATACAGGCATAACGAACATTGTCGGCGGCGCGGCGGGTTCGGCGGCCTGGGCAGATTTTGACCAGGACGGTGATTTGGACCTGCTCTTTGCCGGGTTCACGTCGGACACTTCTTCGGGGCAGAGTTCCCGGCTCTATCGCAACAACAACGGTGCGTTCACGAACATTACCAGCATCAGTCTGACAGCGATGAGCTATTCGTCCGTGGCGTGGGGCGATTACGATAATGACGGGCATCCCGACATGCTGATGGCCGGAAGCTCCATCGCCGGCGTGCAATCCTTTCCGACCCTCAAACTGTATCATAACAACGTCACTAGCTTCGCGTCGGTCAGCACGGCGATGACCGGCTTGCAGAATTGTTCCGTGGCGTGGGGCGATTATGACAATGACGGCAACCTGGACGTGGCGGTTGCCGGTTACAACACGAGCTTCGCGCCTTCGGCGAAAATCTATCGCAACAATGGCGCTGGGTCGTTCGTGGACATCGGCGCGAGCATTTCGGGGTTGATTGATGCCGTGGTCGCCTGGGGCGATTATGACAACGACGGCGATCTGGATCTGCTCGTCATGGGCTTTGACGGCACGACAAATGTGACACGCCTTTATCGGAACGATGCCGCCTTCTCCAATATCGTTCCGTCGCCCCCGGGCCCGAGTGCTTTTGTGTCCGGGAAGAGCGTGACCTTCACCTGGAGCCCTGGCTCGGACGGCAATCAACCGGCTGGTTTCAGCTATAACCTGCGTGTGGGCACGTCGCCCGGCGCGGACGACCTGATGCCCTCGATGTCGGACCCGGCGACAGGTTTCCGGCGCGTCGTAAAACTCGGTAATGTGGGCGAGAACAGTTCCTGGACTCTGCGCATGCCGGTGGGAACTTACTATTGGAGCGCTCAAACAATCGATCATTCCTTTGCTGGCTCTCCGTTTGCTTTCGAGCAATCCTTCAACGTGCCGCCGCAAGCGGCAGAAGTAACTACATTTGCCGCCACGAATATCAATATAGATAACGCGACTCTCACCGGCTCAGCCAATGCCAACGGTGATTCGACTCTCGTTTATTTCGAATACGGACCGGATACCAGCTACGGTAGCGCGACGACTCCTAAGGACATTGGCAACGGAGTCACGAACGTGAATTTCAATGCTGTCATCGCCGGATTGCAGCCGGCGGCGACGTATCATTTTCGTGCCGTCGCGGCGAACAATTATGGCATCATTTACGGCAACGATGCGAGTTTCACCACGCCGCTTTTCACGGAAATGGCGTTTGATTTTCTTGGTGTCGGCGCCAGTTCGGTCGCGTGGGGAGATTATGATAATGATGGTTTCCTCGACCTGCTCGTCGCGGGAAGCACCGCGACAACTTACACAACCCGGATTTATCGCAACCTGGGTGGCACAAATTTCGTGGACATCCAGGCCGGCCTCCCCGGCATTAATTTCGGCCAGGCTTTTTGGGGAGATTTCGATAACGATGGCAAACTCGACGTGTTGATTACCGGAAATGGAATTTCCAAAATTTTCCACAACGACGGCAACAGCGTCTTCACCGAAATCAACGCGAATTTGCCGGGGCTGAGTACTGGCGCGTCCGGCGCGTGGGCCGATTTCAACAACGATGGCACGCTTGACTTCGCCATCGTCGGCGCTGGCGGGCTGCCAGTGAAAACCTACCGTAATGATGGCGGCGGCCAGTTCACGGACCTGACGAATACTCTGCCGCGGTTGAGCGACAGCTCGATCGCCTGGGCGGATTACGACAACGATGGCGACATGGACTTGCTCATCACCGGATACAACTACGGCGCTGGGGGCTTGTTCGAAATGACACGGTTGTATAAGAACGATGGCCGGGGAAATTTCACCAACAGCAATCTGAGTTTTCAGGGCGTGAGCAAGGGCTCCGTGGCCTGGGGCGACTATAATAATGACGGCAATCTTGATTTTCTAGTCTCTGGCGGAAATGGCGGCAACCGCTATTCAATGATTTACAGCAACACGGGCGCGGGAACTTTTCTGTTACGCACGGTCAGCGCCTGGCCGAAAATGGACCAGAGCTGCGTCGCCTGGGCTGACTATGACAATGACGGCGATCTCGACTTCGTCGCGATGGGTACGACGACGACCGGCGCGGTGGTGAAAGTTTTTCGCAACGATGGCGGCAGCACATTGTTTCGTGACAGTGGAGCAATTTTGCCGCGGCTCTCGGGCGGCAGTGTGGCCTGGGGTGATTTCGACAACGACGGCCGGCTCGATCTGATAATGACCGGCTACACGGGCTCGAATTACATAACCAAAATCTATCGCAACAACGCGCTGGTCACGAACACGCCGCCAAGCGCGCCGGACACTCTGAATGCAGTGGTGGTTGCGAATTCCGTCACTTTGAATTGGGGGACAGCGACGGACATCAACCAGCCTGGAAGCCTGTCTTACAATTTGCGCGTCGGCACCGCCCCGGGGCTGGGCGATACGATGGGGCCGATGGCAGATCTCGCAAGCGGCTTTCGCCGCGTGCCGCGGCCTGGCAATACTGGATTGCGCCGAAGCTGGACCCTGACGAACTTAGTCGTGGGCACTTATTACTGGTCCGTGCAGGCGATTGACCACAATTACGCCGGTTCCCCTTTCTCCACGAATGGAAGCTTCACCATCTCGGCGGCGCTGCTGCCGCCGGTGGTCATAACCAAACCAGCCACCAACCTGAATTTGGCTGGGGCGACACTCCAGGGCATGGCCAACGCGAAAGGAGCGGCGACGACCGCCTATTTCCAATATGGGCTGACTACGAATCTCGGCAGCACGACCACGCCAGTCGCAATTGGCGGTGCCATCACCAATACTTCGCTGGTCGCCACGTTGAGCAGTGTCAACGAGGGCACGACCTACTACTTCCGCGCGGGCGCGTCCAATATCAACGGTCAGTCGTTCGGCACGACGCTGTCTTTTCTCAGCGCCTTTCAATTCTCGAATGTTGTCACCACACTGCCGGCTTTGGGCCAGGGCGGTTCTGGCTGGCCGGGTTATGTTGCCTGGGGTGATTTCGATAATGACGGCGACCTGGATGTCGCGGTGACCGCGCCCGGACTGGCCAACACATACTTGTATCGGAACGACGGCGGCGGGGTCTTCACGCTCGTAAACACAAATCTTCCCTCGGCGCTGTACGGCACGCTCGAATGGGGTGATTATAATCATGACGGCTGGCTCGATTTGCTGATTGCCGGCCCGGCTCTGGTGGTTGCTCGCAACAATGGGGATGGCACGTTTACAACGGTTGCGAACATAACCGACGGCCTTTTTGGGGCCGCTTTCGCGACCTGGGTGGATTACGACAATGACGGTGATCTGGATATTTGCTGCTACGACCAGGTCGAAAGCAACGCGGGCGCCGCGCAGGCCAGGCTTTATCGAAACGACAACGGAGTCTTCGTGCCGAGTGATGTCGAGCTTCCGCAATTGACGGCGGGCTGGATGGCCTGGGGAGATTATGACGGCGATGGATGGCCCGACCTGGCCATTACCGGCCAGGTTATCATCACCAACTACATCCACGACCTGACGCTGATTTACCGCAACGACGGAAATGGTCATTTTACGAACATTAACGCCGCGCTCACTGGCCTCGAATATGGCCGCGTCCTTTGGTGCGACGTGGATAACGATGGCGATTTGGACCTGATCGTCAATGGCGGCACGCCGAGCGCGCCAACAACGCTCGTTTATCGAAATGACAACGGTGTGTTCACCAATGCCGGCGCGAACCTGCCAGGTTCCGTCGGGCCAATGGTGCTTACGGACTATGATGGCGATGGGCGGCCCGACCTGGTCTTGCAGAATTCCGGACCGACTTACACGACCAATCGCATTTATCGCAACAACGGCAACGGGACGTTCAGCGACAGTGGCAAGTTTTTCCTCGGTGGGGTCGCGCAGGTCGCCTGGGCGGATTTCGATAATGACGGCGATCTCGATGTGCTGATCGGACCGCAGCTTTATCGCAACAACAATCTGCTCTCCAACACGCCGCCCTCGGTCCCAACCGGGCTCACCTCCACCCGCTCGGGCAACCTGATGACCTTGCAGTGGAATCCCTCCACCGACCTGAACCAGGCCGCGGGGTTGACTTACAATCTTCAAGTCGGAACGAGCCCCGGGAACTACAATGTGGTTTCCGGCGAAGCTGCGGCCAACGGTTTCCGACGCGTCGCGCGGCCAGGAATTATTTCACGCCCGCTTTGGAAACTGGCGTTACCGGTTGGAACGTATTACTGGCGCGTGCAAGCGATTGACCATTCGCTGGCCGGTTCGGCCTTTTCCGCCGAGAACAGCTTCACTATTCCGGCCTTACCCCCATTCGCCATCACCGACCCGGGAACGAACAACGACGGTCATCCGGTACTGAACGGGCGCGTGAATCCAAACGGTCTTTCAACGGTTGCTTATTTTCAATATGGCATTACGAACTTTGAATTTCATACGCCGGTTCAAAACTTCAGCAACACAGCCTGGATAACCTTATCAAATCTGCTGACTGGCTTGCAGCCTGAACGGACCTACAGTTACCGTCTTTTCGCCTCAAACAGTCTTGGGACTAACGTCGGCATCACTCGCGCCTTTTTTCAGCCTTGGTTTACCGATCGAGGTTATGCCACTCCTGGCGGAGATTCCTGGGCAGATTTCGATGGGGATGGCGACCTGGATGTGCTCGTGTTGAACCAATACAGTTCAGTCCTTTGGCGCAATGACAACGGCGTGTTAACCAATATCGCTTATCTCACGAGCGGTGTGCAGGGTTCGGCCGCCTGGTGCGACTACGATAATGATGGCGACCTCGACGTGCTGGTCACGGGACTTGATGGAAACTTCTTCCGCCAAACCAGACTCTACCGAAACGATGGCAACGGCGTCTTCACTCAGATCTCAGCGCCTCTAACGGGTGTTTACAAAAGCGCAGTGGCCTGGGCGGACCTCGATGGCGATGGCAAACCCGACCTCATCATCAGCGGAGCGGACAGTTACGATCATCCAGTCACTCAAGTCCTGCATAATGAAGGCAACGACGTCTTTGTGCCCCTCACGCATCACTTTCCGAATGTAGCCTCGGGAGCTATCGCGTGCGCGGATTATGATAACGATGGCTACGTGGATGTAATTATTTGTGGAGACACAGGCTCAGGCCGGACCTGCCGTCTCTTCCGGAACCTGGGCAATCTGAATTTCGTGGATAGCGGCATCAATTTTCCGGGTGTCCAATACGGCTCGCTGGCCTGGGGCGATTACGACGGCGATGGAAGGATGGACCTTCTTCTAACCGGCGGGGACAACACGACCAATTGTGTTGCCGCCGTTTATCACAACACCGGCACGAGCCTGGTGGATGCCAATCTGAATCTGCCCGGTTTATTCGGGGGCGCTGCCTGGACCGACTTTGACAATGACGGTCGCCTCGACATCGTCATGAAAGGAAGCACGAACGGCGCGTACGC
>Ga0136846_1217930_pt1 | contig 10903 bp, 10 predicted proteins | sample HopSoiMetagenom2_FD_96841 | JGI IMG/M metagenome (GOLD analysis project Ga0136846, IMG submission 96841) | Grasslands soil microbial communities from Hopland, California, USA - 2 Assembly 2016 (version 4) | ecosystem: Environmental > Terrestrial > Soil > Grasslands | place: USA: Hopland... | reverse complement strand
TGAAATTGGCCCGCGCCGTGAAGGTGATGTGGAGCAGGTTTGGGGCGATGTTACCAAGTCATCAACCAAACTTGGCTGGACAGCCGAACTTGGTATTGGTGAAATGATGTCATCGGCATGGGAATGGGAGAAATATATCGCTCAAAATCCTTTCAATTAATAACAACGGCTGGGAATGAAAAAAAAGATCATTATTACAGGTGGGGCGGGTTTTATTGGCTCGCACGTGGTACGCAGGTTTGTAAAAAACTATCCTGATTACACTATTATTAATTTAGATAAACTTACTTACGCAGGTAACCTGGCTAATTTAAAGGATATCGAAAATGAGCCTAATTATAGGTTTGTAAAAGGTGATATTGTTGACATTGCCTTTATAGATGAACTTTTTACTGCCGAAAACCCTGACGCGGTAATCCACCTTGCTGCCGAATCACATGTAGACAGGTCGATCACTAACCCCCTTGAATTTGTGATGACCAATGTGGTAGGGACAGTAAATTTATTAAATACCGCCCGCGAGCATTGGAAAGGCAGATATGATCAAACCCGTTTTTATCATGTATCAACCGATGAGGTATACGGTACCCTTGGCGAAGACGGCATGTTTACCGAAGAAACCGCTTACGATCCGCATTCACCGTATTCGGCGTCAAAGGCCGGATCTGATCATTTTGTGCGAGCTTACCAGGATACTTACGGCATGGATACCGTGATATCAAATTGCTCAAATAACTACGGATCGTTCCATTTTCCTGAAAAACTCATTCCGCTGGCAATCAATAATATCAAACAAAATAAACCGGTACCTGTATACGGTAAAGGCGAAAATATCCGCGACTGGCTTTGGGTTGAAGACCATGCGCGCGCTATTGATGTGATATTCCACAATGCCAAATCGGGCTCAACCTATAATATCGGCGGCCATAATGAATGGAAAAATATTGACCTGATAAGGTTGCTTTGCAGTATATTGGACAAAAAGTTAGGCAGGGCCGAGGGAGAGTCGGCCAAACTGATCACTTTTGTAACAGACAGGGCCGGGCATGATCTAAGATATGCTATTGATGCAACCAAACTTAAAAATGAATTAGGTTGGATACCGGGCATAACTTTTGAAGAAGGTTTGGAAAAAACAGTAGATTGGTACCTTGCTAACGAGGAATGGCTCAATGATGTAACATCGGGACATTACCAGCAATATTACAGCAGTCAGTATAACGATAGATAAAAAATGTTCGGGCTTTTTAAGAGGAAAAAGGAAGTAAGGGAATCAAAGTTCAACTATGAGGGTATCATGGTTGATATGCACTCACATGTATTGCCCGGAATTGATGACGGAGCCAAAACACCTGAGGATTCGGTAGAGTTGATAAAAAAGATGATGGAACTGGGGATAAAAAAGGTTATCGCCACGCCGCACATCATGATAGATTTTTATCGTAACACTCCTGAAACTATCGGAAATGCACTTACCATATTAAAAGCCGAACTGGTTAAACAGGGAATTGATATACCTGTTGAGGCCGCTGCCGAACATTATTTTGATGAAACGTTTGAAGGACGTATAGAGGATGGCCCTATTATGACTATGGGCGATAATTACGTACTGTTTGAGTTTTCATTCATAAATCAGCCACCAAATACTTACACGGTTATTCAAAAGCTTCATGATAAGGGGTATAAGCCTATTTTAGCCCACCCCGAGCGTTATCAATACCTTGATTTGGATACGTTGAGAAACCTTCATAGCTGGGGAGTTGATTTTCAGCTTAATACCATATCCCTCACAGGATATTATGGAAAGGATATAAAGAAGATGGCTGAAGAGCTGGTTGATAACAGTTTAATAGATTTTATCTCAAGCGATATGCATCACTTAAGACATGCAGCAGCGTTTGGCGATGCGCTGAGGACAACTTATATCGAAAAGCTGCTTGTGGATTATCCGCTTAAAAATAAGATGTTGTTTTAAATAAATATTATCACGCAGAGGTACATTATTACTGGTTGAAGTTTAATAATGGCCTAACCTCTACCTAAAACAGGTTAAGCTTTCTGCTTAGCCTGTTTTTCTTTACCTTAATATTTTTACGGAGGAGATATTTTTATTTAGCTAATAGCCTAAAATAGTGAAGCATTCTGCTTTCAGATCTCAATTAAAAACTTCTGAAAGAAAAAACTGCTCCGCTCCGTTTTATTAACAATTATTAATATTATGAAGTAATAATATTAATTCTTTATTTGTTTTTTATATTTAATAATGTAACTTCAGCTTAAAAAATATATTATTACGAAAAACAAGAAACTCTTTAAAGTGGTATTTATTGCCTTATTGGTAATTGGAAGCCAGGTATTATCCGGGTTTTCACGCGCTGAATCAAAAAAATCTTATAAATTAAAATCAGTTCATATTACCAGGCTAAATGCCAGGTTAGTGCAATATGATTTTTATTTTAGTAATGGCTATAACAGCATTACATTAAGTGGGCGCGGACAAACAAATAGTGGTAATATTAATACATTTTTGGTTGAATATTTTGGGACTAACCCTGATGACGCGGTAGCTGCCGGCACAGCAAGTGGTACTTATTCAATAGATACAAGTGGTAATTGTACAATAAACGTTACCTACAAAGCATCCGGTCATGCCCAGGAATGGTATAGTGGCGTAGCAAGTTATTCATTCGTTTAAAATTATTGGCTTTTGTTATAAGGAGGTCATCTCAAAACTTAAAAGTGACCTCTTTTTTTAACTTGCGTTTTGCCATACTTAGTCTGCTGTGTACTAAGTCGTAATAAAAGTGATCGGTAGTTCGTGGTTGCGCCTTTGTTGTTAAGAATTGTACCTATTCATATCTCAAAGCCTCAACCGGGTCAAGTTTGGCTGCTTTTTTTGCCGGGTAATAGCCGGATATCAAACCGATAAACGTACAAAGCACTACTGCAAAGAACAGCCAGCCCCATGGCACTACAAAGGCTCCGCTTATTTGTACGGCAATGAGGTTTCCGGCGGCCATACCAAGGATCATACCGGCCGCGCCGCCTATAAGGCAGATCACGATAGCCTCTATCAAAAATTGTTTACGAATGATAGCAGGGGTTGCGCCAATAGCTTTCCGTACGCCAATTTCGCGGGTGCGTTCTGTTACCGATACCAGCATGATGTTCATGAGCCCGATGGCCGCGCCAATGAGTGTGATAATGCCTACAGCAAAGCCGGCGGCGGTAATACCCGCAAGCTGGCCTGACAGTTCTTTTTGAATTGAATCGCTCCGGCTTATTTCAAAGTTATCCTGGTTAATTACGTTGAGCCCTCTTACATTTCTGAACAGGGAAGTAGCTTCGCCAATGGTAGCGTCAAGGGCACCGGGAGTTGCTACTTTAACTGTTACTGTAAATGACGCGTTCTTTGTGCTGTCTATCTGTTTGGCTTTCAATACCGGGATCACACAAAATTTATCGCCCCCAAACGAGCTCGATCCTTTTGATGCAAATACACCAACTATCCTGAACCGGTCGGTACCAAGGTATATCGATTTGTTTATCGGGTCTTCGGTTTTAAAAAGCTTCTTTTTGATCTCATCACCAATGATCACCACGTTCGAACCATGTTCCAGTTCAGAAGCCGAAAAGTTACGCCCGAAAGCCAGTTTTTTACCTGCTGTTACCAGGTAATTTTCATTTGAGCCCGAAATAGATATGTTTGGATTGGTTTTTTGGTTGCCATATTTAGCTACCGCCGTACCATTTACATCTAAATTAATAGCAACAGCTACAGGTAATTTGAAAGCGTTTTTGAAACGTACGGCCTGATCATAAGTAATAGCCGGATAAACCTTGCGATGCCCGCCATTGCCAAAGTTTAGCCCTTCGCCGCGGTTCTGCAAGGTAAAGGTATTGGCGCCAAGATCTGCAAAAGCATCATTGGTAAACTGCCTGATCCCCTCAATTGCTGTTAAAATACCAACAAGCGCCATAATGCCTATAGCTATAATGAGCGCGGTTAGCGAAGTGCGCAGCCTGTTGCCGGCTATGGACTGTAATGCAATAGAAATGTTTTCTTTGTAAGAGGTTTTTACCGGCATGGTATAAATATAAAAAACTTGTTGGTATGACTAAGCACTATGCCTGTTTGTTACACTTGTTACTCAATAAACTTTTTTGATTGATGGCATAATCCCGCTATTAATTGTATTGCCTATTTGTTGCAATTTCATGCTTTATAATTAAATTTCTGTATTGTATATTTATAAAAATTAATACTAAACCATATCATGAAGCATATTACACTTTTATTTTTATCTATAGTATTGAGTTTCAATAGCTGGTCGCAGGATACACTGGCGCATAAAGTTGTTAATCGATCCTTCAGAATTGATGACCATTCAGTTGTAAAGGATTCAACCGGAAAACAACTTACTTATAAGCAGTGGAGTGATCTGATGCGTACAAGGGAATATGTTTTATTGCCCGAAAATATGGAAGATACTAAAACCGCCTTTATACTTAGCAAGAAAGATGAGCGGGAGGTACGTTACATAAAGCCCAATACCGCACCTACAGATGGAACTCCCGCAAATGCTCCTAAACAGCTATCGCCGGAAGAAGCCAAAGAGCAGTACATGGCTTCTCTTCCCAAGCCCTACGAATCGGCTTATTTTACTACCGGCGAGGCAATAGAGCCATTCAGCACGCGTGACCTCCGCGGCAATAAAATAAAACTTAAAGATTTGCGGGGAAAAGTAGTGGTACTTAACTTTTGGTTTATTGGCTGCCCGGCCTGCATGCAGGAAATTCCTGAGTTGAATAAACTGGTTGATAATTATAAGGATAATCCTAACGTGGTCTTTTTAGCTATAGCCCTGGATTATAGTTATGACCTGAAAAAGTTTTTAAAAACAACAACCTTTAATTACGATATTATTGATAACGGCCGTTACATAGCCGATGGTTACAAGATCGGGCTTTATCCAACCAGTGTGATATTGGATAAGGAGGGTAAAGTGGCGTTCCATACCGTTGGTTTCGCCGTAAATTCGCCTTACTGGATGAGGAAAACGATTAATGAGAGTTTGAAGTAATCATAAGCCAATATAAAAGCAAAAGCCGTTTCATATTCGCTATGAAACGGCTTTCAATATTTTGATCGGGTTTGCCTTAAACCGAGAAAGAAGAGCCGCAGCCGCAGGTGCTGGCAGCGTTAGGGTTGTTGAAAGTAAAGCCACGTGCATTTAATCCATCCTGGTAGTCGATCTGCATGCCAGCCAGGTATAACCCATGAGCTTTATGCATGAAAACCTTTATGCCATCAATGAAATATTCCTGGTCGCCGTCTTTTTTCATGTCGAAGCCTAAAATATAGTTCATGCCCGAACAGCCACCACCCTCAACACCAACCCGTAAGCCAAATTCATCGTTTATTTCTTGCTGGTCTTTTAATTTATAAAGTTCTTTTACTGCGCCCGGCGTAAAAGTAACCGGAGCGGTTTCAACAGCTATACTCATCTTATTTTTATTTATTCTACACAAATATAACGTAAAATGCAGATTTTTGTTAGTGTCATAATTTTATGACCCCTGTATAACATTTATAAACATGCCTAATCTGCTTTTTTTGTTTGATATTTTAAAGTACACTATTTCTGGCTTAGGCGTTGTGTATATTGCTTTTTACCTCTTTAAGCCATATCTTGATAAATCAGAAAGTATCCAGCTATTGGAGTTAAAGCGCACTATTAGTAACCAAACCCTGCCATTACGTTTACAGGCATATGAAAGGGTTGTACTATTCATTGAAAGGGTTAACCCGGCAAGTTTGCTGATCCGTTTAAACGGATCGGCTGATACTGCTGCCGAATTGCAGGTTATAATTATTAATGAAGTACGTAATGAATTTCAGCATAACATTACCCAGCAAATTTATGTGAGCGCCCGGGTTTGGAATGTGGTAAAAAGGGTAAAAGACGATACCATTAATATGATCAATAACGCGGTAAAGGCATTGCCGCCGGATACCTCGGCGCTTGAGTTAAGCAAAGTGGTCCTAATGCATTTAAGCAAGCTGGAAGATAACCCTTATGATGTAGCGTTAGGCCTGATCAGGCAGGATATGGAAGAATTATACTAAGCTCATGGCCGCGGATAAAAAGATTACCACTACATCGGGTATTGAAATTAAGGAGGTTTATACCGAACCTTCAAATATGAATGAATTGCCCGGGGAGTTCCCATTTACCCGCGGCATCCAAAAAGATATGTACCGGGGTAAACCCTGGACCATGCGGCAGTATGCCGGCTTTTCGACAGCCGAAGAATCAAACAAGCGTTATCATTATTTATTAAGCCAGGGTACAAACGGGCTTTCGGTAGCGTTCGACCTCCCAACGCAGATAGGTTATGACTCTGACCACGCCCTCGCCGAAGGCGAAGTAGGTAAAGTAGGAGTAGCTATTGACTCATTAAAGGATATAGAGATCCTGTTTGACGGTATTGAACTCAAGAATATCACTACCTCCATGACCATCAATGCTACGGCCCCAATCCTGCTGGCCATGTATATCGCCTTAGCTAAAAAGCAGGGAGCCGATCTTAAACAAATTTCCGGCACTGTCCAAAATGATATTTTAAAGGAATACGCAGCTCGCGGGACCTATATATATCCCCCTGCACCATCCATGCGGCTTATTACTGATGTATTTGAATACTGTAGCAAAGAAGTACCCAAATGGAATACCATTTCTATATCAGGGTATCACATCCGCGAAGCCGGCTCAACCGCGGTACAGGAGCTGGCATTTACATTGGCCAACGGTAAAGCCTATTTAAAAGCTGCGTTAGATAAGGGGCTTGACATTAACGTATTTGCTAAACGTCTTTCTTTCTTTTTTAACTGTCATAGTAACTTTTTTGAGGAGATAGCCAAGTTCAGGGCTGCCCGGCGCATGTGGGCACATATTACCAAGGAGTTAGGTGCTACAGATGTGAACGCTCAAAAGCTCCGTTTTCATACACAAACAGGCGGCTCAACCTTAACGGCGCAGCAGCCCTTAAATAATATTATAAGAGTAAGTAACCAGGCCATGGCCGCGGTATTGGGGGGCACACAATCGTTGCATACCAACGGATATGACGAAGCCCTGTCATTACCAACAGAGGCAGCTGCCAAAATTGCCCTGCGCACCCAGCAAATCATCGCGTTTGAAAGTGGTGTTACCGATACGGTTGATCCGTTAGCGGGTTCATACTTCATAGAAGCCTTGACAGATGAGATAGAAGCTGCCGCCCAATTATATATAGATAAGATAGACGCCATGGGCGGTGCGGTGAAAGCTATTGAGCAGGATTACATCCAGCAGGAAATAGCGGCTTCGGCCTACCAATACCAGCAGGAGATCGAAACAGGTGAAAAAGTGATTGTAGGTGTTAACCGGTTTACACAGCAGGAGGAAGCCCCGGTTAATGTTTTCAGGGTTGAAGATGCCATCAGAAAAATGCAATCTGAAAAAATTGCGGAACTAAAAAGCGTACGCGATAGAGAAGCTGTTGAGAAAAGTTTACATCTTCTGGGAATAGCCGCCACCGGCACTGAAAACCTAATTCCTTTTATCGTAACTTCGGTAGAAAGTTATGCTACCCTTGGTGAAATCGCCGACGTTTTACGCGGTGTTTTCGGGGAGTATTAGCACCGTGTTGTGGTTTTCGTGTGGTGTTTAAAGCGGTCCACAAATTAAAAAACTTGGTTTTTATTTTTATTAAGCACTAAATCAGTGCGTTACTTTTTTAGTTTGTAATAACAGCTGAAAGGGCTCAACAATTGACCGCGTTTGGGCGTATAATTAAGGGTTGTGACCCTCGGTTTTGTTATACTTTTTTTTGAAATTTCAAAAAAAGAAAAAAATAATTAAGAAATAATCGGATTGTGATTTTTATATCGAAAATTATGTTACCCATACAAAATTTTCATTAAAAAATCGAATTTGTTAATAAAAAGCCAAATGTTAAAAAAGTGAAAATTTAATTTTTTTATAAGCTTTTTTTGGCAATATTCGATGTTCCGTAGCAAGGCCAAAAGTTGTTTCGCTGGGGGTTGGAAATCAATATTTTACTTTTATATATATGGAAAAAACTTGTACGAACGTCTGGAATAGCTGCCTTCAAATCATTAAAGACAACATACCGGCCCAGAGTTTTAAAACCTGGTTTGAGCCGATAAAAGCTTTGAGGATGGAAGGAAGCGTATTAACCATACAAGTACCAAGTTTATTCTTTTACGAGTGGCTTGAAGAGCACTATGTAGGGTTACTACGCAAAACAATTAAGAAACAATTAGGTGATGAAGGACGTTTAGAGTATAATATAGTTGTTGAGCAATCATCAAGTAAACCATACACAACTAACATGCCTTCAAACGGAAATGGCGCTGATTCAAAACATCAGAGTATGCCGATACCTATTTCAATTAACAAGGATATAAAAAATCCATTTGTTATACCCGGGCTTAAAAAGTTGAATGTAGATCCTCAGCTTAACCGTAACTACACCTTCGAAAACTTTGTTGAGGGTGATTGTAACCGTTTGGCCCGCTCTGCAGGTTATGCCGTTGCAGCTAAACCGGGAGGTACCTCTTTTAACCCACTGATGATTTACGGTGGCGTAGGTTTAGGTAAAACCCACCTGGCACAAGCCATCGGTAACGAAATTAAGCGCACCCTACCCGATAAGCTGGTACTATATGTATCATGCGAAAAATTTACGCAGCAATTTGTTGATGCCTTAAAGCATAATAATATCAACGATTTTGTGAACTTTTACCAGGCTATTGATGTGTTGATCATGGATGATGTGCACAATTTTGCCGGGAAAGAAAAAACTCAGGATTTCTTCTTCCATATTTTTAACCACCTGCACCAGTCGGGCAAGCAGCTGATCATTACATCAGATAAGGCACCTAAAGACCTGGCCGGTTTGGAAGAACGTTTGCTTTCGAGGTTTAAATGGGGCTTATCTGCCGATTTGCAGATCCCTGACCTGGAAACCCGTATGGCTATCCTGAAAAACAAAATTTACCAGGACGGTATTGATTTATCTAATGATGTGATCGAATACGTTGCCCATAACATCGACAATAACGTACGTGAGCTGGAAGGTGCCATGGTATCCTTATTGGCACAGTCAACCCTTAACCGTAAAGAGATTGACCTGAACCTGGCTAAACAAATGTTGAAAAACTTTGTGAAAAACTCATCTAAAGAGATTTCGATGGAGTATATCCAAAGCCTGGTATGCGAGTATTTTGAGGTTCCTATCGAAATGGTGAAGTCACAAACCCGCAAACGCGAAATTGTACAGGCCCGTCAAATTTCTATGTACCTGGCCAAAGCCCACACCAAAAGCTCGCTCAAATCAATCGGTCATTTCTTTGGCGGCCGTGACCACTCAACTGTGATCTATGCATGCCAAACAGTAGAGGATTTGATTGATACCGATAAGAAATTTAAAGGTTACGTAGCGGATATACAGAAGAAATTAAAAATGTCATAATATACACGATATTTAACATACCCAAGCCTTGCACTTTATGCAGGGCTTTTTTGTTGGGAATAAATAACTTGAAAATTCATTGATGCGTTGTTTATAAAAATAACGTACCCTCCATTACAATTACCGATGAGCCGCTTACCAACACATTTTCGGGCGTTACCTTTATGTGAATGGTAGATGGATGATTTACCAGTACTCCCTGCAAAATTTTATAATCCTGGTCGATGTTTATGTAATTGGCCTGCTGCAAAAATCCGGCGAGGGGGCCGGCAGCCGTTCCTGTGGCAGGATCCTCGTCAATACCATATGCCGGGTTAAAAAAGCGGGTTTCAGTTAGGTAGCCATTCTCTGAAACATCAGTTGTAAATAGGTAAAACCCTTCAAACACATAATTTTTTGAAATTTCTTTAAGCTTATCTGGATTTGGTATAGCCCGGTTAAGGAGTACCCTGCTTTTTATAGGTACCATGGTGTGGGCTACTTCTGTTTTCATGATGGTAGGCCTCCAGCTGTTTAATTCGAGATCGCTTGTTTCTAAACCGAGCGCCGCCGCGATAACTTCCGGGTTGACAGTGCCAAGGTTCTTCGCTGGCTGCTGTTTTACCGCCACCAGTATCAGGCCGTTTTCCTCATTGATCACAACGGGTAATTTTTCATTCTTCATAGTTACCCAATGCTCAGCACCCTGGCCATCAAAAATATCCCATCCTTTAAGCAAAGCCAGTGATACGGCCCCCAGCAAATTATGACCGCCGCCGCCAACTTCATAATTACCCGGAGTAAATGAACGTACCTTAAGTGACTTTTCGGTATCGGAATACCACACAAAGGATGTTTCGGAATAGCCAAACTCACGAGCTATGTTATAGTATTGAGATAGTTCCAGCTCCCCATCACACCACACTACCGACAATGGGTTGCCTTTATATGTTTGATTGGTGAATACATCCAGGATATAGTATGGTAACTTTTTCATTTGGTAGGTTTTTGATTACCGCAAAGTAGTGAAGCACTGTATATTAAATGTCAGTATAATTTAAAATTGAATAATGGTTATGAGGTGCATCATGTTTTTTTTCTTTTTGAGTGTTAGGTAATAAAAAAAAGCATAATGCGCCCAATGTTAAAGCTTATTTTGCCGCCAATAAGTTTAATTTGCCCGCGGTGATTCCTGATGGGGAATATTTAAAAACAATACGCTATTCGGGCTGCCAGCAAAAAATAGTTATGTCACCCGGTGTGAAGATGATATCCTTGAGATTTGGTGCTAATTGGGCTTCGATCATCAAAAAAATTAATAAGATCATGCCGGCGACTGACCATTGTGGTTTGTCATGGTATATTGCTATCTTGAACTATG
>Ga0136846_1241928_pt1 | contig 10905 bp, 12 predicted proteins | sample HopSoiMetagenom2_FD_96841 | JGI IMG/M metagenome (GOLD analysis project Ga0136846, IMG submission 96841) | Grasslands soil microbial communities from Hopland, California, USA - 2 Assembly 2016 (version 4) | ecosystem: Environmental > Terrestrial > Soil > Grasslands | place: USA: Hopland... | reverse complement strand
GGCGGTGGTCGAGCCCGGGCTGGTCGCAAGCGCGGGGCCGCGCTATTTCGGTTTCGTGATCGGCGGAGCGCTGCCGTCCGCCGTCGCCGCCGACTGGCTGACCTCCGCCTGGGACCAGAACGCCGGCGGCTACCCGGTCGGGCCGTCGGCGTCGGTCGCCGAGGAGGTCGCCTGCGCGTGGCTGCTCGACCTGCTGGGGCTGCCGGCGGATGCGGGCGTCGGGCTCACCACCGGCTGCCAGATGGCGCACGTCACCTGCCTGGCCGCCGCCCGCCACCGCGTCCTGCGCGACGCGGGCTGGGACGTCGAGGCGCAGGGTCTGTTTGGCGCGCCGGCCGTCCGCGTGTTGGTGAATGAGCAGGCGCACACGACGGTGTTCGCGGCGCTGCGTCTACTCGGGTTCGGCAGCGGGCGCAGCGAGCTCGTGCCCGCCGACGACCAGGGCCGCATGCGCGTCTCCGAGCTGCAGGCGATGCTGGCGGGTGGCCGCGGCCGGGCGATCGTCATCGCGCAGGCCGGCGACGTCAACACGGGCGCGATCGACGCGCTGGCGGACATCACGCGCCTTGCACGCGAGCACGGGGCCTGGTGTCACGTCGACGGTGCCTTTGGGCTGTGGGCGACGGTCAGCCCGGCGCTGCGCGGTCTCGTTGAGGGCTCCGCGGATGCCGACTCGTGGGCGACCGACGCGCACAAGTGGCTGAACGTCCCGTACGACTGCGGCGTGGCGGTCGTGCGCGACCGCGATGCTCACGTGGCCGCGATGAACTCGTTCGAGGGCGCCGCCTACATTCCGGGCCGCGCGCACGACGAGCGCAACCAGTCGGAGTGGGTGCCCGAGTTCTCACGCCGCGCGCGCGGCTTCACCGTCTACGCGGCGCTGCGCGAGCTCGGGCGTGGCGGGGCGGCCGACCTCGTCGAGCGGTGTTGCGCGCACGCGCGCCTGATGGCTGAGTTGCTCGCCGAGGCCGACGGCGTGGCCGTGCTCAACGACGTCGTGCTCAACCAGGTGCTCGTGCGGTTCGGCCACGACGCAGACAACGCCACCGACGCGGTGATACGCGCTGTCCAGCGCGATGGGACGTGCTGGATGAGCGGCACCCGGTTCGGCGGTGAGGCGGCGATGCGGATCTCGGTGTGCAACTGGCGGACGACGGAGGACGACATCCGCCGCTCGGCGGCGGCGATCCTCGCCTGCGCGACGATGGTCGTGCGAGGCGCTGCGCGCGGAGCGTGACGCGACCCGTGGGCGTGCGTCGACCGACATTGGACAAGCCTCGAGCGCGGCGTTGCATGGCGCAGGCTCCGGGCGCCTGCCGCGCCGTGGTCGGCGCTGACGATGGCTCGCGCTCGGGACGACGCCCGACGCGTAACTGACCGCGGGCGGCGTCGCCGACATCACGCAACACCGATGCACCGCCGGCATTCGGACGGCCCGCGCCAGGGTGGTGGCCAGGCGCAGCGCGACCCCGACCGGGTGCCACGGCCGGCACCGCCGCGGTCACGAGCCAGGCTCCGGCAAGACGGACCCGAATCACCGGCACGCCGCGCGGGCGGGTTACTGACACGGTCACCGCTCAGCGAGTCCACCGGCGGCCGGCCAGGCGCAGGTCGATGGGCGCGCGACCACGGACCGAGGCGGGGCCGGGCGGAATCCGTGATCCGTTCGAGAACCGCGAGCGCGCCGCCGAAGGACGCGCTTGGTCGACACTGGCGTCGGCCTTGACCGCCAGCCGTCGTGTTCCCCACGTGTTCCCGAATCGGCAGACTCAGGGCCTGACAACCCCATCCAGCCTGATGTGAGGACCGCATTCCAGGGCCAAAATCCCTGCAAATCTGGCACTCATAATCCGTTTGACGCAGGTTCGAGTCCTGCCCGGCCCATACGAAATTGCCTGCAAGGCGCATGTTTTGAAGATGCGAAGGGGCCACTGACAGGGCGGGCGTGTCGCCATGGTGTCCCGAAACGTGCGCCGGAACTACTCGATCGGCGTCGCGGTGCCGCTCGCCGTGTCGCTGCGCTGCCACACGCCGTTCGTGTCCTCCTGCCGGCGCGCCGAGGCTTCGGCGGTGGGCCGGTCGAGCGGCCGGCGCAGCCGGTGCGGGCGGTCGGGCCAGAGCGGCGCCTCGGGTGCATCGGCTTCGCCCTGCTCGCCTCGGGCGCGCACCTCGAGCGGGTGGCGGTCGGTGACCCCCACGGCGATGTAGCGGGCGCCGGTCTCGACGCCTGAGGCGAACGTGACGGTGCCTTCCTGTCGGCGCACCGGCGGTCGATCGCCTCGCCGCCTTCGGCCCGCAGCGTCCGGTCGTCGCGGACCTTCACGAGTGTGATCTCGGCGCCCGGATCGAAACGCGCATGGAGAACGACTTGGGCCGTGTGCATGTCAGGGACTGTCGCGCGACTGGCGGACGCGAGCTCCAGTGGGCGAAACACTGTTCGCGAGGCTCGGAAGTGATCTTGGCCTGTCGGGCCGATTTTGGCTGGTGCGTGGGAGCGGTCAGTGGTGGGTGGTGGTTGCGACCACCCCTTGGGTGCCTTCCAGAGCACCGAGGCTGCTGCAAGCCTGACGGCCGCAGAGACACCCCCAGAGCGCGTCCGACGTCTACGCCTTCGCGCTCGTCGACCGTTGAGGCTGAGGAGGCCACCACCCCGATGCAGTTCCTGAAGACGTTCATCAAGGCGTTCCGTTCTGGAGCGCGCACCACCGGGCTCTCCCCCAAGCTGCTCGCCGCCCCGATCGGCGCCCTTATCGCCGGGGCGCTGGCACTTGTCGGGCTGACGCCGGCCGAGATCGGTGACGCACTCGGCGTCAGTACCGAGGCTGTCGTCACCGCAGAGGCCGCGATCGCCGGTCTCATCGCCTCGTGGCTGCTGCCGCCCGGTAACGTCGAGCAGTCGCAGTCGCAGCCCCAGCCGCAGCCGCAGCCGCAGCCGGTCGCGACGTAGGACGCGCGTCGCAACCTCGCGTGAGGACCGAGGCGTTCCCGCCGACCTTTGGCGGGGACGCCTCCGTCACGGGGTACGCCGGCGTGCCGCGCCCAGCCGGCACGTACGAAGGTCCTTGAGCGGCCCGCCTTCGTCAACAACATCCTGGGATCGCGCCTCGGACATCAACAAGTCGTCCTCGGTAGTCCTCAAGGCGGCGCGGTCGGTGCCGATGATTGGGCGACCGGCTATCTCACCGCGGGGGTGGTCGCCCGCAGGGAGCGGTGCCGCCACTAATCGCTCGGGAGGGCGCGGTGCGCTCGTCGCACCGCTTTTCGTCGGCGAGCCAGGTCGCGGACCTGCGGGGCTCGTGGGAGGACGCCCAGCGTGCTGCCGGCTTGACTCCGCGGCGCCGACGCCTGGACGAAGGACGCGGTCATCGAAGCGCTGCGGCGAGACGCGCAGCGCCGCGGCCGCCCGCCGTTCTACGCCGAGTGGCAAGGGGCGACCGATGAGACCCCGGACGCTTCCACCGTGGCTGCGATGTTCGGGACGTGGCGCGCCGCGCTCGCGGCGGCCAGGCTGCGCCCCTGAAATCGTGCGTGAGCGACTTGCCGCGCCGGACGCTAAGCAGCGGGACGTAGCGCAGACGGTACGCGCATCCGGTCGCGCTCGAGGCCGCCAGCGACTTCAGCTTGACCCATGTGCAGGCGAGAACGCAACTAGCCGCCGGAGCGGGCCTTGGGCGGGTTCTCCGCACCGCCCCGCTTACCCCGCCGTGTGATCGATGATCTTGAGGCCGGACTCGCGGGCCTGCTTACGGGCCCATTCAGAGGGCAGCGGTTCGCTGATCGCGGTGCGACGCTCGTTGGGGTACGTCTCGAGCACGACTTCGCCTCGCCGAGCGAGGACAATCTCGAGGTGTCGAAACCCCATGCCTTCACGGTCGCGAGCGAGGATGCGACACACGGCCTCGGCGTGAGACTGCTGCATTGTGGTGAGTATCTTCGGACGAGCGGCAACGCGGTCAATCGCACGACCGTGCGACTCGCGACAGCGGCCATCGCACGACCGTGCGCCTTCACCAACGCAGCTCGCTCGGGGCGAGGCGCGTAACCTGGACCGGTGGGCGATGACACCGGCAGGTACGGCGCGCGCCGCACCTGCGATCGCTGCGGCGGCACGTTCACGCCGAGCTCTCAGACTCCGGGTTGGGTCGCGACCACGAATCCACGTCCGACGTGGGTGTGCCCGCCATGCTGCCGCGAGTCCAGGATGCAGCCGGGCGATCCGATGCCCGCCGATGCTGCAGGACCACATGCTGCTCTGCACCGGCGTCCGTGTCGTCGGGCGCGTGGCGACTCTCTCCGGTATCGCGGAGGGCGTAGTCCGGGAGGTCATGCGAGGACATCGCGCGCCCTGGGGTCCACCCACCCGCTGCGCTCATTCCTGGCAGCAACGCTGCTGGTCTGCTCTCGACCGCACGTGCGAGGCGTAAGGGACGTCGCCGGTACGACGACAATCCAGGCCGCGGCGGGCACCATCTCGGCTCTCGTAGCGCAAGTACCCGACAGAACCGGGCCCTCTTCGGCGCCGAGACCGTCGCCTGCGTCGTCGCGGTCGCCGCGCTCGACACCACCAGCCGCAGCTGCCCGTTCGCGGCGGATGCGTACCGGCGCATGGTCGTCGTCTACCTCCTCAGCGCCCTGGCGCTCGTCGTGCTGGTCGGCACGGCGGCTGCGGTCGGCGTCCTCAAGCAGTACGAGCGTGCGGTGCTGTTCAGGTTCGGACGGGTCAGCGGTGGGACGACGAGGCCCCGGGGCTGATCGTGTTCCTGGCGGGCTCGTCTCCGAGGCGTGCGACGTTCTCGCGCGGTGGTCCAGTCAGACCGGCGTCGGCCGGAGGCGGGCGTCCGGCACACCGGGGGGAGTAGTGCCGCCGGCTCGGCTGCCGCGCCGGTCGCACGCTAAGAGACGCCCCCGGGACGACGACAAACGGCCACGCGCGGAGGACCCTGGGCAAGTTCCCAATGACGGAGGCAGCAATGAAAACGCCCGAGCAGACCACCATCCACGGCGCGGTGCGCGACGGCATCGTCCGCAGCCTCGCCGTGATCGGCCTGGCCGGGATGGCCCTGATCCACCTCCTGGACCTGCCGGGCCAGCTCAGCGAGACGCCGTACATCTTCGTTCTGTACCTCGCACTGATGATCGCGAGCGTCGCCCTGGCGGGCGCCCTGATCGGCACCAGCGATACGCGCGCGTGGGCCGCCGCGACGGCGCTCTCGGCGCTCGTCGTCGTCGGCTACGTGCTCAGTAGCACGAGCGGCCTGCCGTCATCCACCGACGACATCGGCAACTGGAGCGACCCGCTAGGGATTGCCTCCCTGTTCGTAGAAGGCTCCCTGGTCGCCCTGGGTTCGGCCGTGCTCGTCGCCCGGTGGATGCGCGTCGGGGCCGCACTCGCGGCGGGCACGGGACGCGTCCCCGGGCCGCGTGAGCTCCACGAGCCGTCCGGCGCCTGACCCGACGGGCAATCGCAGGGCGATCGTTCCCCATGCGGCCCAGGCCCCGATCGTCGGACCGCGTCCCTCCGCGGGGAGGTGGCGATGATCACGGCCGGCGAGCTCGGAATCAGCATCGCGCCCGCGACGCCCTGTACGGCCGGGAAGGCGAATCAGCGTCTCGATCGACGGCGCGATCGCGCACAGCAACGACGTCACGCCAAGAGCGGCCACGCCGAGCGCCAACAGCGAGTCGCGATGACCCGCGCCCGCTGCCACCCGAGACCGGGTGAAGGCCACGACAGGCGCGGCCAGCTGGGCGATCTGCAGCTCCCGCGCCGTTCGCCGATCGCGCCTTCGTCCGCCCGACTCCGGCTCCGTCCCCTGATGCTCGTAGCTCGCGCCTCGGCGGCTCTGCGCGAGAACCGACGTGCGGCCCGGTTGCACGGTCTTGGAGACGTCGCTCAGGACGGAGTCGGTCTCGTCGGCGTCGTCGAGGTCGAAGAGCGACCCGACCGCGATGCCGGTGGTTCCGCCGAGCAGGACGCCGAGCGGTCCACCGAGGATTCCGATGAGCAGTCCGACGAGGCCACCCGAGGCGGTGCCGATGAATCCCTCGTCCGCCACTTGTCCTTCACGTCGAGGTGGCCGTCTTCGTCGCGGACGACGACGGCGGCCTCCCTGAGTCCCATCTGTCCCTGTGTGTCGAGCTGCTTGAGGCTCGTGAGCGCCTCGTAGGCCCGGTCGTCGTCGGCGAAGCCGACCACGACGACGTTGTCGGGGGTGAAGCCGAGCGGTTGCATGCTTCCTCCTTCATGGGTCGATTGACGCGCACGAAGGCTGGGCGCGGCCGGCGCTCCGCCCCAAGGCGAACTCGCGCCGCTGCCATACGCCGCACGTATGGCAGCCCCTATCCGCCCAGCAGCGCCGCCACCGAGCTCACCGTGATCGCGACGATGATCGCGCCGAACACGTACGACAGGAGCGCGTGGTGGAGGGCGACGCGGCGGATGCGCTTCGTGGTGACGTCGGTGTCGGACACCTGGAACGTCATCCCGATCGTCAGCGCGAGGTATGCGAAGTCGGTGTAGTCGGGGGCCTCGCCGTGGAAGTCGATGCCGCCCTCCGGCGGGCTGTAGTACAGCCGGGCGTAGCGGAGGAGATAGACGGTGTGCACCGAGCCCCACGCGAGCGCGACGCTGCCGAGCGCCAACCCCGTGAGCAGACCCCGCGCCGGCGGGCCGGCGGCACCGGCCTGCGCGAGCGTGAATCCGACGGCGATCAGGCTCGCGGTGCCGGCGCCGAGGAGGACGGCGTCGGCGGCGGCGCGCGATGCGTCCTCGGCGCGCGCGATCCGGGCGGTGGCCGCGGCGTCGGACCGGGCGATGGTCGCCCACACCCAGACGAGGAAGACGAGCGCCGCCACGTCCTCGGCGTAGAGCGCCGCGACGGACCACGACGCGCCGGCGCCCACGGCGATCGCGGCGACGGCGATCCCGGCGGCGACGCCGGTGACCACGCGCCGCGCCGCGAGCCCGGAGTGGTCGGCCCGGGCGCTCGCATCGCCTTCGCGCGTGGGGGTCATGGGCGCCGGAGCGTAGGCCACGGGCGGCGGTCTACGCGCGCGCCGCCGGGCCGCCAAGAACCGATCGCGTTCCGGCGATACAGCGTGGCGATGGCAGCGGCGGGGTTTCGTCCGGATCGTGCCGCGGATGCGGTGCGATCACGCCGTGATGACCTCGGATGGTTCTTCACCACTTCGGCGGGCCGAGAAGCGGCGCTCATTGCCGCGGCCGTCGGTCGCCACGTCGGCCGCGGCGCCGCGAGGTTGAGCAGGCGGCGATCGACATTTGCGCGTCACTGTGCGCGCGGCCGAGAGGCAGACGCCGGCGCGTAGCGGTCGGCGAAGCACTGAAGGTTCGAGGGCAGCATGGGGTTGCCCGGGGTGTCGTCGAGTGCGCCATCGCGAGCCTTCGACGGTCCGTTTTGGCGCAGCGAGCACAGCTTCGCCTGCATTCTGATGGTGGCTTGACAGGCCGTGAGTAGCCTCGCTCGATAGGGGTCGGCAGGGGCAGTCGCCGGCAAAGCGGACATGAGAGGTCGTCAGTGATGCCAGGAGCTCCTTCGCCGTGCCCGCAGCCACAGTGCGAGGGGTCGATCGGGCTCGGAGCCGACGGGTGGCGGCTTCCGCAGCTGCAGGACCTCGGCGCCGTCGACACGTCGGTCGCCGGCGTCCGCTCGTATTACGAGCTGCACGGCGACCTGCTTCGGGCGGCGTGGGGCGAGTCGCTCCACTTCTCCGTCTTCTCCGGGTCCGAGACGCGCGCCGAGGCGGCTGCGGCCACTGAGCGAATGGTGGCGGAGGAGGGCGGCTTCGGTCCGGGCATGTCGGTGCTCGACGTAGGCTGCGGGTCCGGCGGACCGGCGATGATGTTCGCCGCGCGCTGGGAGGTCCACGTCACCGGCGTCGACCTCGTGCCGCGTCACGTCGAGCGCGCACGGGAACTGGCGACGGCTGTCGGCCTCGCCGAGCGAACCAGGTTCATGGAGGCCGACGCGATGAGCTTGCCTTTCCCGGATGCATCGTTCGACCACGTGTATGCGCTCGAGTCCGCATACCACGCGTCGGACAAGAGGCGCTTCTACGCCGAGTGCGCGCGCGTGCTCCGTCCCGGCGGTAGCTTCCTCGGGACGGACTGGCTGCGGGGCGAAGGTCCGGCCGAGGAGCAGCACGAGCGGGTCCTCGAACCCGTCCGGCGGCTCCACGCCATCCCGAGCCTTCTGGGCATCGAGGACCTCCGCGCTCATCTCGAGGCCTGCGGACTCGAGCCGCAGATCGTCCAAGATCTCGCCGAACGCGGCGATCTGCGGCGCAACTGGGAGTCGCGGCCCGAGATCTGGCCGAAACTCGCCGAGGCGGCCCGGAGCGGACCACCCGACGCGCTCCCGGCGTGGCGCGCGGGGGCACGGGCGCTCGCGGTCGCCGCCCGCACCGGCGCGCTGATCATCGGCTACTGGCACGCGCGAAAGCCTGGGGCACCGGAGCCGGCGCTTCACGTTGTGCCCGTGAGGGCGGCGGGCTGTCACGCGTCGAGCGCGGCTGCGCGGATGTCGCGCGCGGACGAATGTCCGCCGGAGGGCAAGAGTTCTTTGAGGCGGTGACGTCTGAAGCGCTCTGCCGAGCCCGGATGCGACTCGCAGCCCCCAAATCGCTGCGAGGCCGGGGCCGCCACGGTGATCGGCGGCGACCCCGTCGGATGGACCGCCGAGCGTGCGCCGCGCGATCGGGGCGCAACTGTCGTGGGAATGCAACGAACCGCTCGACCCTTGCGGAAGTCAGGCGTAGCGTCGACCGGGCCATCGCGAACCGGGCGTCCCCTTGCGCTCGCGCGGCGGCCTCAAACCCCCCACCGCGACACGGCCCCTGGCGCCGAAAGGGCGGACCCCGGGGGCCGTGCGCGAAGCACAGCAAACACGCTGGGGACGGGTCCCGGCGCACGCGCGCCGGGACCGGCCCATGCGATCAGTGGTTGCCGAGCGAGACACGCGTGACGCGGCGGCGGCGCACGCCGGCGACGCCGGCGGTGCCAATCGCAAAGGCGCCGAGGACGGTGGCCGCGCCGATGCCGGCGGAGTCCCAGTCCAAGCCCGAGTCCGACTGGGTGGTGACCTCGTGGACGCGCGGGATGACCTGCGGGTTGACGGGCCACGTCGGGGCGGGCTGGGGGACGGGCGTCTCGGCCGCCTGGCCGCTGGCCGCGAGCGCGGAGAGGGGCGCGCCGAAGACGGCGGCGCTGAGAACGGTCGCGAGCGACCCGCGCCGCCTGTTCTACGGCGACGACACCGGGCAGGTGTGGACGCTCGACACGCGCACGTGGCGTCCCCTCGGGACGCCGCTCGGACCGGGTCGAGGCGGCCGTTTCGCGCTCAGCCCCGACGAGGCCATGCTGGCCACCACGGGCACCGACGGGTCCACGCAGCTTTGGGACGTCGCCTCCGGCCGCCCCATCGGCAGCCCGCTGCAGGGAACCGGCGGCGGCGCCGCGCACGCGCGTTCCTCGGTCGCGGCACCAGCCTCGTGACAATCGGCCGCGACGGCCAGGGCACCCTGTGGGATCTGCGCCTGGAGTCGTGGGCGCGGCGGGCGGCGCGGTCGCCGGCCGCACGCTCTCGCGCCGCGAATGGCGCGATGCGCTGCCGGAACGCGATTACGCGCCGGCCTGCGGCCACCCGTGACAGGACGCCAGCTGGCGGGGTGGACGTGATCGTCGGCAACCTGCGGTAGCTGCGCAGCCCAGGGTCGCCGCGTCGCGGTCGCGCGGGCTCTTCGCGGCGGAGCCATTGCCGTCAGACACAGGGCGCCGCGTCACGCACGAAAACACGGGTTCGGCACGACAGCTGCGGCTCCCACCGTGTCGGAGCCGAAGCGCGCCCTGCGGTCACACACCCTCTTTCACGTGCCCGCCGCAACACCAATCGTGTCGCAAACTCACCGCTGAGTTCCCACCGCGTGCGGTGTTTCGTCAAGCAGCAGGGACAACCGACACGCAAGGAGAACCCGAAATGGGAAGGATCGTGATCAGCGGACCGCAGAACGTCTCGCTCGATGGCGTCGTCCAGGACCCCGACGGCGCGGAGGGCTTCAGGCTCGGTGGCTGGTTCGTCGAGTTCGGGGGCAAGGACCTCGAAGAGTGGAACAAGGTCGCGCTCGCGGAGGCGCTGGGCGCCGAGGCATGGCTCCTGGGCCGCGCCAGCTACGAATTCTTCGGAGCCCGGTGGCGCCCCCGGAGCGGCGAGCTCGCCGACCGGTTGAACAGCATGCCCAAGTACGTCGTGTCCTCCACGCTCGTGGCGCCGGAGTGGAACAACTCGACGGTCCTCAACGGCGATGTGGTGCAGGAGGTCTCGAGGCTGAAGCAGGAGCTTGACGGAGAGATCGTCGTCCCCGCGAGCTATCAGCTCGGGCGCACGCTGATCGAGCGTGGCCTGGTCGACGAGCTGCGGCTGGTCGTGTTCCCGGTCGTGCTCGGGGCCGGCAAGCGCCTCTTCGACGAGACCAGCGACAAGAAGCCCATGCACCTCGTCCACACCAAGACCATTGGTGGCGGCCTCGTCTTCCTCACCTACGAGTTCGTCCGCGAGGCATAGCGGGCGTCCGACGGCGCCGGCGTGCCCGAATGCCCGTCCTCAGAGAACGATTGGCGGGCGTCCGGGCAGCTCGAGGGTCGCCATCGCATCGAGGCCTCATCGCGAGAGCGCGGCGACCACCGCGCTGATCGTCGCCCGATTGCTCGCCCGGTGCACTGAACAGAGAGCTCGAAGGCAGCTTGGGCGACGATCACTCCTCCTTGTCAGCGCCTGCGACAAGAAGGAAGACCCAAGCGTTGAGGAGGCCGGCGAGCAGGGCGCCGAGGTGAGCGCCGGCCAGCCAATAGAGCCCACCGAAACGCCCGGCGATCAACGACGCGGCGCAGGC
>Ga0136846_1233938_pt1 | contig 10905 bp, 19 predicted proteins | sample HopSoiMetagenom2_FD_96841 | JGI IMG/M metagenome (GOLD analysis project Ga0136846, IMG submission 96841) | Grasslands soil microbial communities from Hopland, California, USA - 2 Assembly 2016 (version 4) | ecosystem: Environmental > Terrestrial > Soil > Grasslands | place: USA: Hopland... | reverse complement strand
TTCGCCTGCTCGAGAATTGCCAACTTGAGGCTGGCTTCGCGAATCACGATCTCATCGCCAACGCTGACCTGGAACGACGGGATGTCTACTCTGCGTCCGTTCACGTTGACGTGGCCGTGGCGAACCAACTGCCGTGCCTGACGGCGCGACACGCCGAGTCCGATTCGATAGACGACAGTGTCGAGACGGCGCTCAAGTTGCTGTAAGAGCAACTCGCCGGTCACGCCCTTGGAGCGGGCGGCCTTCTCAAAGTAGTTGCGGAACTGGCCTTCCTGGGTAAAGTAGATGCGCTTGGCTTTCTGCTTCTCGCGCAACTGCAGGCCGTATCCGACGATTTTGGCCTTGCGGTCTTTACCGTGCTGGCCGGGAGCGAAGTTACGCTTCTCGATGGGACACTTATCGGTAAAACACTTTGGCCCCTTGAGGAACAGCTTCATGCCCTCGCGGCGGCATAAACGGCATACTGCATCTTTGTATCGTGCCAAGTTTTTCTCCTCTTCTTCTTCTATGAAACCGGTTTACAGGACTGGCTTCCCTTCTTCCCGGTTGAAATTCATGTTTCAACGTTTCACAGGTTTCACTTCTGACTGGCTCGGAAACCTTCGAAACTTTGCAACCTTGAAACTCTCTTACACCCTGCGCCTTTTCGGTGGACGGCAGCCATTGTGCGGAATCGGCGTGACGTCTTTGATCGCCCGGACTTCAATGCCTGCAGCCTGCAGCGCGCGGATCGCCGACTCACGCCCGGAACCCGGGCCGCTGACGCGAACTTCCACGCTGCGGACGCCGTGATCGCGCGCCATATTGGCAGCATTGCTGGCGGCCTGCTGCGCGGCAAAGGGCGTGCCTTTGCGCGATCCGCGGAAGCCGAGCGAACCCGAACTCTTCCAAGACAGCACATTGCCAGCCTGATCGCTGATGGTCACGATCGTATTGTTGAAGGACGCCTGAATGTGCACGACTCCAAATGAGACGTGCTTGCGTTCCTTCTTCTTAAACGTCTTCTTCTTGCCTTTTTTCTCCGGCGCCGCTGCGCCGCCTGCTGCTGCGGGTTTAGCCATTAAAAATCACCCTCGGTCGTTCTTCGTTCGAAAAAATTTCTACAGATTGCCGCATCGATCCTGGCCGACGACTGACGGCCAAGGCCGACTACAGGGTTAAGTCTTTGCCGTCGCTTTCTTCTTCTGCGCGACTGTGCCCTTGCGCGGACCCTTACGGGTACGGGCATTGGTATGCGTGCGCTGTCCACGAACCGGAAGGTTGCGGCGATGACGGAACCCGCGGTAGGAGCCGATTTCAATGAGCCGCTTGATGCTCATCGAAACTTCCTTACGCAGATCGCCCTCGACCAGTCCTTCGCCTTCGATCACCTGGCGGATGCGGTTGACCTCGTCTTCGCCAAGGTCCTGGATCTTCTTCATCGGGTCAACGTTGGCTTCGGCAAGAATACGCGCCGCGCGCGGCTGCCCGATACCGTAGATGTAAGTGAGCGCGATAAACGACCGCTTGTTGCGCGGAAGATCGACGCCTGCAATGCGTGCCATAGATTACCCCTGCCGCTGTTTGTGTTTCGAATTTACGCAGATCACCCGCACCACACCTCTGCGGTGAATGACCTTGCACTTGTCGCAAATCTTTTTTACTGATGCTCGAACCTTCATGATCCCTGTCCTCGTCCTCTACTTCGCCAGCCCTGCTTGGCCGGGCAGCCGAGAGCGACCGTCCCGAAAAAATCTATTTATAGCGATAAACAATTCGTCCGCGATTCAGATCGTAGGGCGAGAGCTCGACTGCAACTTTGTCCCCAGGAAGGATGCGAATGAAATTCTTGCGCATCTTGCCCGAAACATGGGCCAGTACCTGGTGTTTGTTTTCCAGCTCCACCTTGAACATGGCATTGGGCAGCGGTTCAACCACCACTGCCATCACTTCAATCGCGTCTTCTTTGCTCATCGACTCCTTATGAACTCAGCTTTGAGCGGGTGAGCTTCCGAGCGATGAGCAACCGGTTCTTGCCTGCTCACAGCTCACGCTCATGGCTCAGTGCTCTACTGCGTCAAAATCAAAGGCCCATCTTTCGTCACCGCCACACAGTGCTCAAAATGTGCGCTCGAGCCGCCGTCGGCCGTAATGGCGGTCCACTTGTCTTCCAGCACTTTTGCCTCCGGCCCCCCGGTGTTCACCATTGGCTCAATTGCCAGCACCATGCCTTCGCGCAACCGCGTTTCGGCACCGCGCGACCGGAAGTTCGGAACCTGCGGCTCTTCATGCAGCTTGGTCCCGATCCCGTGGCCAACGAACTCGCGCACCACGCTGAAGCCGTTGGCTTCCACAAATTCCTGCACCGCGCCACCGATGTCGCTGATGGTGTTGCCCAGCTTCACCTGCTCAATCGCTTTGTACAGCGATTGCTCGGTCACTTCCATGAGCTTCTGGCGCTCAGGTGACACCGAATCGCCCACTGCAACCGTGATTGCCGCATCACCGTAATACCCGTCGAGCACTACACCACAGTCAATCGAAACAATGTCGCCCGCCTTTAACACCCGCTTCGACGACGGAATGCCGTGCACAATTTCTTCGTTCACCGAAGTGCACAGCACGCAAGGATAACCGTAGTACCCCTTGAAAGCCGGCTTCGCGCCCGATTCCTTGATCCTGGCTGCGGCCGCCTTTTCCAGATCCATCGTGGTCACGCCCGGCGCGACCAGCTTTCGCAATTCGTCGAGCACCTGGCGGACGATGTGGCCGCTGCGCCGCATCTTTTCAATCTCAGCCTGCGATTTGCACACAATCGCCATGATCAATTACTTCCCACCGCACTCTCGGCATTCTGGTCAATCACGCGAACAATGCTGGCAGTCACGTCGTCAAGCGGCAAATCGCCATTGACATCAACCACCCGGCTCAGCTGCTGATAATGCTCAGCTACCGGCTTGGTCTGGCGCTCGTATGAGTCCAGTCGCTCGCGGATGACCTCTTCACGGTCATCGTCGCGGGTGACCAGTTTTGCGCCATCCTTGTCGCAGATTTCGTCAACGAGTGGCGGATTGGAATAGACGTTGTAGATCGTCCCATCGACGGGACAAGTCCGCCGTCCAGTGATCCGAAGCAACAACTTATTATAATCCACCTTGATACAGACGACAATCGGCAGCCATGCCGCCCATTTTCCGGTTTCAAAGAACTCAAACTTCAAAAACGAATCCAGCCACACCGCCTGGGTCGCGGTCCGTGGAAACCCGTCCAGGATGAATCCGCGCTCCACATCGGGCTCTCTCAGTCGCCATGCCACGATGTCACACACCAGATGGTCCGAAACCAGTTCCCCACGCGTCATCAACTCGCGGATTTGCACTCCCAGCGGCGTCGCCTGCTTCACATGCTCGCGCAGCAAATCGCCGGTTGAAACCTGCGGAATCCGGTAATGCTCCGTAATGCGCTTCGACTGCGTGCCCTTGCCCGCCCCCGGCGGCCCAAGCAGCACGATAGGTCCGATGTTTCGCAATACCTGCTCTGCCATCGACCTGGCCCCAAGCCGCTCCCGTTCCAGAATTACTGACACATCCAGCCCAACCTTTTCAGGACTGCCCCTTCGAGTAGTCAGTGGCTACTGGTCAGCCATCGCAAGCCTTCCATGAAACTGGCCTTGATAACTAACCACTAGCCACTAACCACACCATTTACCAGCCGCGGCGTCCACGAATGCGCCCACTGCGCGGAGTGAACCCATCATAGTGCCGCATGATCAACTGAGACTCAATCTGGTTGACCGTATCCATCGCCACGCCGACGACAATCAGCAGCGATGTACCGCCGAAATAGAAATTCACTCCAAGACCGTTCAATACCCAGTTGGGAAGCCGCTCAAAAAACGCGCCCAGCGGTCCGAACAAATGGTTCAAGTGAATACCTGTGATCAGCCACTCGGGAATAAAGGAAATGATGATCAAATACAGCGCACCCACCAGCGTGATCCGCGTCAGGATCTCGTTAATGTGATCGGCGGTCCGCTTACCCGGACGAATGCCCGGAATAAAGCCGCCGTATTTACGCATGTTGTCCGCAACTTCATTCGGATTGAACACGATCGAAACGTAGAAGTACGCGAAGAAGATGATTCCGACAGCGTAGAGCACGGTGTAGAGCGGTTCACCCCATCCCAGCCATCGCAGCAGATCGCCCATGTAGCGGTTCTCTCGCAAGCCATAAAGCATGGTCTGTGGAATGGTCACAATGGAAGAGGCGAAAATTACCGGCATCACGCCGCCGGAGTTGACCTTGAGCGGCAGATGAGTCGATTGTCCGCCCATCATTTTCCGGCCGATAATGCGCTTGGCGTATTGCACCGGGATACGCCTCTCGCTGCGCTCCACGTAAACTATGAATGCAACCACGGCGATCATGACCACGACCAACCCAAGCATCAGAACCGGGGTGAGCGGTCCCCATGTCCCGTTTTTAGCTTTCTCCCAGAGATCGAATACGCCGCGCGGCAAGCCGACCACGATTCCGGCAAAGATCAGCAGCGACATGCCGTTGCCAACGCCGCGTTCGGTGATCTGCTCGCCCAGCCACATGATGAACACGCTGCCCGTAGTAAGCGTGAGCACCGTCATCAGAACGAAGCCTACGCCGGGGTGCAGCACAAAGTTGCCTTGCCGCTGCAGCGCGTAACCAATACCAAACGACTGGATCGCGCTCAACCCGAGGGTCAGATAACGCGTCCACATGGTGATCTTTTTCCGCCCCAGTTCACCTTCCTTTTGCAGCTTCGCCAGCGGCTCATATACCACCGTAAGCAACTGCAGGATGATCGAAGAGGTGATGTACGGCATGATGCCGAGGGCAAAGATGGTCATCCGGCGGATGTTGCCGCCCGAAAACAGGTCGACAAAACCGAGCAGCGTCCCGCGATTCTGGTCGATGTACTGCCGGAACATTTCGGAGTTAACCCCAGGAATCGGGATGTGTCCGCCCACGCGGTAAACGGCCAGCAGCCCCAGCGTGAACAGGATGCGCTTGCGCAGGTCGGGAATTCGGAAGATGTTTGAGAACTTCTCGAGCATTACTACAGGACCTCGAATTTACCGCCGGCTTTGGTGATTTTTTCCTGCGCCGATTTCGAAAACTTATGCGCATACACGGTCAGCGCGGACGTTAACTCGCCATCGCCGAGTATTTTTACAGGACGCTTGGTGCTGATCACTCCGGCTTTGCGCAGAACGTCAGGATTGATCGTGGCCTCGCCCAGCGCAGCCAGTTTCTCCAGGTTCACGATGCTGTATTCCTGGCGGAAAATGTTGGTGAAACCGCGCTTGGGCAGCCGGCGATGCAACGGCATCTGGCCGCCTTCAAAGCCTCGCATCATGCGCGAACCGCTGCGCGAGCGCTGGCCCTTATGGCCGCGGGTCGAGGTTTTGCCCATGCCTGAGCCCATACCCCGGCCCACACGCTTCTTGTTCTCCGAAGCTTTCTTTGGTGCGCGAATATTCGAAAGATTCATAAATAGGCTTCCATTCAGCTTTGGAAGCACCGGCGTCCCCGCCCGTGCTGGACGGGCGAGACGCCCGTCGCTCCACATTAACTAACTATTTCGACCAAGTGCGGTACTTTCGCTACCATGCCGCGAATCGCCGGCGTGTCCGGCCGCTCGATCACCTGATTCAGCCGGGTAAAGCCCAGGCCTTTAACAACCTTCTTGTGAGTCACCGGAGTGCATATGACTGATCGAACGTATTTCAGACGGAGAGTGCCGCCAGTTGCTGGCGCTTTTTTCGGCGTCATTACAATTCCTCCGCCACTTTACCGCGCATACTTGCGACCAGTTCTTTGTTCTTAAGCTTCTTTAGGGCATCGAACGTAGCCTTGATGACATTATGCGGATTGGTCGTGCCGATCGATTTCGTCAGCACATTCTGCACCCCAGCTGAGGTCATCACCGCACGCACCGCGCCGCCTGCAATGACGCCCGTTCCTTCGGGAGCCGGCTTCAGCAGAACCATTCCCGACCCAAAGCGTCCGAGCACAGCGTGGGGAATGCTGGTCTGCGTTAGGTTGACCCGAACCAGGTTTTTCTTTGCCGATTCAATCCCTTTACGGATCGCCTGCGGCACTTCCTTGGCTTTGCCGGAGCCGTATCCCACGACCGCGGCCGAAGGATCTCCGACCACCACCAGCGCAGCAAATGACAGATTCTTGCCGCCCTTCACGACTTTTGTGACGCGATTGATGGCCACTACCTGGTCTTTCAACTGGTAGGCGCCCGCATCAAGTTTCTTAACGACAGTTGGCATTTTCTCAAGCTCTCGATTCCAGCCACCAAGCTACCAGCTGCTAGCTTCTAGCAATCCCAACGACCTCGCTGGTTGCTAACCGCTACCGCTGGAAGCCAGGAGCTTCTAAAACTGCAATCCCGCTTCGCGCGCCGCGTCGGCCAGCGCCTTGACCCGGCCGTGATAAATGTAGCCACCACGATCAAATACGACCTGGTTAATGCCCTTTTCTTTCGCCCGCTCAGCAATCGCTTTGCCCACACTCTTGGCTGCTGCCAGGTTGCCGCCGGTTTTGCGCGACTCCTTCTTGCCTTCCGCACTGTTTGCGGAGACCAGCGTCTTGCCTTGCAGGTCATCGATCACCTGGACATAAATGTGATTCAGGGAACGATACACATTCAGCCGCGGCCTCTCAGAGGTGCCCAGCACCTTCTTGCGAATGCGCTCGTGCACTCGCCGCCGATTAATGTTTTTGGATGTAAGTGTCAGCATGCTTCAGATCCTCGACTTCGCTCGGGATGACCGCAGCGGGGCTCAGTACTTAACCTGCCCTGAGCAGCTGCGCTTCCACGCAGCGCCGAATGGGCCCGCCAAACGCGATTATTTTGCTCCCGTCTTTCCAACCTTCTTCTTCAGACGTTCGCCCGCAAAGCGCACGCCCTTGTTCTTGTATGGGTCCGGCGGACGCAAAGCACGCATCTCTGCCGCGACCTGCCCAACCTTCTGGCGGTCAATGCCGCTTACCGTAAGGCGCGTTTGCTTCGGGTCGACCGCAACCTCCACGCCCGAAGGCAACGGATACTCGATGGGATGGGAATAGCCCAGCGTAAACACCACCATCCCTTTGCCCTTCATCTCAGCGCGATAACCGATGCCGACGATTTCAAGTTCCCGAGTCCACCCTTTGGTCACGCCTTCGTCGGCGTTGTTCACCAGAGCGCGAGTCAACCCATGGAGGGCTGCCTGGGAATCATTCTCGCGCAGTGCGACCAGATGGCCGTCTTGCTGCTCGACCTTGATCCCCCGCGGGATCGTGGTGTCCAGTTTGCCCTTCGGGCCCTGCACGGCAACAGTGTTGCCTTCAATTTTGATCGTCACGCCCGTGGGCAGCGCGATCGGCTTTTTTCCAATTCGTGACATAAAGAAGCTCTTAGCTGCTAGCCCGTAGCCGCTAGCTATGCAGTTGTACTCTTCGCCTTCCAGCTATTAGCCAGCAGCTAATAGCGAGAACCGTCTACCAAACCTCGCAGAGGACCTCGCCTCCAACGCCCTGCTTGCGCGCCTGGCGCCCAGTCATTACGCCGCGTGGCGTGGTCAGGATGTTGATACCCAGACCGCCCAGCACGCGCGGAATCTCCGTCCGCCGAACATAAACCCGGCAACCGGGACGTGAAACCCGCTCGACATTCGAGATCGCAGCTTCGTTGTTGTTGTCGTACTTAAGATAAATTCGGACAACTTTGTGGCCCTCCTCTTCCGTTGGCTTGAAGTTAGAGATATAGCCCTCTTCTTTCAAAATGCGGGCAATCTCCAGCTTCAGCTTGGAAGCGGGTACATCTACCTTCTGGTGCCGGGCGCGAATCGCATTGCGAATGCGCGCCAGCATGTCTGCGACCGGATCGGTCAAATTCATCGTTTATTTCTCCTCAACCATCCGTTCTCTCCGCAAAGCGGAGAACCTGCGATGGCTACTTCGTTTACCAGGACGACTTCGATACCCCAGGAATCTCTCCGCGCAATGCCAACCCGCGGAAACACAGGCGGCAGATGCCGAACTTGCGCAGATACGCTCGCGGACGTCCGCAAATCTTGCAGCGGTTGTGCTTGCGTGAAGAAAACTTCGGCTTTCTTGCGTCCTTGACTCGCTTTGCTGTGGTTGCCAAAAATCAGCTCCTAGTTCTTAGCTCTAAACCATCTTTCACAGTCATCACCGCACAGGTCGCCGCCATGATCACGCCCTGAACGGCATGCCCATATGCTTGAGCAACGCCCGTGCCTGATTGTCATCGCGCGCCGTGGTGACGATGGTGACGTTCATGCCTTTCAGCTTGTCGACCCTCTCATACGAAATCTCCGGGAAGATCAACTGGTCGTGCAATCCAATGGTGTAGTTGCCCCGCCCATCGAATGACTTGGTCGAAACTCCGCGAAAATCGCGCACACGCGGCAGAACAATGTTTACCAGGCGGTCGAAAAACTCATACATGCGATCGCCACGCAGTGTGACCATGGCGCCAATCGGCATGCCTTCCCGGACTTTGAATGCCGCGATAGACTTTTTCGCCCGCGTGACCACCGGCTTCTGTCCGGTGATCTGGCCAAGTTCATTTACTGCCGGATCAAGTACTTTGGCATTCTGCGTGGCATCGCCTACGCCCATGTTGACCACGATCTTGTGAAGATGCGGCACTGCCATGGGATTGTCCACGTTGAATTCCTTCATCAGCGCGGGAGCCACTTCCTTATGGAATCTTTCTTTCAGCCGCGGCGTTTCCTTTGCGCTGTGCCGCGCCGCTTCCGGGGCCCGCTGCTCTTCCTGCTGCGCCCCGCCCTTTTTCTCTTTTTTATCTTTTGCCATAATTCAGCTCTTACGTTTTATCCAACGTCGTTCCGCATTTCCGGCAGATCCGGACTTTGCGGTCTCCGCGTACTTCATGCCCAATGCGCACCGGCCCGCAGGTGGAGCACACCAACTGCACCTTGGAGATGGAAACCGCGCTCTCCTGCTCGGCGATTCCACCTTTCGATTTCTGCGTGGGACGGAGGTGCTTCTTCACCATCATCACGTGCTCGACCAGGACCTTCCCTTTGTCGGGGAATACGCGCAGCACCCGTCCTTGCTTGCCGCGGTCCTTGCCGCTTAACACCTGGACGGTGTCATTGCGGTGAATATCAATTCGTTTATGTGCCGTTGTTGTCGCTGTTCCCATATAAAAATCCAAGTTGCAAAGTTGCAAACTTTCAAGCGTTCAGTCTCGACAGAAACTTTGAGAAACGTCGAAACCTGCTTTCTACAGAACTTCTGGCGCCAGACTCACAATCTTTAAAAACTTCTTTTCGCGCAGCTCGCGAGCCACCGGGCCGAAAACGCGGGTCCCGACCGGTTCGCCGGTATCGTTGATCAGCACGGCTGCATTCTGGTCAAAACGGATATAAGTACCATCCCGCCGGCGGTGCTCTTTGCGGGTGCGCACGATCACCGCTTTGACCACTGTGCCTTTCTTAGTCTGGCCGTCTGGCGCTGCTTCCTTCACACTGGCCGTGATCACGTCCCCAAGCCCCGCCCGCAAACCGGTCGCTCCGCCCAGCGGCAGAATCATCTGCAGCTTGCGCGCGCCGCTGTTATCAGCGACCTCCAGCATGCTTCGCATCATTACGGTCATAAGAATTTCTCCGTGCTACTTCTGCTCTGTCGCGACTTCCGGCACCAGCGCAGTCTTGCGGACAATCTCTTTCAATCTCCAGCGCTTCAGCTTGGAGAGTGGCCGAGTCTCTTCCAGCCGGACCACGTCGCCAATGTGGGCTTCGTTCTTCTCGTCATGCGCGTAGAACTTTTTGGCCTTGGAGATTACCCGCGTATACAGCGGATGCGATCTCTTGCGCACCACTTGCACCACGATGGTCTTCTTCATGCGGTTTGACACCACATTGCCAATCACTTCTTTGCGCTTTCCCGCTACTTGGGTTTCCGCCATTACTTCTTCTCCCCGGCCGCGGCGCGTTCGCGCGCGACAGTCTTTACCCGGGCAATGTCCTTGCGCAGGCCGCGCAGCTTCTTCAGGCTCTCGGTTTGTCCCATATTCAACTGGAACTTGAGCTTGAAGAGCTCGTCGTTCATTTCCTGTTCCTGATGACGAAGTTCTTCGTCAGTAAGATTTCTGATTTTTTCTGCTTCCATAATTAGCTCTCAGCTGCCTCAGTGCGCTGCCTCGCGCTGCACAAACCTGGTGCGCAGCGGCAGTTTGTGCGACGCCAACCGCATGGCTTCGCTGGCGTCCTGCGGCGACACGCCTTCCATCTCGAAAAGAATCTTGCCCGGTTTGACCACCGCAACCCAATGGTCCGGCGCGCCCTTACCTTTACCCATACGGGTTTCAGCCGGCTTCTTGGTCACCGGCTTGTCGGGAAACAAACGGATCCAGATCTTGCCGCCGCGCTTTACAAAACGAGTCATGGCCACACGGCTGGCTTCGATTTGCCGGTCGGTGATCCATCCCGGCTCCAGAACCTTAAGCCCGTAATCACCAAACGACAGCTCGCTGCCGCGCCACGCCTTCCCGGTCATGCGCCCGCGCTGCTGCTTGCGGTACTTAACTTTTTTCGGCATCAACATAAGTCAGCTCTTAACTTTCGACCTTTAGCCCAAACCTTTTTTGCTGCTGGCTTCCTAGAACGCTCCTACCGCCTGCGACTCGCGTTTTTTGGTGGGGAGAATCTCTCCCTTGTATATCCAGCACTTCACACCAATGACGCCATACGTGGTGCGCGCTTCGCTGAATCCGTATTCGATATCAGCCCGCAATGTGTGCAACGGCAGACGCCCTTGCAGGTACCACTCCGACCGCGCAATTTCGTTCCCGTTCAACCGCCCGCTCACGCGGACCTTGATTCCTTTGCACCCGAAGCGAAG
>Ga0136846_1228973_pt1 | contig 10905 bp, 7 predicted proteins | sample HopSoiMetagenom2_FD_96841 | JGI IMG/M metagenome (GOLD analysis project Ga0136846, IMG submission 96841) | Grasslands soil microbial communities from Hopland, California, USA - 2 Assembly 2016 (version 4) | ecosystem: Environmental > Terrestrial > Soil > Grasslands | place: USA: Hopland... | reverse complement strand
CGCCTGGCCGCGGCCTGCGCGCCGGCGCGCGTGGTGACGCTCACCATCAGCGATGTGCCGGGCGACGACCCGTCCATCATCGCCAGCGGCCCCACGGTGCCTGACGCAACAAGCTGCGCCGAGGCAGTGGCCATCTTGCAGCGCTACGGCATTGAAGTGCCCGGCGCCATCATGAGCCTGCTGGAGCAAGGCGCGCTCGAAACGCCCAAGCCCGGCGACGCGGCCTTCAAAGGCCACGAAGTGCACATGATCGCCACGCCGCAGCAAAGCCTGGAGGCCGCCGCCGCCGTGGCGCGCGAAGCCGGCTTGCAGACCTACATCCTCAGCGACGAGATGGAAGGCGAGTCGCGCGAAGTCGGCAAGGTGCATGCGGCGCTGGCCCGCGCCGTGGCCTTGAAAGGCCAGCCTTTCAGCAAGCCTTGTGTGATTTTGAGCGGCGGTGAAACCACCGTGACCATCCGCAAGCAGCCGGAAGGCACACCCCGCGGCCGGGGCGGCCGCGCCGGCGAATTCTGCATGGGGCTGGCGCTGGCGCTGCAAGGCCAGAGCGGCGTGTACGCACTGGCGGCCGACACCGACGGCATTGACGGCGTGGAAGACAACGCCGGTGCCTATGTGGCGCCCGACACGATCAAGCGCGCACTGGCCAAAGGCATGAAGCTGGACCAGTACCTGGACCGCAACGATGCCTATGGCTACTTCGAGCCGCTGGGCGGCCTGGTGATTTCCGGGCCCACGCACACCAACGTCAACGATTTCCGCGCGCTATTGATTTTGTAGCTGCTTGCCCATGCCCTGTATGGGCTACAGGGCAATTTGGCACATAAAACCGGGGTCATACCGCGGTGATGCCGCCGGTGCTTTGGTCCGCGGCAAATTCCGGCGGATGCGTGACGATGGACTTGAGCTCCGGCCGCGCCGCCTGCAGGGCCTGCAAATCGGGCTGGGGCCTGCGCAGTGTCTCGCTGGCCTCAAAGGCCTGCTCCAGCGCCTGGCCTGCGGCCAGCAGTTGCGCATCGGCATGCAGGCGCCCGATGACCTGCAAACCAAAGGGCATGCCGTGTTCGTCTTTGCCGCAGGGCAAGGCCAGCGCCGGGTTGGTGGCCAGCGTCACCACATAGGTCAGGCCCAGCCAGTGGTAGTAGTTGCGCATGGCCTGGCCGTCGATGTTGGCGGCATACAGTTCCGTCCAGGGGAAGGACGTGACCGGCGTCACCGGCGCCAGGATCAGGTCGTACTGCTCGAAAGCCTGGGCAAAACGGCGCGAGATGCGTGTCTGCTCCAGGTGCGCCCAGGCGCGGTCGGCCAGTGTGATGGCGGCGGCGATTTCCATGTTGGCGCGCACATTGGGCCCTAGCGTTTCGGGGGCGGTGCGGTAGGTGTTTTCAAAAGCGGCCACAAAACTTTCCGCGCGCAGCGTGTCGAAGGCGCGGTCGGCGTCGCCCAGCTGCAGGTTGACCGGCTCGCAGCTCGCCACCAGCGGCCGGACGGCTTCCACGCGTTGGCGGAACACGCGCCGGATCTCCGGGTCCACGATGCACATTCCGAAGTCTTCCGTCGTGCCCACGCGCAGGGTGGAAAGGTCCACCTGCTTCAAGGGCCAGAAAGCAGAGGCATCTACCGGGTAAGAAAGCGGGTCGCGCGGATTTGCGCCCACGCTGGCGGCAAACAGCATCGCCGTGTCGGCCACATTGCGGCCCATGGGCCCCAGCACGGAAATGACCGACCAGCCCAGCGGCCGTGCGTCATTGGCCACCAGCCCGGGCGAAGGCCGCAGGCCGACCACGCCGCACAGCGAGGCCGGAATGCGCAGCGAACCGCCCGTGTCGGAGCCGGTGCAGATCGGCAGCATGCCGGCCGCCAGCGCGGCCGCCGAGCCGCCGGACGAACCGCCGGCATTGAGCGCAGGGTTGAACGGGTTGCCGGTTGCGCCCCACACCGGGTTGCGGGTGTTGGCGCCGGCGCCCATGTCGGGCACATTGGTTTTGGCCGTGACGATGGCGCCGGCCGCGCGCAGTTTTGCCACCAGCGAGTTGTCTTTGCCCGGCACGTTGCCGCGCAGCCCGATATTGCCGTAGGTAGTGAGCAGGCCCGCCGTGTCCTGCAAATCCTTCACCCCCAGCGGCAACCCGTGCAGAGGGCCCAGCGCTGCGCCGCGCATCACCTGCGCTTCGGCTTCACGTGCGCCCTCGCGTGCGCGCGTGAAGTCGGTCGCGCAGATCGCGTTGATGGCGGGGTTGAGGCTTTCAATGCGGTCTATGCAGGCATCCATCAGCTCCACCGGCGACACCTCGCGGCTGGCGATCAGGCGGCGGAGTTCGACGGCGGAGATGTCGGGGAGAGTGGATCGCATATCAATGTTTTGCTTAATCGGTTTTGATCTGGGAACGTTCGGCCAGCGCCTTCATGCGCGCGATCTCGGCCGTCACCATGCCGGACCAGTCGGGGACTGCGGTGTAGCCCGGCTCGAAACCGGCGCCCTTGAGCTTGTCCAGTATCTCGGGGTTGGCCATCACGGTGGTCAGCGCCTTTTCAAGCCGCGCCTTGACGGGCGCGGGCACTCCCTTGGGGACCACCACGGCCAGCCAGGCGTTCATATCGACGGCGGGGTAACCGGCCTCGGCCATGGTCGGCACATTCGGCAGCAGGGCCGAGCGCTTGTTCATGGCCACGGCCAGCACACGCACCTTGCCCGATTTGAGTTGCTGCGATGCGGCGACCACGGTGTCGAAAGACACGGGGATCTGGCCGCCCATCAAGTCGGTCATCAGCGGGCCTGAGCCTTTGTAGGGCACGTGCGTCATCTTCAGCCCCGTGGCCGTGTTGAACATGGCGCCGGCGAAGTTGGAACTGGTGCCGTTGCCGAAGCTGCCGTAGAGGTATTTGTCGGGGTTGGCCTTGGCCGCCGCGACGAACTGGTGCACGTCGGTGGCGGTGACCGACGGGTTCACCAGCATGGCCAGCGCCACCGAGCCGACCAGGCCGATCGCGTCAAAACCTTTGGCCGGGTCATAAGACAGCTTGGGCTGCAGGGCCGGGTTCAGCGTGAAGGTGGAGTTTGAACTGACGAGCAGGGTGTAGCCGTCGGGCTTGGCGCCGGCCACCGCGGCCGCGCCAATGGCGGTGCCCGCGCCCGGCTTGTTTTCAACCACCACGGGCTGGCCCAGCTGGTCGCCCAGGGCCTTGCCCAGAATGCGCGCCAGCACGTCGGCCGCGCCGCCGGCCGGGAAGGGCGCCACCAGGGTGACGGGCCGCTCCGGAAAATCGGCCGCCCGGGCAGGCTCGCCCATGGCAGCCAACCCGCAAAAGAGGATGCCGCTGGCAACCAGCGTGCGGCGCATTGCATTGAATGACATGTGTTGCATGGTAGGCCTCATTGAAGTTTCAGTCGATCGGGGAGCGGGGTGGAATGTCGATGTGGTCGTTGCGGTGCGCACGCTCAGCGCAAGCGGGCCGGTGACAGTGCATGGGCCTCAACGCCTTGCTGCCGCAACTCGTCGGGCAGCGGGGCCTGCCGCAGCAGCGCGTCGGCCAGCGCACTCGCGCCCGCGGCGCTCTGTATGCCATAGCCGCCTTGCGCCGCGAGCCAGAAAAAGCCGGGGCAGGCATCGTCATGGCCAATCACCATCTCGCCGTCGGGCACAAAAGAACGCAGGCCGGCCCAGGTACTGGCGGGGCGCCGTATGGTCAGCGTCGACACGCTTTCAATCTGGTGGATGCCCATGGCGATGTCCAGCTCCTCGGGCACCACGTCGTGCGGCACCGTCGGGTCGGCATTGGCGGGTGAACCCAGCAGCTGGCCTGCGTCAGGCTTGAAGTAATAGCTTTCGTCCACGCCCACCACGGCCGGCCAGGGCGAAGGGTCTATCCCCTCGGGAGCCTTGAAGGTGAAAGCGCTGCGCCGGTGCGGCACCAGGCCTACGGGTTTGGCGCCGCACACGGCGGCCAGCTCGTCGGCCCAGGCGCCTGCGGCATTCACCACCGTTTTGGCGCGCAGGGCCTGGCCGTCGCTCAATTGCAGTGTCCAGCACTGGCCGTCGTGTGTGGCCTGGGTGATGAAGGCGTCTGTGCGCAGTTCGCCGTCAGCGCCGGCCTTGCGGCGAAAGCCGCGCAGGAAACCCTGGTGCAGGGCGTGCACATCCATGTCCTGCGCACCGGCGTCGTACAGCGCACCGTGCACCAGCTCGGGACGCAGGCAGGGCACATGGGCCAGTGTGGTGCCGGCATCCAGGGTCACCAGGCCAGGGCAGCTGGGCGACAGTTCCTTGCGGGTATGCGCCAGTTCTTTTTCCTGGCCGTGCGTGGCGAGGTAGATCACGCCGCGGGGCTGCATCAGGCCGGTGTCGAAGCCTTCGGGCGGCTGCTCGTAAAACGCGCGGCTGGCGCGGGTCAGCGCCCGCACCATGGGCGGGCCGTAGCTCTCCATGAACATGGCGGCGGAGCGGCCGGTGGAGTGGTAGCCCGGCTGCGGCTCGCGCTCAAGCAGCGCCACGCTGCGCTGCCCGGCCAGGCGCCAGGCCAAAGAGGCGCCCGCAATGCCGGCGCCCACGATCAGGATGTCAAATTCTCTCATATGAGAATTCTCACATGCGAGAATCGTGCCTGTCCAGCACCGTTTGCCGGAAACTGCCGGAATTTCTTGAAACAAAGGGAAAACACCATGCCAGCACGCCCCGCCCGAACCCCCGCTGCCGCCCCGGAGGCGGACCGGGTGCAACTCGGCCTGAGCCTGCGCGGGCACCGCAAGCTGCGGCAACTGACGCTCAAGGATTTGTCGGGGCGCTCGGGTGTGGCGCTGTCCACGCTCTCCAAGATGGAGCTGGGCCAGATTTCCGTCAGCTATGAAAAGCTGGCCGCCGTCGCCCGGGCGCTTTCGCTGGACGTGGGGCAACTGCTGGACGCGCGCACTGCGGCGCCTGAGCCCGGCGCGGCAACGCCGGTGGTAGTGTGGTCCGAGGCGGGCGGGGCGCCGGCCTATAGCTCGGGCAACTATGACTACGGCGCGCTGGCCGCCGGCTTTCCGGGCAAGCGCATGACGCCGATGCACGGCCGCATCGTGGCGCGCAGCCGCGGCCAGTTCCCCGACTTCATCCGCCACGCAGGGCAGGAGTTCGTGATCGTGCTCTCGGGCCGGGTGCGCATCGAGTTTGAAACCGGCGACAGCGTCGAGGTGGGGCGCCATGAATCGGCTTACTTCGACAGCGGCGTCGGGCACATCTATCTGTCGCTGGGCCGTAGCGACGCGCAGGTGCTGGTGGTGATGAGCGAGTAGTAGGTATAGGTGGTAGGTGGGGGCTTGGCCACAACCCGCAAGGAGGCGTTAGAGTGTGGGCTGACTGAACGAGGAGTCTGAATGTCCAACGAGAAAAATACGGCGCCATTCCCCAGTGCCAAAGAGAAAGCCCAGATCGAGGGCGCGCTCGAAAAGGTCAACCGGCAGATCAAGATCCTGCGGGCCTTCAAGGTATCGGTGACGCAAACCGGCTGGGATTCGAGCGTGGAATCCCTGCAGAAGAAGGTCAACACCACCCTGGCCGACAGCTTCGGCACGGGCACGCCCGAGTACCGGCAGTTCGCCGTCACGCTGCAGGATTTCATGCTCGACAAAACTTTCGGTGACCGCTTCACCGACGACGAACGCGAGCAAAAAGTCAGGCAGGGCATAGACCTGGCCATCATGCGCACGAATGCGGCCAAGAAACTGCTGACCGACTTCCTCAATGGCACGGCGGCGCCAATGGCGGCCGCGGTTGAGGAGGCGAAGCCGGTGTCGCCGCCGCCATCTCCCCCGCCAGCCCCACCCGCACCCCCGCCAGCATCCGCGCCTGCGCCCGCGCCCGCGGCGCAACCGGCCTCCACGCCATCACCTTCCACCCCCACGAGGAATCCCATGCCCACAACCGATCTCCCTTCCTCTTCTGCCGCTACGCCGCAAGCCGTGTCCGGTTCCCGCGTGGCTATCCTTGGCCTGGGCGGAGATGCCGTGGGCGATGCCTGCGAGTTCGTAGAGCAGCTGGGCCTGGAGGCGGCGATACTCGACGCCGTTTCCATCGACCAGCTGGAGGGGCTGCGCAATGTGGCGTTTCTATTGCTTTTGCCGGGCGGCAAAACCGATGCGCCTGCGGCCATGCTGGCCATCGGTTTCATGCTGGCCGCGCTCGGCCGCAATCGCATCGCCTGCCTGATGTCCGAAGACGACACCTTGCCGGGTGTTCTGAAGGGCGCGACCAGCATCACGATCGACGATTCGGGCCTGTGGCGCCTGCTGCTGGCGCGCGAGATGAAGCGGGCCGGCCTGGAGGTGGATCTGAACCGTGCCGTGTGAGCGGCACGGTGCGGTTTTGCGGCGACGTATGGTGTAGTGCTATTTATTTGTAGCTGCTTGTCCACGCCCTGCCTGGTTCAGGGCCTGTTTGATGCATAAATGCGTGCGTCAGTTTGTCAGTTTTTCCCAGCTCAGGTCAAACTTCAGTAGGTATTTTCGTAGCCGGTCCGCATCGTTCACCACGCTGCGCTGGGTGCGCGATACGTTGAATAGTTCACGCCCGGCATCGCTCAGGGAGTTGTGCTTGCGGCACACCGCCGCGACGGCCTGCAGCTGAAGCCGGTCAAAGCAGTCGAGGCTAGCAGCCGCCTTGCCCAGCAACTCATCAAGCTGTGCCGCAGCGTCCCCGGTGCCATCGGTTCCCAGGTGTGTGGGCTGCCATTGCCAGCGCAGCCGCGCTATTTCCGCTTCGACGAGCCCGGCACCGATGCGGCCGTTGTCCGCGAGCGTGGCAAGGCGGGTCAACGAAGCGCTGAGATCTCGGAAGTTGCCAGCCCAGATCGCCTCACCTGATTGCGCAAAACGCAAATAGGCAGCTCTGGCTTCCGTGGTCATCCGAATCTTGCGGCCCAGGTCTTCCGACGCCAGGCCAAGCTGGTGCTCGATGTTCGGCTCGATGTCTTCGTGCCTCTGGGCCAGGCCGGGCAGGGTGTAAGTCCACAGGTTGATACGCGCAAACAGGTCTTCGCGAAAGTGCCCGCGCGCCACCTCAGAGCGCAAGTCCTTGTTGGTGCCTGCGATCAGCTGGAAGCTGCTTTCAACCTCTTTGTCGGCACCCACGGGCAGGAAGCGCTTTTCTTCAACGGCCTTGAGCAGCATGGCCTGCTCGTCCAGGCCCAGTTCGCCGATCTCGTCAAGAAACAGCACGCCCTTGTCGGCGGTGCGCAGCAGGCCGGGGCGGTCGCTGGCAGCGCCGGTGAACGAACCTTTCTTGTGGCCAAACAGCGTGGAGCCGGCGCCGTCGCCATGCAGCGTTGCGCAGTTCACGTCGACAAAGCCGCCGCTGACCTGGTGGCGTGATCTTTTGAGCTCGAAAATCCGCCGCGCCAGCATCGACTTGCCCGCGCCCGTGGGGCCTGTCAGCAGGATGGGCGCCTTGCTCTGCACGGCGATGCGCTCGATCTCTTCGATCAACGTGTTGAAGCGCGGGTTGCGTGTGGCAATGCCGCTTTTGAGGAAGGACACCGCATCTTGCTGCGCCACCGCCAGCCGCGTATTGATTGCGTCGTAGCGTGAGAGGTCCAGATCAATCAGCTCGTAACTGCCCGGGCCCTGGCCTTGCCGGCCCCGGGGCGGCGCCGTCTGCAGCAGCACGCCAGGAATAAAGCGCGCCTCGACCAGCAGGAACAGGCAGATCTGCGCTACGTGCGTGCCGGTGGTGATGTGGGCCCAGTACTCTTCGTGCTCGGTGTCGAAGGCGTAGGCGCGCATCCAGTCATACAGCGCGCCGTAGACCTCACCGAAATCCCAGGGGTTGGCGAGGTTGATCTCGACCAGGCGAACCTCAGTTCCGGGCGAGAGCTGAACCACGTCGTCCCGCACCCGCTCGGCCAACGCCTTGTTGCGCACGTCATGCATCAGCTCAAGCCGGTCGATGGCGAGGTCTTCGTGCTGGGCGATCGACACCGTAGGGCGCCATTTTTCCCAACGCCCCGAACCCAGGCCCGAATCAAGCTGGGTACCCAGGAAACCCATCACCACTTTTTTCTTCATATTTCTAATGTACTAGCTTTAAAGCTAAATATCGAGAAATATCAAGGAAGCAAATTGAACTGCTCCATTGCGTGGATAACAAAAATATTCAATGAAATCAATGATCTTTAAAGCGCGTGGAGCAAGCCGCGAAACTCTGGCATGGCGCCTGCAATAAAGGAGGTGTCAGATGAGAAAGTTGTTCGCTCACAAGCAGGGGTTTCCGGGAAACCGGGCCCCGCTGGTGCAGGAAGCCCCGGGTTGTCTTGGGCCTCCTGTATGCCGCGGCAGCCGACGCGCTGGCACCAAGGCATGTGGTCAAGGGGCGGCTCGGGTAGAGGAGCCGCCCCGACAGGTTCGATTCCTGATGCCTATGTTCTGTAGCTCAGAAGGTAGAGCACCGTGTTTTAACGCGACTGTCGCGGGTTCGAATCCCGCCGAACGTTGATCTAAAAAATCAACTTGCTTGGAAGTAGTAGACGTGCCGCGAGTGGGAAAAGTGGATGCAGGCTGCAACGGGAAACCGCGGCAGTTTGTAGGGCCAGCACTCACCGGCAACAGTTGCCAGTGCGAAGGTACTGCGACACCGGACAGTGAAGACGCCGGACGTGACATCGAGAGATCTCATGGCCAAGCCCCTCACCTGAAAGTGCCCGCACCCTGAGTCCGCGGCTGTTGCTGATGCGGACTAGTTTTTGTTAGAAAAAAGATAACTGAGAAGAATACGGAGAAGAAAAATGTTTGGATTAAAGCAATACAAGATCAAGAAAAACGAACGCGGCTTGCTGCTGCGCAACGGCGATTTCGAGCGCGTGCTGCAGCCCGGTAAACACTGGGTGTATGCCGGCGCCGACCAGGTCCGGGTGGAAACGTTTGCGATGGAGCAGGCAGCTTTCACCCACGGCCTGGCGGACTACTTCATGGCCAAAGAGCCGGCTGTGGTTGCCCAGGAATTTGTGCTCGCCGCGCTGTCGGATTCGCAGGCAGGCCTGCGTTACGAGAACGGCCTGCTGGTCGAAGTGCTGGCGCCCGCCACCCGCAAGCTCTACTGGAAGGGGCTGAATGATATCCGTATCGACGTGGTTGATATCGATCAGGGCGTGGCGAACAGCGAAAAGCTGCCCGCAACCCTCGTCGCTACGCTGGGCCAGACGCAGCTGCGCCAGCGTCCGGTGAAGGGCCTGGACGGTGTGCTGCTGGTGCAGGTGCCCGACTTCCATGCCGGCGTGCTGACGCTCGACGGCAAGGTGACCGGGCTGCTCGGTGCCGGCGCCTATGGTTTCTGGCGCTACGGCCGCAAGGTTGAGGTTGAGTCCATTGACCTGCGTTCGCAGGCGCTGGAAGTCAGCGGGCAGGAAATCCTCACCCGCGACAAGGTGAGCCTGCGCCTGAACCTGTCGGCTACCTGGCGTTATGACGATGTGCTGAAGGCCTTTGCCCAGTGGAGCAAGCCGTCGGAGCAGATCTACCGCGAACTGCAGCTGGGCCTGCGCGCGGCCGTAGGGACCCGCACGCTCGACGAGCTGCTGGAGAACAAGGCCGCGCTGGACGACATCATTGCCGGGCATACCCGTGAACGGCTGGCGGGCGCCGGCCTGAAGCTGGAAAGCCTGGGTGTGAAAGACATCATCCTGCCCGGTGAGATGAAGATCATCCTGTCGCAGGTGGTGGAGGCTGAGAAGTCGGCTCAGGCCAACGCGATTCGCCGCCGCGAGGAAACGGCCGCAACGCGCTCGCTGCTCAACACGGCCAAGATCATGGAGGACAACCCGATTGTCCTGCGCATGAAGGAGCTGGAAACGCTGGAGCGTGTGGCCGAGCGCATCGACAAGATCTCCGTGTTCGGAGGCCTTGACCAGGTGCTCAACGGGCTGGTGAAGCTGCGTTGAGTGCTGAGAAGAATAAAGGGCGCGCTGGCACAGAAGGGAGCGCCACTGCCAAAAATGTTGAAATTTCCGGCAGGCCGGGTAACACCGGGTGCGGCGGGTAATTCGGTTGACGAGCAAGGTTGAGGATGCAGGTGCTGGCTCCGATGACGGGTCTGCCACTGGCGCGCGTTTCCAATCGTCAGCTGGGCCACAGGCGTAAAACACCGTGGTCGCCGTATTGATGCGGGTTCGAATCCCGCCGCGTCCACCAGTGAAAACTTATTAGGATACAAAAATGAACTATCAACAACACGAAGTCACCGGCGGTGTGCCGGTGAAGATGTGGACCAACGGCGTGCCGGTGGAAGCCCAGGCCCTCAAGCAGTTGGAAAACTCCGCGCGCCTGCCCATCGTGTTCAAGCACGTGGCCGTGATGCCCGACGTGCACTACGGCTTGGGTGCAACTATCGGCAGCGTGATCCCGACCTTCAAGGCGATTATTCCTGCCGCGGTCGGTGTGGACATCGGCTGCGGCATGATGGCCTGCAAGACCACGCTGCGCGCTGAAGACCTGCCTGACAACCTGGGCCCGCTACGCTCGGAGATCGAGAAGGCTGTGCCACACGGCTCGGCGCCCAAGACCTACCGCAGGAACGGCTCGACGCGTGAAGTCGGCGCCTGGACCAACCCGCCCAGCGCGGCCGATGCGGCCTGGAGCCAGCTGGTCGATGAGTTTGAATCGATCTGCCTGGACTACCCGCGCCTGAAGAACACCAACAACCACCGCCACATGGGAACCCTGGGCGGCGGCAACCACTTTGTCGAGGTCTGCCTGGACGAAAGCGGCGGGGTGTGGATCATGCTGCACAGCGGTTCGCGGGGGGTGGGCAACGCCATCGGCACCCACTTCATCGAGCTGGCGAAGAAAGATGCCGAGCTGCACCAGCGCAACCTGCCGGACAAAGACCTGGCCTACCTTGAAGAAGGTTCGCAGTACTTTGGCGACTATGTTCGCGGCGT
>Ga0136846_1241059_pt1 | contig 10906 bp, 9 predicted proteins | sample HopSoiMetagenom2_FD_96841 | JGI IMG/M metagenome (GOLD analysis project Ga0136846, IMG submission 96841) | Grasslands soil microbial communities from Hopland, California, USA - 2 Assembly 2016 (version 4) | ecosystem: Environmental > Terrestrial > Soil > Grasslands | place: USA: Hopland... | reverse complement strand
GCGGCCGCCGGGCCGTGCGAAGGCGCGCTCCGTCGTCCACTCGGCGTCCTGAGGTCAGCTCACCTCCGCACGTTCACCGTCATCCGCATCTCGTGGTGGAGCGAGCAGCCGAACCTGTACCTGCCCGGGACCGTGAGTCGGCGCTTGAACCTGTAGTCGGTCGAGGCCGCCTCGGACCCGAACTTCTTCACGCCCTTGGGGCCCGCGAGCAGCTTCACGTCGTGGACGTCGCCGGCCTGCTCGAAGCTGGGCCAGCGCCAGACGACGGTGGTGCCGCGCTTCACCTTCAGCGTCTGCGGCACGAAGTAGTTGTCGCCGAGCGTGACGGTCTTCCTGGCGGCGCCCTGCGCCGGCACCGCGCTGAGCAGCGCGGCGCCGGCGAGGACGGCGATCATGACCCTCTTCACTAGAAGACCTCGAGCGGCGTGTAGCCCGCCTTGGCCGGGTGCGGGTGCTTCGACCAGACCTTCAGCGAGTTCTCGCCGATGAAGCTGAGCATCCCGTCCTGGACGGACTTGCTGAACGCGTTGGCGCCCGCGCAGCCCGCGAACGTCGAGCGGTCGGCCGGGTAGGTCGAGCTCACGCCGTCGAGCGAGAAGCAGTTGTCGCTGCCGTTGCCGTCGTACATGAGGTCGGCGCCGTTGGTGTCCGTGCCGCTCAAGCCGAACTGGTTGTTGCGCACGACGTTGCGCTCGAGACTGCGCGCGCCGGGGTTCTCCGCCAGCAGGACGCCCTCGATGGCGGCGACGCCGGCCAGGTAGTTGCCGTGGATCCGGTTGTTCTCGATCCGGTTGCCGCGGCCGCCGAGGAGCAGGACGCCGGTGCCGACGGGGACGAGCGCGCCGGTGCTGTCCTCACGGACCGCGAACGGCGGCCTGCCCTGGTGGAAGTTGAAGTTGTTCCAGAAGATGTCGTTGTCGACGATCGCGTTCTCCTCGGGCGGCGGGAACTTCTCCGAGTCGAGCGCGTTCGGCACGATGCCGGCCGCGTTGTTGTAGAAGCGGCTCTTGGTGATCGTCACGTAGCGCATGTTCGTGGCGCTGAAGCCGAGCGGGCTGCCCCAGCCCTCGACGTTGCGGACGATCGTGCGCACCGGCTTCGCCTGCGGCGGCGTCTGCCCGATGTAGAACGCGCCGTCGTTGACGTAGTACGCCTCGGAGTTGAGCATCCGGCCGCCGATCGTGTTGAACGCGTAGAGGCCGTAGACGCCCGTCTGGCGCGCGATCAGGTGGTTCATCGTGTAGCCGGTCAGGTTCGTGAAGAAGAACCCGTTGGACTTGTAGCCGCGCGCCATGAAGCCGTCGACGGTGACCTCGTTGGCGGCGTTCACGAAGATGCCGTTCTGCATGCTCCCGCGCGCGCGGAGGAGGACCTTCTCAGGATGGCGGGGGTTGCCGATCAGCCGCAGGTAGCGCTTCTTCTTGCCATCGACCTTCACGGCCTCGCGATAGACGCCGTTGTGCACGCGGATCGTGTCGCCCGCGCGCGCCTTGCTCACGGCCTTCTGGATCGTCGTGAAGTCGCAGTGGCGCTTCTTCTTGCAGACCGTGTAGGTCTTGTGCGGGCCCTTGGGCTTGGCCTGGACCTTGCCCGGGGCCTGCGGTTTCGGATAGGACTGCGCGCTCGCGGCGGCGGGCGCGAGCAGTGCGGCCGCCGCCAGAGCGGCGAACAGGGTGCGCATGGCTCTCCTCGGAGTCAAGGGTCGACGACGTACCAGCCGGCCATCCCCGCGTCCTGATGCGAGAAGACGTGGCAGTGGTAGAGCCAGCGACCCGGGTTGTCCTCGACGAAGCGGGCCGTGACACATTCGTTCGGGCCCATCGCCGGGTTGTCGGTGAACGCCCCCGCCGGATCTCTCCAGCGGTGGCCGTGGATGTGGAAGGTGTGGAAGTTGGAGTCCATGCCGAAGGCGTTGAACTCGACGTCCTCGCCGACGCGCGCCTTCAGCGTGGGCGTGTTGCCGGCGTAGGCGCGCCCGTTGATGCAGTGGAACGTCTCCTGGAGGCGGGTGACCGGCGGCGGGAGCTGGTGGGCGAAGAGCGTGTAGACGCGGTCCGGCGGCTTCGCGCCCCTCGGCCGGACGATGATCGCGCCGAACAGGCCGCGGAACGTGTTGAGCGTGTGGTTCGGCCCGTGGTCGTGGTAGGGCCAGGCGCCGACCGATTGCGGCGTGCACTCCCACTGGTAGGTGAACGTCTCGCCGGGCGCGATGAATCCGCCCGCGCGCGTGTACTCGCCCATGTAGGCGCCGTCGTACTCCGGGTTGTACCTGACGCCGTGCGGATGCATCGTCACCGCCTGGCCGAGCTTGCGGTCGGCGTTGCGGAAGTGCACGACGAGCACGTCGCCGACCTCCGCGGTCAGCGTCGGGCCGGGGACGCTCCGATACGCGGTCCCATAACCGGCGAACCCGGGCGTCATCAGGCGGTACACGTAGGCGGTGTAGGCGTTGCGGCCCGAGAGGCGGCGGTTGTGCCAGTCGTCGCGGCGCGACGGCGTGATCGCCCAGCGGACGGTGTCGGCCTGGACCCAGTACTCGCGCCGCGTCCCGCCGGGGGCCGGCTGGATCTGCGGTACCGCCTCCGCGGCCGCGGCGCGCGGCCGGCGGACGCCCGCCGCCGCCGCGTCGGCCCGTGCCAGGCCGCCCGGCGCCGAGATGTCCACCTTTTTCCCGCCGATCGTGCAGAGCAGCGCGGCGCCGCCGGCGACGCCGAGGAAGGAGCGGCGGGAGGAGGGAAGCTCGGTCATGACGGCGCGTGATCCTAGTACGAGCGTACTCGCTTTACAAGTACGCTCGTTCTTGTAGTCTTCCCAGCCGTGCCCGAGACCGGCACCCGGGCCGAGTCCTCTCGGCGGATCCGCGACGCGATCGTCGCGGCGACGGTCCGCATCGTCGCGCGCGAGGGCGTCGCCGCCGTCACCCACCGTCGCGTGGCCGCCGAGGCGGACGTCGCGTTGTCCTCGACCACCTGGCACTTCGCGACCAATGCGGCGATCCTCGAGGCGGCCCTCCACTGGTGCGCGCGGGGCGAGGTCGGCCGCATCACCGCGATCGCCGACCGCCTCGACGACACCGGCTTCGACCCCGCGGTGTGGGCGGACGAGCTCGGCGACTGGCTGATCGAGCAGCTCACGGCCGACCGCGAGGTGGCCGTCGCGCTCTACCGGCTGCAGGTCGAGCTGCTCGGCACCCCCGGCGCGCTGGCGGTGCATCGCGAGTGGGGCGAGGGGCTGCGCGCGGTCGGCGAGCGCGTGCTGGAGCGGGCGCCGTCACCGGCGCCCGACGTCGACGTGCGGCTCATCGTCGCCGCGCTCGACGGGCTGCGGATGGGCGTCCTCAACACGGGGGAGGAGGACGTCGAGTGGGTCCGCCTCGCCGTTCGCCGCCAGCTGCAGGCCCTGCTGGGATGACCGTGGCCGCCTGACGCCTATCCACGGCGCCGGGGCGCCTGTATGGTCGCGCAGACCATCTGCCTGACTCAGCCGAGGTGCTCGAGTGGATCGTGCGGCGGTGCCCCAGTCTGACCGAAGCGACTCGGACGCTCGCGTCGAGCAGCTCACAAAGGATCTCGCCGACGCGATCGAGCAGCGGACCGCGACGAGCGATGTGCTCCAGATCATCGGTCGCCCGGTGCCCGAGCTCCAGCCGGTGTTCGAAACGGTGCTGCACCACGCGGTCCGGCTGTGCGCGGCCGACGCCGGCATGGTCTGGCAACTCGACGGCGACGTCTATCGGGTGGCGATCGTGCGCGGTGGCTCTGCGGAGTATCGCCGCTATCTCGAGGAGCACCCCATCCCGCGCGGTCCCGGGACGCTCGTGGGGCGCGTCGTCCTGGAGCGGCGCGCCGTGCACATCCCTGACGTGGTCGCCGACCCGCAGTACCGATGGCAGCGCGCGTACGAGCTTGGCGGCTTCCGCACGATGCTCGGCGTGCCGATGCTCGCCGGCGACCGCGTCGTCGGCGCGATCACGCTGACGCGCTCGGTGGTCGATCCGTTCGACGAGCGCACGATCGAGCTGATGACGACGTTCGCCGCCCAGGGCGTCATCGCGATCCAGAACGTCGAGCTGTTCCAGGACCTCCAGGAGCGCAGCCGCCAGCTCGCCCGCTCCGTCGAGGAGCTCCAGGCGCTCGGCGAGGTCAGCCAGGGCGTGAGCTCGAGCCTCGACCTCGACGAGGTGCTCACGACGATCCTCACGCGGGCGGTGCAGCTGTCGGGAGCGGACGGCGGGTCCATCTTCGAGTTCGAGCCGTCGACGCGCGGGTTCGTGCTCCGCACGTGCTTCGGCACGAGCGAGGAGCTGGTCGAGGCGCTCGGTGGCATCCGCATCGGCCTCGAGGACACCTTCGTGGGGGCCGCCGCCGCCATGGGTGCCGTGCGGCAGGCCGCGGACCTCGAGCTCGAGCCGAGCGACCCGCACGTCGACGAGCTCCGCCGCCACGGGTGGCGCTCGATGATGGCGGTGCCGCTCCGCCGCGCGGACGAGATCATCGGCGCCCTGATCGTCCGGCGCACGGTCAAAGGGGGCTTCCCGGAGCGGACGGTCGGCCTCCTGGAGACGCTCGCAAGCCAGTCGGTGGTCGCGATCCACAACGCGCGCGTCTACCGCGAGCTCGAGACGAAGACGCGCGAGCTGGAGGTGGCGAGCCATCACAAGTCGGAGTTCCTGGCCAGCATGTCCCACGAGCTGCGCACGCCGTTGAACGCCGTGATCGGCTTCTCCGACGTCCTCCTCGACCGGATGTTCGGTGAGCTGAACGACAAGCAGGACGAGTACGTCCGCGACATCCGCAACTCGGGACGCCATCTCCTCGAGCTCATCAACGAGATCCTCGACCTCTCGAAGGTCGAGGCCGGTCAGATGGAGCTCGACCGCGACGCCGTGTCGCTCGCGGATCTCCTGCAGCACGGCGTCGCGATGGTCCGCGAGCGCGCCGGGCGAGGCGGCATCGCGCTGCACGTCGACGTCGCGCCCGACCTCGGGACGGCCTACGCCGATGAGCTGAAGCTCAAGCAGGTGATCCTCAACCTGCTCACCAACGCGGTGAAGTTCACGCCCCATGGCGGCAGCGTGACGCTGACGGCCCGGCGCGTCGACCACGAGGCGTGCGTCAGCGTCATCGACACGGGCGTCGGGATCGCGGAAGCCGACCGGGAGCGCGTCTTCGAGGCGTTCCAGCGTGGCGGTCGAGCGGCGCGCACCAGCACCGAGGGCACAGGGCTCGGGCTCACCCTCTCGAAGCGGATCATCGACCTGCACGGCGGCCGCCTGTGGATGGAGAGCCGGCTCGGCGCCGGCAGCACGTTCTCCTTCGCGATCCCGCTCGCTCCGGCCACAGCCGCCTCCGCCGACGTGGCGCCGGCACGCGGCGACGAGGTGCCGGCCGCCAAGGCCGCCGGCACCGTGCTGGTGATCGAGGACGACCGGAACTCGGCCGACCTCCTCGAGGTCTACCTCGAGGGCGCGGGCTACGCGGTCGCCACGGCCCGCGACGGCATCGACGGGCTCGAGCAGGCCCGGCGCCTCGACCCGCGAGCGGTGGTGCTGGACATGCTGCTGCCCGGCTTGAACGGCTGGGACGTGCTCGCGAAGCTCAAGAGCGATCCCGCGACGGCGGCCATCCCGGTCCTGATCGTCTCCATGGTCGACGAGCAGGGCGCCGGCTTGGCGCTGGGCGCGGCGGAGTACCTCGTCAAGCCGGTCGACCGGGCGAGCCTCCTCGCCGCGCTGGACCGCTGCGCCGCGCCCCGGAGCGGGCAGCTCAAGTTGGTGGCGATCGACGACGACCCCGCGGACCTGGATCTGCTGGAGGCCGTGCTGGCTCCGAAGGGCTGGCTGGTCGTGCGTGCCGGCGGCGGCGAGGCGGGAGTGCAGGCCGTGCGGCGCGAGCGGCCGGCGGTCGTCCTGCTGGACCTGCTGATGCCCGACGTGGACGGGTTCGCGGTCGTCGAGCAGCTGCGCGCCGACCCGGTGGTGGGCGACGTGCCCATCGTCGTGCTGACCTCGAAGGACATGACCCCCGCGGACCACGAGCGCCTGTCGGGGCAGATCAGCTACCTGGCCCAGAAGGGCATGGTGCCCTCGACCGAGCTTGTCGAGCTCGTCGGGCGCGTGGCCGGGGCGCACGCCGGCGTCGGCGAGGAGGCGGGATGACCGACGGCGTCGTGGTCCTCATCGTCGAGGACAACCCCAGGAACCTGAAGCTCGCGCGCGACGTCCTCGGCCACGCGGGCTACGCGATCCTGGAGGCCGAGAACGCGGAGGACGGCCTCGCGCTCGCGCGGGCTCACCGCCCCGGCGTCGTCCTGATGGACGTCCAGTTGCCCGGCATGGACGGCGTGCAAGCGCTCGCGCGCCTCCGCGCCGACCCGGTGACCGCCGACATCCCCGTGATCGCGCTCACCGCGTTCGCGATGAAGGCCGACCGGGAGCGCTTCCTCGCCCTCGGCTTCGACCACTACCTCGAGAAGCCGCTCGACATCCGCGAGCTGCCGCGGCAGGTTGCCGCGGCGCTCGCGCCGGCGGCGGGGACCCGGCCATGACCGACCCCAAGGCGCTCCTGGTCGTGGACGACCTGCCCCAGAACGTGCGTCTTCTCGAGGCGATCCTCGCGCCACGCGGCTACCGCGTCGTGGCGGCGCACTCGGGGGCCGAGGCGCTCGACCGCCTCGCGGCGGAGCCGATCGACCTGGTCTTGCTCGACATCCTCATGCCCGGGATGGACGGCTATGAGGTCTGCCGCGCGCTGCGGGCGGAGGCCGCCACCAGCTTCCTGCCCGTCGTGATGATCACGGCCAGCGGCGAGCAGGAGAAGGTCGCCGCCATCGAGGCGGGCGCGGACGACTTCATCGCCAAGCCGTTCGACCAGGCGGAGCTGCTCGCACGGGTGCAGTCGCTGCTGCGGATCAAGGACTATCACGACACGATCGAGGCCCAGGCCGCCGAGCTCGCGGCCTGGAACCGCGAGCTCGAGCAGCGCGTGCAGGAGCAGGTCGATGCGCTCGAGCGCCTGGGCCGGCTCCGGCGGTTCCTCTCGCCGCAGCTCGCCGAGCTCGTCGTCTCGTCGGGAGACGACTCGTTCCTGCAGAGCCACCGGCGCGAGATCACGGTCGTCTTCTGCGACCTGCGCGGCTTCACGAGCTTCGCCGAGACGGTCGAGCCCGAAGACGTGATGGCCGTGCTGGGCGAGTACCACGCGGCGCTGGGCGACCTCGTCCATCGCTTCGAGGGGACGCTCGAGCGGTTCACCGGTGACGGGCTGATGGTGATCTTCAACGACCCCATCGACTGCCCGGACGCGCCCGAGCGTGCGGTTCGCATGGCGCTGGCGATGCGCGGGCGCGTGGCGGAGCTGGCCGAGGGATGGGGTCGCAAGGGCTACGAGCTCGACTTCGGCGTCGGCATCGCGCAGGGCCACGCCACGCTCGGCCGCATCGGCTTCGCGGGACGCGCGGACTACACCGCGATCGGCAGCGTCACGAACCTCGCGGCGCGGCTGTGCGCGGAGGCCCAGGGCCGGCAGATCCTCATCAGCCAACGCGTCCACGCGGCGATCGAGGACGTCGTGGTCGCCGATTCGGTCGGCGAGCTGGCGCTCCGTGGCTTCTCCCGCCCGGCGAGGGCGTACAACGTCGTCGGGCTCGACGAGGCGAGGGCGCGGCTGTGACCGATCTCGCCGATGCCCCGCTGCGGCTGAGCGATCTCAGCGAGCAGGAGCGCAACGCGCGCTTCGCCCGCCTCCAGCAGCGGCTCGTGCCGCTGTGGGAGGCGATGCGCCTCAACCAGCCCGGCGAGTCGATCCTCGTCGTGCCGTCGGTGACGCCCGACGGGACGCAGAGCGGAGCCGATCTGCAGGCGCTCGAGGAGCGCATGCTGTTCCTGCTCCTCCTGCTGCGCAAGCCGCGGATGCGGGTGATCTACGTGACCGGGCGCCCGGTGCCCGAAAGCGTGGTCGAGTACTACCTCGGGCTGCTGCCGGGGGTGATCCCGCGGCAGGCGCGCGCCCGCCTGTACATGGTCGCGACGCACGACGGCTCGGCACGGTCGCTCGCGGAGAAGCTGCTCGAGCGGCCGCGCGTGCTGGCCGAGATCCGCGGGCTGATCCCCGACCCGGCTCGATCGCACCTGGTGCCGTACACGACGTCCGTGCTCGAGCGGGATCTCGCGCTCACGCTGGGCATTCCGCTGTTCGGCGCGGATCCCGTGCTGCTGCCCTTCGGCACCAAGACCGGGTGCCGGCGGCTGTTCGAGGAGGCCGGAGTCGCGCATCCCATCGGCTACGAGGACCTGCATGGTCTCGACGACGTGATCGACGCGCTGTCGCGGATGCGCGCGGCCAAGCCCGCCCTCGCCTCCGTGATCGTCAAGCTCAACGACGGCGTCGCCGGCCGCGGCAACGCGGTCGTCGACCTCAGTCGCCTCCCTGGCCCGGGCGCGCCCGACGAGCGAGCCGAGCTCCGGCGCCGGGCCGAGGCGATGACGTTCGAGCGACCGGACATCCGTCTGGAGTCCTACCTGGCCCAGCTCGAGCGCGACGGCGGGATCGCCGAAGAGCGGGTGAGCGGCGTCGAGCTGCGCAGCCCGAGCGTGCAGCTGCGAGTCACGCCGGCCGGCGAGGTCGAGCTGCTCTCGACCCACGACCAGGTGCTCGGCGGCGCGAGCGGCCAGACGTACCTCGGCTGCCGATTCCCCGCCGACTTCGGCTACGCCCGGGCGATCACCCGGGAGGCGGCCAAGATCGGAGAGCGGCTGGCGCAGGAGGGCGTGCTGGGGCGCTTCGCGGTCGACTTCGTCGTGGTGCGAGCCGTTGACGGCTCGTGGACGCCCTACGCGATCGAGCTCAACCTGCGCAAGGGCGGCACGACGCACCCGTTCCTCACGCTCCAGTTCCTGACCGACGGCGAGTACGACCCCGGCACCGCGCTGTTCACCGCGCCGAGCGGGCGCGAGAAGCATCTCGTCGCGACGGACCATCTCGAGGGCGCGGGGCTGCGCGGTCTCAGGATCGACGATCTGTTCGACGTCGCGGTCCGCCACCGCCTGCACTTCGACCAGGCGCGCCAGACGGGCGTGGTCTTCCACATGATGGGCGCGCTCGCGGAGCTCGGCCGCGTCGGTCTGACCGCCGTCGGGGACAGCCGCGACGAGGCCGACGCGACGTTCCGCCGTGCCGAGCGGCTGCTCCGTGAGGAGGCGGGTCCGGGGCCCGAGCTCCCGCTCCCGCCGCTCTGACCGCCCGCCGATGTCCAGCACGGGCCGCATCCTGCTGGACGTCGCGGTGATCCTGGCGGCGGCCTATGCCGGGGGGCTGCTGTTCGAGCGCCTGGGGCAGCCGCGGGTGGTGGGGGAGATCGCGGCGGGCGTCGCGCTCGGGCCGACGCTGCTCGGCGCGCTCCCGGGGGATCCGTCGAGCGCCCTGTTCCCCGCCGACGCCCGCTCGGCCCTGCAGCTGATCGGTCAGCTCGGGCTGGTCCTGTTCATGTTCACCGTCGGCTGGGACCTCGACCTCGGGCTCATGCGCCGCCGCGGGCGCGCCGCGGCCGCCGTGTCGTTCACCTCGATCGCGCTGCCCTTCGCGTTCGGGCTCGCCCTCGCCGTGCACCTGCACCCCGCCCACGACGAGGTCGGCGGGACGGACGTCGCCTTCTGGCCGTTCGCTCTCTTCATCGGTGCTTCGCTCTCGCTCACGGCTTTCCCCGTCCTCGCCCGCATCCTGCAAGAGAAGGAACTCGCCGCGACCCGGTTGGGGGCCCTGGTGCTCACGGCTGCCGCGGTCGACGACGTCGTCGGCTGGAGTGTGCTCGCGGTCGTCCTCGCCGTCGTCGCCTCCAGCGACGTCTGGGAGTACGTGCGCATCCTCGTCGGGGCTCTGCTGTTCGTCGGCGTGATCGTGGTCGTCGTTCGGCCGGTCCTGCGCCGTCTCGCGCGCAGCCGCCCAGGGCCGGCGGAGGCGCTCGTCGTGCCCCTGGTGCTGCTCTCGGCCTCTGCCACGGACGCCATCGGCATCCACGCCGTGTTCGGAGCGTTCTTGATCGGGGCCGCGATGCCGCGCCCGGTCGGGGCGAGCGGTCTCGCCCGGTTGCGCAGGCAGCTCTCTCCCGCGGTCGGGCTCCTCGCGCCCGTCTACTTCGTGCTGTCGGGGATGGCGGTGGACGTCCCCGGCCTGCGGGCGGGCGATCTCGCGGACTTCGGCCTGATCCTGCTCGCGGCGTGCGCGGGCAAGTTCCTCGGGGCTTTCGCCGGCGCTCGGGCGGTTCGGGTCAGCCTGCGTGACTCGGCGGCCGTCGGCGTCCTGATGAACACTCGCGGCCTGATCGAGATCGTCCTGCTGACCGTCGGGAGGGACGCAGGGCTGATCGACGACCGGCTGTTCACCCTGCTGGCGCTCATGGCGATCGTCACGACGCTCGCGACCTCCCCGCTGCTGCGCCGGATCAGACCGCCCGCGCGCCGGCCTCGGAGTGTCCTGGTCTCCTGACCACTGCCGAGCTCGGTGCGTGCGTTCCATGCTCGGGCCGGCCGCGACTGTGCTGTCATCAGCGGATGAGCCTCCGCTTCGGCGTCACCGTCCTGCCCGACCCGCCGTACCAGCGCATGATCGAGCTGTTCCAGCTCGCGGAGCGCTCGGGATTCGACTACGGCTGGACCTACGACTCGCACGTCCTGTGGCAGGACTCGATGCCGACGCTCGCGCTCGCCGCCCGCGCGACCGAGCGGCTGAAGCTCGGCCACATGGTCACGAACCCCGGCACGCGCGAGCCGACCGTCGTCGCCAGCCTCTACGCCACGCTGCACGACATCTCGAACGGGCGCATGGTGATGGGCATCGGCCGCGGCGACTCGGCGGTGCGCTACATCGGCCGCCAGCCGATGAAGGTGGCCGACTTCGAGCGTGCGCTCTCG
>Ga0136846_1214353_pt1 | contig 10909 bp, 8 predicted proteins | sample HopSoiMetagenom2_FD_96841 | JGI IMG/M metagenome (GOLD analysis project Ga0136846, IMG submission 96841) | Grasslands soil microbial communities from Hopland, California, USA - 2 Assembly 2016 (version 4) | ecosystem: Environmental > Terrestrial > Soil > Grasslands | place: USA: Hopland... | reverse complement strand
GCACCGGCGGCGGCGGGGTCATGGAGTGGGTTCCGGCGGGCTGGCCCGCGTGGGCTGCGGCCGGGTAGGCGGGAGCGGCCGCGCCGGGGTAGCCAGGGGCCGTGGCGTCCGGATAGCCCGGTGGCGCGGCCGGGTCGCCGATGGGGGGCAGGCCCTGGGCCAGGTGCTGGGCTACTTCGCGGGCGGTCTTGATCAGCATGGTGCGGTCCAGGCTGCCGCCCCACTCCCCGCTGAGCAGATCGGCGCCCTTGGTGTCGTGGGCGATGCCGCCGAGGACGGTGGCCGGGGCGTTGGCCTGGCCGAGCACATGCTGCACCTCGCCGAGCGCGGCGCGGAACTTCTTGTGCTCGGCGACTACCACGACGCCGACCCCGAAGCCGCGCCTGCCCCGGCTCTGGGCCGCCGCCGCGAACGCGGCGGCGCGGTCGCGCAGCCGGATCACGTCGGCCACGTGCACCCTGCTGACCAGGACGACCGTGGTCGCCTCGATGAGCAGGTCGTAGAGCGGGCCGTCCGCGCCGAGCCGCCCGCAATCGGCGATCACGTCCGCCTGCGGCAGCCCGGCCAGCGCCTTGCCGATCGGGCCCCAGAGCAGGCTCAGCCCGGCGCCCTGCTCCGCGTTGGTCACGCCGGCCAGCACGTCGAGGCCGCCGTGGAGCTTCTGCACGTGCTCCCAGACCTGCTGCGGCTGCATGCCGCGGCGGGCGACGACAGCCAGGCTGAGCACTCCGCGCCGGGGGTCGAGGTGGCCGCCGCCGGCCGCGGGGAACCGGTAGACGAGGTCCCCGCCGGCCTGGTCGCACTCGGCCAGCAGGACCGGGCGCGGCCACACAGCGGCGAGCGCCAGTGCCGCTGTCGTGACACCTGGCGCTCCCTTGTCGGACGCGATAGCGATCAGCGCCATGCCTCACCCCGACCCGGGGGTCAGCGCGATGGCCACGTCGCCGGCCGAGGCGTAGCAGGCCAGGACGCCCGCGTCCGTCGCCGGGACGGCGAGGGTGACCGCGGCGGTGCTGCCGTTCGTCGAGGTACTGCCGATCACGCTGACGATCGTGCCGGTGGTGATGGACACGCCGGGGGTGGCGGTGTTCCCGCTAGCGGTCCCGTTGGTCCCGCCGGCACAGCCACTGCCGTTGCCGACCGGGAAGGCTTGCACGGTCTGGCCGATCAGCAGGTTCGCGGGGGCCTGGCCGGGCTTGAGGGACAGGCCGACCTCGACCTTGCCCGCGGTGAGGTTGCTGGTGGCCGTGGTCATCGACGGCGTGAGCAGGGTCCCGGCCGGTATCTGGACCGCGGCGAAGACACCGGTCACCCGGTTCGCGAACTGCCACGCCACGTAGTGCACGTCGCTGTCGGCGTTGATCTGGACTTCCTTGATGGCCGAGGCCGGGATCTGCTGGCCCTGGCCCACTTCGGCGGTGATCTCCACCGCGCCCACCCGGTGCCCGGCGCTGATGACCAGGTAGCCGGCCGCGACGGCGCCCAGGGCGACGAGCAAGACGGCCAGCGCGGCCAAGGCCGGCTTGCGCTCGCGCGGCGCGCTCGGCATCCGGCGGCCGCCGGGTGCGGTCGGTTCCGCCCACGAACCCTGCTGATCGGCTACCCCGCCGCGCGGTAGCGTGCCCCTGTCGCTCACCATGTGATCACGGTCTCCCGTACTGCGCGGCCCCGTGTCACCGTCTCACCTCGGTAACGGGCACGCTATGTCGCTGCTAGGTCGCCCCCAACCGTCCGCCCGAACATATCGTGACAACTACGCCCCATACCCCACATATAAAAAAACCGTAATCAGAGATGACCTGTCTTAACTCGTGCGACAACCCTGAGTAACCGGCAAATCCGGCTAAACGCCCATCGTGTGAGAACTGCGGACATCACGCAGGTCGCAGCAAGATCATCAGCGCCCATAGTCCCAGACAGGCCATACCGCCGGAGGCGGAAGGTGAAATTGGATAACATAGCGGCACTTGCGGCGGAACGTGCCCGGGAATGCCGCACTCGCGCCCTGGCCAGCGTCTTCGCCGGCAAGCCTCCGCGAGCCAAGGGGCCGCCGGCGTCTGGACCCACGAGCGAGGAGCCTGCGACGAGGCCCCTCCCCGCGAGCCAAAGGCGCCGTCGGCGACTGGACTGAGGAGTGAGGAGCTTGCGACGAACGACGAGGGAAGGAGCCGGCTCAAGGGCGCCGGAGGCGAGCGGGACTAGCAGGGGAGCCCGATGCGGATTGCGCTGACCGCTCTGACGCCACGGGGGCCCGCGGACGTGATCGTCAGCGGCGACGACGGTGCGACCGCCGGGCAGGTGGCCGAGGCACTCGCCGCGGCGTTCGTGCCGAAGGAGCAGCTGGCCTCGGTCATCATGCACCCGAGGGCTGCGGCGGCGGGCGCCCGGCTGGCCGCACACGGACCCGTGCTGTGGGCCGGCGGACAGCAGGTTCCCCCGGACACCCCGGCCGCCCGCGCGCTGCGGGACGGGGCCGTGGTCACCACGCTGGAGGGCGCCTCGTCGGCGACCTCACTGGCCGAGCCGGGTGGTGTCGCCGAGCTCCGGGTCATCGGCGGCCCCGACGCCGGTACGGTGCACCGGCTCGGGCCCGGTGTCACCACGCTAGGATCCGGGCCCGGCTGCCAGGTGCGGCTGACCTCGCCCGGGGTACCCGCGCACGCGGCCACGGTCACGGTGGCGTGGGGGCTGAGCGTGCCCTCGCTTGACCCGGGCGGCCCCGCGCTCCTGCTGGACGGGAAGCCGGTGACCCAGGCGTGCGCGTGGCCGTTCGGCAGCGTGCTGCGCGTCTCGACCACGGTGCTGCAGCTGATGCGGCCCGAGGCCCCCGACGCGCACCTGTCGCCGGCCGGCAGCGGCCTGGCCTACCACCGGCCGCCGCGGTTCCGCCCGGACCTGGCGCCGGTCAAGATCGCGATCCCGGCCGAGCCGAAGAAGGGTCACAGCAACGGCATGACGATGCTGCTGTCGGCCCTGATCCCGATGGCCATGGGCGGGGTCATGGTGTACGTCACCCGGCAGTGGCTGTACTCGCTGTTCATGCTGATGTTCCCGCTCATGATGCTGGCCAGCTGGCTCGGCGGCGCCAAGCAGCAGGGCGGGTCGCAGCGCCGCAAGGCGCGCGCGTACGCGGCCCAGCTGGCCGAGGCGCACACCAAGCTGGAGCAGGCCAAGACCGCCGACGAGAAGAAGCGCCGCGAGGACGCCATGGACCCGGCGCAGGTCCTGCTCACCGCGACCGGGCCCCGGCGGCGGCTGTGGGAGCGCCGCGCCGACGATCCCGACGCGCTGCGGATGCGGGTCGGCCTGTTCGACGGGCCCGCCCTGATCCAGCTGGTCCCGGCGACCAAGGACGTCAAGCCGCCCGCCGTGCCGACGTCGTTCTGCGTGCCGGTCTCGATGTCGCTGGCCAAGCTGGGCGTGGTCGGGCTAGCCGGGCCGGTGGACGCATCCCGGGCGCTGGCCCGGTGGATGGTTGCCCAGGCCGCGGTCCTGCACAGTCCGCGTGACCTGTCCATCGTCGTGCTGGTCGCCGATCCGGCCGCGGGCCAGCACTGGAACTGGGTGCGCTGGCTGCCGCACTGCGCGCCGCGCGGCGGCGAGGACTGCATCGCGCTCGTCGGCGCCGACCCGGACTCGGCCGCCAAGCGGGTGACCGAGCTGGTCGCCGAGGCCACCGCGCGGCTGGCGAGAATTCCGGCCGGGCACGAGCCGGGCGGACTCGGCGGCGGCGCTCCGGCCGAGGCGGTGGCGAGCAGCGACCTGGGGCCGAAGATCATCGTCGTGCTGGACGGGGCGCGGCAGCTGCGCCGGATCCCCGGCATGCCGCAGCTGCTCGCCAACGCCCGCCGGAGCGGCATCTACGCGGTCTGCATCGACGAGGCGGCGCGGGTGCTGCCGGAGGAATGCGCCGCGGTCCTGTCCTGGGACATCCCCGGCGAGGGAAACGGCAACCACCACGGCGTGCGGGTCGGTCCGGGCGGCTGGTCGGTGGCCTCGCACGGCGCCGCGCCCTCGCCGGTGCGGCCGTTCCTGATCCGGGGGCACGGCGGCCCGTTCGGCCAGGGCGGCCCGGCCATGCTGGCCGACCAGGTCTCGGTGGGCTGGGCCGACCGGGTGGCGCGGGCGCTCGCGCCGGTCCGTGACGTCAGCCGGGACGACGCCGACGCCGCGATCCCGGACTCGGCCCGGCTGCTCGACCTGATCCACATGCCGGACCCCTCCCCCGAGCTGGTGCTGACGGCCTGGCGCAAGCGCGGCCGGACCACCAAGGTGCCGATCGGCATCAGCGCCGACGGGCCGTTCATCCTGGACCTGTCGGCGGACGGCCCGCACGGCCTAGTGGCGGGCACCACCGGCGCCGGCAAGTCCGAGCTGCTGCAGACGATCATCGCGGTGCTCTGCGTGGCCAACCGGCCCGACGCGATGACGTTCGTCCTGATCGACTACAAGGGCGGCAGCGCGTTCAAGGACTGCGCCCGGCTGCCGCACACCGTCGGCATGGTCAGCGACCTCGACGGCCACCTGACCGTGCGCGCGCTCGACTCGCTCGGCGCCGAGCTCAAGCGACGCGAGGAGATGCTGCTGCACTCGGGGGCCAAGGACATCGAGGACTACTGGGACACCAAGCGGCTGCGGCCCGAGCTGAACCTGGAGCCGATGCCCCGGCTCGTGCTGATCATCGACGAGTTCGCGGCCATGGTCGCGGAGCTGCCCGACTTCGTCAACGGGCTCATCGACATCGCCCGCCGCGGCCGCTCGCTCGGCGTGCACCTGCTGCTGGCCACGCAGCGCCCGGCCGGCGTGGTCAGCGCGGACATCCGGGCCAACACCAACCTGCGGATCGCGCTGCGGGTCACCAGCACCGACGAATCGGCCGACGTCATCGACGCGCCGGACTCGGCCCGCATCGCCAAGTCCACCCCCGGCCGGTGTTACGTGCGGTCGGGCGCGTCGAACCTGATGGCCGTCCAGTCGGCCCGGATCGGCGGCCGGCGGCCCGGCAGCGGGCCGGTCACGGCCAGCGCTCAGATCGTCCCGGTCTCCTGGCGCGGCCTCGGCCGGGCCATGCCCGCGCCCGTCCGGAGCGGATCCGACGACGAGACGATGGAGACCGACCTGTCGGTGCTGGTCGACGCGATCGCCGCCGCCAACGTCAAGGCCGGCCTGGGCCAGCAGCGCCGGCCGTGGCTGGAGCCGCTGCCGGAGATCGTCACGCTGGGCGAGCTGCCCGCCCCGGCGGCTGGCCGGCACGCCGACATCGCGCCGATCCCGTACGGGCTGACCGACCTGCCGCACCGCCAGGCCCGGGAGCCGCTCACCCTCGATTTCCCGTCCGCCCAGCACACCGTCATCGCCGGGGCGGCCCGCAGCGGGCGGTCCAGCCTGCTGCGCACGCTGGCCGGAGCGGTGGCCGCCCGCACCTCGCCCGCCGACGTGCACATCTACGGGATCGACTGCGGGGCCGGCGCGCTGCTGCCGGTGAGCGAACTCCCGCACTGCGGCGCGGTGGTGGCCCGGGAGCAGGTCGACCGGGTGGAACGGCTGCTCAGCAAGCTCCGCAACGAGATCGCGCGGCGCCAGCAGCTGCTCGCCGGGCAGGGCTTCGCCGGGCTGGCCGAGCAGCGGGCCGCGACCGCCGGCGAGGACCGGCTGCCCTGGATACTGCTGCTGCTCGACTGGTGGGAAGGGTACTTCGCCGCCTTCGGCGAATACGACATGGGCCGGCTGGTCGAGACCCTGCTCCAGGTGCTCCGCGAGGGCAGCGCGGTCGGGCTGCGGGCCGTCGTCACCACCGACCGGGCCGCGCTGCTCGGCCAGATCGGCACCGTGTTCGGCCACCGGATGATCTTCCGGCTGACCGACCGGAGCGACTGCTCGCTGGCCGAGATCAGGGAGCGCGCGCTGCCCGCGCACCAGCCCGACGGGCGGCTGATGTTCGGTGCCAAGCCCAACCCGCTCGAGGCCCAGGTCGCGCTGCTCGACCCCGATCCCACCGGGCTCGCGCAGGTCGGCGCGCTGCGCCAGATCGCCGCGGAGGCGCGGCAGCGGTACGGGAGGCTGCCGAAGGGGCACCGGCCGCTGCGGGTGGACGCGCTCCCGCCGCGGATCACCGTGGCCGAGGCCTACCGGCTCGACCCGGAGTTCGCGCCGCCGTCGCGGCTGTGGGCGATGGCCGGCGCGGGCGGGGACGAGCTGTCACCGCAAGGCCTCGACGTGGCCGAGGAAGGGCCGGGCCTGGTGGTGGCCGGCCCGCCGCGCAGCGGGCGGTCGACCACGCTCATCACGATGGCCCGGTCGCTGATCGCCCAGCAGACACCGGTCCTGCTGATCGCCCCGCGGCGGTCCCCGCTGCGCTCGCTGGAGGGCACGCCGGGGGTGCTCGCCGTGCTCGGGGCGGAGCTCGACGTCGAGTTCCTGCGGGCGACGCTCAACCCGCTGGACCGGTACGTGGTCCTGGTCGACGACGCGGAGATGCTGTACAACGCGCCCGACTCCGAGATCCTCGAGCGGATCATCGTCTCCGGCCGCGATGCCGACCACGGCCTGATCCTGGCGGGCAACACCCGCGACCTGAGCAGCTGCTACTCGGGCTTCATCGCCACCGCGCGCAAGTCCAGGTGCGGCGTGCTGGTGGCGGTGGACACCCCGGATGACGGTGACCTGTTCGGGGTCAGGCTGCCGCGCAACGCCGGGCCGGGCCCGCTCGGCCGCGGCCTGCTGTTCCGCCCGGGCCGGGCCGAGCCGATCCAGCTCGCGGTCGACGAAGGCGCCAGCTAACCTGCCCCGGCACCGGCGCCTTCACTCGGCCAGGCCGTACCAGGGGTAAGGGGTACCGAGGTAGCGCTGGGCCAGCGCCTCGATGTGCTCGGCGCCGCCTTTAGTGGTCGTGCCGATCACTTGCCCGCGGACCGCGTAGTACCGGGACGGCCTGGATGAGTCGCAGATGTTCACCGCCACCCGCGGGTCAGTCCAGGAGTTCGACGTTCAGGGCGATGGCGGCGTGGACGCCGAGGAGCTGCTTCCCGGCCGGGGGCAGCGGGATGGTGAAGGTCAGGCCGCCGGGGGTGTCGGGGGTCAGCGGCGCCGGCGTGATCGGGTCGGGGACCGAGGTGACCTGGCCGATGCTGACCTCCCAGGCGGCCCACACGTGCTCGGCGCCGTCGTCGCCCGGGCCGGTGTCGACGATCAGGGTGTCCTGCCACTCGGCCGCCCCCTCCAGGTGGTTCTGCCAGGTGAACAGGCCGTGCTGCTCTTCCAGGTGGATCACCTTGAGCTGCAGGGAGTAGCGGCAGCGCGGTGAGACCGGGCCCGGCTGGAGATCTTCCCGCTGCATCTGCGCAGCCCGCGCCGGGTCGAGCAGGAAGACCGTGGTCAGCGGCGGCCCGCCGGGTCCCGCGGCCGGGCCCGAGCCGGGGGTCACGGTGTCGTCGGACGGAGCCGGGGCCCCGCCCGGCACCTGGGCACCGGCCACCTTGCCGAGCTCGACCGGGCAGTAATGCGCGGCCACCTGGTCGTCGAGCAGCACGGGCAGCCCGCGGATGCTGACGCAGACCTCGGCCTGCCACACGTCGAGCACGCCGGGGGACGTGGCCGGCGGCAGGGCGGCGTTGATCAGCCGGGCGGTGGCCTTGCGAGTGCCGAACAGGAAGCGGCGCAGGTTCTGGTAGCCCTCCTCGGAGTTCACCTCGCCGTAGCGGCCCGAGTGGGAGCGGTGCACGAACGTGCGGCTGGCGCCCCGGACGTAGGCGTTGTCGATCTGCACCAGCCCGTCGCTCTTGGGGCCCACCGCGTGCGAGACCGCCCCGTAGTCGGCGGCGTTGGTGCCGATCAGGCAGAACACCCGGGAAGGATCCAGGCCGGTAATCGCGTGGGCGTCCCAGCCGGCCGGCATGTCGGGAGCCCGCTGGAGCCCGGTCGCAGGGGTCAGGTACTGGTACATGACCTTGCGATTGAAGATCTGGGCGTCGAACGGCGCGATCTGCGGCACCGGGATGTTCAGCCCGAAGATCCCGAAGTCGATGCCGTTGTGCGGGGTCGCGTACGTGAAGAACTTGTCGACCAGGTCGCCGGGCGCGATGCCGTTGTCCGGGCACACCTTCTGGATCATGCTGCGGCAGATCAGGCCGCCCATCGAGTGCGCGACCAGCCACACCTTCGCCTCGCCCGGAGTCCCGTCCGGGCCGGTGAAATCGGTCTTGGCCAGCACCAGGCGGACGAAGGCGAGCAGGTTCCTGGCCGCCGTGGGCAGGTCAAAGGCCACGGCGGGCGCGCCGAAGGTGTCGGCATCCGGGTCGTAGAAGCGGTAGACCCACACCGAGGTCCGCGGCTGCGACCCGGCGGCGGACCGGTTCAGGTACGCCTGCTGGCCGCCGTGCATCGGCACGCGGTAATCCTCGTCCTCCATCAGCCGGACCAGCGGGCCTTCGAACTGGTAGAACTGCGGCTGGCCGTCGCCGCCCACGCGCACGTGGGTGGCGCCGTCGTTAAATCCGTTGAACGGGTCATCGGTGGCGGAATCAATCCCGGAGGTCCCGCCCGCGAATCCTCGGACATAGATGATCGGGTAAGCCGACTCGTTTGGCATAATTTTCTCCCGGTTTTTACGCGAAATTGCCGTGAGGCCCCGGCAGTTAAGAGAGGGGCCGGCGCCGATCTTTGATACGCGGGGCCGTTGATAGCATGGCGGGACTTCCCGCCCGAGTGAGGTGCGCCCTGACCGGTTCGTTTGCCGCCGCGACGGCGGTCCAGCCCGCAACGCCCGGCGAATGGGCGGGCTCCATCGCCCCGGGGTGGGAGATCGCGGGCAACGCCAACGGCGGTTACCTGCTGGCCATGGCCGCCCGCGCGCTGGCCGGCGCGGCCGGGCGCCCCGACCCGGTGACGGTCACCGCGCACTACCTGTCCCCCGGCCGGACCGGGGATGTCCGCATCGCGACCCAGATCCTCAAGGACGGGAAGCGCTTCGCGACCGGCACCGCGACGATGTTCGCCGGCGACCGCCCGCTGCTGGCCGTGCTCGGCACGCTCGGCGATCTGTCGCAGGCTGGCGGCCCTGAGCTGATCGAGGGCGCGCCGCCCGAGTTGCCGTCCCCCGAGGAGTGCGTCCGGGTGGTGCCGGCCGGCACCTTCCCGCCGCCGTTCATGGGTCACGTCGACCTGCGCCTGCATCCCGACGACGCCGCCTTCGCCACCGGGCACCAGTCCGGGCAGCCGCTGATGCGGGGCTGGTTCCGGCTCCCTGACGACGAGCCGGTCGACAGCATCGCCCTGCTGTGCGCGGTCGACGCGTTCCCGCCGACCGCGTTCAACGCCCGGCTGCCGATCGCGTGGACGCCCACGGTCGAGCTCACCGCGCACATCCGGGCCAACCCGGCGCCCGGCTGGCTCCGCTGCCGGTTCGCGACCCGGTTCGTCACCGCCGGTTTCCTGGAGGAGGACGGCGAGGTCTGGGACAGCACCGGGCGCCTGGTCGGCCAGTCGCGCCAGCTCGCCCTCGTCCCCCGGGGCTGAATTGGGCTGGCCGGCTCAGCCGGGCTGGCTGCTGTCCTTGTGGGCACCCCAGCCGTGCCAGCCGTCCACCGCGATCCAGGCGGTGACCCGGCCGCGGTCGCGCCGGGGGTACGGATTGCCGGTGTAGTGCCGGGACACCCGGTCGATGTCGGCCAGGCCCGCGTCCTCGCGCAGTTCCTCGACGTGGCCGATGATGGCGACGTGGGTGTACCAGTTGCTCTCGTCGATCACGTCGAGGGCGACCCGGGGATCGCCGCGCATGTGCTCGAGGCGCTTACGGCCCTCGTCCATGTTCACCAGCACCCGGCCGTCATCCCAGAGGTACCAGGTGGCGGTGGATACCGGCTGGCCGTCCGGGCGCAGGGTGGTGATGACGGCCGGGTTCGGCTTGCGCAGCATTTCCACCGCGGCTTCGGGAAGTGGCGGTTTCGACATGCGGGTCTCCAGGTGGCGGGGTCAGGCGGGGTGCTGGTCGCGGGCGTAGGCGTTCAGGCGCTCGAGCTCGTCGGTGTAGATGGCGCGCATCGCCTTGGGGGCGAACCGGCGCTCGAAGAAGCCGCCGATGCCGCCCGCGCCGTTCCAGCTGGTGGAGATCCGGACCAGTGCGGCGCCATCCTGGGGGGTGACCGTGGTGGTGGTGACCATGCTGGAGGCGGTGTCGGACTCGGTGAGGACGCGGCCGGGCTCCGGCTCGTCGACCTTCATCCGGTAGTCGCGGGTACGGCCGCCCGCGGTCACCTTGAACCGCGTGATCGTGCCGGCCCCGGTACCGCCGGATTCCACCTGGAAGTCCGAGAACGCCGGCGGCAGGAAGCGCGGGTGGTGCTCGCGCATGTCCGCGACATAGCGGTAGACCGCTTCGGCTGGCGCGTCGACCACGCGCTCGGCGGAGACCACGATTTTCGCCATGCCGCTTGTCTACCACGGCGGGCCGGCGCTTACCTGTCCGGGAGGCCGGCGACGAAATCGAGGCCGCGCTGGACCCAGCGGGCGAGGGCGTCGTCGGCTGCGTAGCCGGGCGGGTCGACGCAGACGAAGGCAGACAGGGACCGGCCGCCGAGGACCATGGGGCGCACGTGCGGCTCGCGCAGGGCCTGCTCGCGGGCTTCGCGGCCGACCCGGATCATCAGCGCGGTTCCGGTCACGCCGCAGCACATGTTGCCGTTGACCAGGAACGACAGGCCGCCGACCATCTTCTTCTCGACCACGTCGGGCCGACCGGATAGCAGGATCCGCACCCGTTCGGTCGCCTCGGGGTCGTGGGTCAGGACCTGCTCCTTTCCTCGGTCACCCGGACGTGACGGCGCGGTACCTTAGCCGGCGGGGGCGTAGGGCTCGGCCCAGGCCTTCAGGGCCGCGACTACCGAGGGGGCTAGCAAGGCGTCGTTGTTCGGGG
>Ga0136846_1213585_pt1 | contig 10909 bp, 4 predicted proteins | sample HopSoiMetagenom2_FD_96841 | JGI IMG/M metagenome (GOLD analysis project Ga0136846, IMG submission 96841) | Grasslands soil microbial communities from Hopland, California, USA - 2 Assembly 2016 (version 4) | ecosystem: Environmental > Terrestrial > Soil > Grasslands | place: USA: Hopland... | reverse complement strand
TCCGACCCCGCGCCGCGCGTGCTGCACGTGGTGGGCGCCGACAACTACCCGCCCTACCTGTTCCGCGACGAGGACGGCCACCCCGCCGGGCTCGTCGCCGACGAATGGGCGCTGTGGGAGAAGAAGACGGGCGTCCACGTCGATCTCCAGCCGATGGACTGGGTCGACGCGCTGCGCCGCGTGTCGGACGGGCAGGCCGACGTCGTCGACACCGTCTTCTGGTCCTCCGACCGCGCCCGCACGATGGACTTCACGGCGCCGTTCGCCGACGTGCGCGAGCCCATCTACGCCGACGCCAGCGTCCAGGGCCTGGTCGACCTGCATTCGCTGCGCGGCTTCCACGTGGCGGCGCTGGCCGGCGACGTCTGCATCGAGCGGCTGCGCGCCGGCGGCGTCACGCTCATCGACACCTACCCGAGCTACCAGCGCCTGATCGCGTCGGCCGTGGCGGGCGGCCCGAAGATCTTCTGCATGGACGGGCCGTCCGCCGAGTACTACCTGTACAAGGCCAACGCCTCGCAGCGCTTCCGCGAGGCCTTCGTCATGTACTACGGCCACATGCACCGCGCGGTGCGGCGAGGCGACTCCGGCACCCTGGCGCTGATCGACAAGGGCTTCGACCAGATCTCGCCGGCCGAGAAGAAGGCGGCCGAGGACAAGTGGTTCGGCGCACCGCTGGCCGGCGCGCGCTGGCTGCATGTCGCCCTGGTGGCCGCCGGCGTGCTCGCGCTGGCCGCCGTCCTCGCGCTGCTGTGGGGCCTGTTCCTGCGCCGCGCGGTGCGCGAGAAGACCGCCGAGATCGACAGCCAGGCGCGGCGCCTGCGCACGCTGATCGACACGCTGCCCGACCTCGTCTGGTTCAAGGGCGTCGATGGCAAGTTCCTCGCATGCAACGTGCGTTTCGAGCGCTTCATCGGCGCGCCGGAGAACGAGCTGATCGGCCACCCGGCCAGCGCATTCCTGCCGGCCGCGGTGGCGGCGGAGTTCGCCGCCGCCGACAAGCGCGCGGTCGAGATGCAGGCGCCGGTGCCGCACCAGTTCACGCTGACTTACGCGCACGACGGGCACCAGGAGCAGGTCGAATCGCTGCACACGCCGGTGTTCGGCTCGCACGGCGAGCTCGCCGGCGTGCTGAGCATCGGCCGCGACGTCACGCAGCGGCGCGACGACGAGCGCCACCTGCGCCGCCTGAACCGCCTCTACCAGGTGCTGACCAACGTGCATGCGGCCATCGCGCGCGAGCGCGCGCCCGAGCCGCTGCTGGCCGCGGTGTGCCAGATCATGGTGCGCGACGGCGGCCTGCGCATGGCGTGGATCGGCCGGCCCGACACCGAGGCCGGCGACCTGGTGCCCGTCGCCTGGGCCGGCAAGACGGGCGACTATCTCGACCCGCCGCACGCATCGCTCGCCGCGGGCCCGCGCGGACACGCGCCGAGCGCGCAGGCGTTCCGCGAGGGGCGTGCGATGCATTCGACCGACATCGGCTCCGACCCCGGCATGGCCACCTGGCGCGCGGGCGCGCTGGCGCTCGGCTACCGCTCGTCGTCGGCCTTTCCGCTGAAGTCGCGCGGCCGCACGGTGGGCGTGTTCACGATGTACTCGTCGGCGATCCAGTTCTTCGACGCCGGCGAGCTGGCACTGCTGGAACGCCTGTCCGAGGACATCGGCCACGCGCTCGAGAGCTACGAGCTGGCCGATGAACGCGAGCGCGCCCTCACCGACCTGCGCGACAGCGAGGCCCGCTTCGCGACGATGTTCCGCATGAGTCCGTCGGGCCTGGGCCTGGCGCGCTTCGAGGACAAGCGCTACATCGACGTCAACGAGGCCTTCATCCAGATGTTCGGCTATTCGTGGGAGGAGGCCCACAACCGCAGCGGGCTGGAGCTCAACACCTGGGTCGACGTGAAGCTGCGCGGCCAGGCGATGGCCACGCTGGAACGCGATGGCGAGGTGCGCAACGTCGAGGCGCCGTTCCGCACGCGCTCGGGCGACATCTTCTACGCGTCGTTCTCCGCGATGCGGGTGTCGATCGGCCGCGAGGACCTGGTGGTGGCCTCGTACTTCGACCTCACCGCGCAGCGACTGGCCACGCGCACGCTGGAGGAGCGCAAGCTGGAGCTCGAACGCATCGTGTCGCAGCGCACCGCCGAACTCAGCCGCGTGCTCGACGCGATGCCGGACCGCTACTTCCGCATCCGCCAGGACGGCACGGTGGTCGACTTCCGCGCGGGCCGGCATGAGGACAGCTTCGCCGAGCCGAGCAAGCTGCTCGGCCGCCGCATCGCCGACGTGCTGCCGGCCGCGGCCGCGGAGCCGCTGCAGCGTTCGATCGCCGACGCCATCGCCAGCAAGGGCCTCGTGATGACCGAATACGCCTTGCCGTATCCGGACGGTGAGCGCCACTTCGAGGCACGCACGCAGGCGCTGGGCACCGACCAGGTCATCATGTTCGTGCGCAACATTACCGATCGGCACTCGCTGGAGGCCGACCGCGAGCGCGCGCGCCTGAACGCGGTGTCGCTGGCCAACGCCAAGAGCGAGTTCCTCGCCAACATGAGCCACGAGATCCGCACGCCGCTCAACGGCCTGCTGGGCCTCGCGCAGATCGGCCAGCGCGAGGCCGCCGGCACCCCGACGGCGTCCACCTTCGCGGCGATCCTGAACTCCGGGCGGCTGCTGCTGGGCATCGTCAACGACGTGCTCGACTTCTCGAAGATCGAGGTCGGCAAGCTGCGCGTCGAGCAACGCCCGGTCTCGCCACACGCGCTCGCCGAGGAGGCCGTGGCGCTGCTGCGCGACCGCGCCCACGAGAAGGGCATCACGTTGAAGCTGGCGTTCGATCCCGCACTGCCCGATCGCTGCCTCGGCGACGCGCTGCGCATGCAGCAGGTGCTGGTCAACCTGCTGTCCAATGCGATCAAGTTCACGGAGAGCGGCCACGTCACCGTGTGGGCCGGCCTCGAGCCCAGCCTGGACCCCGCGCACGCCTGCATGGTCTACCGCGTCACCGACACCGGCATCGGCATCGCCACCGAGCACTTGAAGCACCTGTTCGATGCCTTCCAGCAGGCCGACACCTCCACCACGCGCCGCTTCGGCGGCACCGGCCTCGGCCTGGCGATCAGCAAGCGCCTGGCCGAGCTGATGGGCGGCGTGGTGAAGGTGAGCAGCGAGCTGGGCGCCGGCAGCGTCTTCGAGCTGCGCCTGCCGTGGCTCGCCGCCACCGACGTGCCGCAGGAACGCGAACCGCGCACGAGCTGGGGCGACCAGCCGCGCCGCCTGCAGGGGGTGCGCGTGCTGGTGGCCGAGGACAACGAGGTGAACCAGCTGGTGCTCGAACGCGCGCTCGAGATCGAGGGCGCCGAGGCCACCATCGTGGGCGACGGACGCCAGGCCGTCAACCGCGTGCTGGCCGATGGGCGCGAGTCCTACGACGTCGTGCTGATGGACATCCAGATGCCCGAGATGGACGGCTACGAGGCCACGCGACGCATCCTCGAGCTGGCGCCCGACCTGCCGGTGATCGGCCAGACCGCGCACGCGATGCTCGACGAGCGCCGCGAGTGCCTGGCCGCCGGCATGGTCGACCACATCGCCAAGCCGCTGGACTTCCGGCTGCTCGCCGACATGATCGTGCGCCACATCGACTAGATGACGGCCTGGGCTCGCTCCGCTCGCCGCCCCCCCAGGGGCTCAGGCCCGCTCTCTCCGGAGCGGCCGGGCGTTCGCGGGCCGGAGCTGCGCCCCGGCCCGCGGGTCTTCAGAACTCAGGCGGCCGGGCGCGCGGCGCCGCCGGCGGGCGCCGCCAGGCGCGACAGCTCCGCGGCCTTGAGCGCGTTCATCATCGACAGCAGCGTGCCGAACGCGTTGCCGCCGTCCCCGCCGGCCGCGCCGCCGACCTGGATCTGCGGCACCAGCGGCACGCGCGCCGTCTCGAAGGCCTCGGCCAGGCGCAGCATCACCGTCTGCATCAGCTGCTTGTCCGCGCCGTCGCCCTCGAGCGCCTCGGACTTGGCCTTGATGGCCGCGGCCTCGGCCTCGCCCACCGCCTTGATCGCGGCGGCGCGGCCCGCGCCTTCGTTCTCCTGGCGGAAGCGGTCGCCCTGCGCGAGCGACTCGATCTCCTGGCGACGGCGCTCCGCGGCCTTGACCAGCGCCGCGCCGTTGTTGTCCTTGATCGAGATGTCCACCAGCGAGCCCGTCAGCTCGGCCTGCTTCTCGGCGCGCTTCTCGCTCTCGTTGAGCTCACGCTGCTTGTCGGCCGCGATCTGCTTCTGCGCGAAGGTCTCGACCTGCTCGCGCGCGATCTGGCGATCGCGCAGCTGCGACATGATGTTCTCGATCTTGTTGTCGCCCGGCTGCGGCTTGGGCGTGCCGATCAGCACCTCCTGGAACTCGAGCGAGTAGGCCTGGAAGCGCTCGCGCATGTCGACCGAGGCGCCGGCCTGCAGCTCGCTGCGCGACTGGATCAGCTCGATGAACGTGCGCGTCTGCGACACGTTCTTGAAGTACGACGACACCATCGGGTCGAGCGTCTGCTCCACCAGCTGCTTCACGTTGCCGAATCGCTGCACCACCATCGGCGCCTTGCGGTAGTCGATGTGCACCACGACCGACAGCGGCAGCAGCGGTTCGAACGCGTCCTTGGTGATCAGCGTGATCTCGCGCAGGTTGGAGTCGAAGTTCGAACCCGTCATGCCCGTCTGCCACATCAGCACGAAGTTGGTCGTGGGCACCAGCTCGATCTTGCCGGCGTACGTATTGAACGCGTACTTGCCGGGCATCAGCGGGTCGCGCCACACGCCGCGGCAGCCGCTCTCCACGAGCTCGCCGTGCGAGTACTCGACACCCGAGACGTCGTTGCCCTTGCGGCCGGTGTAGGACACCACCACGCCGACGAAGCCGACCGGGATGACCGTCTTGTTGATCAGCTCCACGGTCGCGAACAGCCGGTTGATGTAGTACGTCCCTTCGACCAGCACGCGCTCCTGGCGACCGCGCTTGCCGCCGGCCTTGAGGAAGCGCTCGGGTTCCTGGAACGAGTTGTGCGCGTCGCCCACGTCCGGCGCGAGCAGCTCGTCGCGCGGCAGGGCGGGGCCGTCCTGCACCGTGACGACGGCGAGCAGGTCGGAGTTGTGCGAATCCTCGGTGCCCTTGATGACGAGCGGCGAGAAGCCGCGGCGCTGGTCGAGCAGCTCGCGCATCTTCTGGTAGTACTCGCGCTCGGTGGCGTCCATCGTCATCGAGTACGTCGTCTCCTCCGTCATCACCACGAACAGCGCCGGGTTGATGATGTGCGTGCCCTCGCGCAGGATCTTGCGTTGCGGGCCCTTCTGTCCGCCGCCCGAGAGGAAGGCGCGCACGTCGAGGAAGTTCGCGATCGTCGCGTTGTCGGCCAGCGTCTGGCCCGCGGGCAGGTCGACGCCGTCACGCGCGAACACGTAGCCGATCTTGCCCTGCGTCACCGACACCATCGGGCAGATGTGCACGCGGTATTGCAGCGGCGCGAAGAAGTGGAAGCCGCCACGGCGCAGGTCGGGCTGGAAGCCGGCTTCGCCATCGAGCGCGAGCAGGCCCTGCTTGACCGAGCCGCTGCCGCTCCAGAGCTTCTCGACGACGCCGACGCGGTCGTTGGGGATGTAGCGGACGGCGCCCGTGATCCAGGCGATGAACCACAGCAGCAACAGGATGCCCAGCGCCATGACGATTGCGGCGAGCGTGGCCGACGCGGGCGTCCAGCCGCTGTGGAAAAAGTCGGAGAACATGATTTCCTTCCTCGAGTGTTGTCACTCGGTGTTGTCGTGTCCGGGCGAGCGCGGGCCGCGACCACGGCACGTCGCCGGTCGCTGGAGCCCCGCGTGACGGGCCTCGGACGGGGAGGCGGCCGGCGAAGCGCCGGCGCCATGCGTGCGGCCCGCGCCCCCGCGCGTCACGCACACGCGCGCAGCTCCGGTGACGCCCTGGAGGCGACACGCGGACGCACGCCTGCACGCAGCCGCGAGGCCGCTTGCCGAAGCGTTCGATGAGAAAGCGGTGAGTGCGGGATCAGGCCCGCTCCGGCGCGGTGCGCCGGTGTCGAGAGCCTGGAGGGGCGTCGTCGCCGACCGCCGCCACGCCAGGCAGCGAGGTCATGCGCTTGCCGAGGCGGGCAAGCGTCTGGCCGCTCGAGGCACTCGAGGCGACCGAAGCGGCGCACAGGGCACCGCGGATGCGAAAGGTAAGCAAGTTGGACTCACTGTCTGCGGCCATCAAGGGCCCGACAACGCGCATCTTGCGCTTCGTGTTGCGGTGCGTCAACTGGAGTGCGGATCGGTGTGTGGAGTCCTGCCTCCAGTGTCGACCTGGCGGGATGGCGGACGTGCGGCGATGTCGTTGGCGTGCCCGATGCGATCTCGGCGCCGCCTCGATGCGCGGTCGGCACGCCTCTCGCTCGCCGCTCGCACGCCACCGCGATCGGGCTTGAAATCGACCATTCGGCGCGGGGCGGCCAAGGGAGGGCCGACGCAGAATCGATCGAAGGGTGCCGTGTCGACATCGTCGTCGCGGCGGCAAGAACGATCAAGGACGAGCGCAGGTCAGAACATGTCGGCTACAAGCAGGCGGAGAGCGTGCGCGCTGTGGTTCGCCGCGGCGATGCAGGGGGCGTCGTTGGCACAGGCGGCTGGCGGCGCGGCGGTGGCCGTGAGACCGAGCGATTGCCGGCCGAGGGATGCGGACAGCACGTGTGCGACGGCGGTGGCGGGGGCACCCGGTGCGCCGCCGCCGATGAACGATCCGGTCCTGGCCCTGTATGACGGCCCGTTGGGCGGCGTTCCTCCGAGCGGCTACGCGTATTGGGGCTTCGATTTCGTTGCAGATTCGACGGGCACCCCGAGCCTCGTGCGCCCGGACGAATTCATCAATCGAAGCAACGTGCCGGTCACGATCACGCTGAGCTTCACCTTCCCAGCGAACCATCCATGCAATCACGATTGCCTGCCTGGCGTCGAATTCGAAGTCGACGCGGGATGGTTCAAGGTCGACCCGCCCTATGTCATCAGCGGCAACACCGTCTCGGTCAAGCAGACCTTCGCGCCGGGCCGAGGGTTCGGGTGGGTCATCGGGCTATGGGAGTCATCCAATCCGCACTTGAAGGTGACGGTTCCTCAGGGCTCGGCAGCCACATTGGCCGAAGTCGGATTGCCACGCTTCCCCGCTGTCGCTAACGAGATCGCTGCAGGCATTCAGATGTGCGACTGTTCGGACGGCACATCGTCGGCCTGCTCCAGCGGCATTCATTACTCGAACGGCCTCCTCGGTTCATGGAGCCAGCAGACTGGCAACTACTCTCGTGCAGGCGCATTCAACAACTGTCCCACTCAGCGATGAGGGCTAGTTGGGGGCCGTCGTGAATGTCCAGGCTCTGCTGAGCGCGACAGGCATGCTGGCGCCGACCTCCGTAATCGTGCCAATGAAACTCACTGTGTAGGTCGTGCTGGGGGTCAGCGCGTCGAGCGGTACGACCGCAATGGAGGATCTAGCGAGCAGAAGGTTCGGATCACTCGTGCTGTCCAAAAGCCTGGTCGAGACCGATGCTCCAGTGGATGCGTTCTTCAACATGAAAGTGGTCGCGGCTATCGATGCCGTTTCATGTACCGTTATCGACACGGGCGTTCCCAGGCTGAACACGTCCCGAGCCGGCACAGGGTTCGGATTCTCTGCGCCCAAGCGCAAAGGCACATTTTGAGCGCCGTCCAACGGCCATATTGCCGCACCGTCGATGATTGCCTGAGCAGCTTGACCCCATCCACGGATGACATCTGTTCCTGGTCGCGTCAGGTCGACGACCAACGGCATCGACACATGCGCCGCCCCGGCGCTCGACCATCCGATGCCGACGTCGACGGGCTCGAACGCGAGCATCACCACACGGTGGTAGAGAGTGTTGATCAGGCCGTCGACACCAGCAGCGCCGTGCGTGGGCGCGGCCATGACCTCGCCGCCGCCCACCGGCACATACCCGAACACCTCGTCACGCAAGGGCCAGTCGCTGGCCGTGAACCCCGGCGTCCCCGCTTGCTCCTGATGGCTGAACACGTCATTGGCGACCATCCAGTCGGCATGCGCCTGCGCGGCCTGGTCCATCGCGGGGCTCTGCGCCACCATGCCCAAGCCCGCCGACAGGCGGATCTCGTTGAGACGTTTGAAGGCCGCGAGGCGCTCCACGTCGTAGCCGACAGGGGTGGGCACCGTCATCTGCGCGGCGATCGGCCCGGACGGAGTGGGCGACGGGGCGGGCGTCGGTACCGGTGCCGGCGGCGGCGGCGGAGGGACGGCGCCGCCGCCGCCGCACCCATGAAGCGCCGAGGCGAGCGCCGCGCCCGTCATCGCGTGAAAAAGCGTTTGCAGCGCGCATCGGCGCGCGGCATGCCCGGCCGGCGACCGGGCCACGATCAACGAATCCATCCCTTCTTCTCCCTGAATCGGCGACTTCGCATGACGACGTCCGGCGCCATCGGCGCCACCTCGCCCGGCATGAACGGCCCGGCATCAACCGCCCGCGCGACGCCATGAACGGGCCACGAACCCCCACCGGAAGTCAACGCACAGCATGCTTCCACGCCCCTTGCCATCCGCCAAGCCGCCGAACCCCCACTTCATGGGACATCGCTCGCCGCCGGTGTAATTCGGTCGGTTAATCGGGCATTCGGCGCGGCGCGACGAGCCTCGCCGCACAATTGCCCGCATGCGAATTCCTTCCTGGTGGCTGCCCGACGGGGTCGAGCCGTCGGCGTCGTGGCTGCTGGCCAGCCGCATGCTGCGCGGCTTCGCGGACGGCTACGTGGCCGTGCTGCTGCCGGCCTATCTCGGCGCATTGGGCTTCGGCGTCGTGCAGATCGGCTTGCTCGGGACCTTGACGTTGGCCGGCTCCGCCGTGGCGACGATCGCGGTCGGCGCGCTGGGTCATCGCTTCGCGGCGTCGCGTCTGATGCTGGCCGCCGCTCTGACGATGGTGGCTACCGGCCTCGGCTTCGCCGGGCTGCACGCGTTCTGGCCGCTCGCGCTCGTGGCCTTCATCGGCACGTTGAACCCGAGCTCCGGCGACGTCAGCGTGTTCCTGCCGCTGGAGCACGCGCGCCTGGCCCGCGCCGCCGAGGGCAGCGGGGCGCGCACGGCGCTGTTCTCGCGCTATGCGCTGTGCGGCGGCCTGAGCGCAGCGGTGGGGGCGCTCGCATCGGCCTGGCCGGCGTGGTGGAGCGCGCACACGGGCGGTTCCGCGCTGGACGCCATGCGCGCGATGTTCGTGCTGTACGCGGCGATCGGCGCGCTCGTCGCGTTGCTCTACCGCGGCTTCATCGCCCACGAGCAGCGCACGCACGCGGCCGACGCGGCGGGCCGCGTCGCCAACCCCGATGCGCCGCAACCGCTCGGCCCGTCACGCGGCATCGTGTTGCGCCTGGCGGCGCTGTTCTGCATCGACTCGTTCGCCGGCGGCCTGCTCGTCAACGCGATGCTGGCGCTGTGGCTGTTCCAGCGCTTCGGGCTGTCGCTGTCCGCCGCCGGCCAGTTCTTCTTCTGGTCGGGTCTGATGATGACGGCTTCGCAGCTGCTGGCGCCGGTGCTCGCGCGCCGCATCGGGCTCGTCAACACGATGGTGTTCACGCACATCCCGGCCAGCCTGTTCCTGATCTCGGCGTCGATGGCCAGCAGCCTGCCGGTCGCGCTCGCGCTGCTGCTGCTTCGCAGCGTGCTGTCGTCGATGGACGTGCCCGCGCGCAACGCTTTCGTGATGGCCGTCGTGACGCCGCCCGAGCGCGCCGCCGCCGCGAGCTTCACCGCGGTGCCGCGCAGCCTGGCCGCGGCCCTCGGCCCCACCATCGGCGGCGGGCTGCTCGCCAGCGGCATCCTCGCGGCGCCGCTGCTGGCGTGCGGCTTGCTCAAGATCGCCTACGACCTGCTGCTGCTGGCGATGTTCCGCCGCCATCCCGTCGACTGATCCCCCTGCCTGCGGCGTTCCGGACGACCACCCGCTCTGGGGTCAGGTCTTGAATCTTGCGGGGTCAGGTCTTGAATCCCGCACTCGCCGCCGTGGTGCGCGGCGTCGTCGGTCGACTGCCGGCCGCCGCAACTTTCAAGACCTGACCCCGCAAGATTCAAGACCTGACCCCACGCGTGGACCCTTCGCGCGATCCCGGGCGGACCGCGGCCTCAGGCGGGCTCGGCCAACAGCGTCTCGAGGCAATGCTCGCGGATCCCGTAGAAGCGCTTCAACTCCGCGATCTGCGCGAGCACGTCGTCGCGCCGCTTGAGCGCCTGCGGCGTGTCCTGCCGGCCGGGGCGGCGTACCGCGAGGATCATCTTGTTCTTGCTGGTGTGCTCCAGCGCGACGAACTCGAACACCTGCGCGTCGTAGCCGTGCGCCTCCAGCAGCAACGCGCGCAGGCCGTCGGTGACCATCTCGGCCTGCTGGCCCAGGTGGATGCCGTGCTGCAGCATCGGCTTGAGCAGCGAGGGCATGTGCATCTGCGGGCGGATCTGCTTGTGGCAGCACGGCGAGCACATGATGATGGACGCGCCGGCGCGGATGCCGGTGTGCAGCGCATGGTCGGTGGCGGTGTCGCAGGCGTGCAGCGCGATCATCACGTCGAGGCGATCGGGCACGAAGCTGCTGACGTCGCCGGCCTCGAAGCGCAGGCCTTCGAGACGGCATGTCGCGATCGCGTCGTTGCACAGCCTGACCAGGTCGGGGCGCAGCTCCACGCCGACGACGTCGAGCGCGCGCGGCGCGCCGCCGGCCTGGCGGCGCAGCCAGTCGTGCAGCGCGAACGTGAGGTAGCCCTTGCCGGCACCGAAGTCGACGACGTTGAGCGGCGCGGTGGGCCCGACACCGGCGGACTCCAGCGCGTGCGACATCACCTCGACGAACTTG
>Ga0136846_1237993_pt1 | contig 10911 bp, 11 predicted proteins | sample HopSoiMetagenom2_FD_96841 | JGI IMG/M metagenome (GOLD analysis project Ga0136846, IMG submission 96841) | Grasslands soil microbial communities from Hopland, California, USA - 2 Assembly 2016 (version 4) | ecosystem: Environmental > Terrestrial > Soil > Grasslands | place: USA: Hopland... | reverse complement strand
GTGCGCCGGCAGAGCGCCAGCGGCGACGGCGCTTTTTCTTTTTGCGTTAGTCCATAGAATAGCGCGACCGCGTCTCAAACCCAAAGCGCCGTCGCCGCTGGCGCTCTGCGGGAACTCTCCATAGGGCGGCCGAGAACGGACACTCCGAAATGCAAATTTGGTTGAGAATGCAGAAATACAAGTGAAGCTTGGCGAATGGAAAGCGATGTAAAGAAGCTTGCTGATTTGCTGGGTTCGTCAAACGCAATGTTGATTTTTACGGGCGCGGGAATCTCAACCGGCAGCGGTATTCCGGACTTTAGGGGCCCGGACGGGGTTTGGAAAAAGCGGCAGCCGGTTTATTACCATAATTTCATGAGATCGGAAGCCGCGCGGCTTGAGCACTGGGATTACAAGCTGGAAGGCTGGCCTCAATTCCGCGCCGCGCGCCCGAACGCAACGCATGAAGCGATTGTGCAACTCGAGCGCGCGGGGAAAGTGCGCGCGGTAGTGACGCAAAACATTGATGGGTTGCATTCACGCGCCGGGACATCCTCCAATAAACTGATCGAGTTGCATGGGACAAACAGCTTCGTGGAATGCCAAAGTTGCGGCAGATTATCGGATCCTGAGCCGCACTTCGAAGAGTTCGGCCGTACGCGGCGTCCGCCCGTGTGTCATTGCGGCGGTTTTCTCAAGCCCGCAACCATCAGCTTCGGACAGAATTTGCGGAGCGAGGTGCTGGAAAGCGCGCAGGAGGCAGCCAAGCATGCTGACCTCGCGGTCGCGTTGGGCTCGACGTTGTCGGTATATCCCGCGGCGAATATCCCTTTGATTACCGCCGGTAAAGGCGCGCCTTATGTTATTATCAATCGCGGTGAGACCGAGCATGATGGGATGCCAGAAGTGACACTGCGTATCGAGGCGGATGTGACCGAGGTTTTTCCGGCGGCGGTGAAGCAGGCACTGGCATGAGTCACTCAATTTTTCATGGCGTGAACGCCGCTGTCGTATAGATTGGCCGCATGTCGAGTCAGCGTTGGCGGCCGGTCATTTTCCTCCTCGTCGCAGTCGTGGCGATCTGGACGGTCGCTTTAGCTGGATTTCACATCGCCAGAAACGCGCGAGTCACGGCTGACAAAATCAAGGCTTACGTCGAGTCGGTTAGTTTTTCGAAACTGAACGGGGATGAGCGGGCCAAAGCGATTCAGAAGCTGGCAGAAATGCTCAATTCACTTTCGGTCGAGGAACGCCGAAATGCGCGGCTTGAGCGGGTTACCTGGGCCTGGCTGCGCGACATGACGGAGGACGAAAAGGCAACGTTCATCGAGGCGACGATGCCGACCGGGTTCAAACAAATGCTTTCTTCTTTCGAACAATTGCCGGAGGAAAAACGCAAGCGCGCCATTGACGACTCGTTGAAACGATTGCGCGAGGCCCAGGCCAGGCTTGCCGCCGGAGAAGGAGCGCCCAATCCCGGCACCAACGGCGAACCTGTTTTGAGCGAAGAACTACAGGCCAAAATTCGGACGATCGGCTTGAAGACTTTTTACAGCCAAAGTTCGGCGCAAACCAAAGCGGAACTGGCGCCAGTGCTGGAAGAGCTTCAACGCGTTATGGAAAGCGGCCGGCCGATGCGCGGACGATGAAAACCAGGCACGCCTTCACACTGATCGAACTGCTGGTTGTGATCGCGGTGATTGCGGTGCTGGCCGGCCTGTTGCTTCCCGCGTTGGGCCGGGCGAAAGAATCCGGCAAAGCCACAGCATGTTTGAGCAACCTGCATCAAATGGGCATCGCGCTTCAGCTCTACGTTCAGGACAACAACAACAAACTGCCTTACATGCGCGACAAGTCTCTGACCTCGACTAACGAGCTGCCTTCGCCGGACGTGGTGCTTTCCAATCATCTGGGCAATGTGCGCGTGCTGCTTTGCCCTTCCGACAACCAGCAGATTTATCAGCAAACCGCCAGCAGCTATGGCTGGAACAGCCTGTTGAACGGCGAAGACGCCGATCATCTCGTCGCCTTTGGAATGCTGTTCAATCCGCACGAAATTCCGCTCATGTACGACAAGCAGAAATTTCACGCGGCGCGCGGCGAGAAAAAGGCTCAAAATTTCCTATACGCGGATGGGCATATCAAAAACCTTCTGGCGATCGAAGGAACCATCCAGCCCGCGCAGTGATCCAGCTCACCAACGTCAGCAAGAAGTTCGGCAAGCGCCTGGCGGTCGACTCGCTCAGCCTGTCCGTGCCGACGGGCGAAATCTACGGTTTGCTCGGCCATAACGGCGCGGGTAAGAGCACAGCCATCGGCATGATGCTCGGGCAGGTTTGGCCGACGTTGGGCGATGTCCGAATTTGCGGGCACGACGTGACGTCTCATCGCCGGCTGGCACTGCAACGGGTAGGAGCGATTTTCGAAGGTCCCGCATTTTACGATTACCTCAGCGGGCGCAGAAACCTCGAGATCCTGTCGTCGTACACCGCGCCGACACCCGCAGCGCGCATTGATGAAGTAGTCGAGTGGGTTGGTTTGAAAGGGCGCGAGAATTCGAAAGTCCGCACCTACTCGCATGGGATGCGCACTCGGCTGGCGCTGGCCCAGGCGCTTTTGCCGAATCCGGAATTGCTCATTTTGGATGAACCGAGTGAAGGGCTGGACCCAGGTGGCATCCACGAAATGCGCCAAACCATTCTGCGGCTTCATCGCGACCTGAACCTGACGATCCTGCTTTCGTCGCATTTGCTCAATGAAGTTGAGCACCTCTGCACGCGAATTGCCGTCCTTAACCAGGGGCGCAAGGTCTTTGAAGGAACACTCGCCGAGACGAAGCGGCACGAGGATTGGGTCCGGCTAAAGGTGGGCGATTTCGCGAAGGCGACGGCGGCTCTGCGCGAGGCCAAAATGATCGTGCTGGACCGCGAAGGAGAATTCGTCTCACTAGCCCAGGGAGTGGAAACAGACCAACTCGTGCGCCATCTCGTCGGTCTTGGCATGCCGGTGTACGAAATCGCCCGTGAACATGAATCGTTGGAGGCCTTTTATCTGAGGCTCATGCAAAAACCGGCGGAAAACAATTGAGCGCACCGGACTGACTTCATGTTCTTCCGTCACATCAGCAACGAATTATGGAAACTGTTCGGCAAAAAGCGAACCTACATCGGCTTTATTGTCTTCGTGCTGGCGCAGACCGGCATGTTGTTGATGTTTCGCTTTGGGCATGCGCGAGGCCAGATGGAACAGCTTTTGGCCGGTAACGGTTACCTGGCGACCGAATACATCACTGCCCTAACCGTCGCCATGATCATGCTGATTCCGCAAGTGGCTCTTCTGATGCCGCTTTACGTCACTCTGGTGGGCGGCGATTTGGTAGCCAAGGAGGCCGAAGATGGCACCTTGCGCATGATTTTGTCCCGTCCGGTTTCCCGTTTTCAATTGCTGCTGAGCAAATGGCTCGCGGGCGCGTGCTTCGCGCTGATTCTTGTCATTGTGCTGGGCGGCACCGCCGTTGGCCTGGCGCGCATCTGTTTTCCCTGGGGCGGCATGTTCGTTTCCTTTCCGGGCATTGGGTTCAATGTCCTGGGCGCCGGCGAAGGCTTTAAACTCTATATTTTCTCGATTGCGTTCATGGCCGTCAATGCGAGCGTCGCTCTTGGCTTTGCCTTCATGTTCGGATGTTTCAATATGAAACCGGCCGCCGCCACCGTGATTGCGCTATCCGTGCTCTTCGTGAGCATCGTCCTCGAAAACATTCCGTTTTTCGAAAGCTACAAGGATTGGTTTCCGACCTACCATTTTCATAATTGGATTCGGATTTACGCGCAGCCGACGCAATGGCCGCAGATTATCTCTTCCTTTTTCATCCTGCTGGCGCTCGATCTCTCGGCGTTTCTGGTGGGCGTGGCTGCCTTCCAGGCGCGGGATATCAAATCCTGACTTACTCCGGTTTGGCGCTCTGCAAACGCTCCATCGCTGCCTGCAATTTTTGCAACGCCTGCAATATCTCCATCCGCAGCGGCGTGGGGGGTGGTGCCTGGGGATCATTCAACAGCGCCGCCATCTCCTGCAAAATTGTGGGCGTTCTTTTCTGCAGGCTGGCAAGCTGTTTCTCCCACGCCAGTTTCTTTTTTGCGCAGTCCAAAAGCCCCGACAAGTAGGAGATATCGTGGCGCGTTGTTCGGGGGCCTTGATGTTTCTCGTTTACCTGAGCCAATTCCATTTTCAAGGTTGCAATCGTATTTTCGCAGCGTTCGACATCTTTTACCACGGCGTTGAGTTGCGAGATGATCTGCCGTTGCTGCGCTGCCGTGCGCTCCGCGGACTTCAATTGCTTAAGCGAGGCCACCTTGTGCTCGCCGGAATTATTGTTCTCCATGGCCTTCGGCTTAACACACCTTTGCGTCGGGCGCAAACTTTAGAGTTTGCTCATGGGCTCTTTTCGAATACATGCACTCCACTCACCTTACCGCTGTCGTTCCAAACGATTAGCGAGGGCACATCTCCAAGGTCGCTCAAGAGTTTTCTCTCGTTTTCAGTCGTTACTGGCAGGTCGCCATCGTCCTCGCTCCTGGAGTCGGAGGGATAGGCTTTAACGAATCCCGGCCAGAACTGGATCTTCGTAGCCAGCGGCGTCCCTTCGCGACCGGTCATTTGAGCCGGCCGCTCGGACTGGGTGAAGCGATGAGTGAGGCCAAGCCAAACGACCGCCGTAAGGAAGGCTGCAATTGTTCCGGCCCTTAAGAGCCTTCTGCTTCTTTGCCGGCGTGAACGAACTGCCATGGCCGCGGTGTCCGCAACTACCTGCGCATCTTCGAGCAAGGCGTGAAGCAAAGGGTCGTTCGGATTGCTGGGTGGCTTCATTGAATTCGCGAGATAATTAGGCGCAAACGTTCACGAGACCGAGCCAGGCGGTTCTCGATTGCTTTGGGCGTGTTGCCGGTTTGATCCGCCAGCTCCCCCACGGTCCAACCTTCGTAATACTTCAGCCGGAGCAACCGGGCATCCTCTGGTGCAAGTTCTCCGAGTGCCTCGTTGCTCAAGGAATTTAGCGCGCCTAATTCCAGAGTTGCCGGCGTCGCGCTGGCACCGATTTCGTGCCAGTGGGCAAATTTTTCCAAAAGCATCGCGCGACGACGCCGGCCACGCCGATAATCCAGCGCGGCGCAACGAACGATGCAGGCCAGCCAGCGCCAGAAGTCGTCTTCGTCGTGAAATTCCTTAATGTGGCGGCCGACGCGAAGATAAGCCTGTTGCACGATGTCCGGGGCGTCATCGGGTGATTCCGAGCAGACGGCCGCGTAGCGAAGCAAAGCGATATAATAGCGGCGATGAAATTCGCGCCAGCCTTGTTCGGCGCCCTGAAGCATTTCGCGAGTGAGAAGAGAAACCGAAACTTCAGGTCCTTCAGTCGCGCGTTCGCCACTCACAAACCGCAGAGAAACCGGATTTGGAAACGTAAGAATTGACGTCATTTCGCTGCTGCAGCCTGCGCTTCCGCGGCCGCCACTTTTTCGGCAGCCTCCAGCGCGCTGCTTAATGCTTCCACATACGCTGCTGGGCCAACCACGACAACCATTTTTTCATTTTCCAGCATATGGGCATGGCCATTTTCCCGCGTCCGGCCAGAATGCTCGAGCTCCCTGGCCACCACCTGTTCCACGGAATCCACGATGCCGGAGATGCGTTTTGGCGCGCCTGGATTGCGAAAGAAACTCGGCATCGGGCACGTTTTTGTTCTCAGCGGTGAAGCCCCTTCGCTGGGTTTGATGCGCCAAATATTTTCGTCGCTCTCCTCGCCTTTTTCCACCACCTCGACGCTCAATCTGCCCTCGCTGATCAGATCTAAGGACTTAGCCACGTCTTTGAGTCGCACGTTTTTGACTGAGAAAGCAGGGATGGAGACACTCGCAGCCTTGCCCGCGAAGAGGACGTTGTCGTTGGCGAATCCGTTCGTGCGCAGGAATTCAAAGAATTCCGCGGCTGTTCCACCGGGAAATTTTATCGAATAGACTATCGCGTTTCTCGCCATGGCCGAACCTGAGGCAAAGACCGGGCGCGATGGTGCCGAGGGTAGCTGGTCTGCCGCGCGAATAATCCCTGCAAACATTGAGCCGGTAAGCGCCACTGTAAGGAGCCAGGGAAACCCATTGGTCGAGAAACGATGCTTTTTCATGTTTTTCAGTTATTTGGAATGGAGACTAAATGCCCCCATTCATATATGTAACGTTTCTCAACGGCTCGAACCCTCACTTTTTTGTGATAAGCAACTTCGGGTGTGCGCGTGGGGGCTTTTGTGCTTCGGAATCAAGCGATTTTGTGCTAGCATGAACTTCCTCATGAATGCCATCCGCAAAGACCCGCGGCCGACGTTTCAAATCCTGCGCTCAAGGGTTGCTTCGTTCGCGCCGGAGTTCCGCCACCGGCTCATTCAATTTCTGCTGATTGCGTTTTCCGGCGCCCCAATCCTTGCGTTCGCCCAAACGATTGTCCTTACGAACGGTGTTCAGACCTATTCCGCTTTGACCAATACAACGGTGATCATGAGCAATCGATGTGAGTTGCGGGTGACCGCCAGCGACGGTCCGCTTTCTGGCTGCATCATCAATCTGAACTCGCCCGATTCCTTTTTTGCGCTCTTGAATATCCGGCCATCCATCGCGGTGGCGAGTTACCTTTCGCAGGTGCGCGTCAATGGGGCGGCGGCGATGCCGGACACCAATTGTCGAGTCGTTGAATATGGACTGGGTTCAATCGTCCTTCCGCAAGCACCGTCCTTCCAGCCCTTGCAAGCTTTCAGTGAACCGCATTTCACCGGCACATCCGCGACCTACAGCCAAAACGTTTATTACAAAGGCGCAAGTCTGGGCGCGCTGAACGCAACCATCAGTTCGTTTAAGCTCAAGCGTGGCTACGTCGCAACGTTTGCCCAAAACGAAAGCGGGAGCGGCATCAGCAAATGTTACGTTGCCCAGGACGGCGACATGGAAGTGAGTGTTTTGCCTGCTCGATTCGACAACAGCATCCGATTCGTCTATGTGCTGCCATGGCGTTGGACGAGCAAGAAAGGCATCGCGGGAAATATTGAGGGTCCGTTAAACGTGAATTGGAAATATGACTGGAACATCGACCAGAATTCGACGCGTGACCTGGAATATGTCGCCATCCGGCAAACGCGATGGTGGCCGGGGTTATCTCAGAACTGGCAAGCCGGAGGCGTTAATCAATTGCTCGGCTATAACGAGCCCGATAACACAGCCCAAGCGAATATCGCGGTAGGCGATGCTCTCTGGTCCTGGCCCGATTTGCTGGCGACAGGGTTGCGCGTCGGCGCGCCGGCGGTCACGGACGGCGGCCGGAACGGTTGGCTATATCCTTTCATTCAACAGGCAGATGCCGCGGACCTGCGGGTGGATTTCGTGCCGCTCCATTATTACTGGTGCTACAACCCTGCCGATCCAACGGGCGCCGCCAATCAATTGTACGGTTTTCTCAAAGCGACGTACGACCAGGTGAAGCGACCGCTTTGGATAACCGAATGGAACAATGGCGCAAATTGGACGACGTGCGGCGACCCTAGCGCAGCGCAACAACAGGCAGCCGTGGCCGCGATGGTTTCCATGTTGGACAGCACGCCGTTCGTCGAGCGTTATGCCCTATATAATTGGGTCGAGGATGTGCGCCGTGTCGAATGGGATGATGGCTCCCTGACGGCGGCGGGCGTCAGCTATCGCGATGAAGCGTCGCCGATTGGATACGTGCAAGCTTTGCAGGATAACGGCACGCGCAGCTTCAGCCAGCTTCGATTCGAAACCAATACACTCGACACATCCGGGCACGGCAACAACGCTCTGGCGGCAGGGAGCCCCGCCTACACGAACGGCCATAATGGGCAGGCGATCGTTTTCGACGGCAATAGCACGGTGCTTACGCTGCCGCCCAACGTTGCCTGCAGCAATTCTTTTACCTTTGCCGCGTGGTTGAACTGGGGCGGCGGCGGCAATTGGCAACGAATTTTCGATTTCGGAAACAGTACGACACATTACATGTTTCTCACGCCCAGCTCCGGTTCCGGCACGTTGCGCTTTGCCATCAATAACGGCGGGGGCGAGCAAATTGTACAGACTACCGCCCTGACCGCGAACCAATGGCGGCACGTCGCCGTCACGCTGAGCGGCGCCACAGCGCGGCTGTACGTAAATGGTGTGCTCGCCACTTCGAATACTGGCATGTCCATCTCGCCCGCGAACTTCAATCCGCGGGTGAACTTTTTGGGCAAGAGCCAGTTCATAGCCGATCCGCTGTTCAAAGGCCTGATGGATGAGGTTTTGGTTACCGATTACGCGATGTCAGCCGCCCAAATCGCCGGCCTGCAAACGAATTCACCGCCACAATTCACGAATACATCGTTCGCCGGCGGCTCCGCCACGGAAGCGCAAAGTTACAGCAACAGCCTCGCGGGAACCGCCATCGATCCCGACCCCGGCGACACGCTGACCTACAGCAAAGCGGTGGGAGCCGCCTGGCTGAACGTCGCTGCCGATGGAACGCTTTCGGGTGTTCCTGGCTCTGGTGACGGTGGAACGAATTTCTTCACAATCCGGGTGACAGATGCTGCCGGCCAAAGCGCATTTGCTTTGCTTACGATTGCCGTCACCACGACCACCGCGAGTGGCACGTGGATATCCGATGGCAACGGGCTTTGGAGCGAACCGAATCGTTGGAGCGGCAATGTGGTTGCGACCGGCGCGGGTCAGACGGCAGATTTCAGCACTATTAATATCACACTGAATCGCACTGTGACTCTGGACTCCTCGCGCAGCATCGGGACGCTGAAATTCGGCGACGTTTCTGGAAGTCAGGCGTGGACTATCACCAACAACGGTTTGACCGTATTAACGTTGGATGCCGGGGCGGCCGCACAACCATCCATCATCGTCAGCAACACCGCCGCGCTGATGACGCCGCTGGTAGGTGGCAACGGATTTGTGAAGAGCGGGCCAGGCATGGTCATCCTCGGCGCAAACAATTCCCTTTCGGGTGCGCTGAATTTGGACCGTGGCATTGACGGCAACAACAATGATGGCATTACTCGTTTGGCGCACCCAAACGCGGCGGCGGGCTTCAATTCCATTAACATCCGAAACACGAGCGTTGCCTCCGCGGGCGGAGCGATTCTGCAACTGGATGGTACGGCTGGCAACATCGTGCTGCCGCAGGACATGAGCATGACGTGCCGGAACAACAGCACGACACCGGCGATCCAAAATCTCTCCGGCACCAACAATCTGAACGGCAACGTTTGGCTCAACGTGGGCGGCAATATGTTCACCTTGCAATCTGATTCGGGTCTGCTGGTCTTCAACGGCACGAACCAATTCATCGGCAGCCTGACCGGCGGGCGAAGTTACGCGTTCACTGGCGCGGGCAATCATTTGGTGAATGGTCCCATTCTGAACTCGACTAACGGAGCGCCGATCGGTCTGGTGAAAAGCGGCTCTGGCACTCTCACCCTGGCGGGTGTCAACACCTACACGAATTCGACTACTGTGAGCGGCGGCACGTTGCTGGTGGATGGCACGATTACAGCCAGCCCAGTCACGGTCGGGAACACGGCTACACTCCGCGGCAACGGTGTGCTGGGTGGTCCGGTGACAATCCAAGCCGGAGGCACGCTGGCACCGGGCGATTCGCTTGGCCAGTTAAAGGTGAATAACGCCCTGACGCTGCAGTCGGCGAGCGTCACGCGGATAGAAATCAATAAAGCCACGCTCACGAATGACCAGCTTCGGGTAACCGGGCTGCTCACGTATGGCGGCTCGCTTATGGTGAGCAATCTGGCCGGAACATTATGGGCCGGTGATTCTTTTAAACTATTCGCTGCCGCGAGCACGACCGGTTTGTTCTCGACGACAATTTTGCCGCCCTTGCCCAACGGATTTTATTGGCAGTGGTCGCCCGGCAGCGGCACATTAACAGTGCTCGCGAGTGTTTCTTTGCAGCCAACGAATATTGTGACGGTTGTCGCCAGCAATACACTCCAGCTTTCATGGCCGGCCGATCATACGGGCTGGCGTCTCGAGACTAATGCCGTGGATGTGAGCGACCCGAATTCCTGGTTTACGTTGCAGGGCTCCGACTCGACAAATCAGGTGTTTTTGCCGATCAGTTCTTCTGCTTCATCAGTTTTTTTCCGGCTACGATTTCCATGATGCGTCCGCATCAACGCAACACTTGTTGCGGCTCGGTTTCCTTTTTTAGGAAAATAATTCCAAAATTTACGTGGCAATTATCGTTTGCGTAAATTTTTTGAAAATTTTCTTGATCCCCCATATATGGTGGGTAAGCTCGAATCGTCCCCCAACTAATGGGGGAAACGTCGTAGCCTCAGGGAGAGGCTGGAATTGATAGTATAGCTGAGTTTTAACCAATTCGGCCGGGTAGTTGACTAGCGATGGCCCGGCTCGAAGCAACCTGTCAGGAAAATCATGATTGATGTGAGCGAAGAAGTACTGTCCGTCCCCGCGTCTCAAACTCGTCGCCGTACCGCCACGGTAACGACTCCGCGTCCGGCAAAGAAGACTGTGACCAGTTCCGCTCCGAAAACTTTGCCACTCCAACGCGTCTTCAGCGACGCGAAAACCAGTCCTTACGATCAGGTCGAGTGGGAGCGCCGGACGGCGGAAATTACCGACGATGCTGGCAAAGTTATTTTCAAGCAGGAAAATGTGGAGACCCCAAAATCGTGGTCGCTGCTGGCGACCAAAGTTGTAGTCTCAAAATATTTTTATGGCGAGCAAGGCACGGCCGAGCGCGAAACCTCCGTGCGCCAGCTAATTCATCGCATCTGCCGCACCATCGCGGACTGGGGGATCAAGGATGGCTATTTCAGCGCGGCGGATGGAGAAGTGTTCTACGACGAGTTGACCT
>Ga0136846_1234215_pt1 | contig 10911 bp, 6 predicted proteins | sample HopSoiMetagenom2_FD_96841 | JGI IMG/M metagenome (GOLD analysis project Ga0136846, IMG submission 96841) | Grasslands soil microbial communities from Hopland, California, USA - 2 Assembly 2016 (version 4) | ecosystem: Environmental > Terrestrial > Soil > Grasslands | place: USA: Hopland... | reverse complement strand
TTGGGCATCGGTTAACTGGACGCAGGGAGTTTCTTGAAAAAGTAGAGCAGCTCATTCGCAGGACATGTCACCCGCACCAGGCTCTTGATGAACTGGACCTGCTGAATGCCGAATTGAGATGGTTCTACACGATGCACTTGTATGCCCTTGGGGTATATCTTGACCACAAAGCTGAGCTGGATCAATTGGACGAGATGTACGCATATGCGAGATCGACGCTTCTACATTACGCGCAATGGATGAGCCAATTCGAACGGCCCTTTCTCGATCAAGCAGAGCACTTGCAATACCCGACGGAGACATGGGCTGCACAAGACATGCGAAAAGTCGAGGCGTTTCAGTTCGCGGCCAAGCATGCAACTGGCCCGGAGCGGGCTCGGTTCCTCGAACGAGCCGAATTCTTCTTTCGGTACGTTGAAGATTCGCTCTCGTCCTTTCCCAGCAAATCGTACTGTCGCCCAGTGAATCTCATGATGAATCTTGGCTGGACACGTGCATGGTGGCAACAAAACCCTGGGGCCGTAGCGCCGATGCCCCGTACGACAACGAGTTCGGGCGTGGGAGGTGAATGGCAAATGTTCGTGCCTCAAATGATCCACGCCAAGCGACGGCTGAAGCTAGTTCTCTTCGTCGGGCTGATTGCGACAATTGCCATTGGTTTTTTGGGGTTGCGATACGTCCCATGGTGATTCTTCTTCTCCCCCTTCGTCAGCAACTCCAGATCGGCGGCGGCTGGCCAGGGAGGTCGGTTCGTCAGTGCCGTTCAAGTGGTTAAATCGCAGTCAATCGAGTTCTGCGATTTCTAGTTTCTCATTTCATAATGACAGCGGTATGGTGCATTCCGGGGAACCGATCCTGTGTCAGGATTTGCCCTACGTTGCCGCTGTTTCAATTCCCGACACTTCCTCAACAGGCATCCCGACTGGTGACCCGCATTGAGGCGGGTATCCTTTCATCATACTTCGGTTGGTTCTATTTTCTTCGGGTCCATTTGGCGGACAGGACCGCTTTCTGGGTCATTCTGTGGACACAACTGCTTTTCAAGCGGATGTGTCACCCACGGGGACGGAGTCTGCGCACCGCGCGGGCGCCGCCTCTGCTTGTTCCCTGAGTGCCTGTAATGTGCGGAATCGCTGGGGTCCTCTACTCCAACAGTGCTCGTCTGCCCGAAATGGATTGCCTCCGGGCGATGAGTGCTGCCATTGCCAATCGCTGTCCTGACGGGGAAGGTATCCGGCCCGAGGCCGGGATTGGGTTGATTCACCGCCGGCTATCGATCATCGACTTGGAGGGCGGCGCTCAGCCAATCGGCAATGAGGATGGGTCAGTCCAAGTTGTATTCAACGGAGAGATCTATAACTACTCGTCACTCCGAGCAGAGCTCGAGAGAGACGGTCATCGGTTTCGCACTCAAAGTGATACTGAAGTCTTGGTCCACCTTTACGAGGATCTCGGCGAAAGGATGGTTGAGCGACTCCGGGGAATGTTTGCTTTTGCCATCTGGGACCGCCGGCGCCGACGTTTACTTCTGGCGCGCGATCGTGTTGGCATAAAGCCACTTTATTTCTTTAGAGACGCAGAGAAGCTCATTTTTGCCTCCGAGCCGAAGGCCATTCTGGCCTATCCCGGCTTCACGCCGGTACTCGATCACGCCGCATTGGAAGATTACTTAGCTTTCGGAGTCGTTCCTGGCCCAAGGTCGATTTTTCAGGGGATAACGAAGCTGCCACCAGGTCACACTTTGGTAGCCGAACCCGGCCGGCTCGGGGCTGCTCCTCGCCGGTACTGGCGTCTGAAGTTCGAACCTGACGAAAGCTTGACGGTGGAAGACTGGGAGGAAGCTGTTCGCGCGAAGTTCGAAGAGGCGGTTCGCATCCACATGATCGCGGATGTACCGGTCGGTGCTTTCCTTTCGGGCGGCCTTGATTCCAGTGCAGTAGTGGCTGCGGCAAGTCGACAGATGAGTCGCCCACTCCAGACTTTTTCAATTGGATTCGAGGAAGATGGATTTTCCGAATTGCCACACGCTCGCAGGGTAGCCGAGCATTTTTATACGGAACATACAGATCGAGTATTATCACCAGACTCAGGGCGAGTACTGGACGGTTTGACACAGTATTTCGATGAGCCGTTTGCGGATGCCTCAGCGATTCCCACATTCCTTGTGTCCCGGACTGCAGCTCGTAAAGTCAAGGTTGTGTTGACTGGCGACGGGGGGGATGAAGCTTTTGGCGGGTACTCGCGGTATGCACATGATCTTCGCGAATCGACAGTACGCCATGCTTTGCCAACATGGTTTCGCCGATTGATCGTGGGGCCGATGGCAACGTCCTGGCCAATCACCCCTTGGTTGCCTCGGCCTCTTCGCCTGAAATGGGCGCTGACTCATCTTGCTATGGATGCAGGAGCGGCCCATGCAAATTCTGTCTCGCAATGTCGCCCACCGCTACGACGCCGGTTGATGTCTCCCGAAGTCGTCTCAAGACTCGTCGGACACGACCCGGGTCTATCGATACGCCTGGGCCACTTGGGAGGGCCGGCTGGCGACCATCTTGCCGGTATGTTAGCCGCCGATGTGACAACGGTTTTGCCGGACGATTTTCTGGTCAAGGTGGATCGTGCAACTATGGCCGCCGGATTGGAGGCCCGTCCTCCCATGCTCGACCATGAATTGCTCGAACTCGCCGCCAGAGTGCCATCGCGCTTTAAGGTGCGCCGCGGCGAGACGAAATGGTTGTTCAAAAAAATATGTTTAAAATCGCTCCCGCACGATCTGGTTTACCGAAAAAAGCACGGGTTTGATGTCCCGGTATCCGCGTGGCTTCGAGGGCCATTAAAGAATCGTTTCGTCGATACTGTCCTCTCTCCCAACGGTGCAATCGACTCCCTGATTGACCGGGCGGAAGTGAAACGGTTGTTTGAGCGCCACCTGAAAGGTACGGCAGGTATTGGACAGGTACTATGGTCACTTCTGATTCTTGCGGACTGGGCGGAACGCTATCTGACTGTTCCTCAACCATTGGCGGCTTCTCTCCCATGAAAACTACCGTGCCAAATTCCCTTACCTTCACTGCGTGAGACCCGACTCGATGGCAACTATTCAAGAGATCGCACCGGCGCCTGCCGTTGGTGCCTATGCGGCGAGAACCGCCGTCGTTGTTACGTCGAGCCAGCGTTCTGCATTCGACGTGTTCAAAGACTATGCATCGATTGCGAGGCCTGATCACTGGTTTAAGAACGTCTTCATGCTCGTCGGTGTGCTCCTGGCAGTCTTCTATCATCCTGAACTGCTGTCGCTTGGGGTCGCATTCACGTTGCTGATAGCAGTCGCGGCAACGTGTCTGATCGCGTCGAGTAACTACACAATCAACGAGATTCTCGACGCGCCTTCCGATGTAAGCCATCCCAGCAAGAACAGCCGACCAATCCCGTCCGGCCGTGTGTGGGTTCCTGCGGCTTATCTTCAGTGGTTCGTACTCGGTGCCGTTGGTCTCTGGTTAGCGTCCCTTGTCAATGCGCCATTCTTTTGGTCGGGCGCGTTCCTATTGGTAATGGGACTCGTCTACAATGTTCCACCAGTACGTTCAAAAGAAATTGCTTATATTGATGTTCTTTCTGAGTCGGTGAACAACCCGATTCGTTTGCTGCTCGGTTGGTTTGCCGTCACATCGACCGAAGTGCCGCCGGTCTCGCTCCTGGCCGCGTATTGGATGATTGGGGCCTTCTTCATGGGTGCCAAGCGACTGGCCGAGTACCGCTTCATCGCGGATTGCGCCAGGGCCGCTGCCTACCGTAGTTCATTCCGACACTATAACGAGAACAAACTCATTGTCAGTCTGTTCTTCTACGTTACCAGTTTTGCTTTATTCCTTGGTGTATTCATTATCCGCTATCACCTTGAATTGATCCTGATCTTCCCTCTCGTTGCTGGGTTTATCTGTTACTATGTAGCCGTCACGCTTCGTCCCGACAGCGCTGCTCAAAAGCCGGAGAAACTCTACCGCGTAAAGGGTCTCATGGGCTATTTGATTGTGTGTGTGATTGCCTTCTTCGGGCTGATGTTTGCCCACATTCCAGCCCTTTACGAATTCTTCAACGTTCAGCCCTCGCCGGTTAACCCGCTGTGGAAAATCTAATTGGTCATCATACAGCTTCAGCCAGGACTAGTGGCATCGTAAGCAGTCCGGTGATGTACACCGTTACGGTGGATACCGAGGAGGAGTGGGATTGGGACGGGGAATACCCGGTATCCAATCCCGCTGTGACAAATATTGCCTTACTGCCGGAGCTGCAGGAGGTTTGCGACAGAAACGGAGCATCGGTTACTTATTTTACGAACTATGCAGTACTAGCCGATCCTTCGGCTCGAAAAGTAATTCTCGGCCTTGCCAAGAAACGAAATGTGGAGATCGGGCTCCACATCCACCCGTGGAATACCCCACCACTCAGTGAGGCCAAGCGGGTAATCCCTAAAGAAACATTCTTACACAACCTGACTCCTCAGGTAATTCAAGCGAAACTACAAAGCGTCTGTTCGCTTTTCGATGAATGTGGACTACGACCAACCAGTTTCCGGGGTGGAAGATACTCCACCAATAGTGTCGTGCAAGAGTTCTTGAGGGACAGAGGGGCAATAGCGGACTGCTCAATCCTGCCATTTAGCACCTGGCCGGACGATGGCGCGCCCGATCACCGTCATCGCCGATTGGAGCCGCGGCGCTTGCCACCTCGCTACGTCGGGGACCACGCGATGTGGGAGATACCCCTGACCCTGGGGTTCTCCCGGAGACCATTTGGGCTCTGGCACCGCTGCTTCGAAGTGATAACGAACTCGCCGCTGCGACATCTTCGTATCATTGGATTGTCCCAACGACTAGGAATTGTGCAAAAGTCATGGTTAAACATTGAGACACCGCTTGGACAGAGACCGGTCCCGTTTCTCCAGCTACTACGCCGAATCCGCCCGCCATGTATCGATTTCTGTCTCCACAGTTCGTCGTTGATTGCAGGCGGCAACACGTTTACTCGAACGCCTGCCGATCGATGCCAGGTCTTAGCTAACCTTGACGAAGGCCTTTCATGTGTCGCTGGTTGGAGTGACTTTCGCCCCGCGACCGTGACCGAAGTTGCCACCTACTTGGAAATGCATCATGCGAATTCTAGGAATTAGCCCACTCGATAAGGACTCAACCGTTTCCCTCATGGAGGATGGGCGAGTTCTCTTTGCTTGTGGCGAAGAGAGACTCAGCCGAGTCAAGCTGCAGGACGGTTTCCCCCACCGGGCGCTAAAGCTGGGCCTCGAGCGGACTGGCTGGGATCCCGCCTCGATCGATGCCGTCGCTTACGCCTTCTATGATGGCGATGAAGAAATGCGACTCATGCGGGAGGCGATGGACGATGACGCTTCAGTACATCGTTCTAACTGTACGGCTCCGTCACTCCGTGCACTCAAAGACGCCGAGAAAAACTATCGACTGGATCGGTCGACCCTGATCCCCGGGCTCTCGACCAAAGAGTCCGAGTTTATGACACGCAAGGCCTGGTGGAAGCGTGGCATCTACGATGCCACTGCCAGTTTTTCGAGGCTGGATTGGTGGGCCCATCGTCGAGCATATCGGGCCTGGTTCACGGAAGCGAGCAAGGATCATCGTCGCTGGACCGGGGAGTTGGCTTCCGGTCTGAAACAGTATGGACTTGAGGGAAGGCTTCGCCGATTCCACCACCACGACACGCATGCAGCCAATGCCTATTACGCCTCGGGCTTCGAATCCTCGCTTGTGGTTACGTTGGATGGCTATGGGTCCGGATGCTGCGGTGGAGTCTATCTCGGCGACAAACAAGGTTTGCGACCACTGCATCGTTTTCGATTTCCCAACTCACTCGGTCATTTTTACGAACAAGTCACATCGGGACTCGGTTTCAAGCCGAGCCGTCACGAAGGAAAGATTGTCGGTTTGGCCGCGTATGGAAATGCAGAACATTTACGGCGAGTACTTCTTGAACGGTTTGAATGTATCGATGGCGACATACGGATTCGGGCCGGGCTCAACGGATACTTCTCGCGGGCACTCGCTACAAGATTTGCGAAACGCGACGTGGCCGCGGCGTATCAGCGAGTTCTTGAAGAAGTTGCCTGCAAGACTATTGAATACTGGCAAAAACGAACCGGCCTGACCAATGTGGCGATGTCGGGTGGAGTCAATGCGAATGTCAAGTTGAATCAGCGCGTACGGGAGATTCCCGGCGTCGAAAACGTATTCATTTATCCCAACATGGGGGACGGCGGGTGCGCCACGGGGGCCGCCATGCTCGCCTTCGGTCACGATAAAGTTGTCCGAGGACCGCTCGAGAATGTTTACTACGGTCCCGACTATAGTGACTCCGAGATTCGCAGAGTACTCGACTCTGCGGGTCTTCGATATGAGTGGTGCGACAATATCGAGGACAGCATTGGGGACCTGCTGAGTCAAGATGCCATTGTCGGACGTTTTAATGGACGAATGGAGTATGGACCCCGGGCCCTCGGCAACAGGTCGGTGCTGTATCCAGCCAAGGATCCCGAGGTGAATCAATGGCTCAATAAGCAACTTGGCCGAACCGAATTCATGCCGTTCGCCCCCGCTGCTCTAATGGAATCCGGTCACAGGCTATTCAAGAATCTGATTGGCTGCGAAAAGACCGCTGAATTCATGACCGTCACGTTCGACTGCACGGAAGAGATGAAGCAGCTTTGTCCGGCCGCCGTCCATGTCGACGGTACTGCACGGCCACAACTAGTAAGTGAACAGTCAAACCGTAGCTTCTACAGAATCATCAAGGCTTACGAGTCTAGAACCGGAACCCCTTCAGTCATTAACACCAGTTTCAACATGCACGAAGAGCCTATCGTCGGCTCCCCGGAAGATGCGGTACGGGCATTCCTTCTTGGCAACATTGATTACTTGGCAGCGGGATCATTCTTGGTCCCGCACCCCAAGCTCTCCGAAAATGTGACGGTTCGAGAACAATCCCGACCCGCGTCCATTCGGGGGATGGCAGTGGGTGTTTAGGGTTGTCATGCAACGTGCCGTCTCGTTATCAAGCTGTCGAACAGTGCTTATCCCACAGAACAATGAGTTTGACTCTGTTAGATCCCGCTTCTCCCGCCATTAGCAGCCGAAAATGGCCGAATGCCTTGACTGCAATCCTTGCCGTTGGGGCAGCCATTCGTTTGCTGCTCTGGGTGTGGTTTATACCGGTCAGCCCTCACGTCGATGACGAGTTGGCTCATGTTCGACTTGCCACAAACTTAGTCGAGCATGGAGAATATACGTTCAATCCTGATGGTGAACTGACATCCCTTCGGCCACCACTCTATCCCGCATTCGTGGCGGCCATTTTCAAAATTGCGGGAGTCAACAACTTTCAAGCAGTTCGTTTTGTTCAAGCGATCCTGAGTCTTTTCACAGTCGTGTTTGTTTTTTTTATTGCGCGGAACATGTATTCGGAACGAGTCGGGACTTGGGCTGCAGGATTCCAGTGCTTCTATCCATCTTTACTCGGGTACAACAATTTAATGCTCTCGGAGGTTCTTTTTACCTTTCTTCTTGTGGCCGGTGTTTTTTCAATCGCCTGCGCGATGAGGCGCACCCGCTACTCCTGGTTAATATCGGCTGGCATCTTGCTTGGGTCTGCGGCTTTGACTCGAAGCATTATTTATCCCTGTGCCCCTTTTTTGGCGCTCTTTATCGCGGTGACATGGCGTGGCTCGTTAACTCGACGGGCATTCGCGTTAATGGCGTTTGCCATTCCCTTCACGGGTATCCTAGCTCCGTGGGCCATACGAAACACTTTGCTGCAGAAGACATTTATTCCGATTGATTGTATGGGCGGCCGCAACTTCATGATGGGCAACTATGAGTACACACCGCTCTATCGCTCCTGGGATGCGATTTCCATTGATGGCGACCGAGAATGGTTCCAGGTTCTGAAGTCTCGTCGGCCCGAAGTCTTGGGTGCTACTCAGGGCCAAATCGACAAATACGCGTTAGCCGAAGGTGCGGTTTTTGTTCGCGATAACCCCGGCCTTACAGTGAAACGGGATTTGATCAAGTTCTTCGATTTCTGGGGGCTTGAACGAGAATTGGTCGCTGGAGCAAGTAAAGGATACTTTGGCCCTGTTCCCGGGGCGGCGACGGTGATCCTTGGCATCACAATATGTGGTCTCTACATCCTGATTCTTTTTGCTGGTTCGCTCGGAGTGGTTTTTCGCCCTAACAATGATGCTCGGGTATTGGCTTTAATACTGTTTCTCGGTGGATTCATGTGCGCTGTTCATTCAATCGTCTTTGCTCATTCGCGATACCATCTTCCATTGGTTCCCTTTGCGATAATCTTTGCTGCGGCTATGTTCGTGGGCACTCATGCAGAAACGAAACGATGGCGAGCTTGGTATTGGGTAGCCTTTGGTTTCTGTGCCCTCGTTGCTGCGGGGTGGATGTGGAATGCTGCAATCGGAGATTACTCAAAACTCCTCACGACATTCGGAATGGACAAATGAGGCCTCTAGCGGAAAATAGCTCAGAATCTGCGCTTCCCGGCTTGGGTTCGGAAAAGCCCTTGGCTGTCTTTGACTTTGATGGGACGCTGGTGCGCGGTGACAGCTTTCTGCCTTTCTTGACCGCCTACGCAAGGAGTCGCCAGCGGTACTGGCCACTACTGACGATGCCATTCTGGTTAAGCCTTTATGCGACCCGCCTTTTGACGGACGCTCAGGCCAAGCAGCGGTTACTGGTATCGTTCTTTCGAGGAGAGTCCAAAGAAGCTGTGGCAACTTTCGTGACTCTTTTCTATGAGAGATGGGTTCGCCCCCGGCTTCATAATCCTGTATTTGCCCGATTACAGTGGCACTTGGCAGAGGGGCACCGCGTTGTAATGCTCTCGGCCAGTCCCAGCCTATACATTTGCCCCTTTGGACGAGCCCTTGGCATCGACGAGATCGTGTGTACGCAAGTTCGAATGCACCTAGATCGCTGGGACGGTGCACTCGATGGACCAAACTGTAAGGGTGAGCAAAAACTGGTCTTGCTTCGCGCTCACCTTGGAACCCACCACTGGGACGGCGCATCCTTTGCGTACGGTGACTCACATTCCGATTTACCTGTACTCAACTGGGTCACAAACGGATATTTAGTCGGCCGAGGGGGCAGGCTCTCCCGCGTGGGAAATCCGGCGCTTGCCTCAGTTTAACCCCGTCAGTAGTCGATATTTGGGAGTTTGACAAAATGCCCGGAATTGTTGGCCTCGCTGGTAATACCTGCGATACGGCACTACTTCCCCGCATGCTTCGACGAATGCGGCACCAACCTTGGTATACCCAGGATTCATGGGAGGATTCCTCTAGAAATACTGCACTTGGGCGGATCGGCCTGGGATATGTCAATACCTCTCCCCAGCCGGCGACAAACGAGGATGGATCCAAGCGAGCAATCCTCGAGGGAGAGATCTATGATTACTCATCTCTCCGTTCAGAACTGGAGAGAAAAGGTCATCGTTTCCAGACCGATGGACATGCCGAATTACTTTTGCACGGCTGGGAGGAGGAAGGCGCCGACTTCGTTAGGCGCTTGAATGGGTGTTTCTCTTCGGCTATTTGGGACCAATCGGCAAACACGATAACTCTGCTCAATGACCGATTCGGAATGCGAGCCCTCTATCATTCGCATTCACCTGGACGAATCATATTCGGATCCGAGATCAATGCTCTGCTCACGGATCCAGATATCTCACGTGCAACCGATCCGCGAGGTCTTGCGCAGTTCTTCACCTTTGGACAGTATCTTGGCAATACCACCTCTTTTGCGGCGATTTCCCTACTGCCGGCAGCCGGAATACTGACTTATCACCTCGATGAAGACCGAATTGACCTGGCTCGATACGCAACGCTGGGTGAATCCTGGCAAGTCCCAACTGCCAATTCAGCCGAGGCACTCGAACGAATCGACGATGCGTTGGCCCGATCGGTTGATCGATGCACCCGGGGAACGAGTAACCTAGGTCTTTCACTCTCTGGCGGTCTCGATGCGAGAACGATTCTTGGGCTTATCGATCCAGACCAACCAGTTAAAACTCTATGCCTTGGCATCGATGGAAGTATCGATGTTCGCTGCGCGGCCACACTCGCAGAATTGACTCATCGCGTTCATCACACACACACGCTTGGAGAAAAGTTCCTCGCGGACTTCAAACGACATATGTGCGATATGGTCCATCTAACTGATGGCCAGTATCTGTGCCAATGCATCGTAATGCCGACTTTGCCGGTTTATCGCGATCATGGAATCGAGGTTCTCGTACGAGGCCATGCTGGCGAACTCATGCATATGACGAAAGCTTACAACTTCTCTCTTGACGCCGAGTCCCTAAAGCTTACCGGGGACTCGGTTCGAGAATGGCTGTGGCGACGCCTTCAGTCGCACATGCTTGATGGAGTCGATGGCCCTCTATTCACTCCTTCATTTGCGACCAATCTCACTGAAATGGCCAAAGACTCTCTTGACAGAAGCCTTGCAGAATCGGCGAAGATACTACCTCCGGTCCATCGCATTTGGCATCTCTTCCTTAGCGAGCGAGTTCGCCGAGAAACGGGCCTCTCCATGACAGAGTTTGGATCGGTAGTAGAAACTCGCCTCCCCTACCTGGACAAGACCCTCATTGATGCACTCATGAGTGCTTCGCCAGAGCTCAAGATGGGGGAGACAATTCAGGCGTTTGTTCTTCGAAAGCGGCAGTCTTCCTTCCTGAAGGTGATCAATGCCAACACCGGTGCAAGAATCGAGTCCGGTTCTCTTGTCAAGTCACTCGCCAAAATCCGACTCAAAGTGCTCGCCAAGCTCGGAGTGAAAGGGTATCAGCCCTACGAGCGGCTAGGAC
>Ga0136846_1207765_pt1 | contig 10911 bp, 13 predicted proteins | sample HopSoiMetagenom2_FD_96841 | JGI IMG/M metagenome (GOLD analysis project Ga0136846, IMG submission 96841) | Grasslands soil microbial communities from Hopland, California, USA - 2 Assembly 2016 (version 4) | ecosystem: Environmental > Terrestrial > Soil > Grasslands | place: USA: Hopland... | reverse complement strand
GCGAAGAACGGCATTTTCGCCGGTGACGATCTTGATGCGGCTCCAGTTTTCTTCCTTCAGAAACAGCTCCATCGCCCGCGGCATGATCCGTGTCGACACCGTTGGCAAGGCGCCGATCCGGATCGGCGGCGCCTCGCCGGATCGTTCCTGCGAAACGGAATCGAAGCCCTGTCTCAGCGCCGTCAGCGCAGCGCCCGCATGGCGCAGGAAGACCTCGCCGTAACGGGTGATCTTGATCCCGCGCCCATCGCGCTCGAACACCGCGACACCCAGCGCCTCCTCCAGTTCGCGGATGGTCTTGGTCACCGCCGGCTGGCTGACATGCAGGAGGCCGGCCGCCTTGACCACGCTTTTCTGCCGCGCGACCTCGACAAAAGTCTGGAGATGGCGGAATTTGACGCGCGTGTCGATCATGGCTTTAATAACCTTTTGGTTATTGGAAAGCCGTAAAATATCATTTTACTTAACCAGATTAAACCTACAATCTCGCTGTCGAGGAGATTTCCAGTGCAGTTCGCCCGTATCAACGACGTCACGATCCATTATCAGATTATCGGTGCCGCCGGTGACAAGCCGGTGCTTGTCTTTGCCAATTCGCTCGGCACCGATTTTCGCATCTGGCGCGACGTGATTGTGCGACTGGCCGGCGATTTCGCCATCGTTCTCTATGACAAGCGTGGCCATGGTCTCTCCGATATCGGCCAGGTGCCCTATGCCATCGAGGATCATGCCACCGATCTCGCCGGGCTGCTCGATCTGCTCAATGTCAAGAACGCCATCATTTGCGGCCTCTCGGTGGGTGGGCTAATCGCCCAGTCGCTCTACCAGCGCCGGCCGGATCTCGTGCGAGCGCTGATCCTTTGCGACACCGCCCACAAGATCGGCACCGCCGATAGCTGGAATGCCCGCATTGCGCAGGTGGAAGCGCATGGTATCGAATCGATCGTCGACGCGGTGATGGAGCGCTGGTTCACACCGGCTTTCCGCCGCCCGGAAAACACGGCCTTCGCCGGCTACTCCAACATGCTGACACGTCAGCCGACGGCTGGCTATGCGGCAACCTGTGCCGCGCTACGCGATGCCGATTTTACCGAGGCGGCGAAGAAGATCGCGGTACCGACCATCTGCATCGTCGGCGACCAGGACGGCTCGACGCCGCCAGACGTGGTGTTGTCGACCGCCAAGCTCATTCCGAATGCGCGTTATGAAGTGATCAAGGATGCGGGACACATTCCCTGCGTCGAACAGCCCGAGGCGCTGACCGCCGTCATTCGCGCTTTCATCGATTTCGCCTTGCATGGAGAAAGACCCCATGAATGAACCCAACGCCCCGTCCGAGCGCTACCGCCAGGGCATGGCGACGCGACGCGCCGTGCTCGGCGACAATCACGTCGACCGTACGGAAGCGAGATCGACGGATTTCGACCAGCCGTTCCAGGAGTTGATCACCGAAGCGGCCTGGGGCCATGTCTGGTCGCGTCCGGCGCTCAGCAAGCGCGAACGCTCGATCGTTACGATCGCGCTTCTGGCCGCACTTGGCCAGGATGACGAGGTGGCGATGCATGTTCGCGCCACCGCCAACACCGGCGCGACACGCGACGATATCCGCGAAGCGCTGCTGCATGTGGCGATCTATGCCGGCGTGCCGGCCGCCAATCATGCGATCAAGATCGCCAAGCAGGTTTTCGAACAGATGGACGCCGAGAAGGCGGCCTGAAGCGAGGCAAATATGTCTGACAAGAACAACAGCAAACCCGAAACCGGCGCTTTTTTTGCTCGCGATCGCGCCTGGCATGCGCCGGCTTTCACGCCCGGCTACAAGACCTCGGTACTGCGGTCCCCACAGCGGGCGCTCCTGTCGCTGGACGGCACGATCTCCGAAATCACCGGTCCTGTCTTCGGACATTCCATTCTCGGCGAGCTCGACAACGACCTGATCCATAATTTCGCCAAGCCCGGCGAAAGCGCGATCGGCGAGCGCATCATCGTGCATGGCCGTGTGCTCGACGAGCGCAACCGTCCGGTTCCGGGCGCTCTGCTCGAATTCTGGCAGGCCAATGCCGGCGGGCGCTATCGCCATAAGAAAGAGACCTACCTCGCCGCCCTCGATCCGAATTTCGGCGGTTGCGGCCGCGCCATCACCGATGAGGATGGCCATTATGCCTTCCGCACGGTCCGGCCCGGTGCCTACCCCTGGCCGAATGGTGTCAACGACTGGCGGCCGGCTCATATCCACTTCTCGGTCTTCGGCCATGGCTTTGCGCAGCGGCTGATCACGCAAATGTATTTCGAGGGCGATCCGATGATCTGGAAATGTCCGATCGTCGGCACGATCCCCGACCGACAAGCGATCGAGCAACTGATCGCGCCGCTCGACTGGGGCAACACGATCCCGATGGACGCGCGCGCCTATAAATTCGATATTGTCCTGCGTGGCCGCCGCTCGACCCTGTTCGAAAACCGGTTGGAGGGAAACTGATGGTGCAGGAAATCGGCTACCTCAAGGAAACGCCGTCGCAGACGGCCGGCCCCTATGTCCATATCGGTCTGACGCCGAATTTCTGCGACATCGGCGGCGTCTATGACGTCGACCTCGGCACCTCCATGGTCAACGACAAGACGCTGGGGCAACGCATCACGGTCAAGGGCCGAATCTTCGACGGTGCCGATACGCTGGTGAAGGATGCCGTCGTCGAGATCTGGCAGGCCGACAGTGCCGGGCTCTACAACAGCCCTTCGGAGATGCGCGGTACGGCCGATCCCAATTTCACCGGCTGGGGTCGCTGCCCAACCAGTGCCGAAGACGGCGTCTTCTCGTTCGAGACGGTGAAGCCGGGCCGTGCTCCCTATAAGGATGAGCGCAAGATGGCGCCGCATATCACGCTCTGGATCGTGGCGCGCGGCATCAATATCGGCCTGCATACCCGGATGTATTTTCCCGACGAGGCCAAGGCCAATGCCGAGGACCCTCTGCTTGCCCGCATTGAGCATCGCCAGCGCGTCGCCACCCTGATCGCCAGCCAGGAGGGATCGGTCTATACGTTCGACGTGCATTTGCAGGGCGACAAGGAAACGGTTTTCCTCGATATATAGGCCATGAGTATTTCCGCCTTCGACCACCCGTTTCTCTCCGGCCTCCTCGGCGACGAGGAGATTTCCGCTTATTTCTCAGCGGAAGCCGATATCCGTGCCATGCTCGCCTTCGAGGCAGCACTCGCCAGGGCCGAGGCGCGGCACGGTGTCATTCCGCAAGAAGCGGCGCAACGGATCGCCGAGATCTGCGGCACGTTCCAGCCCGACATTGCCAGCCTGAAATCGGCGACGGCCACGGACGGCGTCGTCATTCCCGATCTCGTCAAGCAACTGCGCAAGGCGGTTGGCGGTGAGGCCGCGCAACATGTGCATTTCGGCGCCACCAGCCAAGATGTCATCGATACCAGTCTGATGATCCGCCTGAAGGCCGTGTCTTTCCTGTTCACTGGCCGTCTTTTCGCGGTCACGGCCGGGCTCGAAAAACTCGACAAGCAATTCGGCACGAACCGGCTGATGGGCCGCACCCGCATGCAGGCCGCCATCCCAATGGTGGTCTCCGACCGGTTGCGCGCATGGCGTGATCCGCTCGACAAATATCGCGACCGGCTGACGCTGGAGACCTTTCCCCTCCAGTTCGGCGGCGCGGTCGGCACGCTGAACAAGCTTGGATCGAACGCCACCGCTGTCCGCGCATCGCTGGCGCAGGAGCTTGATCTGACCGACGAGCCGCAATGGCAGAGCCAGAGGGCAAGGATCGCCGAATTCGCCGGCCTGCTCTCGCTGATTTCAGGCAGCCTCGGTAAGATCGGCCAGGATGTCGCTCTTCTCGCGCAGACCGGCGAGGAAATCGAGCTTGCCGGCGGCGGCGGCTCTTCGGCCATGCCGCACAAACAGAACCCGGTCGCCGCCGAGACGCTGGTCGCGCTTGCCCGCTTCAACGCCGTCCAGCTCTCCGGCATTCATCAATCGCTGGTGCATGAGCAGGAACGCTCCGGCGCCGCCTGGACGCTCGAATGGCTGCTATTGCCGCAGATGGTGATGGCAACCGCAGCGTCGTTGCGATCCGCGCGGGAATTGATCGGGAATGTGAAGCGGCTGGGAATAGCCGCTTAGTTCAAGACCGCAAGGCCATGTTTTTGCACGATCGAAAGCAGTTTCAGCGCCATGCCGCTTGGCCGCTTGGCGCCGCTTTCCCACTTCTGCACGGTCGACTCACTGGTGTTGAGATAGCGTGCGAAGACAGGTTGGCTGACGTGATTTTGCTCTCGCAACGCTTTGATGTCGGCCGGCTCGAAATCGGCCGGCACCGCTAGGCAATCCTCATCGAAGGAGCGCAAGGTTTCCTTGTCAATCGCCCCGACTTTATAGAGGGCCTTAGCGGAAGTGTGGATCGCCTCATAGGCATCACTTCTATACTTGCGTGTTTTAGTCATTGCCGATCTCCACAAAATGACCGATCTGCACCAAGTGCTGAAGTTGCTTGTCTGAAAGACCCGCATATGATTTGGCGAGTTTTCGAAATTTAAGCAATTCGTCATCTTCGATGTTTGCCCGGTCCTGTTTTGCGAACAGATATTCGTAGACCCAAAAGCGACCGGCGTTTGCTAATATGATTGAACGATGCTTGTTGTCGTTCAACCGCTTCTTGAAAACACCACCTCCGAGATCATCGGCCTTGCCCTCGGCCACCTGTCTGATAGCCTTTAGCAGTTCGACATCCGAAATCCGTGCTTTGCGAGCAGCTTTGCCGAACCAGCTTGTCTTGAAGATCCGTTCATCCATAGCTCTATGTAGCACCCAGTCCTACTTTATTCAATGATCTGTAGAATGGTCACTTCAGAAATGTAGCATCATGCCCTATGCTTTCAGTTGCCGAAAAGCATAACTTGCAAATTATGAATGCAAGCCCTTATTTCATTTTACATCACCAATCCGTATGCCAGATTGATCGTCGCAGATTTGCGTAAAAACAAGCTGGCCCCGGGGAGCAGGCTGGCAGGGGAGGAGAGATTATGAAACGGATTATTCTGGCCGCGATCGCGGTTATCGCCATCAGCAGTGCCGCCTATGCCGACACGATCAAGATCGGTGTCATCGGGCCGTTTTCAGGGCCATTCGCCCTGCAGGGCAAGAATTTCAAGGCCGGCATCGATGCCTATATGGCCATGCATGGCAAGAAGGTAGGCGATAACGAGGTCGAGGTGATCTACCGCGATGTTCCGCAGGCCGATCCGGCGCAGTCGAAGTCTTCGGCGCAGGAACTAGTGGTCAAGGAGCATGTGCAGTATCTCGCCGGCTTCTATTTCACCCCGGATGCCATGGCCGTAACGCCGATCCTGAAGCAGGCCAACGTGCCGATGGTGATCTTCAACGCCGCGACGTCGGCGATCGTCACCAAGAGCCCGCTGGTGGTGCGCACCTCGTTCACGACCTGGCAGACCTCGACGCCGATCGCCAAGGTGGCGCATGACGGCGGCGTCAACAAGGTCATCTCCGTCGTCAGCGACTATGGTCCCGGCGTCGATGCTGAAAACGCCTTCAAGGCCGGCTTCGAGAAAGTCGGCGGCCAGGTGGTCGAGGCGGTGCGCATGCCGCTGTCGACCAATGATTTCAGCCCGATCATGCAGCGCATCAAGGATTCCGGCGCGCAGGGCGTCTTCGCCTTCCTGCCCTCCGGCCCCACCACGCTCGGCTTCGTCAAGGCCTATAATGAAAACGGCCTGAAGGGCGCCGGCATCAAGCTGTTCTCGCCCGGCGACCTGACGCAGGAATCCGATCTGCCGGCGCTTGGCGACGCGGCACTCGGCATGCAGACGACCTTCCACTATGCGATTTCGCACGACTCCCCGGAAAACAAGGCCTTCGTCGCCGCCGCCGACAAGGCGATCGGCAATCCGGCCGAACTCACCTTCCCGGCGGTTGGTGCTTTCGACGGCATGCATGTCATCTACAAGATGATCGAGGCGACCGGCGGCAAGCAGGACGCGCAGAAGGCCGTCGACGCGGTGAAGGGTCTCTCCTGGATCAGCCCGCGCGGTCCGGTGACCATCGACGCTGAAAGCCGGCACATCACCCAGAACATCTATCTGCGCGAAGTCGCCAAGGCGGCCGACGGCACCTATTACAACAAGGAAGTCCAGACCTTCGAAAAACAGGGCGATCCCGGTTTGGCGGCGGTGAAATAAAGCCGCTCTTTTCCGTCCTTCGATATGACCAGGGAACGGGCGGCTTGCGCCCGGCCCAGTGGGCGGAGGATTAAGGCAAGCAAAAAACAAACGGACCAGCCCGACCCATGCAAACCGTGTTCAGCATTGCAGTCGACGCCCTCGCCTACGGCATGGTGCTGTTCGTGATTTCCATCGGCCTGTCCGTCACCATGGGGCTGATGCGCGTCGTCAACCTGGCCCACGGCGCCTTCGCCATGATCGGCGGCTATATCGCCTCCTATGCGGCGCGGGATCTTGGCCTCGGCTACGCCGCCGCGATTCTGCTGGCCGTCGTCGGCACGGTGATCATCTCCATCCCGATCGAGCGGCTGCTCTACCGCCGTATCTATGGCGCGCCGGAACTGACGCAGGTGCTGATGACGATCGGCATCACATTCTGCATCATCGGCATCGCCAATTACGTCTTCGGCCCGACGCTGAAAACTATTCCCCTGCCGAACGAGCTGCAAGGCTCCGTCGATCTCGGTTTCCGCACCATCGGCACGCATCGCATCTTCGCAATCGTCTGCGGGCTCATCGTTGCCCTGGCGCTATGGTTCACCATCGAGAAGACCTCGTTCGGTGTGAAGCTTCGCGCCTCCGTCGACAATGCCTCGATGGCGGCGGCTCTCGGCGTTCGCACAGAGATCGTCTATGCCGTCAGCTTCGCCGTCGCCGTCGGGCTTGCCGCCTTCGGTGGCGTCGTCGGCGCCGAACTACTGCCGGTCGAGCCCTATTATGCCCTGCGCTATATGGTGACCTTTCTTGTCGTCGTCTCCGTCGGCGGCGCCGGTTCGATCGGGGGCGCGCTGCTGGCCTGCCTCATCCTTGGCGGCATCGATACCACCGGCCGCTATCTGATGCCGGAATATGGCGAATTCTTCTTCTATCTCGCCGTCATCGCCATCGTCTGCGTCTTCCCGCGCGGTCTAGCCGGAAGGACGAAATGATATGGCGTTGACTATGGATAAAGAGGCCATCGCTACCGGCAGCAACCGCCGTGCCTTCGGGCGCGACATCATCGCCATAGCGATCATCCTTGCTCTGGCGGCAATCGGCTACCTGCTATTCCCCGACAATCTCGCGCTTCTGACGCGGTTGATCGCCATAGCCCTGCTTGTCCTGTCGCTCGATCTGGTGACCGGCTATTGCGGCGTGGCGACACTCGGCCATGCGGCCCTGTTCGGCGCCGGCGCCTATGCCGCCGGCATCGCCTCGGCGCATTACGGCATCAACGATCCCTTGCTGATGACGCTGGTCGGCATCGCTGCCGGCGCGGTTGCGGGGTTGATCTGCGGCATCGTCATTCTGCGGGCGCACGGCCTGCCGCAGCTCGTGCTGTCGATCGCGCTGATCTACCTTTTCCACGAATTCGCCAACAAGGCATCGAGCTGGACCGGCGGCAGCGACGGGCTCTCCGGCATCTCCACCGATCCGCTGTTCGGCCTGTTCGAATTCGATCTCTATGGGCATACGGCCTATTTCTATGGCGTGGCATTGCTGCTGATCGTCCTGATCCTGCTGCGTTTTCTGGTGCGCTCGCCCTTCGGCATGCTCTGTCGCGGCATAAGGCAAGACCCCTTGCGCATCCGCGCCATGGGTGTCTCGCCGAAGGTCACGCTGATCAAGATGTATGTGATCTCCGGGGCAGTGGCCGGCGTCGGCGGGGCGTTGAACGCCATCTCGACCCAGGTCGTCGGGCTCGACAGCCTCTCCTTCACGCAATCGGCCGAAGCCCTGGTCATGCTGGTGCTCGGCGGCACAGGTTCGCTGTTCGGAGCACTCGCCGGCACACTGGTCTTCATGCTGTTTGAGGATTATGTCTCCGCCGCCAATCCCTTCCACTGGCTGACCATTGTCGGCCTGCTGCTGATCCTCGTGGTGCTGTTCGCACCGAAGGGCATCTATGGCACGACCGCGGCCTATCTCGCGCGCCGCCGGGAGGCACGCTCATGAGCGCAGTCTTCGAGGTCAGTCATCTGAAAAAGGCCTTTGGCGGGTTGACGGTGACCAATGATGTCAGCCTGTCGATGGCGCCCGGCGATCGCGTGGCGCTGATCGGGCCGAATGGCGCGGGCAAAACCAGCTTCGTCAATCTGGTCACCGGCAACCTGAAGCCGGATGCCGGCGAGGTCAGTCTTGGCGGAGAGAGACTGACCAAGATCGACGCCATCGGCCGCGTCCGGCGCGGACTTGTGCGCTCCTTTCAGGTGACCCGGCTTTTTCAGGACATGACGCCGGCCGAACATGTCGCGCTTGCCATCCTGCAACGCTCCGGCCGCTCCGGACGCATGTTCGGCAATTTTCTCGCCATGCGCGATGTCATGGCCGAGACCGGCGATCTGCTGGACACACTCGGCCTTGCCGATCTCATGCATCGCAAGGTCAGCGAAATCGCCTATGGCCAGCAGAGATTGCTGGAGATCGCTGTCGCCATGGCGCTAAAGCCGAAAGTGCTGCTGCTCGACGAGCCCGCCGCCGGCGTGCCGCAGAGCGATACCGGCCGCATCGAGCAGGCTTTGGCCGATCTGCCCAGCGACCTTGCCGTGCTGATGATCGAACACGACATGGATCTGGTTTTTCGCTTTGCCAAGCGCGTCGTCGTGCTCGCCGCCGGCACCATCATCTTCGACGGCTCGCCCGCCGACGTCACCAAGGATGCGCGGGTGCGCGAAGCCTATCTGGGGAGCTACGCCAATGCCGGCCACGCCGCTTGAAGTGGAAAACCTTTCAGCCGGTTATGGTCCGACGCGGGTGCTGGAAGGCGTATCCTTTTCTGTTCCGGCCGGCGCGCGGCTCGCCGTGCTCGGCCGCAATGGCATGGGCAAGACGACATTGCTTTCCACACTTGCCGGCCAGACGCGCCGCTATGACGGCAGCATCCGCCTGGGTTCGACCGACGTCACCGGCCTGACGAGCGCGAAGCGGGCGCACCAGGGTCTCGGCTACGTGCCGCAGACGCGCGATGTCTTTCCGACGCTGACCGTGGAGGAGAATCTTTCCGTCGGCTTGAAGGGCCGCCCCAAGGCCGCGCTGCAGGAAGCCTACGACATGTTTCCCCGCCTCAAGGAGCGCCGCAAGAACCTCGGCAACCAGCTTTCCGGCGGCGAGCAGCAGATGCTGTCGACCGCCCGCACCATTCTCGGCCGTCCCTCCGTGCTGCTCCTGGATGAACCGCTGGAAGGTCTCGCCCCCGTCATCTGCGAGGAGCTGATGGCAGCTTTTACCAATCTCGCCAAAACCGGCGACATGACCATCCTGCTGGTGGAACAACGCATCCAGAGCGCACTGGATTTCGCCGATCAGGTGATCATCCTCGAACGTGGCCGGCTCGCCTGGCAGGGAACGCCGGGTGCCCTCTCCCAGGATCATGAGACGGTCGAACGCCTACTCGGTGTCGGCGGCCTACACTAGGCGCTCAAGCCGATAACATGCGACGAGAGTTCGATTTCAAACCTGCCGGACGACGGTGCCGATCACATTGACGAGGAGGCGCGCGGCGGTCAGGGCCGACAGGCCGTCAATGTCGGCGGGAGGATAGAATTCGACAAGGTCGAATCCTGCGATCCTGGCCCGTCTGCCGAGGCCCGCAATCAAGTCGATCACCTGAGTATAGGTAAGACCGCCGGGTGTCCGAGCCGCTACGCCCGGCATGATGCTGGGATCGAGGCTATCACAGTCGAGAGTGACGACCACCCGTACTCCTTCCGGAATATGCCGGAGTGCGGCTTCGACGCCTTGGGCGTAAACTTCGCGGGCGGTCACGAAGCGGCTGCCATAGCGCCGCGCTGCTTCGATGTCGGTCAGGCGCGCGCTGCCGACGCTACGGAGGCCAACTTGCACGAGACCGGCGACATGTGGCATCTCGCTCGCCCGACGCATCGGGCTCGAATAACCACAGCGCTCGCCATCCACCTCGTCGCGCCAGTCTATATGGGCGTCGATCTGCAGGACCCAGACCGGTCCGTGATCCGCAAAACCGGCGATGAAGGGAATGGTCACGGAACAGTCGCCGCCGAGCAGGATCGGTACGGCCGGCAATGCCAGGACCTCGCGCGTCCTTGTCTCGATCCGGGCGCGGTTTCCAGCATTGTCATGCAAGGTGGTCGGGATATCGCCGGCATCGATGCAGCAAACCGGCTTGCCGTCGAACAGCGGGCCGCCGAGATCGAAATCCCAGTGCTTGATAAGCGCTGCATCGTCCTGGCTCGCAGCGCGGATGGCGTCGGCGGCCAAGATATAGCCGCTGCTGTCCTTGCCGGGATAGGTGCTGCCGTGACCCGCTCCGAAGATCACCGCGCAGGGAATCTGGTCATCGACAGGGCAATCGGGAAAGCCGAGAAAGGGTCTTGAGGCGGTCATCTCTTGATTATCTTAATGATGGTTTAGTTGAAATTTCGGTGTTGAGGGTACCGGATCGGGGCCTGTGTAAACGCCCCCATCCTCCCATTTTTCTTCACATCATTGGAGCGCAATACAGATATCATCTTAGCTACGCATACCGAACCCTTTAATGCTGATTTGACGCCAAGCATAATATTTTAGCCCGTTGCAACCGACGCTGATTCGCTCTTGACGACAAAACATCGACAATTTATCGATATTTTATCAGAGAATATCCAAACGATTTTGATGGAGATGGTCTTGTCAGGCAGCGTAGCGGGTCATTGGG
>Ga0136846_1216959_pt1 | contig 10912 bp, 8 predicted proteins | sample HopSoiMetagenom2_FD_96841 | JGI IMG/M metagenome (GOLD analysis project Ga0136846, IMG submission 96841) | Grasslands soil microbial communities from Hopland, California, USA - 2 Assembly 2016 (version 4) | ecosystem: Environmental > Terrestrial > Soil > Grasslands | place: USA: Hopland... | reverse complement strand
GCGCGCTACGACGAGGCGCGTGCCGAGATCGAGGCGACCGGCGGCATCGCCCAAGACGCGCCGAGAACCGGCAAAGGCTTCTTCGCCTTCCTGTTCGGCGGCGGCCGCGACGAGGAGGACGACGCCTCGACGGAGGCGCCAGCGCCGCGGCGCGGCTGGGCCGGCAACCGCACAGAGGTCGGGGCCGCGCCCTCGCGGGGGGCCCCGACGCAGGTCGCCTCGGCTGAGCCGGAGGATGGCGGTCGCAATCTGTTTGTAGCCCAAGCCTATCGCGGCGAGACGCCGCGCCCGATCCAGCAGGCCGAGCGCAATTTGCCGCGGGGTGAGACTTACATGTCCTCCGCACCCCCGGCCGCGCCGGCCAATACCAGGCACTCCGCGCTTGAGCCGACGGAGTCCGTCACCGCGCCGCTGGCAGCGCTGCCGATGCCGCCGCGCCGCCCGGGCGAGCTGACCACCGCCTCAATCCCGATGCCGCCAACCCGGCCGGTTCAACTCGCGACGGTGATTGCCAAGCCGATCCCGCGCGCCGTCGCCGCCTATGCACTCGACACTTCCCTCGACGGCAGCGCCGCCATCCGCGGCCTTCTCGATGCGACGCAGGGCCGCGAGCCGCGCACATCTCCGTTCGCGAGTGTCCTTAGCGAAGCCACACCGAAACCCGATAAGTCGCCGGTGCAGACCGTGGCGCTCGCCTATGCCCCCGCGGGCGGCGCCACGCCGGGTCTGCGCGCCGTCGCGCTCGGGCGGCCATATCTCTCGAAAGCGGCAGCCGGCCACGCCGACTTCGTCGCCGCGCGGCTCGATCGTTCGAACTTCCGCGCGCTAACGGGGAAGGCTCCGGTCATGCGCATGACAACGCAATCGGTGCTCGGCCCCGCCGCATCGGCCCCGCGGGCGGCAGCGCGCGCCGAACTCAACCTCATGGCGGCAACACCGTCAGCCGGTTACGTCACCGGGTTCGGCCGCATCGCCACCGAGCTGCCGACAAACGCATTCGCGCCGCGCGCGATGAACGTGGCGCGGGCGAGCGCCAACTAATTAGCTTAGTCCTTCGGCCTTCAACGCTTCCTGCACTTTCGGGCGTGCGCCGACGCGTTCGAAATACGTTTTCAGATTGCCGAATTTCGACATGTCGAGCTTCATAGCCTGCGCCCAGCGCAGGATGACGTAGAGATATGCATCGGCGACCGTGAAATGGTCGCCCATCAGATACTGCGTCTTGGCTAGCTTCTTATCGACATACTCGAATTTGCCCACCAGGTTCTCCTTCGTGATCGTCTTGTATTCGTCCGGCGTATTCGGGCGAAAGAGCGGACTGAACGTCTTGTGCAGCTCGGTCGAGATGAAGTTCAGCCATTCCATCAGCTTGTAGCGCTCCTTCGAGCCGGCCTTAGGCGCGAGTTCGCTGCCCGGCGCGAGATCGGCGATGTATTGCACGATGGCCGGACCTTCGGTCAGCACATCGCCTTCGTCGGTCTTCAGCGCCGGAACCGCGCCCTTCGGATTGATCTCGCGATAATCGCCGCCGCTCTTCAGGGTCTTTGCCTTGAGATCGACTTGCTCGTAATCCGCGGTGAGCCCGCCTTCGAGCAAGGCGATATGCGGCGACAGCGAACAGGCGCCGGGCGCGAAATAGAGCTTCATGTATCCTCCTTGAGATCCAGGTGATCGGCGCCGGAATACCGCAAGCCGCGCGGCGTGTCAGCCGTCCCGGGGCGGGCCGGCACGAAGGCAGCTCCGCGCCAGCGCCTGAAACGCGCGGGCGCGATGCGACAGGGCGCGCGAGCCGTCCGCCGGTATTGCATGCTTCTCGACCGACATCATCTCGCCGAAGGTTTTATCGTGTCCATCCGGGCGAAAGATCGGGTCATAGCCGAAGCCTTTCGCGCCACGCGGCGGGAAGATCAGTTCGCCGTCGACGCGGCCCTCGAACTCCTCAACATGGCCGTCGGGCCAGGCGACGCAGAGCGCGGACATGAACGCGGCACGAAACGGGGGCCGCGCGGCGCGGGCCGCGAGTTCGCTCTCGACTTTGCGCATCGCCGCGCCGAAATCGCGGGTGTCCCCGGCCCAACGGGCGGAATAGATGCCGGGCGCGCCGTCGAGCGGCTCGACGCGGAGGCCTGAATCGTCTGCGAAGGCGGGCAGGGCGGCAGCACGTGCGGCGCTTGCCGCCTTGATGCGGGCATTCTCGGCGAAGGTCGAGCCGGTCTCCTCAGGCTCGGGAAGATCGAGATCGCTCGCCGAGACCGCGTCGACGCCATAGGGCGCGAGCAGCTCCCGCATTTCCCAAAGCTTGCCGGAATTATGCGTGGCGATGACAAGTCTGCCGGTGATTTGCCGGCCGCTGGTTTCGCGACCCATCAGCCGATGGCCGCCTTCTGCAGCTCGACGAGGCGGGCAATGCCTGATTTGGCAAGCCCGAGGAGAGACGTCAGTTCCGCCTCGCTGAATGTCGCGCCCTCGGCGGTTGCCTGCACTTCGACCAGCCCGCCGGCGCCGGTCATGACAAAGTTTGCGTCGGTATGCGCGCTCGAATCCTCCTCGTAATCGAGGTCGAGGCTCGGCACGCCCTTGATGATGCCGCAGGAAACCGCCGCGACGTGATCGCGCAGTGGATTGTCGCGGATGATCGAGCGCCCCCGCATCCAGGAGAGACAATCGTTCAGGGCCACCCAGGCCCCCGTGATCGAGGCTGTGCGCGTCCCACCGTCAGCCTGGATGACATCGCAATCGATTGTGATCTGACGTTCGCCAAGCGCGGGCAGGTTCATCACCGCCCGCAGCGAACGGCCGATCAGGCGCTGGATTTCCTGTGTGCGGCCGGAGGGCCTGCCGCTCGCCGATTCACGGCGCGACCGGGTGTGCGTTGCGCGCGGCAGCATCGCATATTCCGCCGTGACCCAGCCGCGGCCCTGGCCCCGCAACCACATCGGCGGCTTGTCTTCCAACGAGGCGGTGCAGAGAACATGCGTCTCGCCGAATTTCACCAGGCACGAGCCCTCGGCATAGCGCGCAACTTTGCGTTCGAGCGAAACGGGACGCAGTTCATCGGGGGCGCGATTCTGGGCTCGCATGGCTTCCAAAGTGGCTGTGAGAGAACCCTTCCTGCGGGAATTTGCTGCTCCTGGGAAGCCCCTTTGCCAAGCATCTCCGACGGTGGACGGTTCTTGCGAAAACCGGTATCGGGGCCGCCGAGGAACTCGGCAATAGCGTTGGTCCTCGGGATTTCTAGGTCAATCGATGACTGCACCAAGGCCGATCGATCGCTGCCGCGCGAGCGGCAGCAAGCATCTCATTCCGGTTCTCTCGCTTGGTCACCAGGCCTTGACCGGCGTCTTCCCCCGCTCACCGGACGAGCGGATTACGGTCGGTCCGCTCGAGCTCGTCTGGTGCCCGGAGAGCGGGCTCTTGCAGCTCGCCCATTCCTACGATCCCGATGAGATGTATGGCGAGAATTACGGCTACCGCTCGAGTCTAAACCAATCGATGGTGCGGCATCTCACCAACAAGGTGCGGCTGCTGCAGCGTGCTGCCGATCTCAAGAGTGGCGATGTCGTGCTCGACATCGGCTCGAACGACGGCACCTCGCTCAAGGCCTACTACGTCGAAGGACTGACCCGGATCGGCATCGATCCGACGGGCGAGAAGTTCCGCAGCTACTATCCCGATCATATCCAGCTCGTTTCGGATTTCTTTTCCGCCAAGAACTTCCGCGCCGTCTCCAGCCGGCGCGCCAAAATCGTGACCTCGATCTCGATGTTCTATGATTTGGAAGATCCAGCGCAATTCGCGCGTGAGGTTGCTGAAATCCTCGATCCCGAAGGCATCTGGCATCTCGAACAAAGCTACATGCCTTCGATGCTACGGACGTGCTCTTACGACACGATCTGCCACGAACATATCGAATATTACTCACTCGGCGCCTTGCAGAAGATTTTGGACGCCGCAGGCCTCGATATTCTCGATGTCGAGATGAACGCCGTGAACGGCGGCAGTTTTGCGGTCACCGCCGTGCATCGGGGCAGCTCTCGCCAGCGCAATTTGCCCGTCGTCAATTGGCTGCTTCAGCAGGAGGAGCGGATGGGGCTTGGCACGCCGGCGCCGTTCCGCGACTTCGAGCAGCGTGTCTTCCGCCATCGCGAGGACCTGACGCGGCTCCTGCGCGCCCTCAAGGACGACGGCAAACGCATTCTCGGATACGGCGCCTCGACGAAGGGCAACGTCGTTCTGCAGTTTTGTGGAATCGGACGCGATTTGGTCGATGCCATAGCGGAAGTGAACGAGGACAAATTCGGCTCCTTCACGCCCGGCACGCATATTCCGATCATCTCGGAGCCCGCGGCACGCGCCATGAAGCCGGACTACTTCCTGGTGCTGCCATGGCATTTCAAGGAGGGTATCATTGCGCGCGAGCAGCAGTTCCTGGCGGACGGCGGCAAGTTCATCTTCCCGTTCCCCGAAATCGAAATCATCTGACTTGCCGGCCTGAAGATCGGCCGTGAGATACTTCGTCGATATTTCCACGATCCGCACGGCGTCCTCTGCGCCGCCGCGAGGCGTGACGCGGGTTGAGTACAATGTCGCGCGTGAAGCACTTGGTTTGGGAGCGAAGCTGGTCCGGTTCGACGAGGGCGCTCGAGCCTTCGTGGCTGCCGAACTCCCGACGGATTTTGGGCGTGCGCACGATGAGATCGCGCTGCTTCTTTCGGAAACGCCGACGATTCGTGCGCCGCTTCTGAAGAGACCCGGGCTCGGACGGGCGAGAGCTCTCGGTAAATCTCTGGCGCTAGCGGCTCTAGCGGCTTCGGAGGCCGGGCTCGAAACGGCGCGCAAGGAGCTTGCCTGGCGGCTTGCCTACAATTTTGAATTTCTCGCCGTGGCCGAATGTTTTGAACTCGCATCCCACGCCGGCGCGCTCCCGCCGCAGCCGCTTTGTCATGAATTCCATTATTGGATCACGGTGGAGCGCGGCAAGCACCACGCCTCAAACGAGCCTGGAACCGCGCCGCCGATGGAATTCACGAATCGCGACAAGCTGCTGTCGCTGGGCGCCGTCTGGAAACCCGAGTACATCGACGGGCTCGAAGGGCTGGCATCACGCGGAGTGACCGTCACCGCGCTCATCTATGACATGATCCCGATCACGCATACGGGTTTCCTGCCGAGCGAGGAAATGGACCGGTTCAAAATCTATCTCGAGCGAATGCTCAGGTCCAACATTCGTCTCACGACGATCTCGCGCTCCTCCCGGCAGGAGATAGCAAAATACGCCCAAAACACTCTCGGCCTCTGCAAGGATGTAGCGGTCACGCCGCTCGCAAGCAGCGCCTCGACAGATCGTGCGAAGGTGAGCGCCGCATTGTTGAAGGCGGGCTTGCAGGACCGGGAATTCGTCTTCATGGCGGGGTCGATCGAGCCGCGCAAGAACCAGGGTTTTCGACATCTGTCAGGCGGCCACATCGCGTCTCGTCAACCCTCCGGCACTTGTTTTCGCCGGCGGCTTGGCCAAGGCCGCATACTTGCAAGAGCTTCGGCAAAAGGCCGGCGATATCGAAGGCGTCTTGTTCTTCTACAACGTCGGCGACGAAGAGCTCGCGTGGCTTTACGAGAACTGCCTTTTCACGGTTTTTCCGTCGGAGGCAGAGGGTTGGGGCTTGCCGATCAGCGAGGCACTGGACCGCGGCAAATATTGCCTGGCCTCGGACAACACTTCCTTGAAAGAGGCGGGGGAAGGACTGGTTTTCCACGCTTCTCTGCAAGATCGGCAGGCCTGGAAGATGAATTGTACAAGCTGTTGAGCGATCCGCGCGTGCTTGGAGCGCGGAGCAAACGGATTCGCGAGATGCATCGTCCGCGCAGCTGGGCGGACGTGAGCGGGAAATGATGGAATTGTAGATCGCAAACCAAGCGATCGACCCTGAGCTTCGGCCGTTCTTCCTTGTGCTTGCGGGCGGCATGGCTTTCTGCAAATGAAAGCGCGTGAGCGGATTCGTGCTCGAGGGGTAATTGGATTTTTGAACAGTGTCAGACGAGTCTCCGTCGCTATCGATCGGCATTCCGACCTACAATTTCGCCGAGTTTCTGCCGGCGACATTTCAGTCCATTCTCGCGCAGGACGGCAGCGACGAGGTGGAGCTCGTCGTCCTCGATGGCGCCTCGACCGATGAAACACCGGTCATTATGGCCGAGTTTTGCGCCAAACATCCGCAGATCAGATATTATCGGCTGGCAGCCAAAGGCGGCATCGACCGCGACATGGCGAAAGTGATGGAACTCGTCACGACGGATTATTGCTGGCTGTTCAGCAGCGATGACCTCATGAGCGACGGCGCGCTGCGTATGGCTCTGAACGAGATCAAGTCCGGCTACGATGTCTATCTCTGCAAACATATGGAATGTTTGAAGGACATGACGCCGCTGTGGGAACATCCCATCCTGAAGCCGGATGTCGCCGGCACTTTTGAATTATCCAATCCTTCGGAACGGATCGGCTATTTCGAACGCGCGGTCAATTCGGAAGCCTTTTTCAGCTTCATGGGCGGTCTCATCGTCAAGCGCGCGGCCTGGAATCGTGTTCCGCTCAATGAGGAATTCGTCGGCAGTTGCTGGGCGCATGCGGCGCGCCTGTTCGAGCTGATGACGAGCAAATTGCGGGTGAAATATACCGGCCGCGTATTCCTGCGGCGTCGCGGCGAAAACGATTCGTTCTCCGATCGCGGCTTGGTCAGGCGCTACCAGCTGCAGGTCGAAGGCTTTCACAAGCTCGGCGACAGGTTCTTCGGCCATGACAGCCGCGAAGCCCGCGCGATCCGGCGCGCCATCCTCAGCGAGTTCAATCGCTGGATCGTGCTGCGGCTGAAGTATCGCGCCGCAATGATGCCCGAACTGGAAGACAAGCAACTGCTCGATCGCCTGGTGCGAATGGGCTACGCCGATTTCTCGTGGCAAGGGCAGATCACCAAGTGGCTCTATAAATGGCTGCCCCTGCGCCTGTGCCGGAGATATTACCCCTAAGCATTGCAGTTCACCCGTAGGGGCGCTCCTGCCACCACGGAAAGTAAGACGGCATGTCGCGGGAGACGCGATCGGCGAACCGCGCCGGCCGCTTTTCGAGAAACGCGCTGACGCCCTCGCGCACGTCGCCGCTTTTGCCGCGCGTGAAAATCCCGCGACTGTCGATCTTGTGCGCTTCCATGGGATGATCGGCGCCGAGCATGCGCCACATCATCTGCCGCATGAGCGCGATCGACACTGGCGCAGTATTGTCGGCGATGTCCTTGCCGATCGCTCGTGCGCGCGGCAGCAACTCGGCGGCCGGCAGCACTTCCTTCACGAGGCCGCCGGCGAGCGCTTCCGACGCCGAGAAAACGCGGCCCGAATAGACCCAATCGCAGGCCTGCTGCATACCGACGAGCCGCGGCAGGAACCAGCTCGAACATGCCTCCATGACGATGCCGCGGCGGGAAAAGACAAAGCCGATGCGCGCCTCTTCCGACGCAAGGCGGATGTCCATCGGCAACAGCATCGTCGCGCCGATACCGACGGCCGGGCCATTGATCGCGGCGATCACCGGCTTCAGCGACTCGAAAATGCGCAGTGTGACGCGGCCGCCGCCGTCGCGGATCGCTTCGTCAGAATAGTCATGGGCTCCATCCGGCGTTTTGCGCGCCGCGCGCCTGCCCACGCGCTTGTCTTGATCGAATGTATCGGCGCCAGCGGACAGATCTGCACCGGCGCAGAAGGCACGGCCGGCGCCGGTGACGATAACTGCGCGCACGTCATCGTTCTTGTCCGCCTGATCGAAAGCCGCGATGAGTTCGTTCATCATCGTGCCGGTGAAGGCGTTGAGCTTGTCAGGCCTGCTAAGCGTGATCGTCTGGATGCGGTTTTCGACCTCGCAGCGGATCGTCTCGAAATTCATTGAAGCCTCCCGGCAATCTTTGTTGTTGCTACGCCGTAACGCGATCACGCGCACGTTAGCGCAAAAAAGCCGGCCCATGGGCCGGCTTTTCGATATCTCGGGATGATTATGCCTGCGGCTGCGGCTCCAGGCCGCCCGCATCCGGCTCGGGACGGGGACGCCCGCGCGGGCCCGCGGACGGCACAGGCGAGGTGCGCGGCGGCGGCGTGTCATCGCTCGATTCGCGCACCGGCGGACGGCCCTTCAACAGCCCCAGAATCTCGTCGCCCGAAAGGGTCTCATATTCGAGCAGACCCTGCGCGAGCGTTTCCAGATCCTGGCGCTTCTCGGTGATGATGCGGCGCGCTTCGGCAAGCCCGCTTTCGACGAGACGGCGCACTTCGGCGTCGATCTTCTGCGAGGTCGCCTCGGAAATGTTCTGCTGACGGCCCATCGAATAGCCGAGGAACACTTCTTCCTGGTTCTCGCCGTACATGACGGTGCCGAGCTCGTCCGAGAACCCCCAACGCGTGACCATCGCGCGCGCGAGTTTCGTCGCCTGCTCGATGTCGGACTGGGCCCCCGATGTCACCTTGTCCTTGCCGAAGATGATCTCTTCGGACACGCGGCCGCCCATCAGCACGGCGAGACGCGAGGTCATCTGTTCGAAGCTCATCGACAGTTTGTCGCGCTCGGGCAGTTGCATCACCATGCCGAGCGCACGGCCGCGCGGGATGATAGTCGCTTTGTGCACGGGATCGGTCGCCGCCACGTTGAGTGCGACGATCGCATGGCCGCCTTCATGATAAGCGGTGAGCAGCTTCTCCTGCTCGGTCATAACCAGCGTGCGACGCTCCGCACCCATCATGATCTTGTCCTTGGAATCCTCGAACTCGACCATGGTAACGATGCGCTTGCCGCGCCGCGCCGCCATCAGCGCCGCTTCGTTGACGAGATTCATCAAGTCGGCGCCAGAGAAGCCGGGCGTGCCGCGCGCGATCACCTTGAGATCGACATCGGGCGCGAGCGGCACTTTGCGCACGTGCACTTTGAGGATCTTCTCACGGCCCATCACGTCGGGATTCGGAACGACGATCTGGCGATCGAAACGGCCGGGGCGCAGCAGCGCCGGGTCGAGCACGTCGGGCCGGTTCGTCGCGGCGATGAGGATGATGCCCTCGTTGGCTTCGAATCCGTCCATCTCGACGAGTAGCTGGTTCAGCGTCTGCTCGCGCTCGTCGTTGCCGCCGCCAAGGCCAGCGCCGCGATGGCGTCCGACCGCGTCGATCTCGTCGATGAAGATGATGCAGGGCGCGTTCTTCTTCGCCTGTTCGAACATGTCGCGCACGCGCGATGCGCCGACGCCGACAAACATCTCGACGAAGTCCGAGCCGGAAATCGTGAAGAACGGCACATTGGCTTCGCCGGCGATGGCGCGCGCCAGCAGCGTCTTGCCGGTGCCGGGCGGGCCAACAAGAAGGACACCACGAGGAATCCGCCCGCCGAGCCGCTGGAATTTCTGCGGATCGCGCAGGAATTCGACGATTTCCTGCAAATCTTCTTTCGCTTCGTCGACGCCGGCGACGTCCTCGAACGTCACGCGTCCATGCGCTTCGGTCAGAAGTTTAGCCTTGGACTTGCCGAAGCCCATCGCCTTGCCGCCGGCGCCTTGCATCTGCCGCGACAGGAAAATCCACACGCCCAAGAACGCGATCAGCGGCAGGCCGTTGACGAGCAGCGTCACCAGCCAGGAATTGCCGTCGGACGGTGGACGCGCGGAGATGAGGACGTTCTTTTTATAGAGCGTCTGCACCAGCGTCGGATCGTTCGGCGCATATGTCGAGAAGGCGCGGTTGTCGTTGAAATGGCCGGTGATCTCGTTGCCGGAGATCGTGACCTCGCGCACTTTGCCCTGGTCGACGTCGTTCAGAAGCTGGCTGAACGAAATGTCCTGCGTTTGCTGACGCTGTCCGGCGCCGCCCTGGAAGAGCATGACGAGCGCCACCACGAGCAGGAAGATGATGACCCAGAGGGCGAAATTCCGAAAGTTCGGATTCATATCAGTCCTGTGAGGCAGCGCTGCCCCGCTCAAGCAAGCTCAAAAAGCTGCGCCGCGTTAAGCACAATCTAGGTGTCGGGCCCCTGGTTGCCAAGTGAATGCCAGGTAAGCTGAACCTGCGGCCTCAGAAGCAAGTGATGCGCCGGCGATGACCCTAACCTCTTGCTCCGGCAAACGCAGTCAATTCGCAGATCGTGGTTTCTTTAGGCCGAATCCGTTTTGGTGCGCCGCCGCGCTGGGGTGCGAGAAATCTGCAGCTGTCCATCAGATGTGACAGCGATCCGCGCGTCTCCAAGAGTCGTCGCAAAGACGCGGTTTTCGTGGATAGCAGAGGCGGTGTCGGCGGCGGCACGCTCCAGCCGATCGAGACGGAGATGGTCTCGTCCTTGAGACAGGGCCAGAACTTCCGCCTCCAGAATGCGCAGGAAAATTTCGTCCGGCAGTTTTGCAAGCGCCTCGCCGGCGATTTGCGCGCCGTCTGCGGTTCGCCTGGCTGGGAGGGTCAGCCTCGTCGCTGCGGCGATCTCGGCGAGTGCGGCTTCGGCTCGCGCCGCGCGTCGGGCCAAACGGAGAAGCGCTGGGCGATCAAGCCCTTCCACATCGAATAGACCGCGTAAGGCTCTAAGCCGCGTCCGCGCGAAGGCGCTATTGTCGTTGGAAGGATCCTCGAAGAAAGGCTGCCCGGCGGCCTCGCAGAGAGCAACGAGACCGGCCTTGGGGAGATCGAGCAGCGGGCGGGCTATCGTGACCCCGCCGAAACGGGTGAGCGGCGCCATGCCGGCGAGGCCAGCCGGCCCACTGCCGCGGGTCAGCCGCAGGAGCACCGTCTCTGCCTGATCGTCGGAGTGATGGCCGGTGACGATGCAGTCGGCGCCGATTCGGGCCGCGCAGTTCGCCAGCAAAGCATAGCGGGCCTCACGAGCGCGCTCCTGGAGGCGAGTCTTGGG
>Ga0136846_1222616_pt1 | contig 10913 bp, 9 predicted proteins | sample HopSoiMetagenom2_FD_96841 | JGI IMG/M metagenome (GOLD analysis project Ga0136846, IMG submission 96841) | Grasslands soil microbial communities from Hopland, California, USA - 2 Assembly 2016 (version 4) | ecosystem: Environmental > Terrestrial > Soil > Grasslands | place: USA: Hopland... | reverse complement strand
CCGGACAGGGCGTCGGCCCAGTTCAGCCCGGTGGCCAGGCCCGCGGCGTCCGCCGAGCCGAAGAAGTAGCTCGCCACCAAGAAGGAGGTCTCATACCGGTCCACGCCCGACAGCGCCCCGAACGAGCCCGCCTGATACCCCGCCGGGATCCAGCGCGAGTTCAGGGCGGTCGCGGCCTGCCCGCCGATGCTGTCCAGCTCGATGAAGTTCGCGGGCTTGGAGTGATCGGCGTTCAGGTTGGTGCGGGCGTTCAGCGGTGCCAGGTAGTCGACCGTCGGCTGCGGCATGACCTTGTCGTTGGTCAGCACCACGACCGCGTTCTTGCCCTGGTGCGCGTTGATCGCGCCGGCCGCGGCGCCGGCCGACAGCGCGTCGGCGAAGCCCTGGCCGGTGGCCACCAGGACGTAGTCCGGGGTGCCGCCGGGGCCGGTGATGGTCTTCGCGATCTCCACGGCGGTGGCGTACCGGTCGGGTCCCGCTACCCGCTGGACGTGATAGTTCAGCGCGGTCAGGGCACTGGCCACCGCCGGGGACAGCGCCTTCTCCCCGCCGAGCACGTAAACGGTCTTCGCTCCGTCGCCGGGCCCGAGCACCCGCTGGATCTCGGCCGACACCGGCGGCGTCAGACCCGCGGTCGGCGTCAGCAGCAGCGGACCGCCGACCTTGGCGGCCAGCGCCGAGCCGCCGAGGGCGTCGGCGGACTGGTCGGAGCGGGACAGCACGACGGCCTTGGCCGGGGTGCCCTTCGCACCCGCGACACCTGCGCCGGCCCAGTGCGACTGTGAGGTCTTGATCGCGGTGTCCAGCCGGTCGGCGCCGGCCAGCCGGATCACGTGCGAGCCGACCGCCGGCCGGAACGCCGGAAGGCCGATGACCTTGGTTCCCGGGACGATCTGGGTGTAGGCGGTGGCCTTTGACGCCGAGGCGGAAACCGACTGGGTGTCGACGTCCTTGCTGGTTCCGTCGAGGACTTGGAACACCAGGCCCTTGCCGTCCGGTGTCCACACCGGGTTTTCGAGGCTGCCGCCGTTGGTCACCTGGTTCGGGGTGGCCGGCGTTCCGCCGGGATTGGCGGTGGAAACCGTGTAGATGTTGGTGCCGGAGATGAACGCGACCTTGGAGCCGTCCGGCGAGACCGACGGGTTCCCGCCGTTGGCCACCGCATACGGCGCCGATTTCCCCTGGGCCAGGTTCCAGGCATACACCTGCGTCGCGCTGCCCTGATTGACCTGGAACACCAGCATCGAGCCGACACAGTCGGGGTGCAGCACGTCCGCCCCGGACTGCTTCCAGAAGTCGTGCACGATCGGCACGTTGTTGCCGTCGAGCTCCAGGCCGTCGGCGTAGGACCACTTCAGGACCGCGTTGGCGGAGCCCGGTGCCTTCTCCGACCACACCACCCGCGCGCCGCCGTCGATCCACGCCGGGTGGGTGCGTGCGGTGCCGTTGACCGGAGCCGCCGCGATCAGAATGCTCGCCCCGCCGGGGACGCCGGTCAGCACCGCGCCGGAGACGCTGTCGATCCACGCCGCGCGCGCCCCGGTGGGCGCCCACGCCAGATCGCGGGCCTGCGCGGCGAAGCCGAGGGCGTACGTGGCGCCGGTGACGGTCGTGGTCGCCTTCGGCGCCGAGGCGCTGCCGCCGGAGAGCGTCAGGCTCCCGGGGCCCGCGGGGCTCGGGGCGGTCGCGTGGGCCGGGGTGACGAGCCCGGCCGCCGCGGCCACCGAAGTGGCGATCGTCGCGGTCAGCGCCAGCGGCCGGCGTGCGGAAGAGTCGGACATCGGATGCTTACTCCTTGGCCTTTCGGGCCTGTCGGGCCCGTCAGTCGGTCGGCGGACACGCCGCGCCGCCAGGTTAGGCCGAACGAGCGAATTAGGTCCCTCATCTGGCCGCTATACGTAGCGCGATTTCGTCATTACGCCCCAGACAGATTCTCCGATTTGCGGCCAATCACGGTTTCGGGTTTTGTGGGACGCATGACGCATCCCGGGACAGCCGTGGCGGAGTCGCTGACCGGACTCACCGCGGACGAGGTCGCGCGTCGCGTCGCCGAGGGTTCCGTCAACGACGTCCCGACCCGCACCTCGCGCTCGATGTCGGAGATCGTCCGGGCGAACATCCTGACGCCGTTCAACGCCATCATCGGCACGCTGTTCGCCATCATGCTGGTGGTCGGGCCGATCCAGGACTCGCTGTTCGGGTTCGTCATCATCGCCAACTCCGCGATCGGCATCCTGCAGGAGTGGCGCGCGAAGCAGACCCTGGACTCGCTCGCGGTGGTCGGCGAGGCCCGGCCGCGGGTGCTGCGCGACGGCGCCGAGCAGGAGATCCGGCCCGAGCAGATCGTGCTCGGCGACGTCATGCTGCTCGGGGCCGGCGACCGGATCGTGGTGGACGGCGAGGTGGTGCGCGCCGACGCGCTGGAGGTCGACGAGTCGCTGCTGACCGGCGAGTCCGACCCGGTGCTCAAGCACGGCGCGGACGAGGTGATGTCGGGCTCGTTCGTGGTGGCCGGGTCCGGGGCGTTCCGGGCCACGAAGGTCGGGCACCAGGCCTACGCGGCCAGGCTCGCAGCGGAGGCGCAGAAGTTCACGCTGGTCAACTCCGAGCTGCGCAGCGGCATCAACAGCATCCTGAAGAACATGACCTGGCTGATGGTCCCGGCCGGGATCCTGCAGGTGATCACGCAGCTGCACCGTTCCGGGGGCGTGCGCTCCGGCATCAGCCGGACGATCGCCGGATTGGTGCCGATGGTCCCGGAGGGCCTGGTGCTGCTGACCTCGGTCGCCTTCGCGGTCGGCGTGATCCGGCTCGGGCAGCGCAACTGCCTGGTGCAGGAGCTGCCCGCTATCGAGGGTCTGGCGCGGGTGGACACCGTGTGCCTGGACAAGACCGGGACGCTGACCGAGGGCGGGATGGCGTTCGACGGCGTCACCGAGCTGGCGGGGGCGGACGGCCATGACGTGCCGGCGGTCCTGGCCGCCCTCGGCGCCGCGGAGGAGCGGCCGAACCCGACGATGCAGGCGGTGATCGAGGAGTTCCCGGACCCGGCCCCGGACTGGACGGCGGCGCAGGTCGCCCCGTTCTCCTCGGCCCGCAAGTGGTCCGGCGTCACCTTCGCCGACGGCAAGGGCACCTGGCTGCTCGGCGCGCCGGACGTGCTGGGCCGCGACAGCCCGGCGGCCCACGAGGCCGAGGATCTCGGCTCGACCGGTCTGCGGGTTCTGATGCTGGCCAGGGCCGACGGTCCGGTGGACTCGATCGACTCCGCCGACGGCTCGGCCACTCCGGTCGCATTGGTCACGCTGCGCCAGCGGATCCGCTCCGACGCGCGTGACACCCTGGACTACTTCGGCAAGCAGAACGTCGCGCTGAAGGTGATCTCCGGCGACAACGCCGTGTCGGTCGGCGCTGTCGCGGCTTCGCTGGACCTGCCCCGCGCGACCGATCCGCTTGACGCCCGGACGCTGCCGGAGGGCGATGCGGACGCGTTCGCCGACGACATCACCGGGCACTCGGTGTTCGGCCGCGTCACCCCGCAGCAGAAGCGCGAGATGGTGAAGGCGTTGCAGAGCCGCGGCCACACCGTGGCGATGACCGGCGACGGCGTCAACGACGTCCTGGCGCTCAAGGACGCCGACATCGGCGTGGCCATGGGCTCCGGGTCCGGGGCGACCAAGGCGGTAGCGCAGATCGTGCTGCTCGACGACCGGTTCGCCACACTGCCCGAGGTGGTCGCCGAGGGCCGCCGGGTGATCGGCAACATCGAGCGGGTCGCGAACCTGTTCCTGGTCAAGTCGGTGTACTCGTTCGTGCTGGTGCTCCTGGTCGGGATCTTCCAGCTCGAATACCCGTTCCTGCCCCGGCACACCACGCTGATCGCCGCGCTGACGATCGGCATCCCGGCGTTCTTCCTGGCGCTGGCCCCGAACTACGAGCGGGCCGAGACCGGTTTCGTCCGGCGGGTGCTGCGGTTCGCCGTCCCGGCCGGGCTGGTCGCCGGGATCGAGGTCTTCGTCGCCTACTGGGTGGCGCGCGCCGAGTCCGACTCACTGGGGCAGGCGCAGACGACCGCGATGGTGTCGTTGTTCGCGTGCAGTCTGTACATCGTGCAGATGGTGGCGCGGCCGATCGTGTGGTGGAAGGTGGTGCTGATCGCGTCGATGGCCGGCCTGTTCGTGCTCTGCGTCGCGCTGCCGGTCGGCCGCCGCTTCTTCGACCTGCACTTCGGGCCCTGGTACCAGTGGACGACCGGGCTGGCGATCGCCGCGGTGGCCTGCGTCGCGCTGGAGGTGCTGTGGCGCTATCTGAGCGCGCACAGCAAGGCTCCGGCGACGCGGGCGACCGAGGCGGTCTGAGGCCTCCTGAGGACTACTGGGGCCTACTGAGACCTACCGGGGAGCTGTCAGCTGCATCCGGCCGCCTTCAGCGCGTCCGGCGGCGTCCCGGGGCTGATCCCGGCCAGCTGGCACAGCGTGGAGTCGGCGACCTGCCAGTGCCCCGACGCCGAGTCGTAGACCGCGTCGCCGGTGGCGTGCGGCAGCGCCGGCTGGCCGTTCAGCAGGATCGCGAAGTCGACCTTGGCGTGGGTGGGGCTGTCGAAGGACACGCTGTTGACCTGGATCGAGGACTTCTGGCCGTTCGCGGCCGCGGCCAGCGCGGTGAGCAGGCCCTGGACCTTCTGCGCGTTCTGGACCATCGAGGCCTTGGTGGCGGGGTCGATGGAGTTGTCGAAGAACTTGTTGTAGGCGTCCTTGACGGCCTGGGTCGCCCCGGCCACGTCGGTGGGCTGGCCGCCGGCCGCCGTCGAGCTGCTGCCGCCGGCCGAAGCCGCGGACGAGGAGGACGTGGAGGAGGACGCGGACGACGAGGCCGAGGAGCTGGAGCTGCTGGCCGCGCTGGTGGGGCTGCTGCCGCCGGCCGAGGGCGAGGACTTGCTGGAGGAGCAGCCGGCGGCGAGCAGCGCGGCGGCGCCGAGGGTGGCGGCGGTTCGGATGAGCGATGTGCGACGAGGCATCACGGAGGATCACGCTCCTGGAGAGTATTCTCGGCATCTTCGAACCTGACTTACCATCATCCCCAGTAAGGGTCCACACACACGGGCACCTGGGTGATCGCCACCGGAGGTTGTTCAGCGGATGTCCCGTCTCGACGAGCTGGACCGGCGGACCCGGTTGGCGCTGGGCGGGGCCTTGGTGTTCATCGGGGTGCTGCTGCTGGTGCTGGGGTGGTATCTGATCTCCGGGGAGGCGATCGCCGGGAAGCAGCTGCCGTATCTGGCTTCGACGTCGATTCCGGGCGCGGTGCTGGTGGTCTGCGGTTTTGTGTGCGCGGTGTCGGGGAGCACGGATCCCGAGACGGCGCGGCGGATCGCGGAATTGCATGCGTTGTTGACTGAGGCTGTTGAGGATGGACCTTCAGCGGAGGTCTCGGCGGAGACTTCGGCCGACGCTGAGGTTCAGACAGCTGCTGGGACCGAGAAGTAGGCGCGCGCATGTTCTACGCCGGTCTCGCGCTGAACGGACTGGCGATCGGGTGTGTGGCGGCGCTGGCCGCGGTCGGGCTGCTGGCGACGTACCGGGTGACCGGCGTCTTCAACATCGCGTTCGGTGCTATCGCGGTGTTCTGCGCCTATGTGATGTGGCAGTGCGTGCGGGTCTGGCGGATGCCGGTGAGCGTGTCCGCGCTGCTTGTCCTCGGGATCGTCGCGCCCGGGATCGGGCTGGTTTTGGAGCGGCTGGTCTATCGGCCGTTGCGGCGGAGCGGGGCCTCCGGGTTGTTGGTGGCCACGCTCGGTGTCTTGGTGCTGCAACTGGGTTTGGTCTTTCTGTTATGGGGCGGGCGGTCGTACGTCGACGCGCCGTCACTGCTGCCGGCCGGGGACGTGCGGTTGGTGGGGACGTTGCGGCTGTCGAACGCGACGATCGTCGAACTCTGCGTCGTGGCGTTGGTCGCGGGCCTGCTGACCGTGCTGCTGAAGGCGACTCGGGTCGGGCTGATGGTGCGGGCCGTGGTGGACGACCGGGACTTGGCCGAGGCGCTGGTGCCGGCGGACCGGCTGGCGGCCGGCGGGTGGGCGTTCGGGTCGTTCCTGGCCGGCTTGGCGGGGGTGCTGTGGGCGCCGATCTACCATCTCGATCCCTACAGCCTCACGCTGACGGTCTTGGAGACGATGGGCGTCGCGGTGCTGGCCCGGCTGACGTCGTTGCCGGTGGCGGTGGGGGCCGCGCTGGCGATCGGGGTCGCGCAGACCGAGTTGACGGCGGTGCACCCGGCGGAGCGGTGGCAGGGGTTGGTGGATGCTTTTCACACGAATCTGTTCGTGCTGGTGCTGTTCGCGGCGTTGATGGTGGTGCCGCGGTTGGGGGTTCGGGGTTCCGGGGCCGGCGGTGGTGTGGCCGGTGGCCTGGGCGGGCTGCAACGTCCTGGCGCGCGGCGGACTTCGCGCTCTGATCTGGTGGGGCGGCTGCCGTTCGGTGCCTTGTCGCTGGTGCTGACGCTGCCGTTGTTCTTCGACCCGGCGGATCTGCGGGCGGCGCTGGCGGTGCCGGCGTTGGCGGTGGTGTTCGTGTCGCTGGTGGTCGCGACCGGGTACGCGGGGCAGATTTCGTTGGGGCAGGCCGGTTACGCCGGGCTCGGGGCGTTGTTCATGGCGAAGCTGGCCGAGGGTGGGACGCCGTGGCTGGTGGCGCTTTTCCTCGGGCCGCTGCTGGTGGTGCCGATCGGCTGGGTGACCGGCTACCCGGCGATCCACCGGCGCGGGTTGTATCTGGCGCTGACGACGTTCGCGACGGCCGCGGTGGTCGCGCGGTTCGTCTTCGCACAGCCGGTGTTCGTCGGTGGACTGGCCATCGCCCGGCCGCGGGGATTCACCGACGACCACTGGTTCTACGGGCTCGAACTCGCGTGTCTCGTGCTGGCGCTGCTCTTGGTCCGCTCCCTGCACACCGGACCGCTCGGCCGCGCGTTGGTGGCCCTCCGCGATTCCGAACCCGCGGCTCTGTCCGCCGGCGTCGATGTCCGGCGGCTGAAGGTGTTCGTCTTCGCGTGCGCTGCCGGATTGGCTGGTCTCGGGGGCGCGTTGACCACGTTGGCCGCGCAGGCGTTCAACCCGACGGACTTCGATCCGGTCCAGGGCATGGTGTGGTTCGCGGCGGTGGCGGTGTGGGGGGTGGACTCGGCGATGGCGGCGGTGGTCGGTGCCGCGGCGCTGGTGGCGGTGGACGTCGGCACGGTGCAGGGTGTCTCGGGGCTGCTGATCGGTGTCGGTGCGGTGCTGTTGGGACGGTTCCCCGGTGGGATAAGCGCACTGGTGCAGCGGGCGGGGGATTGGTTGGGCACGCCTCCACGACGGTCCGTTGGCGAACGGCGCCTCAGCCCGGCCGGACGTGCACTCGCGGCACAGCTGCGGGAACGGCGGGCCGAATGAGCGGCAGCTTGCGGATCACAGGCTTGCGACGGCAGTTCGGTGGCGTCGCGGCGGTCGACGGAGTGGATCTGGATGTACCTTCTGGCGCGGTGACAGCGCTGATCGGCCCGAACGGCGCCGGTAAGACGACGCTGTTCCACTGTGTCACCGGGATCGATACCGCCGACGCGGGGACCGTGACGCTGTCCGGCAAGGAGTTGAGCGGCCTTCCGCCTCACGTCCGAGCCCGCGCCGGCGTCGCGTGGACTTTCCAGCGCATCGAGCTGTTCGCCGGCTTGACGGTTACCGAGAACGTGCGCGTCGGCGCGGAGAACCGGCGCGGACGCCCGCTGCTGGCCGGGCTGCTCGGCCTACCCGATTCGCGTGGAGCCGCCACGCGCGCCACCGCGGCTGCGGTCTTGGAGCGACTCGGGCTGACGCCACTCGCCGATGTCCCGGCCGGCATGCTCCCCGGCGGCACCATGCGGCTGGTCGAAATCGGTCGGGCGCTGGCGGCCGAGCCCACGGTGCTTCTTCTGGACGAGCCCGCATCAGGACTCGACGACGACCAGATCGCCCGCCTGGCCGAGGTATTGCGCGCGCTGGCCGCCGATGGACTCGCGATCCTGCTCGTCGAGCACGACATGCGGTTCGTCACCGGCGTCGCCGATCACGCGCACCTGATGGTCGCCGGACGGATCGAGCTTTCCGGCCGTCCCGACGAGGTGCTGGCAGCACCGGTGGCCCGCGAGATCTACGTCGGTGAGTCTTGATGCTGACCCTCGACACCCTCCGCGTCCGCTACGGCCCCCTCGAAGCCCTCCACGGCGTCACCCTGACCATCGAACCCGGCGTGACCGCCGTCCTCGGCCGCAACGGCGCCGGCAAATCCACCCTCCTACGCGCCATCGCCGGATACCTACGCCCGTCCTCTGGCCGCATCCTGTGGCAAGGCTCAGACCTCACCCGCGCCCCGATCGGCCGCCGCGCCGCCGCCGGCCTGATGCTGATCCCCGACAACGGCGGCGTGTTCCGTACCCTCACCGTCCGAGAGAACCTGGAACTCTTCGCCGCGGGGACCGACCTCGCTCCAGCCTTCGAAGCCTTCCCCGACCTCGACACCCTGTCGCGCCGCCGCGCCGCCCTCCTCTCCGGTGGCGAACAGCAGATGCTCGCCCTGTCCCGAGCCCTGCTCGCGCCATGGCGGCTGCTACTGGTCGACGAGCTCTCCCACGGACTCGCCCCGGCCCTGGCCGCCCGCCTCTACACCGTACTGACCCGACTCGCCGCGGCTCATCCCGGCCGCGCCGTGGTCCTCGCCGAACCCCACCCCCGCGTCGCCCTGGCCCCAGCCGACCGCATCCACGTCCTGCGACGCGGCGAACTGGCCGCCTCGGGTTCCCCCGCCGACTTCGACGCGGCTACCTTGTGAACCATGGAACTGTTCGACCCGTCCCGCGATCCCCGGGCCGACCTGGCCGCGGCTCGTGCCAAGGCCGCCGTCGACGGCAAGGACATCCTGGTGGCGCTCGGCGCGCGGTGGTGTCCGGACTGCACCGCGTTCGAGAACTGGACCCACGACCCCGCCGTCGCCGAACTCCTGGAGCGGAATTATCACCTGGTCACGGTCAGCGTCGGCACCGAGCGCGGGCAGCGCGGCGACAACAGCGATGTGGACGCCGACCTCAACCACCCCATCGCCGGCGGCATCCCGGCGCTGTCGGTGCTCAACCCCCAGGGCAAGATCCGCTTCGACTCCGCCGACGGGGAGTTCGCGCAGGCCCGGCGGATGAAGCCGGGGGACCTGATCGCCTTCCTCGACGCCGGCTGGTGACCACTTTCGAGTGAATTGCGGCATTTCCATCGCGCCCCACGCGTTCCCGCCTGATCCACTGGAGATTCCAAGATCCAGGAAAGGCGGTAATCATGGCGACAGCCACCCTGCGGATGAAGGCGGACCTGCCCGCGGACGAGCGTGACCTGTGGTTGAACGGGCAACTCGGGCCCTGGCTGGGATTCCATGGCGGCGTGCGGGTCGAGGTGATCGGCGGCGACGTCTTCGTCTCGCGCGCCGCCGGCCAGACCGCCACCCAGGCGTTCTCGACGGTGCTCGCGGCGCTGGTGAACACCCGCGGCCCGCACTGCGCGCGGGACGTGCGGATGCTGGTGGAGGGCGACGCGGACTTCGCGGTGATCGACGTCCAGCGGTGGGCCGAGTCGATGGCGCGGCGGGAATCGCCCGAGGTGGGCGACCTGGTGGCGATCGAGGTGACGGAACCGGACGCCGGGACCGGACGCGGACCGGGACCCATGCGGCGGCGGGTGTCCCCGACGCGGACCGAGCTGGCCCGCCTCGGAGTGCCGTGCTACCTGCTGGTCGACCGGTCGCCGGAGGTCGCGGAGGCGTACGTGTTCGCCAAGCCCGATATCGAGGCCGGCCGGTTCACGCGGTGCGCGACGATCGCTTTCGGCGAGACGTTCCAGCTGCCGGAGCCCGTGGGCCTGACGGTCAGCACCGAGCTGTGGCGCACCTGGGACTGAGGCGACTCAGCCCCCGTACAACCGCTGCATCGCGTAAGCCGTCATCTGCTCGATCGCCTTGGCGTCGAACACGATGCGGTGTTCTCCCTCGATGTCCAGCACGATCCCGTACCCGGTCGGCAGCAGGTCGAGCACCTCGCCGCCGGTCACCGTGAAGTACCGGGATTCCTCACCGGAGTAAGCCCGCAGCTCGGTCAGGGAAGAGAACATCGGGATGACCGGTTCCGGAGTGTCATGCAGCGCCAGGAAGCCCGGCTGCTCGCCGCGCGGGCAGTAGATCTTGGCGCTGTTGAACACCGTGTAGAAGTCCTCGGGTCCCATCACCCCGCCGGTGAACGCGCGGATCGCGTCGCTCAGCGCGGGGGTGGCCACCTGCGACGCCGGGGGCTCCTGGGGATAGCCGTACACGCCAGTAGAGCCTACCCTCCGTGCGCGGGCGGGTGCACAACACCGGCGTGATCCACCTCACGGGCGCCATGTGGATTCCAGCAAGAGTCGGGCTTGCGAGTTGTTACCAGCGGGTAGCATCCTGGGAGGAGCTTACTACTGACCAGTACGACCGGAACGCATCCCTGAGCCGGTCCGGGACCACGGGAGCCACGGCGATGAGCCACTACAAGTCGAATCTCCGCGACATCGAGTTCAACCTCTTCGAGGTCTTGGGCCGCGGGGAGGTGTACGGGACCGGCGAGTACGCCGACATGGACGTCGACACCGCCAGGTCGGTGCTGGCCGAGGTCGAGCGGCTGGCGGTGGAGGAACTGGCGCCCAGCCTGGTCGACTCCGACCGCAACCCGCCGATCTACAACCCGGAGACCTTCAGCGCCACGCTGCCGGAGAGCTTCAAGCGCTCCTACAAGCAGTTCATGGACGCCGAGTGGTGGCGCCTGGGCCTGCCGACCGAGCTCGGCGGGACGCCGACGCCGCGCACCCTGCGCTGGTCGGTGGCCGAGCTGGTGCTGGG
>Ga0136846_1237942_pt1 | contig 10914 bp, 8 predicted proteins | sample HopSoiMetagenom2_FD_96841 | JGI IMG/M metagenome (GOLD analysis project Ga0136846, IMG submission 96841) | Grasslands soil microbial communities from Hopland, California, USA - 2 Assembly 2016 (version 4) | ecosystem: Environmental > Terrestrial > Soil > Grasslands | place: USA: Hopland... | reverse complement strand
CGTCTTCAACATGAACTCGAGCGCGGCCCGGCAAAAAAAGGCGAAACGCGAAACGTCGTCGTTGTGCCCGTAGATGCAGCTCCGATTGAAAAAGTTTTCTTTGGAATTGGGCTCGATGAAATAGCACTTTCGCCCGTGGACAAACCCGAACCAAACCGTGCAAGGAATCGCCCCGCCATACCAGGGCACCGAAAGGTTTTCGTAACTGCGCGTCAGGCCATAAATTTGGTCGTAACGCATGCAATCGTATTTCGGCAAAATGATCTCAACCGAGTTGCCGCGAATTTCCAGTTCGCGGCTGAGTCCATAAACCACATCGGCCAATCCACCGACCTTGGCGACCGGGTCCAGCTCGGGGGTGATTTGCACGACGTACATTGGGCCAATCGCTGGCCGGGCAGCCGTCACGTGGGCTGGCGCGTGCTCCACGGGCGCTTCAACCTTCTGCTTTGGCTGCTCGATTCGTGGCAACGATTCTACAATTTCATCCTCATTCGGCTCAGGTGCCGGGTGAGGCTCAGGCAATTCGGCGGGTCCTTTGGATTCGGGAACCGGCGCCGATTCAGGAGGTTTGATTTCCGCGCCGAATGGAGTCGCGCGATCCTTCGATATTGGCGCAGGTTCGCGGGCCGGTTCAGGCAGAGTTTCGCGTGGCGAAACCGGCTCAGGCATTTTGGGTGCCTCGACTGACTTTCGCGCCGCATTCGGCGCAATGGCATCCGGGCCTCGCTTTGCTTCTGCAGGTTCGGCTGGTTTGATTTGTGAAACGGGTGCTTCCGGTTTCTCCGTTGCCGACGGCTGTTTGCTCAAAGGCTCCGCCGGAGTGGGCGCGTCCGGATCCGGCTCCATCCTCAGGTCCAATTGCGGCTCAGGGTTTCGATTGTCTTCCTTCTGTTCCACTTGGCGCAGATTGACCGGTGTTGTGTCAACTTTGGGAAGCTTCTGCTCTATTTTTGCAGCAATGGCGGGATCGGGCGGTGTTGGTTTTTGCGCTGATTCCACCGGTTTGGGCGTATTCGCCGTCAGGGCTGCTGGATCGGACACCTTCAAGCTTCCGCTATTGGGCAGGGACGCAGGCACACTTATTGTGGATGTCTCCGACAAATTGATGGCGGGCTGCCTTGCTCGTCTCTTACCCATTCGCTCTTCTTTCCATTACGAGCACATTGCAATCAAGTCAACCTCGCATTAATCCCCAATCCGAAATCTGAGTGCATTTGAAGCCGCCAACGAATGAAGTGATCCGGCCGTGCGCCCGTCCCATGCCTGCTTTTACGGCAGATAAGCGATTCAACGGCCGCTGTTTTAAAGCTTCCGCCGGGTTGGGCTACCTGCTAAAACGCGCCGATGGCTGCGAAACTCACGGTTGGTTTTCTGGGTGCAGGAAAAATGGCAACCGCTTTGGCCAAGGGGTTCATCCAGGCCGGGCTTGTCACGCCTGGTCAGGTCATGGCCAGCGACCTCAGTCCGGCTGCAGCCGCCACGTTTGCCAAAGAAACCGGCGCGAAATCAGCAGAGTCCAATGTTGAAGTGGCTGATTTTGCAAGCGTACTGGTGCTGGCTGTAAAGCCCGACCAGACCGGCAGCGTGCTGGCCGATATTCGCAGCCGATTTTCCAAAAACCACTTGCTGCTCTCGATTGCCGCCGGAGTGACTATCTCGCGCCTCGAAGCGGGCTTGAGCAGCGGCGCGCGGGTCATTCGATTGATGCCTAACACGCCAGCGCTGATTGGGGCTTCGGCCACCGCCTTCGCCCCAGGAAAAGGCGCATTGGCTGGTGACGCCGAATTAACCCAAAAATTATTTTCTTCGGTTGGTCTGGCATTCCAGGTCAAGGAAGCCTTGCTCGATGCCGTGACAGGTTTGAGCGGTAGCGGGCCTGCATATGTTTACATGATTATCGAAGCTTTGAGCGATGGTGGCGTGGCTGCCGGTTTGCCGCGTGACACTGCCACGAAGCTCGCCGCCCAGACGGTACTTGGCAGCGCGCGGATGGTGCTCGAAACCGGGCAACATCCCGGAGCATTGAAAGATATGGTGACGAGCCCCGGCGGCACGACGATTGAAGGATTGCACGAATTGGAGAAGGGAAAACTGCGCGGCACGTTGATCAGCGCCGTCCGCGCTGCAACCGAGAAATCAAAAAAGTTGGGCCAGGCCTGATTCTAAAAAAATCCGCAAACAGGGAACTGCCACAAAATGCCCTTTCCTCCCCCAACCGAACGCCAGTCACGGCTCATTTGGCTGACGCTTTCCGGTCTTTCCCTGGCGGCCCTGGCCGCACTGGTTGTCGGCCTCGTTTGGGGTCTTGGGCGAATCGTCGACATTCTCGCTCCAGTCCTTTGGCCGCTGGCGGTGGCCGGAGTTCTGGCTTACCTCCTGGACCCAGTCGTAAATTATTTGCAGCGCAAAAGATTGAAACGCCCCAGAGCAATCATTTTAGTGTTCGTGCTGGGCTTAGTGCTGCTAGCCGGTCTATGCGCCAGCATTGTGCCTCAAATCGTCACCGAGGCGCGTCAACTGACTGACCGCATCCCCACTTATGCGACCGTTCTCGAGCAACGCGTCGCTCATTGGATCGAGAATCCGCCGCCGCTCATCCGCCAATGGCTCGAGCGGAACTCGCCAGCGCCGGTCGAAGTGACGAAGCCAGTAACGACGGTTACCAATTTGGATTTTACAATCACGAACCGCGATGCACCGCATATGGCAACCAATATTGTCGTCACCGAAGGTGAGACCAATAAGCCTTCGCTGCTTTCAACGACGCTCACGAGTAAAAACCTCGAAACCGCCGCAACGCAGGCCGCGAAAGCAGTGCGGGATGTTGCGACGTGGCTGGTCGGGCATGTGGTTTCATGGTTTGGAGTGCTGGCCGGGCTGGCCTTGATTCCGGTTTACACCTTTTATTTTCTGCTCGAAAAAGACGCAATTTCGTCCCGCTGGTCGAACTACCTGCCGGTGTCGGATTCACGGTTCAAAAGCGAATTGGTCTTTGTCCTCAACTCGATCAATAACTATTTAATCACATTCTTTCGCGGCCAGGTGCTGGTTGCGATAACCGATGGGATACTCTACGGCCTGGGATTTCTGCTGATTGGTTTGCCTTATGCTCTCGTCATCGGCGCGATGGCGATGGTGCTGACACTGATTCCGTTTCTGGGCGCCATCATCGTTTGTGTTACCGCGCTGATTATTGCGCTGGTGCAGTTTGGCAATTGGCAGGAACCGCTGCTGGTGCTGGCGGTTTTTGGCGTCGTGCAAACTCTCGAAGGCCTGGTGATCTCGCCTAAAATTATGGGGGGGCGAGTGGGGCTGCATCCCTTGACGATCATCATCGCCGTGATGGTCGGCACGACGCTGCTCGGCGGATTGCTTGGCGGCATTCTCGCCATTCCGCTCACTGCTGCCCTGCGCGTGGTCATGTTTCGCTACATCTGGAAACGGCCTTCGGCTGAGGTGGATGTTAAGGCATTGTAAGCGGTCGCCTCGCTCGTGGGAATTTGCGTTGAATCCGCCGAGCCGCAGGATTAAGTTGTCGGCATGGCAGTCAGCGAATTCGCTGCGAAAAGCTCTGCGGCTGAGACCGGTTTGGGAATGACATTGGATTCCATTCGACGTTGGTGCGACGTTTGTGACGAGTTCAACGAGTGGCAGCATAAACACGTTATCGGCGGCACCTCGTCGCCGGCACAGCTGCAAGACCATCGGGCAGGGTTAACGTGGCTCTTGCGATTGACGAGGCTGATCCATTCCGCCGCTTCAGATCCAGAGTTTCCAGACCCCTCGGTGCTCAAGCTTCTGGAGACAAAAATTTGGCAACTCGAACAAGCGTGGAAGCTGCTGTATCGTCCGCTTTCCCAACCAGAAACCGACGCGGCGGAAATGGTGCTTCGCGAAGTGTTTCCAGATGAACCGCGAGCTTGAGGCTATCCTCAAGGCGTATGACGCTGCAGGCCAGGCACAAGGAGATGCCGCCATCCGATTAAAAGAAGATTACGAATTACGGATTGCGCAAGTTCTCGAAAAACACCCGAATTTGTCGCGTCATGCGCTCGAACTAACCATCGAACTGGCTTATAGTCGTTGGAAGAAAGCCGAAACCAAGTACCCCACTTTGCCTCCCAGAGCGTAATCGGGAACGCATCAGAGATTTCGACCGTCAAATTGTTGACAAATCTCGCTTCTGCTGCTCATGTATTCAGTATGAAGAAATTGAGCAAAAGACAAGAAGCGGTTCGGCGGTTTATTATGTCGGAAATGGCGGCGGGACGACCCTGTCCGACGCATCGGGAGATTGCGAACCATTTTGGTTTCGCGAGTTCTTTCGCGGCGGCTTGCCATGTGAACGCGCTAATTAGAAAAGGGGCTTTACTTTCTGAGCCTGGCAAGGCGCGCGCGTTGCAGATGGCGGAGAATTTCAAAGTGGTGCCACCGCCGGTGCTGGGGCGCATCCCTTTATACGGGTCGATCCCCGCCGGATTTGGGGACGAGCGCGAACAGGAAGCGGACAGCTGCATCTCAGTGGATATCGCGACGATCGGTTTCAAGCCGACCCGCAACACGTTCGCTTTGCGAGCCGCGGGGGATTCGATGATTGGCCGGCATATTTGCAACGGGGACATCGTGCTTCTCGAACACGGGCGCGAGCCGCGCAATGGGGAAATCGTCGCGGCGCTGATCGACCGCAAGAGCACACTGAAAACATTCGTGCAAAAGGGCAGCAAACGGTTTCTGAAAGCCGAAAACCCGAAATATCCGGCGCTGATCCCGTCCGAAGAATTGATGATCCAGGGTGTTTTTAGAGGGCTCATCCGCAAAGTATGAGTTGAGGTATGCGGAGCCGCGCCATCGTGCATCTGGACGCCGATGCATTTTTTGCGGCGGTCGAGCAGGCGTCCGACCCGAAGCTGCGGAACAAACCGGTGGCGGTCGGCGGCGATAAACGCGGCATCATCGCTTCGGCATCGTATGAAGCGCGGGACTTCGGCATTTACACGCCGATGCCGACGGCGCGGGCGCGCAAGCTTTGCCCGAAGCTGATTGTGCTGCCCGGTGATTTCGAGCGGTACGAACAATTCAGCGGTTGGATGTTTAGTTACTGCTACGATTTCACGCCGGATGTCGAGCAGACCTCGATTGACGAAGGTTATTTTGACCTGACCGCGACGCGGAAACCGGCGGTGCAAATCGCGATGACGGTTCGAAAGGCGATTGCGCAACGCCTCAAAATCACGGTCAGCGAAGGAATTGCGACGAACAAGCTCGTGAGCGCGGTGGCTTCCAAGCTCAATAAGCCGGCTGCGTTCAAGGAAGTGGCGCCGGGCGGCGAGGCGGCATTTTTGCATCCGCTACCCAATCGGTGGCTGCCGGGGATCGGGCCAAAAACCAGCATCCGGCTGAATGCGGCCGGGCTGGCGAAGATTCGGCACGTGGCGATGACGCCGCTATCCATGCTCGAGCTGCTGCTGGGCAACCAGGCGCCGGCGATCCGGCAGTTTGCGCATGGCATTGACGAGCGGCCGCTGGTTGCGGCGCGCGAGCCGCAAAAATCTTTCAGTCACCAGGAAACTTTCGCCACGGATTTGACCGACGAGGAGTATGTCGAAGCGGTTCTATTGCGGGCGGCAGACCGGCTTTTTGTGACCGTGCGCGAGGAGGGGCGCAGCATCCGCACGCTCACTGTGAAGGTGCGCTACAACGACATGGCGGAGGACCAAATCAGCGAAAGCCTGCTCGAACCGACCGACATGGAAACGGAAGTTTATGGCTTGCTGCGGGTGCTGCTGCGCAAGGCATGGAAACGCCGGGTGAGTTTAAGGCTGGTGTCGCTGAAGCTCTCGAATGTTTATCGTGGTTGCTTTTCCACGGAACTGCCGGTGCTGCCGAATTCGCAACGGCGCGACATGACCGCGCGGCTCGCCGTCCAGGTGGACCTGCTCAGAAGAGAGCATGGGCAGGGCGTCATCGCGCGCGCGCATGATTTCCGATTGCGACAGCCTCCGGCGGAGCCGATCAAAGTACAAACCGCCCTTGCTGCACCAGTGCGACAATTGCGCCTCTCCGTTTCATTGCGCAAACCAGAGCGCGTCACCAAATATGTGCCGCTGCGAGCACATAGTCATTATTCGTTTCTCGACTCGACGCTTTCCCCAACAACGATTGTAAATCTCGCGAAACGGCACGGCCTGCCGGCGGTGGCGCTGACCGATACCGCGAACCTGCACGGCGCGGTTGAATTCATGTCGGCCGCAAAGGAGGCAGACATCAAACCCTTGCTCGGCGCGGAGTTGCGCCTGGAAGGATTGCGAGAATCTGGCAGGGATGCCGGCGCTCCCAGCAGGCCGTTGCTGCTGTATGTCGAATCCACACAGGGTTATCACAATCTTTGCCGGCTGCTGTCGCGGCACGCGGTGCGGACAGCCAGTGACGGCGAAGGCGACGCGGTCGCAGCCCAGCAGCGGCGCTCATTTACCTTGGATGAACTGACGGATTTTACAAAAGGTTTGATAGCGGCGGGGACCGATTCGCGTTTGGCTGATTTATTTCCGGGCGCGTTTTATCGCGTGGCGACGGCGTCGGAGTCCGCGCCAGGTTTTGCCACAGTCGCCGCGCCCTCCGTGCATTACGGCCTGCCGTCGGACCGCTTGCGCTATGACATCCTGCAATCGATCCGCACCCTCACGTTGCTGAAACAGAAGCACCCGGAAAAGAGATTGAGCGGCCGGCTTCATTTTCGCACGCCGGCAGAGATGTCCGCCGGTTGCCCGGAACATCCGGAATGGCTTCGTCATACGCTCGAGATTTCCGAGCGTTGCAATTTCGAATTTCCTTTCGGCAAACCCAGTTTTCCCGCTTTCATAACGCCGGACGGTTCATCCTCGAAAGATTTTCTGTATCGTCTTGTGCTGCGCGGGCTCAATGAGCGTTACGGTGCGCTCGCGGCCAAACATCGTCCGCAAGTGCTGGAGGAACTCGGTATCATCAGCGATGTTGGCTACGAAGATTATTTTTTGCTCACATGGGATTTCCTGCAGGAATGCCAAAGGCGCGGCATTGAATGGATCACGCGCGGCAGCGCGGCGGACAGTCTCGTTTGCTATTGCCTGAAGATCAGCGGGGTATGTCCGATCCGGTTCGATCTGTATTTCGGGCGTTTCCTGAACCAGGAGCGGATGGCGCTGCATAAGCTGCCGGACATTGACATTGATTTCGCGCACGACCGGAAGGATGACGTGGTGAAACTCATCTTCGATAAATACAAGCGGGACCAATGCGCGGTGGTGGGCGGGTTCTCGACGTTTCAGGCGCGCAGCGCGTTTGCGGAAGTGGCCAAAGTGCTCGGCGTGGCGGAAAGAGAAGTGCGGAAGTTCACCGACCATTTTCCCTGGAGTTTCGGCGGCGGCTGGGTGCCGGATGAGCCGACGCCCAGCGGAGGCGCGCGGCTGCTGGAAATGCTCAAGGCCAGCCCGGAAAATCGGGACCTGCCCTTCGAGGAAGAGCCCTACAAAACCGCGCTGGAAACCGCGGCGTTTTTGGACGGCATGCCGCGCTATCCCAAAATGCATCCGTGCGGGTTGGTGCTGGCAAAGGATTCCATGCATGAGCTGACGCCGACGTTCATCGCGAACAAAGGCTATGCGACGACGCATTTCGACATGGATGCAGTCGAAGCGATTGGCCTGGTGAAGATGGATATCCTGGCCCAGGGCGGATTGGCGGCGATGCGCGATGTGCGTGCGATGCTGGATGAGCGTGGTATCGCCGTGGACCTGGAACGTTGCGTGGCGCGCGACAAAGCGACTGGCCGAGTGCTGCTCGGCCACCCGCAAAGCGTCGAGCCGTGGCAGGACCAGGAAGTTTGGGAGATGATCGCCAGCGGCAACGCGCGCGCGGTGCATCACATCGAAAGCCCGGCGATGACCGGCCTGAGCCGCATGTGCAACGTGCGCGAGATCGACGGCCTGGTGGCGATTGTAAGTGTCATCAGGCCCGGCGCGGCGAACGAAGGCAAGAAGCTGGCCTTCACGCGTCGCTATCAGCAGATGGAGCCGATCACCTATCCGCATCCTTCACTGGAAGCATGCCTGAAGAGCACTTATGGCCTGGTGGTCTATGAGGAGCATATTCTGCAAATTTGCGAAGCTTTCGCCGGATTGCCGCCCGGTCGCGCCGACGTGCTGCGTCGCGCGCTCAACAAACAAAAGCGCAAGGTCATCGAAGAGATTCACGGCGAATTTATTGCTTCAGCGCGGGCGCGGGGACATTCACCGGAGAAAATAGACGAGGTATGGGATTTGGTGACGGGATTTGCCGGATACGCCTTTTGCAAGGCGCACAGCACGGCCTATGGCGTCGAGGCATACCAATCCGCGTGGCTCAAACGCTATTTCCCCGCCGAGTTCATGGCGGCTGTGCTGACGAATGGCAAAGGCTTTTACGATCCCTTGGTTTATGTGCTCGAATGTCATCGCTTGGGTTTAACGCTGCTGCCGCCGGATATAAACGAGCCCGGCCCCGCTTTCGTGCCTTATGGGCGTGCCATCCGCGTCCCCATCACCCGCATGAAAGGGCTGACTGTCCGCACCGCCGATAAAATCGTCGCTGCGCGCAAAGAAAAACCGTTTGTGTCACTAGCCGATTTCTTTCATCGCGTCAGTCCTGCCGGCGAAGAATTGGAAGCGATGATTCGCACCGGGGCTTTCGATAGCTTCGGCGAACCCCGCACACGCCAATTCTGGCAGGCGCAATATCTGTTGCGGACATTTTGTTCAAACAATGAACCCGGTCAAGCCTGGCTCATTCCGCCGCCGAACCCGGACACGTTGCCCAATTTGCCCGTGCTCGAACCGACACGCGCCGAACGCCTGAAATGGGAACGTGAACTGTTCGGCTTTACGGTCAGCGGCCATCCGCTCGAACTATTCCCGGACATTGCCTGGGACAGCTATTGTCCCGTGAATCGATTGAAAGAATTCGTTGGGCAAATCGTCAGTATTTGCGGCCTGGTCGTGGAGCAGCGAGTGCATCATCAGATTACCGGTGAGCCGATGAAATTTCTCTCGCTGGCGGATTGGACCGGCATCATCGAAACCGAACTGTTCGCAAAAACCTACCGAAGTTACGGCCTCGCCACCGTTCGCTATCCCGTGCTGGAAATCGAAGCCCGCGTTGAGCCGTTCGAAAATGGACGCGGATTTTCACTGCGAGCCATGGCGGCCAGGGGGCCACGGACTGATTGAACTCGCGGGGCGAAATTAATGCCTGAATGCTCGCGGAACTTCTGAAATGAAGCAATTCGCCCAACGACGGCACTAACGGGAAAAGCTGGTCGAACTCGCCTGTTCTGCTATCTTCGGCAGAATTCGGGAACCGACCCGGAGCTTTGTGTCTCGCAAGTATTGATCGTCGAAGTCAGAATTCCGCAGCAGCAACCCCCCGACAGCAACTCAACGTGAAACTTCACACCACTCAAATCATCAAAATCTTGTTTGTAGCCTTATTTTGGACATCGCTGGCCGGCCCCGCCGCCACCATCTGGAACGGTCCGCTACTCTCCTATACCCAGCCGTCGCCTTATCCCAGCCTGCCAGCCAATCGAGACCAACTCACCGCGCGGGTTTCCTTAACGCGCGAATCCAGCTCTGGCATGTTTAATTTTGTGAGCGAAGCTGATTACACGCACAACTTCAGCCCCGCGGATACCGAATGGGCTGTGGGCGAGCTGGCCGACTATGCCAATCTAAGCTACATGTCCTGGGAGGAGGCGGGCTCAGGAAGTCCTGTGTTCGAGCTGCCCGGCAAGCAACTCGTCGTTCACCTCCTGACCGATGACATTTATCTGTCGCTCGAATTTACGGCCCTCGGTGGACACGGTGCCGGTGGCTTTTCCTATGTGCGTTCCACCCCGGCGCCGAACAACCCGCCGCCTACTTTGGCTGTCGCCGTGTCGGGTAATGCCCTGCAAATTTCGTGGCCAGCGCCGGGCGGAACATTGCAAGCCCGGACGAATAATCTGAACGGCGCATGGTTCAACGTGCCGAACACTGCGACGACAAATCGCATCGTCGTTCAGATTGATCAAGCCAACCACAGCGTGTTCTATCGTCTCGCGCTGCCCTGAGCATCAAGGGATTGGCAGCGCCCGGTAAAATCGAACTCTCGTCTGACTGATGGTCGGATCGGTGAACTGCAAGCCGCCCGAGCCATTCGTCACGATGCCCAGCAAATACCAGCTTGTGAGATTGCTGGAGGCCTGGATCTGCCAGATTTTTTGCGGAGGACTGTAGAGCGAGAATTGCACGTTGCCTCCGCTCGCCGGCGCGGCGGCGAAGCTCGAAGGTACAATGCCGTCGTCACCGAGCCGCGCGATGCCCCCATCAACAAAGGAAACAAACCGATTGCCGGAATTATCGTTCAACATAGCAAGCGTCGGCTTCGCGAAGTTATTGCTCCAAATGAGGTCACCATCGCCGCTGTACCGCGCGAGCATGCCATTGGTGCCGCCAGCATAAGCGCTCCGGAGCCATCGCGCGCCAGCAGGAAATCGGCGTCCGGCGTGATCTCGCGCTCCCACAAATCCGTGCCTGCGGCAGCTTTGCGCAGCCACTGCGCGGAGCATTGCGGATTGCCTGGAGTAAAACAGCGCCCCACTTGCATCGCATTGCCCTGATCGTCAGTCACGGGGACGGCTTTGGCACACATTGATGAGCGGCCGGGCATCGGATACTGTCCAAGCGCTGTGCCGTTGCCCGAGCGATCGATCCGGTACAACACCCCGATTTCGGTGAAAGTTTGCTTAAATGTCAGCGCGCAACAATTGGATGCCGTAACCCCTCCCAGCCTCGTCGCATAGTAAGTCGGGAAGCCTCCGGTCGGTTCGGTCCAACTCCATTCCTGAGCGCCGCCGCTGCT
>Ga0136846_1221279_pt1 | contig 10916 bp, 11 predicted proteins | sample HopSoiMetagenom2_FD_96841 | JGI IMG/M metagenome (GOLD analysis project Ga0136846, IMG submission 96841) | Grasslands soil microbial communities from Hopland, California, USA - 2 Assembly 2016 (version 4) | ecosystem: Environmental > Terrestrial > Soil > Grasslands | place: USA: Hopland... | reverse complement strand
GTGGTGCCGCGCGGGTTGTTCTACAACGCGGAGATCACCGGCCGGAAGCCGGCCTGATTGCCCGACCGCCTGAGGATGCAGCGATCAGAACTGCGCAGCCCGCGCTTCATGACGGGCGCCTCCATCCGGTGGATCGTCCGGCATCGAGCCTGGACGCGTTGGCATCTCGTCAGGTACTGGCGCTTCTTCGTGTTCCGGCTGGGCAACCGGCACATCGTCACACGGGGCATGGTCTTTCTCGACCGTGGCGTCGAGATCTACGCGCGGCCGGGCTACGGCCGGATCGTCCTCGGTCGGTGGGTGCACCTCGGGGCGGGCACCGCGCTGCGCTGCCACGAAGGCACGGTGACTGTCGGCGACAAGAGTGTGCTCGGTCGCCGGGTGTCGATCAACGGTTATCTCGACATCGAGATCGGGGCGTCGGCCCTGTTCGCCGACGACGTCTATGTCTCCGACTTCGACCACAAGTTCGCCGATCTGACCCGGCCGATCAAGGACCAAGGCATCGCGAAGGCCAGGGTGCGGATCGAGCGGGACGTGTGGATCGGCACCAAGGTGACGGTGGCGCGCGGCGTGGTGATCGGAGAAGGTGCCGTCGTCGGCGCGAACGCGGTGGTGACCCGGGACCTGCCGGCGTACTCCGTGTCGGTCGGCGTGCCGGCGCGGGTGATCAAGGACCGGCGGATCGGCTGAGTGCATGAACACTGGCACGGCGACGACACTCGCCTCCGCCGGCGCCCCCACTACGCTCTCGAACGTGACCGGATCCCGCCACAGGCCGCCCCGCGCGGCCGTCGCGGGCGCCCTGCTGGTGCTCGTCGGTCTCGCCTCATGGGCGCTGTACGCGAAGAGTTCCGGCGACGAGGCGCATGCGTACAGCGGTGCCGGCCCGGCCCCGGCGTACGTGCAAGTCGTGGCCGGCCATACCTACCGGATCGCGATCCGCGGTGGCGTCGCCGAGGAGATTGCGCTCGGTGTCGATCCGGCGTCGCTCGCCTGCACTGCGGCGCGGCCGGATCAGGCGCCCGAAGCGCTGCATATGACCTACGAGCGTCGCGACACCAAGGCGACCAACGACATCGGGTCGTTCGTCGCCACGATCACCGACCGGGTGCACGTGGCGTGCACCGGCCTCGACGCGGCTTTCGTCGACAATGCCGCGGACGCGCCGTACGACTGGTCGGGTGTCTGCCTGGTGCTGGCCTCGCTCTGCCTGCTCGTCGGTGCTCCGCTGGTCCTTTCCGCGCTGCGCGCCGCCGGTCGTGGCCGGGCCGATTCCGAAACGCCGGAGGTGGACGCGGTCGATCCAACTCTCGAAGAGGTGCTCTAGTTCGGGAGCGGCGGCGATCGACGCGGGGTCGTTGGGGAGGTCGCGAGGTGCATGCCGAGCGGCAGGCCGGTCACCGCAGCGGCCTCGATGCGATGACGACCAGGTCGAGCGACCGGTCGACGTCCTCGGTCTCGGTGGGAAGAATGCGGAAGTCGTCGGCGGAGATTGTGGCGACGTCGGCGCGGAGCTGCTCACTCCACTGCTCCGACGGTGTGGTCAGCTGCGCGTGCACGAAAGATCCGCCATGCAGATCGTCCAGCTCGTCGAGCCGGCTCCCGGCATGCAGCCCGGACATCTTGTCGACGGTGAAGCCATTCTCGGTGATCAGGTCGGCCAGCTCGGCCGCAGTGAATTCCTTGGTGTGGAAGGGATTCACCGGCGCCTTCAGCCCCGCGGAGAAGGTGAGCCGGTTCGGCGTGGTGACGAGCAGCAGGCCACCAGGGCGGAGTACCCGCAGGCACTCGCCCAGGAACTGGCGGCGGTTCCAGACGTGTTCGATGACCTGCAGCGTGGCAATCACGTCAACGGACCGGTCGGGGAACGGCGGTGCGGCGATATTTGCCCTGATGAAGCGCGCCTGGCGGTACCGGCCCGACGCGTCGGCGACGGTGCGGGCGTCGTAGTCGAGGCCGATGACCTCGGCCGCCGCCGTGGCGAGCAGCGCGGCGCCGTATCCCTCGCCGCAACCGAGGTCGAGTACGCGTTTGCCCGCGACGATCGGCAATGCGGACCGGTAGCCGACTTCGTGTCGCCGGAACCAGTAGTTCTCCTCCGGGATGTCCGGCAAGGTCCGCTCGCCGGTCAGCGGCAGATTCCCTGGGGTCACCGGGTTCAAGGCAGGTAGATCTCTCGGACCGGTTGGTGGCTAATCGCCGCGGTGGTCTGTGCGCGGGGGTGCGAAGTGGGGGTGCGTTGCACTTTCGTGCCCGGCCGACCCGAGCAGGAAGAGCAACCCGAGGGGCAGGCCGGCGATCACCAGGATCGCCCATGCGATGGGTCCGCCGCCGATCGCCACGATGCTGCCGACGACGACTGCCACGATCGTCAGGCTCTTGATCATGTGGGCCACCCCCTCGGGTGCGATTTCGCGATAGGTCGAGCGTCCGTCGGGGAACGAGTCGCCGATACCGGCAAAGGGCCTGACCGCATAGGGTCGAACGGCAGGGGCCGACCCAGCCGGTGCACAACCTCGTACGCAGAGTCGGCCATGCGCTGGTCGCTTCCGGTTCTAGGGCGCGTGGACATGCGGTGGCGGCAGGATCAGAGGTTTGCGGGGTGGCTGGTTGAAGTTGAAGTCCTTGACGAGGTTCCCGAGTCGCTGATCGTTTTCCCGGACGTTGGGGCGCCGGTCGGGTCGCCCGTCGGTGCGCGGGTTGATCCGGGTTCCGCCCAGGAAGTCGTCCTCGATGAATTTGACGTAAGCGTCGTGGCTGAGCGTTTGGTGGTCGATGTAGCCGTGTTTGGCGTAGGGGCTGATCACGATGCCGGGCACCCGGATTCCGTAGCCGTTGATGTCGTCGCGCGGCGGAACGGCGTGGTCGTAGAAGCCGCCCCAGTCGTCCCAGCTGAGGAAGATCGCCGTTGAGCGCCATTGCGGGCTGCGCATCACCGCGTTGATCAGCCGGGTGACGTAGGCCTGGCCGTCGGAGACCAGTCTCGGCGGGTGCTCGCTGACTCCGCTGCCCGGCACGATCCAGGTAACCGCCGCCAGCGTGCCGTGGCGTGCGGCGTGGAAGAACCACGTCGTCGGTTTGATGTTGCGTCGTTGCCGGTTGTGGATCACGGTGGCGAAGTTCGGCAGCGGGTTCCAGACGCCGGCCTTCACCGCGGATTGTTTGGTCGGCGGGCAGTCGACCTCGCTGTTGTTGCGGCAGTCCGGCTCGATGCCGGTTCGGACGTAGTAGCGCCAGGACACGTGGTGTTGGTGCAGCAGGTAGGTGAGGTCGGTCCAGGCGTAGCGGTGCGGCGCGGTGCCTCCCGGTGGTGCGCCGCCGTTGATCATGTTCACGCACGACATCGCGTTGAACGGGTCGCTGCATTCGGCGGCCCATTCAGAAACCATGAACAGATGCTCGGGCAAACTCCATGAATTGGTCGCCGCGAACATCCGGTCCTGCAGGGCGAAGGCTCTGGCGTAACTCCAGTAGTTGTGCAGGCTGCTTCCGTCGTGATAGCCGACCACGTCTTCGGCGGCATGGGGCGAGTGCTGGTGCGCGACCTCGGATTCGGCAATGAACCCGTCCATCCTGCCGCCGTGGACATCGGCGACGGTGGCGTGCGGGTCGTGCGGACCGCCCCAGTTGCGGTCGCTGTTGTCCAGGAACGGGCGCCGGCAGCGGCCCAGCTGCGGATTGGGCACGCAGACGGTCGGCACGCCGTTACGCATCGGGATGCCGTTGGCTCCCGGGAACGTGCCGAAGTAACTGTCGAACGACCGGTTCTCCTGCATGATGACGATCACGTGCTTGATCTTGTGTATCCCTCCCGCAGCGACGGTCCGCGACGCGACGGACGGATTTCGCGGTGCCGATGACGACTCGGCCGGCGGCGGGAGAAGCGCTGCGAGCAAAAGCACGCCGAGAACCGCGGTGCTGGCACAGGCCAGCGCGCTCGCAGAACGCCAACTTGGCCGGCCTGGTGACGGCATCGCTCCCCCTAAACTGTTCCCCGCGCTACGGCCTGCGCCAGGTGCCATCCATCGCTGGCGCAGTCACAATGCACCAAAGTCAATGCGACCGATAGAGCCGAAGGTCGCCGGCGTCAAACCGCAGGTCCCACCGTGATGACCGAGGCGCAGCGCAAGTGCCAGGGCGATCGGTACGTCAACCGGCAGAGTGCCGCCAGCGCCTTCCGTGTTCGGCGATGAGTTCGTTCGCCTCGCGAGGGCCCCACGTCCCCGCCTGGTAGAGCGGAATCGGATCCGTCGATGCCGCCCAGTACCCGATGATCGGGTCGACGATGCGCCAGGACCGGCCGACTTCGTCAGCACGGATGAAAAGGGTCGGATCACCGATCAGGGCATCGAATATCACCCGTTCGTAGGCGTCACCCGAACTCTCCGGAAACCCCTCCGCGTAAGAGAAGTCCATCGAGGCCTTGCGGATCTGGAAGGACCGGCCGGGCACCTTCGCCCCGAATCTGATGCTGAGTCCCTCGGTCGGTGCCACACGCAAGAGCAGCGCGTCGGGCTCGAGATCCGCGCCGGGAAAAAGCGGCAGCTGCGGCGGGCGCTGAAACTCGATCGCCACCTCGGTGATGCGCTCCGGGAGCCGTTTGCCGGTGCGCACGTAGACCGGGACACCGGCCCACCGCCAGTTTTCGATCTCTAACCGCAACGCGACGAACGTCTCGACCGACGACACCGGGTCCACGCCGGTCTCCTCCCGATACCCGGGCGTCGGCTGCTCGCGCGTGCCGCCGCGCGCATACTGGCCCCGCACTGCCCGCCGGGCGATGTCCTGCTCACCGGCGAAGGCGCGGATCGCACGCAGCAGCTTCAACTTCTCGTCCCGGATCGCCTCGGCGTGGAACGAAGTCGGCGGCTCCATCAAGAACAGCGACAGCATCTGCAGCACGTGATTCTGCACGATGTCGCGCATCGCGCCGGCACTGTCGTAGAACCCTCCCCGGTCGCCGACCCCGATCGACTCGGCCACCGTGATCTGCACATTGTCCACCCACGTGCGGTTCCAGATCGGTTCGAAGATCGCGTTCGCGAACCGGACTGCGAGCAAATTTTGCACCGTTTCCTTGGCCAGGTAGTGGTCGATCCGGAAGATCTGTTCCTCGGCGAAGACGGAGGAGATGTCCGCGTACAAGTCGCGGGCGCTCTGCTCGTCCCAGCCGAACGGCTTTTCAACAACCAGACGGACGAAGCCGCCTTTCGCCGACTTGTCGAGCCCGGCAGCGCCAAGGCGCACTGCAACCGACCCGAACAGATGCGGTGGCGTAGCCAGGTAGTACACGCGGTTACCCTCGGTGCCGCGACGCTCGTCCAGCTCCCGCACCACCTGCTCCAGGGTCGCGTAAGTCGCCGCGTCGTCATAGCCGCCGGCCACATATCGGGCTCCGGCGATCAAGCGGTCAACGCCCGGACCGGACCTGTCCATGGACTGGCGACAGCGCGCCCGGAACTCCTCGTCGCTGATCGGTGTGCGCGCCACGCCAATGAGAGTGACCTCGGGCGCCAGCACGCCGTCCGCAGCGAGCCGACCGAGCGCTGGGAGGAGCTTTGTGGTGGTCAGGTCACCTGAGGCGCCGAAGATCACCAGGGAGCAGGGCGGCGTCCGGCCACTCAACCCGGCCGCGACTGAGAACGCGGGCTCTGAAGTCGTCGACATGCCTACTTCTGTCACTCCACGGAGCTCGGAGCCGCTCGGCATCAATGGAACCCACGGCCTACGCCTATGAAGGCGGGGAAAGCGTACCCCGGCCCACTCACCCGACGTCACCTCGAAGGTGAAGCGCAGAAGAAGCGTGCGGCAAACCGCCCGGGTAGGTTGCAGAGTCATGGAGTACCGCACTCTCGGTAACAGCGGTTGCGCCGTGTCCAACCTGTGCCTCGGCACGATGACGTTCGGCGCCGAATCCGATGAGGCCGTTTCGCACGCCCAGCTCGATCGCTTTGCCGAAGCAGGCGGGACGCTGATCGACACTGCGGACGTCTACGCGGCCGGTGCTTCGGAGGAGATCATCGGACGCTGGTTCGCCAGCCGCCCGAGCGACATCACCGAGCCGATGGTGCTCGCCACGAAGGGTCGATTTGCGAGCGGAGCCGCTCCGAACGCCAGTGGCCTGTCCGCTCGACATCTGACCCGCGCCCTGCATGCCTCGCTGCGCCGTCTCGGAGTCGACGTGGTCGATCTCTACCAGGTGCACGCCTTCGATCCGTGGAGTCCGGTGGAGGAGACGCTGCGGACGATGGACACCTTCATCCGCGCAGGCAAGATCCGCTACTGGGGGCTGTCCAACTTCACCGGGTGGCAAGTGACGAAGGTCTCGCAGGTCGCGCGTCAGATGGGCGTCGCCGGGCCGGTCACGTTGCAGCCGCAATACAGCCTGATCGTGCGCGAGATCGAATGGGAAATCGTCCCCGCGACGCTCGACGCCGGGCTCGGGCTGCTGCCGTGGAGCCCGCTCGGCGGCGGCTGGCTGTCGGGCAAGTACCGCAAGGGCGAAAAACCCGCGGGCGCAACACGCCTGGGTGACGACCCCGGCCGCGGAATGGAGGCCTGGGAACGGCGCGGCACCGAGCGCACCTGGGACATCATCGACGCGGTGGCTGACGTCGCCGACGACCTGGGCGTGTCGATCGCCGAGGTTGCCCTCGCCTGGGTGACCAACCGGCCCGCCGTGACTGCAACCATCCTCGGCGCCCGAACCCTCGACCAACTCGAGGTGAACCTCCGGGCGGCCGATCTGCGGCTCAGCGACGAGCACACGAAGCGTCTCGACTCCGCGAGCGACCTGCATGCAACCGATTACCCGTACGGACCGATGGGCCTCGACCAGCGCAGCCGGGACCTCGGCGACGGCCGGCGTCCTGAGTGACAACCCATTTCCCGGCCTTGCCCGGACGGGTGGTGGTAGGACCGCAGCGAAACAGCGACAAATGCGCGCGTCAACCGGCCGGCTCCGTATTCGCAGCAATCTGGTTGAGCAGTCGCTGCTCGTCGCGCCACTGCGGCCCGGCGAGGATCAACTGCCGGTCCTGCACGCGGCGCTCGAGGAAGCCCGCCTCGCAGTAGGAGAAGTACAGGCTCCAAAGCCGCAAGAAAGCGTCGTCGAAGCCGTCGAGCGCGGCGATTCGGTCCCGGTTCGCAAGCAGCCTCGCCCGCCACGCCCGCAGCGTGAGCGGGTAGTGCGGCGACATGTCGTAGAGCGCCACGCAGCGCAACCCGGTCGTCCGCGCGCTCGCGTCGAGGATCGCCTCGACCGACGGCGCGCAGGCGTTGGGGAAGATGCGCTGGTTCAGGAAGGTTCGTGAGTATCGGTCGATCTTGAACAGCCGGTCGTGGGTCGTGATGGCCTGCAAGAACATGACCCCGTCCGGGCGCATCACGCGTCCGCAGCACCCGAGAAACGCGTCGAGATGCTGAGCACCGATCGACTCGACCATCTCCAGCGACATCACCTTGTCCCACTGCCCGCGAACGTCGCGGTAGTCGCAGAGGATCACCTCGACCCGATCCGCGACGCCGGCGTCGCCGGCCAGTCTTTCGATGTAGTCGCGCTGGTTCGCCGACAGCGTCACCGTCGAGACATGGCAGCCGGTTCGTTGCGCGGCGTGCACCGCGAGGCCGCCCCAGCCGCTTCCCATCTCGAGGACGCGCTCACCTGCGTGCAGGTCGAGCAGCCGGCAGACCCGGTCGAGATTCGCGCGGGATGCCTCGACCGGCGTCATGTCCGGCCGTTCCCAGTACGCGCAGGAGTAGCCCATCGTCTCGTCGAGCACCAAACCGAAGAAGTCGTTGCCGAGGTCGTAATGCCGCTCAACGTTTTCCCGGCTGCGTGGCCGAGTGTTCGACCGGCGGCGCCCAGCGATGCGCCGTGCCGGCTTCGTGGCCGCTGCGGCGATGCCGCGCAGGCGGTCGAGCGCGGTCATCGACCGAGCGGCGATCCGCACGAGGCTGACCATGTCGTCGACATCCCACAATCCGTCGACGTAGGTGTCGGCGAACCCTAGGCTGCCCCGCAGCAGTCGTGCATAGAAAGCGGGATCGCGGACGGTCACAGTGGCGTGCAGATCTGCGGCCTGTGGTCCCAGCACATGGCGCGCGGATCCCTCGACGATCGTGATCCGGCCGCCCGGAAGATCGCGTAACACACGCAGCACGACCGCGCGCGCGACCCCCTCGACGGCGTCGGACATTCGGACATTCTCCGGCCTGCGCGCGAGGGCTGCAGAAGGCGCGCGCAACACGTCCTCGAGGTGCCGACCGGCTCGCCTGCCGACGACATCCCAGTACTGGTCAGAATCGCCAGTCCGGGCACGGCGGACCGGTTTCTCGGCACCGACCCCGACCCGGCGACCGGTCGCCTCGGTCGGGCGGCAGGGTTCGGCTCCCGCGCGGACCATAGGTTAGGCTTGCCTAACTCGACCGCGAAGGGGCCGCTCGTGGGACTCGGACAGACGCTGCTGCTCGGCTTCATCGCCGGCGCCACCATCCTGATCGGAATGCCCATCGCGCGGATGCGCCGGCCCGCGCCGAACCTCAGGATCGTGCTCAACAGCATCGCCGTCGGCGTCCTCCTCTTCCTCGTTTGGGACGTGTTCAGCGCGGCGTGGGAGCCGATCGACGCGGCGCTCGGCGGCTTCCACGCCGGCGAGGGCGGGTTGGGAAAGGCAGTCGGCTACGGTGTGTTGTTCGCAGGCGGCCTCACCGTGGGCCTGTTAGGGCTCGTCGCGTGGGAACGCCACCTCGGCCGGCGGACCCGGCAGGCACTGGCCGCCCGCGCGGACTCGACGCAGATCGCCGCCGTCGCCTCGGCCGGCGGCGGCGGCACGGTCCTTGCCACGAGTCGCAACACCACGGTGATCACCGACGCCGGGGCGAACGCGCGTCGGCTCGCGCTGCTCATCGCGGTGGGCATCGGCCTGCACAACTTCGCCGAGGGGCTCGCCATCGGCCAGTCGGCCGCACGCGACGACGTGGCGCTCGCCACCCTGCTCGTAGTGGGGTTCGCGCTGCACAACGCCACCGAGGGGTTCGGGATCGTCGCCCCGCTCGCCGGTGACGTGGACGACGCGGGCGCGCCACGGCGGCCCTCGTGGGGCTACCTGCTGGCGCTCGCGGTGATCGGCGGCGGACCCACCTTTGTCGGCACGTTCGTGGGTCACGGCTTCACCAGCGAGGCGATGAGCGTCGTCTTCCTCACCCTCGCCGCGGGCTCGATCATCTACGTCGTCATCCAGTTGATCGGGGTCGCGGCCCGCGCCCGCCGCGCCGATCTGCTCGCGTACGGCGTGCTGATCGGGCTCCTCGCCGGGTTCCTGACCGACGGCATCGTCACCGCGGCTGGAGTCTGAGCACGGCCGACCCGGTCGTACGGCATGAGCTGTCGGTCCGATGGCCCGGGAATAATTGGCGCTGCTCGATATTGTTCCTAGCGTGACGTTGTCGGGTCGAGGGCCCGGACGCCCGGCGCAGGCGGCCCGGAACAGCTTCGCGACGGCGCGCCGCAGGGCCGCAATCTTGATCCGCAGTGCCACCTGGCGGCGCGAGATCCTGCTGGTCGCCATCCTGTACGGCGGGTACGAACTGGCCCGCGGCATGGGCGACATGAGCGTCCGTGCGGCGCTGGGCAACGGCCGGGAGATCCTGCACGTCGAGCGGGTGTGGCACTTGAACCCCGAGCGGGTCCTCAACGAGGCGATCGAGCACGTTACCTGGCTGGCGGTCGGGGCGGCCTACTTCTACTCGGTTATGCATTACGTCGTGACGCCGACCGTCCTCATCTGGATGTACCGCAAGCACCGGGCGCACTACGGTCCGACGCGCACGGCGCTGGTCCTGAGCACGACGCTCGGTCTGGTCGGCTACCTGCTCCTGCCCACCGCGCCGCCCAGGATGCTCTCGCACAGCGGCCTGCAGGACACCCTCGCCGATACCCAGTCCTACGGATGGTGGGGCGGAGAGGGCAGCGCGCCGCGCGGGCTGGGCGTGCTGACCAACCAGTTCGCGGCGATGCCGTCGTTGCACGTCGGCTGGGCCATCTGGTGCGGTGCGTTGATCGCCATGTACGCCCGACGCCGGTGGGTGCGCGCGCTGGGCGTGGGTTATCCAGTGGCAACGACGATCGTCGTCATGGCGACCGGCAACCACTACCTGCTCGACGCCATCGCGGGCGCCGTCACGATGGGCGCAGGGGCGCTGCTGACCGCGGCGTTCAGCCGCCGGACCTCCCCGCCGCGTGTGTCCGAGCATGAAGCCCTCGACGAGGTTGTGGCCGCCCGGTCCGCGTCCGCCGTCCGCGCAGCCCTCGCCGCCGGATCGGCCGGCAACGCCTGCGACCTCACTGCGCGCGATGTGATTGCCCCACCGTCGACCGACGCCGACCTCTGCCGGGCCCGGCACTAAACTTCTGGCCGGTCAGCGGTGCTCGCGCGGGACGTTGAGCCGAGGGACGCCGCCCAGCCCCAGGTTGTACCGGACATGGCCGGCATACTCGGCGAGTTTGGTCCACAAGGCGGCGTGCGCCGGCCACGGAATCGGCTCCTCACCGTCCAGCCAGCTCTCGCCGAAGGTGATCCACACCAGGGTCCAGTCCGCGGCGTCGGCCCACCGGCCGTTGCTCCAGTCGATCAGTGAGCGGCGGATCTGGAAGGCGAGCCGGCGCGGATCGGGAAGGCCGGCGACCCGGTGCACGGTCCACACGCGGAAGTCCAGCGCCATCAGGTCGAGTTCGAGGTCCTCCAGGACGGTCGGCTCCACCAGCACAGTCGCGACATTCTCGAACCCCTCCGGACGCACCCCGTCATTATCCGGCTGCCGGCCCCAGTTGCCGGAAGTGGGGATGCGCCGGCACCGGAGTCGCCTTGACCGAGCGGATGGCGCTGTGCCGGCACTCCGCGGGCCGGAGCGAG